>Ga0335085_10005663_pt1 | contig 19962 bp, 14 predicted proteins | sample Lox_Sample_45_FD_206712 | JGI IMG/M metagenome (GOLD analysis project Ga0335085, IMG submission 206712) | Soil microbial communities from Loxahatchee National Wildlife Refuge, Florida, United States - Lox_Sample_4.5 | ecosystem: Environmental > Terrestrial > Soil > Wetlands | place: USA...
TTCCGCCAACTTCAGGTCCACCCTTTCCACATACCACGGAGACTCGATCCCCAGAATTCGTCGATACAGTTCCCGATCTTGCATGCCGAGAATTGTCGCACGAACCCACTAAAAACCCGGAATTCCCAGAAACTCCGGCGTGCTTACTTGCCTTGCTGAAGCACGCTCAGTTTTCCGCAACAGTTCTCACTTCGATCTCCGGTTTCTAAGGATGTCGGTATTCGAAAGGCCGCTTCTGCCGTTGGGATATGCGAGCGACCAGAGAAGCCTTTTGTGAAGGTACACAGTAAACCGGGAAGGCTGCATTTAGAAACTCCGGCGTGCTTACTTGCCTTGCTGAAGCACGCTCAGTTTCCCGCAACAGTTCTCACTTCGATCTCCGGTTTCTAGGGATGTCGGTGTTCGAAAGGCCGCTTCTGCCGTTGGGATATTTGAGCGACCAGAGAAGCCCTTTGTGAAGGTAACGGGGACAGCAATTCTTTAGGATCATATGACGGCGCTAAAAGTCCGTGTGGACTCGGCCACTGACCGTTATCTGCTTGAGGTTCGCCTTCCCGCCGGTATCCGTGCGATAGCGAACTCAGAGGTTCTGAACAACCTCGATCGCCTTCTCCATCTGGCTGTCGCGGCCTTCTTTGAGAGCATCCCGAGACAGCGCCACCGGGTGATCAGGCTCAACGCCGGCCCCTTCAAGCGTCGAACCGTTCCAGGTCAAATAACCGACTACAGGAATGCGGAGCACGAAGCCGTGCCCTACCTTAAAGCCTGTTCCTCCTAAGACCTGACCCGCCGTTCTTGTGCCGACTATGGTCGCCAGATGGTTCTCTTTCGCAAATCCGATGACATTTTCAGAGGCGCTTGCGCTATGCTCGTTGACGAGCAGCACGACCTGACCGTGGAAGGTTTGTGGACCAAGACCTTCAGTTACCATCACAATAGACTTGTCAGCCCAGGCGTACCGGAACATAAGGACGAACAGCGCGAGCTTACCTGAAGGTATTTTCCCGAACCTCGGAAGCTTCTCGCGACGGTATCCCTTCGCAGCGCGTCTCCTGGTCAAGCTATAGCCAACCGGCCTTTTATCAGGAGTAAGATAGCTCATCAACCGGAGTGCCCCGGCACCTCCGCCGGGATTTCCGCGAAGATCCACGATGAGACGGTCACACTGGCTCAACTGCAACATGGCATGGTCAATTTCGTGAGCCACATCGATCCCGACCTGTCCAGGAAATCCTGTCGCCCTGAGAAGGCCAGTGCGGCTTTGGAGTCGCGACCAGGATATTAGGCGAGGCCGTATAATAGGGTGCCACTGTGAAGTCGGCTGTGGTACGCCGAGAGGCAACAGAGTTCGGCCCCCGGACAACTTCTCGACCTCAACGTCGCAGAACCCTCCCATGTGAAATGCCGGACGCTCAGGCGGACTGACAGGCTCACCATTCACCGCCAGAAGGAGGTCCCCGGGCCGAAAGCCGGACTGATGTGCTGGTCCTCCTTCATGCACGTCCTGGAACATCCAGTAGCTGCTGCCATTCCTATCATGGCGCTGGAAGGTGGCACTGATCGAGAACTGCGGAGGAATCTTGAAAAGGTTCTGATGGAAGAATGCAAGATGGCTTGTCTTAAGCTCATCGAGCAGTTTGCGGACCTGATTCTCGAACGCAATGATCGTTTCAGCCTGCAGGATCTGATCACGTCGAGAGCACACCAGGGCGTTCCAAACACCGATATCAAAATTGGGAGCGAACAGCTTCTTCGCCACCAGTTTCTGGACGTTTGTAAGTACTTCGGAGCGCTCTTTGAACCCAAGTGCAATCATGGTCAAAACGTGATCGGCGCTGAACCGTCACCCACCAGGATGAATGCGGCCCACGATATGGGCGGACGATCTCCAACCTCCGCCAGGTAATCGATCTTGGACTGCCTGAGTGCGGAGACTTCGTCCTGTCCGTGCGCCAAATGCGTATAGAACTGTTTCATCAACACCTGAGTATCATAATCATCGACCTCCCAGAGCGAAGCCACCACGCTCTTGGCGCCCGCCAAGAGGAAGGCTTCAACGAGCCCGGTTGTTCCTGCCTCTTCCTCAAGTTCTCCTTTGCCGGTGTCACATGCCGAGAGGGTTACAAGATCTGCCGCTAGGGACAGACGGGTAATCTCGCGAGCCTGTAACAACCCGTCTTCGTCCGAATGCGGATCCCGGCCTAGGATGAGCGCAGATCTCTCCGGGAATTCAGGCGCCGACCAGCTGTGGACAGCGAAGTGAATGATCCTGAAGTTAGCCAGGGCTTCGGATTTGAATTTGGATTCTGTGGCATCGGCACCGAGCAGTAGAATGGTGCGGCTTGGCTGTTGCAGCATGTTGCTCGCTTCGATTACCTCTTGCCGGCTGGCTGGCAGATCGTAAAGACGGGAGCCCGAAATATCGTAAACTCCGCGGGAAATGGCACGCATAACGGCTCGCGCGGTACCCGTGTTGTTGGGTTCGAGATCGTAAGGAACGTCGCCGATTCCGAGGAATGCCATTTGAGGTTCGTGGGACCCCCGCGCGCTTCTTAGGGCACAGAGCACGGTCGTTGAGGGTGCGTAGCTTACGAGATGGGACTTCAAGAGATACTGTCCAGTACCATCCTTCAGGGCCTCGAACGGCAAGTCGTGGAGGATCCCATCGGGAACGATTACCAGGCGCGGGGGCCGTAGCGACTCCGGGATGGGATCGATCAAAAGCGACTCGAGCGTCGCGGCGGCGCTGCTATCATATTTGCCTCCAGCAACCTGGACCAGGTAGCCTGCGGCAAGTTGCGCAATTCGCTTCCGATCTGCCGGTATCTTCACGATCGCCGCGTCATTTCGAGTAAACGCTAGGCAGAATGAACTGGGTTCTGCGAGAACGTATTCCAAAACAGCTTCGTCAGGACTGAGCTTCCGCTGGGCCAAAGGCAGGCCGATCGGCTGGGTGGCTACGTGACGCTGCTCGGGATCAAGCAGATCGCCGAAATAGCCGAGGCTCTCTTCGTCCACGTCGAGTTCTTCGAGAAGCTTCTGCCTTTTCGCCGGATCATTCGAGCTGTAGAGTTCTAACTGAAGCGTCGAAATGCGTTGTTGAAGTGAAGGGTTAGTGTTCACTGAGCGTGAGCCAGTATGCCGGCTAGCCAAGTTATCGGCCACCGCACGGCCCCGTGCCCGTTCGATGGCGTCAAATGCTCTGCCTATTTCATGCTGCCCGGCGGCCACCTCGAAATCGCCGAGAAAAGTGTCGCTGAGAGAACTCAGCAGAGAGCTCTCCATGTACGCGCCGGGCACATTCAAGAGCATTGCTTCAACGACGTTGACAGCTTCTTGGTACAGCGCATGGGCCTCCTCCGTTTGGCCCATTCTCGCCTTCAATTCTGCGAGGGCGTCCAACTTGAGCGGCAGGTAGTAGGTGTCTCCGATGCTTCGGCTCACCTGAAGGCCCCGCTCCAACTCGACTTCGGCCTGCTGCAGATTGCCCTCCTGCTGCGACAACTCCGAGAGATCAAAGAAAGACGCCTCAACCACCCTGGGGAGACCCACTTTCTGCGCTGACTGCGCAGCCTCTTCCAAATACTGCCTGGCCTGGGCTTGGTTCCCCAGACGGCGTGAAAACTCGCCAAGTATAAGAAGGTCTTGGCCTTCGTGCTCCCACATCTTTTCCTTCCTAGCTTCGGCAAGGGTTTGCTCCATCAACCTCTGGGCTTGATCCAGGTGATTCTGCGCTGAGAGTGCCTCAGCCTTTCCTTCGTACGCCATGAACGGGGTACCCACGGTGGGGTCATCGTGCGCGATGCTGACCGCCCGGTTTAGCAGAACAGTTGCCTGCCAAGGGCGATTGAGAACATTCAAGCCGTTCCCGATCAGCTCATAATATCGAACCGCGGTGCCGTCGTCTCCTTCGGCTACTGCAGTGAGCAAAGCGTGTCCCAGCATCCAGCTGGCGCCCTTCGAATCTCCCTGAAGGAAGCCGACCAGACCCAGTTCTCCGTTCGCGCGATTCGCCCATTGTTTTTGTCCCAGCGCTCGTGCGAGAATCCCCACCTGCTCCCAATCTTCCTTTGCGGCCGCTGGATTGATTTCGTCATCTACATCCCCTTTAACTCCAAAGCACCAGAGCCGCAACGTGGGATCGTCCTGGACGAGCGGTGTCTTAACCTTCTCGGCGAGGAAAGCCGAGATCTCTGGGAATGACATCGCATCTTGCGAACGAATGCGCCCTACGGCAGCGTATAGAGCGTCCCGCTCGTCGTGTGCCTGGTTGAAAAGTTGTTCGGCTTTCACGTAAAGAGGCGCCGCCGCCGGAAGGTTGTGACCCCAGTAAAGCTGATTAGCTCGTGTGAGGAGAGCACGCGGATCTGAGGAGAGGACGCCGTTGGCAGCCGACATGTGGCCGAGCCAGAAGCGGGGCTGATGGCGATAACCAACCACGCCAATCACTGAGGCCCCAACGGCGACGGCCGCCCAAAGAGAATATCTTGAGATCAGCATGTTCGGAGCAGCGCTCGTTAGAGCCGACCACGATTCCCCCCTCGTGACTGCCACAACCGAATAGATATCATAGCCGAAAATTCCTCGCCCACAACGGGCGTCTTGTCGCGCGATCTAAGGTGTTTCTGCGCGTCGCGCGGCGGCGGAGAGGGGGGATTCAGACCCACGCACCTGGCATTCGAGCGACCGCGAGGGCACGGGTTCCAAAATCATCCGTCCTCGAACCGACCGGGGGGTACCGGATTCCGTGACCCAATCAGGAGTCTTCTGCCCGCTTCGCGGGCGGACGCTCCAAGACACAAAGCTCCTCAGCAAGCCCCAATTCAGTGCGCTTCAAGGACGCTTTCTGTTAGCGGCGGCAGTCTAAGAAACGTTACTGCGACCACGAAATCGACGCAGTTCCACCACTCTCCCTACCCCCGGTGACGACACCGGTTGACTTCCCGCAATTTGGGCAGCTTCGCCTCCCACGGTGAATAAGCCGGTCACGATAAATACCTTAGCGCACACCGGGCAGGCGAACGCAACGTTGCTCCCTTCCCAGTCTTCCGCGTCGGAGAGATTGGTTGGATCAAGGTCTCTTTGCATTCAACCCTTGTTCGACGCTGTCCGCGGTTGTTCAAGCGCCGGGCTGGGGCGGGCATATCACCCCGGAGCCTCGCGGTTCAACCTTGGCAGCTAGCCTTGCCGACGCTTGAGTCCGGCGACCGGGACGCACCCGGAAGGGTGCCGATTCCGATGCTGGCGGTCACTGATTCAGATGTGATCCCGGCCAACATTCCGCTGGCTGGGCCAAGAGTGGCCGGCTCAAAATCGGAATCGGTGACCGCTTGACTCCGGAGTGGTGGCCGGAATCATTTCGGAACGCTCATCGTATGGCTCCGGAATCACGCGCTGCTTGCGCCGGAACCCGCACCGTCATTTCGTTTTCCTCTTCCTATCTGCCCACCACTTCTTCTTCGCCTCTGAGATTTGCTGCCTCGCCTCAGCACTCATTTTGGGGCGGCCCCGCTTCCTTCGCTTTGGTGGGGCTACTGTGGGGCTGGCAGATACCCCAGAGTTGGCACCTTCAAGGGCGATGATTGCTCTGTTGAGGCGGTCACGTTCAGCTCTCAATTCGGTCAGAATGGCATCCAGGGTCAAGTGTGGCTCCTTTAGTCGTGGTTGTGATCGGTCAGCCCACAATTCACTTTGGATAGGCGGACGGACGACAGAGTATATCACTCGTCGCCCGGCGACCCGGACCGCGCGAGTTGACTCTCCTTGAGGCAATTTGCCTACCTTGCGCCGCGGCGCTTTACGTGCTATTTTCCAGTCTCGAACGCCAAACCAAACTGATTGAGAGGGTGGGATTCGAGCCCTCTACAGCACGGCCGCTGAGCCGTTGACCTACAGGTGCTCATCAAGAGTGAGGAGCAAAGCGAAGCGCTGGTAATCAACGGACAGCAATCCAACCGAGGTAGTCTCGAACTCAGTGGGCAGCCAATTCCCATAAGCAAGAACCGCGGACTCGTTCAGTAGGACCGCCAACCCTAGCAATGGAGCGAGCGTGCTCAGTCCGGCTGACCGTATTCGCGCCGCTCTGACTCGATGAGCACCTGGCCGCCCTCCACCCGAAGCACGCAGTCCGCCATCTCCCAAACCTGCGGCGAGTGGCAAATGAAGATGACTTGATGGAAGCCTCCGATCGTCATGGCGTGCCGGAGCATGCGAACGTATTCTCTGGAATTCCTCGCATCCAGCGCCCCGACAGTCTCGTCGCGAAACAGCGTCTCATACCGGATTCCGTCACCTTGCTGCCCGTTGTAGACCGCAATGCCCAGATTGACGGCCTCATTGACCAGCACAAACTGCCCGCCCGAGAGTTCGTCGACGAGACAGCTCCGGTCCAGGGTCTTGTTCCTCACCTCGATATCGAAGTCGTCGACAAGACCGCGTCCGTCCGCCTTCGGCCTTTGTGTCCGAAAACGTACCTCGAATTTGTTGTCGAAGCAACCCTCCAGCAGCGCATTCACGAGGTTTGACACCGCCGGGCCCGCCGATTGGATCTCGCACAGTTGAATTTCGTCGGGTCCAAAGGCCTTGGCCAGGTAATCGAAGTCATCGCGCTCAATTCTGGCCTCCGAGAGTTCGTCTTCAAGGATGGTGGCGTGACTCTGCACCGCCTCGATTAGGCGGAGGCGCTGTTCTGCCTGAGCTCTCCGTGCAATCACCCTTTCGCGCTCAGACTGCACCTGAGAAAGGGAGCCGTTGATTTCCTCAGCTTGCCGGCGAACGGCTTTGATCTCAACTTCGAGACCCTGAAACTGTCCAAGCTCCTTCTCTACAACTAGGAGCTCGCCGTCGAGCGCGGCCGCCTTGCGAACAGCTCTTTCGAGGGCCGATGCCCGTTCGGCACGCCGAGCCTCGGCGGTTCGCATCTCGTCTTGCAGCTTACGTTCTGCCTCCAGGTCTCGCCGCTCTCGCTCCGCCTCCCGCAGCTGGCGGGCCAGCTGAGCGGAACTGACCAGAATCGTTGCCAACGAACCCCGCTGGGCTTCCAGCTCCAGTTCGAGGGTTGAAAGCTCTCCCTCAATGACGGGCACCTGTTGTCGCGCCTGGATCGCTCGTCGGATCTTCACGCACCCGGCGTACGGTCCCTGGCCTCCACACGGAACACTGTCCAGCTCCTCCGATTCAGCGCGCGAGCGGTTCAAATCCCCACGTTTCAGATTCATATCCGCTTCAACCGCGCGTAGCGTTGTTGCCACCGCCGCATTGGAAGCTTCGAGCTGTTGAGCTTCCTCGATCTGCCGGTGGAGCTGGGCGATTCTTTCTCCGACGGTCCGCTCTCGTTCCTGAAAGCCATGTAGGCCCTCGCGCCTTGCCAGCAGCCGCTCGTCCTCACCAATCTGCTTCCGCAGTTCGGCAATCTCACCATTGCTCTTCTCGATGCGCCCATGAAGATCTTGGCGCCGTGACTCGAGCGCTCTGCGTTCGGACTCGCGGACCCACAGTTCCTGTGCCCGCTGCTCCTGCTCGCCCTTCCGTGCTCCCAGCCCTTGCAACCTGGAGCCAAGTGCCTCGAGTTCCAGACCCAGCGCTTCAACATCGCCGACCTCAGACTTGCTCGCCAGGACTTGCGCGATTCCCTTTTTTTCACCTTCCAGGACCAAGACCTTCTTGCCCTTCTCGTCCGCGAATCCCCGCGCTGTGGCGGAGATGAGCCGCAGTCGCTCGAGGCCGAGCAGTTGGGTAATGAACAATTCTTTGCGCTGGCTCCGCTCCAAGGACAGGAAGTTCCCCGTTCGGCGCTGGCTCGAAAAAATCGATGCTAGGAAACGGCCTGCGCTGCCGACGTGCTTCGAGGTCCATTCCGCAAACGCTTCCTTTTTGCCGCTGGCGAGGGCCACTCCCTGGTGGTCGAAGATGTAACTTTCCATCTGTCGAGCTTTCGGGTCCAGCTTCAAGACCGATCGAAAGCGTCCGCCATTCACACCGAACGTCATGTCGATTTCGGGCTCGGGGTGGGTACAGAAGTCGTACAGCGATCGCTTCTGACCCGGCAATTGCCGGAACAGAGCGGCGAAAGCTGAGCCGATCAGTGTGGACTTCCCGGCTCCGTTTTCACCAACGATGGCGATCAGACCGGGGCCCAGTGTTTCGAAGTCAACGCTGATTCGATCGCGGAAAGCCTCACTGATCCCCTGCAGACTGATTTGATGGATTCTCATAGTGGTTTCCTGTTGGCAGCAATGAAGGGTGGGGCAGGATGGTTTTCTTGTAGTAGGCTCTCAGAAATAGCGTTCATGAGAAGGTCCTGTCGTCGCGGTAGCTCAGCGTGTTTTTCAAGCGTACACGGGACCCTGCCACACCTCGTTTTGTGTGGTCCAAGCCCAAGCGCCGGGGCGCGGATCGCTTCCGTGCTACGGGGCACGATTCGGGAGTTGGAGTCCGGCGGTCCACACCGGGGCGTTCATCGCGGCTAACCGCCAAGGGCGGCGCTCTTGCACTGCGGCCTCGTGCGCGCTTGGCACTTCCGCGAGTAGCGTTAACGTGCCCGGCGCGGCGGAGTCTTGACGGATTTTGAACGGTCGGCGACTAGATCGGACGTCGATTCGGCCAACGGACCACCGGGCAGGCTCGCCTTTCGGACTGACGTGCACTGCTGATTCAGACGACGTCCTCTTGAGCGCCGGGCGGGCCCCTGAGGCCGGCGTTGCGGGAGAGGCTATTTCCCGAATACATCGATAGGGTTGCGAATTGCCCATTTCTTCGCCATACTTGATGAAATGGAGAAACGAGAGTATCTCGGCGAATTCGAACTGACGGTGATGCTGGCATTGCTCCGGCGGGGCGACGACGCCTACGGCGTTCCCATAGCGAGGGAGATCGAAGCGAGCAGCGGCCGCGAGGTCGGAATCGCGAGCGTGTATGCTGCGCTCGAGCGGCTTGAGCGAAAGGGGTTCCTTCATTCGCGCAAAGGCGAGCCAACGCCGGAGCGTGGCGGCAGAGCGAAGCGATTCTTTCGCGTCACGGCCCTGGGATTGCGACAGGTCCGGAAGACGCAGAAGACACTGGTGCGTTTATGGCGAGGCCTTCCGCAGTTGGATGGAGGCCAGGCATGAAGGTGATGCCACCCGCGACGGCAACCTGGATGCTCCGACACCTGCTGTCAGGCGGCAGGAACGAAGCGCTTGAGGGAGACCTGCTGGAGGAGTTTCAGCGACGGTGCTCAGCAAGTTGGTATTGGCGTCAGGTCCTTGGGGCCATCCTGGGCTTCTCTAACGTGTTGCGGGCCGTGTGGGTGACGGTCTCGGCCCTCGTATTCGCGGCCGTCTGGGTCTACGGACTTTCCGTAATGGTTGCTTTTACCGCTCATTCGCCACTGCAAATGGTTACCGGCAACTGGATACCCTACCAAGAGCCAGGCTGGCTGGCAGTGGGGATTGTGTTTTATCTGGCGGCGCCCCTTTCCGTCTTTCTGGCTGTCGCGCGCAACCTGAGCCTGCGCGCATTTACGGTTGGGTTGGGCGCTGGCGCGTTTGCAATCGTCGCGCTGCCGGCTTTTCAATCTCACTTGGCTATACCGGTTAGTTATTTTTTCGAGTACGCGCACTCGAAGCACTGGAACGTGATGCTTTGGCTGTGCGGTTATCAGGTTTTGCAAGGGTCCATGCCTCTCGTTGCAGCCATCTGGGCTGCTGCGCTAAGCAAGGTCAAGGTGGGTGGGTTCGATCCACAGGAGGCGAGATCTCGTGCATCCGAGTAGACCAGTGGCCTCCACTCGAAACCGCGTGGCGCCTGGCGCGATCTTAGGAGTGGCGATTCTGGCTGCAATTTTGTTCCCTCTAAGGGCGTTTGCTTCCGAGCCTGTGCCGGAGGTCAAAACCGCGGTCGACGGGGTGCTGGATCTGTTCAAGGATCGGCAGGTGGTGGCGCTAGGTGATTTCCACGGCTTGGCGCAAGAGGAAGCCTTCTACTGCACCCTCGTCCGCGATCCGAGGTTCGCCGAGCAAGTCGGCAACGTCGTGGTGGAATTCGGAGGATCGGAGGCGCAGGACATCATCGACCGTTACGTCAATGGCGAGGACGTTCCGTTCACCGAACTTCGTCACGTGTGGACGGATGTAGTCGGCTGGATACCTGGTCCGTTCGCGCTCGGCTACGTCAATTTCTTCGCCAATGTTAGGGCAGTGAATCTGAAGTTGCCGGCAGGGCACCGCATCAGGGTCTGGTTGGGCGATCCCAAGATCGATTGGAGCAGGATCAATTCCTTCCAGGACCTTCAACCCATCCTCGCCCGCCGGGACGAAAACGTCGCGAGCATCATCGTTGACGAGATTCTCAAAAAACACAAGAAGACGCTGCTGATCATGGGTACCGGACACCTCGTGAGGATGGCGCCCGGCCCAGGCCTCATCCCTGCCCCTCCAAATGTCGTTGCCAAGCTTGGTGAGGCCTACGCCAACGCTCTTGCCGTGGTCTCGCCGTTCACCGGATATATCGAGCCCAATGCAACGCGAAGGTCGTCGCTTGGGCCAGGGATTGGCCGGTCCCCGCGGTCGCCGGGCCGATTGCGGGTACCTCTTTGAAATCGGAGTTGCAACTCCAAGGCTGCAACTATCTCTCGCCGGAGCAGGTCGAGCAGATGAAAAAGATGTTTGCTTCCATACAGTGGTTCGGCCCTGGCAAGCCTCCCGACATGGTTTCCTCTGAGATCGATATGCGATCCGGTGTGAAATCCGATGCGATCCTCTACCTGGGCCCGCCAGACACTCTGACTGAATCGCCCTGGGAGCCCAGCATTTATCTCGATCCCGATTATTTCAAAGAGATGAACCGCCGAGCACAGTGCTGCGCTCCGCTCAGTCAATCGCTAAACTGGGATGACCTCGTTCAACAGAACTCGGTGGTCCCGAGGAAATTTCAACCGCTTTGACAGGGCTGCGGGCTGGCCCTTCGCCGCGCTGCCCGTTCATCATTGCGCCCGTGTCCAGGTACGTAGCTGCCCACTGGGAAATTGCCCTGCCGGGTTAAGACAGTTCTGTCACGCCCCAGGTTTTGCGTTTCACGGTTCACCTGACGATAAGTCAAACCGGACCAGTGGCCGATTCGCCTCAGACCTCCAAAAATGAGGCTGTGCGAAATAGGTCCTGTCTTGTCGCTCCAGCTTCACCGACACGGCCGCGGCCGGCTAAAACGGAGGACTCGATGTCGGCAGCGACGATTTCGCTTGCTCTGGCACCCTACACGACGGGGGACACCGCGCTGCCGCTCGAAAGTAGGCAGCTTAGAGGGAATGGAAGCCGCACTTTCTAGAGGTCGGGCACGACAGCCCTCGGTGGCTTGGCCGGGGCGTCCATGTGGCGGCTTGCGACGAGATCGGCCAGGCGACGGGTCCCCGCGACCCGCCTCGGGCACGCTCCTTTGCCAGCGCTCGAAGGCCAAGATTTCCTTCTCGCGTCGCGGATCCAGCGTCTTACGACCGCGCGATCGCCTACCGTTATCGGCAGTCTCGGTTGGAGGGCAGGTCTCGACCACGAAGCGGAGGGCACTCGCTGCCAACTTGACCGCAGCTGAGCGCATTCGCTCTGCGTCGAGCCTCTTCACCTCTTCCCAGAGGATGTCGTACCTTTCCTTCAGGATCGCGACCCCTTCAAAAGCAGAGTGCATCTGCGAGTGCTTCACCGAGGCGGTCTGCAGGTAATCCGTCCCGATTTCCCGCGCCACGGCCTCAGCAAGTTGCAGTTCCACGGCATTTCCTTTGGATTTCAGCGCGCACTCGGCTTCTGGAGCCCACGGCGCGCAGGGTGTCTGATGTTCTGGATGAGATCGATCAGATGGGTGAAGGAAGGTGGGGCGGACCGGCTGCCGTGTCAGCTGTGCTGTGCGAGGACGGCGGATTCGACTTGAGCCAGCTTTGAAAGTAGGCGCTGTTGCTGGTCGACGGGTGGCGCACCTTTGAGCACCCAGTACGCGCGAAGCTTATCCTCCACGGTTTTTGCAACGCTCAGAGGTGTGGTCTCTCCTTCCGTTTCCGACGCACGCTCGATCTTCACTTTGAGTTCAGCAGGATTGGCTTCGAGTAATCGCTCTCTCAGTCTGTCCTGCTCCTCCCGGCCGAGCGATATATGCTGCCCCTTGGGAATGCTGACGACCACTTTGACGCGAGCGTCCCTCAATTGCGACGCATCAGGTGGAGTTCTAAAGTGGAAGTCTGCGTTCTCATAAACCGCCTGCAACTCAACCATCCTCCGCGTCGGCGACACACGAAAATCGACGTCCAGGTCGGAAAGGTCAGCCTGCATGCGAGGTTCTTTCACCGTGACCAGGTGATACCCCTTATCCTCCTCCTCGCTGTAGTCGCACCGCGACAGTGATCCGGCGTACCAGACCCGCGGCGCGAGCTGCTGACGAAGGTGAATGTGGCTGAGCCCGACGTACTGTGCCTGCCAGCGCCGCAGTGGGTCGAGGGGATACTCGGCGCAACGGCCAACCAAGGGCTGGCCACTGCTCACCCTGGCCCCGGTTACACCGAAATGGCCGAAAAAGAGGCGAAAGCAATCCGATCGCCGGGCAAAGCGCTGGTTGAACTCCTCCAACTGCTCGGTGAACGCTTCTTGCAAAGTTCCCTCCTCTGGCGTACCGACGAATTCGGCCTTCCGTGGATACGGGAACACGGCCACCGCGGCGCCGTCGAGATCGATGAACTCCGGCTCCGTGCACAGGTACACGGGGAACTTGCCCTTGGCCTTCGCATAGACGTATAAATCCCCGGTCAGCTCGGCGCCGTGATTGCCCGCAATCAGCACGACGGGGGCGTGGTTGGCCATCCGGATCAACATGTCGATCCAGAGGTTGCGCTCCTTAATCGTTGCCTTGTAGGTCGTAAGGTCGCCGTTGATTACGAACAGGTTCACGTTGGAACCGATGGCATCAGCGACAAACCACTCAAGGCACTGAGCGGTGTCACCGAAGTAACGGTCTTCATCGACGTGGACGTCGCCAGTATGGGCGCAAGTCCAAGGCATGGCAAAGCCTCCTCTCGTTCGTGTGTTGTGACTTAACGCATAAAATTGCCGTTTGGCAAGGTTATGCGTTATTCCGTCTTGTGTCCTGCAATTCTCAGCAGCGGAGGGAGTTAACCTGGTTTTGATCTTAAGGCGGGTTCTCAGCCAGAACAGAGGGCTACTACCTTGATCGAACAGCTGAACCCAAATCCAGCCAGCGGGTTAGGGCTGGCCACTCGCAAGAAATTGGGGGAGGACGGTAAATCCGGCGGGGCGGCGAACCGGGGTTCACCGTCCTTAATCTAGTCGCGGGAGTCGGGCCATCGTCCGGCGGCACGACTCCCCGCCATTTCACACAAGGCGATTTCGCAACACCTATCAAGCCGGACGCTCTGATCTAGGACCGACAAAGGCCGCCTGATCTACAGCTACCCTGACCTTCCAGGCTTATTCTGATTTCAGCGCTCGAAGAGTCGTGGTAGATTTATTCGCAAACATGGGCAAGCCGAGCAGTACAAGCGTCTTTATCTCCTACGCCCGCCGGGACGGCGCGGAACTGGCGCAGCGTCTTCAGCGGGACCTTGCCGCCAGAGGGATCGACGCCTGGCTCGATACACGACGCCTTGAGCCTGGCTCAACGTGGAGCGTCGAGATCGAACGCGCAATCAACGCCTGCGAGGCGATTCTGGTGTTGATGACTTCAGGCTCCTACGCTTCGGAAATTTGCCGCGGCGAGCAGCTTCGCGCAGGGCGCCGGGGAAAGCGCCTCATCCCGATTCTTGCCCAGGCGGGCGCCGACCGGCCCGTTTACCTCGAACCGAAACAGTACCTCGACTTCACTTCGGCCTCGGCCTATCAACAGCGCTTCGAGGAACTGGTCACGACCATCGAACGCCGTGGCGGCGTGCCGCTCGATGAGAAGTATCGCACCACCTACGTTACCGCTCCGCCTCTCCCACGCAATTACGTGGAGCGCCCCGAAGCCCTTGCCAACCTGCGCAACGCTCTGATCACTGACGGCAGCGGCCCCAGCATCGCGCTCACGGCGCTCGAAGGCATGGGCGGCATCGGCAAAACGATTCTGGCGCAGGTATTGGCTCACGACGAGGTCGTCCAGCAGGCTTTTCCCGATGGCGTCATCTGGACCACCGTGGGCAAGGAGCCCAGGTTTGATCTCGTCACGCGCATGCAGAAGGTTCGGCGCGCTCTTGGAGACGAGCCACTTGAAAAGGAGTCCGACCTTGAGTGCATCAACCGCTACCGCAGCGTGATGCAGGCGAAAGCCGCGCTGGTTGTGGTCGACGATGTCTGGCGTCCGGCAGACGTCGAGCCGTTTCGCGCCGATCCTCCCCGTTCCCGCCTGCTTTTCACCACCCGCGATGCGTCCATCGCCGCCGCCGTCGGCGCCGAGGAGCACACTGCCGAGCTGTTGACCGCCGAGCAGTCCCGAGCCCTGCTGGCTCGCTGGGCTCACGCCAATCCGGACGCTTTGCCGCCCGAAGCTGAGAACATCCTGCGCGACTGTGGGCGCTTGCCCCTCGCCCTCGCCATGATCGGCGCCATGCTGCGCGGTAAACCGTCTGCCTATTGGAAATTTGTCGGTAACCTGCTGCGTTGCGCCGATCTCGCGAAAATCAAAGCGCAGTTTCCGGACTACCCGCACACGGACTTGCTGCGCGCCATCCAGGTGAGCGTGGATGCGCTCGATGCCAAGGCGCGCGAGCGCTACCTGGCGCTGGCGGTGATGCTGGAAGATATGCCCATTGCACCCGCGATCCAGCAAACGTTGTGGGGCGCGGATGAGATGGACGCGCTCGAAACGGCGGAACAATTTGTGAGCCTGTCGGTAGCCCAACGCGAGGCCCAACAAGACGGGACCCAGCAAGACGACACCCAGCAGGACGGCGACGCCGACAGCATCCGCCTGCCCCAGTCCGTCATGCCCGCGCAAGCGGGAATCCAGCCTTCAGGCAACAGTGGCAGCATTCGCTTGCACGACCTGCAACTCGACTATGTGCGCGCGCAATACCCCGACCGGCAGGCGCTCGATCTGATTCACGGCGCGATGCACCTCTCCTCTCACGTCATCGAGCGCGACCCAAGCCAGTTCGCTTCGCAGATGGTGGGCCGTCTCTTGCCGCATCAGGAGCTTCCGACGGTGCGGCAATTCACCGAGTCCCTGATCAAAGGGGCGCCGCGCCCCTGGCTGCGGCCCTTGACCGCGGACCTCATCCCTCCCGGCGGGCCCTTGCTCCGCACCCTCGCGGGCCACAGCAGCGGTGTCAGTGGGGTTACCGTGGCGCCGGATGGGAAGCAGGCGGTCTCCGGCTCCCACGACCACACGCTGAAGGTGTGGGACCTCGCCAGCGGCCGGGAGTTCCGCACCCTCACCGGCCACGGCGGCGATGTCAGTGGGGTTGCCGTGACGCCGGATGGGAAGCAGGTGGTCTCCGGTTCCCACGACTACACGCTCAAAGTGTGGGACCTGGGCAACGGCCGGAAACTCCACACCCTCGCCGGCCATTGGGGCGGAGCGGACGCGGTGGCAGTGACGCCGGACGGCAAGCAGGCAGTCTCCGCCGGCTGGGACGGGACGCTGAAGGTCTGGGACCTTGCCAGCGGCCCGAAACTCCTCACACTTACCGGCCATGGCGGCTATGTCCTGGCCGTGGCGGTGACGCCAGATGGCAAGCAGGTGGTCTCCGCTTCCTTGGACCACACGCTCAGGGTCTGGGACTTGGCCAGCGGCCGTCAACTACGCGTGCTCACCGGCCACGGCGGCGGTGTCAGAGCGGTGGCGCTGACGCCGGATGGGCAACGTGCCGTCTCCGCCTCCAATGACCAGACGCTGAAGGTGTGGGATCTCGCCAGCGGCCGGGAACTCCGCACGCTCACCGGTCACAGCAGCAGTGTCAATGCGGTGGCGGTGGCGCCGAATGGGAAGCAAGCAATCTCCGCCTCCGGTGACTGTACCCTCAAGGTGTGGGAGCTCGCCAGCGGCCGGGCGCTCCGTACCCTCACCGGTCACAGCAGCGATGTTAATGCGGTGGCGGTGACACCGGACGGGAAACAGGCGGTCTCCGCCTCCGCGGACCGCACGGTAAGGTTGTGGGACCTCACGAACGTCGGGGAACTCCGCATCCTCACCGGTCACGGCAGCGAGGTCACTGCGATTGCGGTGACGCCGGATGGGAAGGAGGCGGTCTCCGCCTCCTGGGACCATACGCTCAAGGTGTGGGACCTCGCCAGCGGTCGGGAGCTTCGCATCCTCGCGAGCCACAATAGTCATGTGAATGCGGTGGCGGTGACGCCGGATGGGAAGCAGGTGGTCTCCGCCTCCTGGGACCATACGCTCAAGGTGTGGGACCTCGCCAGCGAGACTGGAACTCCACACCCTCACCAGCCGCAGCAGCCGGAGCCAGGTCGCTGCGGTTGCGGTGACGCCGGATGGGAAGCAGGTGGTCTCCGGCTCCGAGGACCATACGCTCAAGGTGTGGGACCTCGCCAGCGGTCAGGAACTCCGCACCCTTGCCGGCCACAGCAAGGGGGTCAGGGCGGTGGCGGTGACGCCGGATGGGAAGCAGGCGGTCTCTGCCTCGGATGACCAGACGCTAAAGGTGTGGGACCTCGCCAGCGGCCGGGAACTCCGCACCCTTGCCGGCCACAGCAGCTTTGTCTCTGCGGTGACTGTGGCGCCCGATGGGAAGCAGGCCGTCTCCGCTTCCTGGGACAACACACTCAAGGTGTGGGACCTCGCCAGCGGGCGAGAGACCCGTACCCTCACCGGCCACACGGAGTGGGTCAATGCGCTGGCGGTGACGCCGGATGGGAAGCATGCCGCCTCTGCCTGTCGGGACCATACGCTGAAGGTGTGGGACCTGGCGACGGGCACAGCGGTCGCCACTTTCACGTGTGACGCTCCCACCGCGTGCTGTGTGTTTGCCGGCGACCGAAAGATCGTTGCCGGCGACGCGTCGGGCCGGGTCCACTTCCTCGCGCTTGAATTCTAGGCAGGGTCAAGTGTCAGGTGCTTGCTTTTAGCGTGTCCATCGGAACCCGGAGGAAATGGAAATATGCCTTCCATTGTGATCGGACGCCGCCTCCCAGGTCCTGAGGATGAGGAGTATGTCATCACCGATTTCCTGGGGCGTGGCGCGTTCGGCGAAGTATACAGGGCTCGCGGAGAGCAATCGGGCTCCACAATCGCTGTGAAGTTACTCCCCGTCGCTGAATTGAGCGACGACACTGCGAGGGGAGCCCTCCTTAACGAGATTAGGGCGGCGCAAGAGATCAATCATCCGAACGTCGTTCGCGTTCTCTCGGTGCACGATACAGACGCAGAAATCGGACCTTATACGTGCATGGAATATATTTCCGGCGGCACCTTGTCTCGGCTCATCCGGTCGCACGCCCAGGCGAACACGGAAATCCCCCTTTCAAGGGGGCTCGAAATGATGATCGACATCGCACAGGGGATGCGTGCGGTCAACGAGAGGCTCATCCACCGAGACCTCAAGCCTGACAACATCCTCATAGAGGGCAAGAGTCTCAAGATCGCAGACTTCGGGATATCGAAATTCGTGGATGAGAGTACGCGACTCCACACGTTTAAAGGGGGGCAGCACGTCGCTTACATGGCGCCCGAAGGATGGGCAGGCGAAAAAAACACATACAAGCTGGATGTTTATTCTGCGGGTCTCGTCTTTTTCGAAATTCTAACGCTGACTCACCCTCTCATCTCGAAGGTTACGGATCGCGGATCGATCCGCGATTGGGAATTGGCCCACCTGTACGAGGTTGTCCCCGACCCGAGGGTCGTTCGTAAGGACTTGCCGCTGAGTGTGGTCCAGTTGATTTCAAGAATGGCAGCCAAGCGCCCGCAAGAACGTCCGGCTTGGGAAGAGGTCCTCAAGGTCTTGAGCGGCCAAACGCTTGATGTGTACCCAGGCCAGCACGCTGCAATTGGAGAGGCGGTTGCTTCAGCTGTCGCGAAACGAAGAGAACAGGAGACAGAGAGCCTCGAGACTGCTCGAAAAGCTAGGGAAGCCGAAACGGAGCGTCACCTCTATAGCCGTTCGTGCCTGGGCTTGCTTGAGCGCTTCCAGGCAGCCGTGGACCGGTTCAACAGCCAATTTCAGCTCGGAAGAATCGAATCCCGCCAAGACGTTGGGACCACTCGTTACACCCTGCCCACTGGTAACGCCATAGAAGTGGCCTTCTTCGAGCCAAGGAAGACTGACATCAAGATACGTGGCGCTGTGGTTATAGGCGGAGGATGGATCGGGCTGCTGCACGGAAGAAGCGCGAATTTGGTCCTACTGAAAGAAGGCGGTGACGACCTTTACGGCCGCTGGATTGTTTGCGAAATCGGCCTGATGGCTCTTGCGGACCCGCGAAAGCTAATTGGCCGATTTGGGATCGCGGCGGACACGGTCGTGCCCTTCGGTTTCAAGGACGCGTATTTCTATGAGCAGATATATTGGGCACAGGGTGGCCTTCACGCCTTCACTTACAATCTCATCGATGATGCGGATGAGTTCTTTGCAGGCTTAATGTTGGAGGGATGTAAGTAGGCTCCGGCCTGGGTCTCTTCTCTCGAAGATGGGCGCTGCACGGGATCAGGGCTGCCGGATAAGTGTTGAGAACAGCCCATGCATTGAACTAAGGTTAGCCAGTGACTTGGCGTTTGTCGCCATCTATCTGCGCAGCCGGGTGTCCCGGTGGTTCATCCTGCCCGAGGTCTGGTGTTCTTAGTCCCGAATGAGGAGCGAAGCGCCGACTTTATTCCCACGTAGGCATCGGGTTGACTTCGCCGACCGTGTGCCGCTTGGCTGGACGAGGAAAGGGGTCGACCTTTCTCAAGACTTGGTCAGCCTGGGCCAGGATCAAAGAAGTTAGTTTCAAGGCCCCGCTCGCCGAGTCGACGTCGGCTGGGCCGGTGGAATCAACGTGGTCTGGGGACGTTTCGGCAAAATCAGGGGAGCCCTCGCCGGCTGGTCGAAATCGAAGTCGCGTCGCAAGTCGCCCAATTGCGCAACTTCTTCCCGTACCGTCGGACGCGGATCAGGCCGGCCGTCCTGCTTCGGGTCCAGCCGCTGGCCACCCAGGAAATCGTCTTCGATGAACTTCACATAGGCGTCGAAACTCAACGTCTGATGATCGATAAACCCCTTCCTCGCAAACGGCGAAATCACGATTCCCGGTACTCGCAAGCCATAGCCGTTTTCATCCACACGCACGGGAACGACATGATCGTAGAACCCGCCCCAGTCATCCCACGCCAGAAAGATCGCGCAGTCTTTCCAGTCTGGCCCGGACATCACGGCGTTCACCAGGCTGGTCACGAAGGTCTGGCCGCGGCTTACCAGGTTCGGCGGATGCTCGCTCACATCACCCGAAGGCACCACCCACGACACGGCCGGTAGTGTCCCTGCCTTCGCCCGGTTCGTAAACTCTTGAACGGATTGGATGTTTCCGAGCTCGCCATCATTCTTGACGGTATCGAAATACGGCAGAGGATTCCAAATCCCAGGAGTCTTGGCGTTCTGCTTGACGGGCAAACAGTCCAGCTTCTCATCGTCCTCGCAATCGGGTTCGGTGCCTTCGACGACGTAATAGCCCCAGCTCACATGATTCTTGTGCAGCAGATAGGTCAGGTCTGTCCAGGCATAGATCGGGTCGGGCCGCACCTTCGGCACCTTCTCTCCGGCGAAGTAGTCCGTTGGCAGTCCTGGGAGTGCCAGAGCATTTGTGCAACTGAACGGGTCATTGTGCCTGGTGCAGCGAGCCGACCATTCCGAAACCTGGAACAGATGTTCCGGCAGGCTCCAGGAGGCGTTGGGCTCGAACATCCGGTCCTGCAAGATGAAATTCTGCGCGTACTTCCAATAGTTGGGGATATCTCCCCCGTCGTGGTAGCCCATCACGTCAGGAGTGCGCTGGTAGACGCAGGCTGGGTCGTCCGGATCGT
>Ga0335085_10005664_pt1 | contig 19962 bp, 16 predicted proteins | sample Lox_Sample_45_FD_206712 | JGI IMG/M metagenome (GOLD analysis project Ga0335085, IMG submission 206712) | Soil microbial communities from Loxahatchee National Wildlife Refuge, Florida, United States - Lox_Sample_4.5 | ecosystem: Environmental > Terrestrial > Soil > Wetlands | place: USA...
CAGCACGAGTGCGAGCGGGAAGCAGAACAACAGCGAGACAACAAAGAACCACGTGGTGTCGAACCAACCCGCCGACCGCTGGGGTGGCATTGCCGTGGGCATTGCCGCCGTTTGTGTGTTTGCAACTTGCGGCGCAGCCGCTGCGCCGGGCGCTGACTCGGGTGGATACCACTTCCCATCAGATGCCTGCCACCAACCCGGCTCATTTGGCTGTTGATCGTGCGGACCCCGCGGAATCATGACTTGACCGCCCCCTGTCGCAGCTCCTTCTGAGGGATGTTTCTACCCGCGAATGCCTGCACAAGCCAACATCGACGCCGAGATCCCAAAGCGCGACAATCGCGGAATGGATGACGAGTTCGCCAACCTGCTTGACTCGAACGCACAAAGCATTGCTGACAAGTTCAAAGCGGATCAGACATCTTGGGAATCGGGCAAGGGCATGAAGGCTCAGGTAGCTCTCGCAGTACGCAATGCCGAACAGATCGAGAGCGCGGTGAAGGCGCTCGACAAGTCTGCCGCGAATCTGAGCGCCGCAAGCGATCGCATCGCGAAATGGGGTGTCTTCGTCGCCTGGTGCTCGTTGTTCGTCGCATCGGCCGCGCTCGTCGTCGCCGCCTTCGTGAAGTGATGCCAGACCGCCCATAGTCACGCGGTTGAAGATGTCGATGAGGGAGCGGCCGACCGGCTGGGTACGCCATAACTTGCCGGTATGCACTCGCCGAGGAGCGTGGGATCGGGCATTCTGGCTCCCATGGAAGCAAAGTCCGGTGACGCGGATTCGGGACCCTCGGGGAGCGCCTGGGTCCCCGCTTTCTTGGCGATCACTTGGATACGCGACTTCCTCGGTTACGCCCAACAAGGCGCCGGACTCAGCGCTTCGTTCCGGGTCGAGTCGCGCGGAAGCCGTCAGCTGACACCGGAAGATGCGGAACGGTACCGCACGTTGAAGAGTGCGAAGCCAGACGAGACGGCCTGGACAAGCGAGGATCTTCTGAGGTTCTTCACCCCGAGTCTCCCCGGCTCAAGCGCGACGACGGGTGAACGCCATATCCGCCGCTCTGCGTCCGGTGCCGCCGTACATTGGGCCGGGATGAATCGTACCGAGGCAAACGCCGAATACTCGCACCTGTGCGGGATCATTGGAATGGCCATGACGCAAGGGCCTGAGCCTGATGACCCGGACACCGCGTTGGTCGAGGAGCACCGGCAGTACGTAGCGCGCAAGGTTGCCGAGGCGAAGGCTCTGATACGACTCATCCACGACGGCGAGTTCGGCGACGAGGAAGAGTCCGAGGACTGATCATCCCGACGTCATCGTGGCGCACCCCGATTTCATCTAAGAATTTTCTAAGATCCTGCACGGATCGCGTGTTGTGACACCTTGCGCGGGGTCCGTCGTCGTTCGCGTACGTGCAGGTCAGACGTACTGCGACGGATGTGCGCGAACGTGCGTGGACCCCCTTTTCCTATTGAGGGCCTAGTGCCCGCAAGGGCGTGGGGGTTCAAGTCCCCCCTCCGACACGAACGCGTGTTCGATAGTACGCCCGAGGTCAGCACGAACCTCGGGTGCTTTCGCGTCAAGAGCCTCGCTCGGCCCGCGCGCTCGCGACCGCCGCGTGCGGGTCGCGGTGACCGGCGACGAAAGCCGCCTCCATGACGGCATGGTCACGGACGCGATCGAGTACCCGCTCGACGTCCACTCGCTCGGCCCGCACCAACGCGGCGCCGACGCGCTCTCGCAAGACCTCTGCCGCACCGAGGAAGCGGCCGCTGCCTTCGTCGTCACCGACCAGCGACGCCACGCCCGCGAGACCCTCGAGCGCCAGCGCCTGCGCACGAGGATCATTGGCGTCGCACGCCGCATCGAGGCTCGCGAGATGATGTTGTGCCGCGCCAGTCGGATCCCCGCTGAGTTCGCAGACGTATCCGAGCGAGGCGAGGCTCAAGCTGAGCCCGGCGGGCGCCCCGCGATTGACGCAGAGCGCGAGAGCATCACGATGACGCCGCTCGGCCTCGTCAAGCAGGCCGCGACGTCGCAGCGTGATGCCGCGCAGGTTGTACGCAAGCGCAAGCGTCGGCACGTATCGTTGACGTTCGGCGTCGGCAATCGCTTCGTCGAACGAGGCGTCGGCTTCCTCGGTCCGGCCTTCGAGTGCATAAACGTACGCGAGCCGCAGGGTCAGTGTGCTCGATACGGCGACGGCTCCCGCCACATGCCAACCCTCGATCGCCTGCTGCAGCGCCAGCTCGGCTTCGCCGTAGTGCCCGCGCATCGTGGCGATGTCGGCGACGTGACGGAGGGCGAGGGCTTGGCCCCACACATTTCCGACCTCGCCGAACTGCGCGGCGGCGTGGCGTAGCTCTGGGAGCGCCGCGTCGTAGTCGTTGTTTGCCCACGCGATTGAGCCGCTGAGCCAGGTCGCCATGGCGCGGCTCCAACCGTCGCCAACCGACATGAAGGCGCGCCGCGACTCTTCGGCGAGCGCGGCCGCGGCCGCGGTGCGATGAGAGGCGTCGAAGATGGCAGACGCATGCAACATCGTCGCCAGTGCAATGGTCGAGTCGTCGCCCATTGCGCGCGCCCGCTCGACGGCCTCGACGCCGTACGCGCTCGCGCGCTCGCTGTCGTGCGCGATGCCCACGAGGCCCGCCCACGCAAGTGTGAGGACGCGCCGGGTCGCGACCGTTGGCTCTCCCAGCGAGACGGCGGCTTCGATCCATCGCCAGGTGTCGTCGATGCGCCCGCCCATATTCCAGAACCAGCCGAGTCCACCCGCGATGGCGCACGCGACATCGGCATCGCCAGACTCGACCGCCCACTCCATTGCAACACGGATGTCATCCAGGCATTCGCCAACGACGCGGTACCAGTGGCCCTCCGCCGCCCCGTGCATCCCGCTCGGGACCTCGACGAGTGACGCGATGTAGCTCGCGTGGCGCGCCCGTGCCGCGTCGGCGTCACCGGATTGGTCGAGGCGTTCCCGGCCGTACTGTGCGAGGGTCTGAAGCAGCCGGTACTCGAAGGCGCCCCCGCGCTCGGACGTGGCCACGAGCGACTTGTCGACCAGGCGGGCCAAGAGTTCGGCGACTTCGTTCTCTTTGATCGTCTCGTCGGCGCAGACCGCCTCCGCCGCCGAGACTCCGAAGCGGCCGGCAAAGATGGAAAGTCGCCCGAACAACCGGCGCTCATCGTCGAACAGCAGGTCGTAGCTCCAGTCGATGACCGCGCGCAGCGTCTGCTGGCGCGGAAGCGCGGTTCGCGCTCCGACGGTCAAGAGGCGGAAGCGGTCGTCGAGCCTGCTCAAGAGGTCGTCAGGCGAGAACGCGCGCATGCGGGCCGCGGCGAGCTCGATCGCGAGCGGAAGACAATCGAGCCGGTCACAGAGTGCACGGACGGTCGTGCGGGCCGCCGTGGCATCGAACGACGGCACAATCGCGTGTGCACGCTCGGTGAAGAGCGCGGCGGCGTCGTCGAGCTCGAGCGGCGCAAGCGGCCAGAGCACCTCGCCCACGATCATCAGCGGCTCGCGGCTCGTGGTGAGGACGCACAACCCGTCGCAGCGGCCGACGAGGTACTCGACGAACTGGGCCGCCTCGCCTACCACGTGCTCGCAATTGTCGAGGATCAGGAGTGTGCTACGGCCGCTGAGGAACTCGCTCAGGCGCTCGCGTAGGTTGCTCGACGCGCCTTCCCCGAACTCGACTTCAACGTCGAGGGCAGTGGCGATCGCGGTGCAGACGCTGGATGCATCGGTAACTGGCGCGAAGTCGGCCATGTACACGCCATGGTCGAACTCGGTCAGCAGGCGGTGACCGACTTCGATCGCGAGGCGCGTCTTGCCGACGCCGCCGGCACCGACGATTGTCGCGACCCGATGTTCGCGGACGAGTGTCGCCGTCGCATCGACCTCGGTCGCGCGGCCGATGAGCGTGGTCGTCGTGGCAGGCAGATTGGTCGATGACTCGTGCGTGGGATCGACCGCAAGTGCTCGCGGTGGCGAGGCGAGTGCGGCGTCTTGCGCCAGCACCGCTTCCTCGACCTGCTTCAGCGCGGGCCCTGGATCGATGCCGAGCTGCTCGGCCAGGACCGCGCGCGCTCGTTGGTACGCGCGCAGCGCGTCGCCCTGACGCCCCGCCCGGTACAGCGCGGTCATGAGTTGGGCCCAAAGCCGTTCGCGCAGCGGATACTTCCGCACCAGCGCTTCGAGTTCGCCGATCAGATCGTCGTGGCGACCGAGCCGTAGGTCGGCATCGACGCGGTCCCCGAGTGCCGCGAACCGCGATTCATCCAGTCTCGTGATGACCGGCTGCACGAACGCTTCGTCCGCGAATTCGACGAGCGCGTCGCCGCGCCAAAGAGCCAGCGCGTCGCGCAGCACGGCCGCCGCCGCCTCGGCGTCTCCTCTTTGCAGCGCGGCGCGGCCTTCCGTCGTGAGCCGGTCGAAACGGGCCGCGTCGAGCGCGTCTCGAGGTAGGTCGAGCGCGTAGCCCCCTCCTCGTGTCTCGATCCGCTCCTCGCCGAGCGCGCGCCGCAAGCGCGACACATGAACCTGCAAGTTGTTACGCGCCGGAGGCCGCTCTCCGCTCCAGATGTCGTCGAGGAGCTGGTCGGCGGGCACTGTGTGCCCCAGCGCCAATGCGAGGTCGACGAGCAACGTTCGCGGCCGGGGACCGCCGATGTCGATCGGTGCGCCGTCATCGTCGAGCACCTCGAGCGGCCCCAGGATCCGGAGCTCCACGGTGTCCACCCTATGCGGACGGCTGTCAGCGACTTGCAAGCCTCCCGACAGGGTGCCTGCCCACACTCGGGACGTGCCCAACGACGACCCCCTCTCCGCCCATGAACTCGCGGTTCTGGCGTGGGAGGCGTTCACGCACAATCACGTCGCCGACGCGGCGAGCCTCGCGTCACGCGCATCGCGCTCGGCTGCCTCGTCTCCGCGTCACGATCGACAGGAAGTCGAGGTGGTGTGCCTCGCGATCACCGGCGCGTCGGAACGCGCGTACGGGCTTGCATCCGAGCATCTCGACGAGTTCCCCGACGACGACCTCGTCAGACGAGTCAAGGAAGCGTCGCATTGAGCCTCCAGGAGAACGACATGCGCAACACGTACAAAACAATGAACGCCATCGAGGTGCACAATCTCGTGAAGGGCTACAAGGATGTGAGCGTCCTCCACGACGTCTCGTTCACGGTGACGAGAGGAACAGTGTTCGCGTTGCTCGGAGCCAACGGCTCGGGCAAGACGACCACGATCAACATCCTGACCACGTTGATCAAGCCCGACGGAGGCACGGCGACCGTCAACGAGTTCGATGTCGGCGAACAAGCGTCCAAGGTCCGCGAACAGATCAGCGTCACGGGCCAGTTCGCCGCGGTGGATCACGTGCTGACTGCCCGCGAGAACCTGATCTTGATGGGCGAGTTGCGCCACGTCACCGACCCGAAGCAGATCGCGGCAGGGCTGCTGGAGAAGTTCGATCTCAACGAGGCCGCCGACCGCCCGCTTGCGACGTACTCCGGCGGGATGCGGCGCCGGCTCGACATCGCCATGAGCCTCGTCGGCGACGCACCCGTCGTCTTCTTCGATGAGCCGACGACCGGACTCGACCCGCAGAGCCGGGCCGGCATGTGGCGCACGATCCGCGAATTGGTCGAGAACGGCACGACGGTCTTCTTGACGACCCAGTACCTGGACGAGGCCGATCGCCTCGCGGACACGATCGGGATCCTTCACGGGGGTCGGATCGTTGCCAGCGGCACACCCGCCGAACTGAAGGGAACGTTGTCGACGGGGCTCGTTGAACTGGAGTTCGGCGACGAACAGCAAGTATCGACCGCGCAGCGAGTGCTCAGCGCGCAGCACGACGTGCGCCGCGTCGATTCGAAACTCCTCGTCGCCAGCGACGGCACGGTGGGGGAAATGGTCGACCTGTTCGTCCGGCTCAAAGACAACGGGCTCGAACCGACCGAGTTCTCCACGCAGCCTCCAACCCTCGACGACGTGTTCTTCAAGATCCTCGACGACGAGAAGCACGAAGAGAAAGAGGAGCGACATGCAGACGCTCACTGACACCTGGACGATGGCGAAACGAAGCCTCCGCCACACGACACGCAGCCCCGACACGATCATCACAGTGCTCTTGATGCCGATCGGGTTGTTGCTGCTCTTCGTCTACGTCTTCGGCGGCGCGCTCGGGACGCAGACCGGGTCGATCGACTACGTCGACTTCATCACGCCCGGAGTCATCATCATGACCGTGATGAGCGGCATCGCCTATGCCGCGGTCCGGCTCAGCACGGATCTGCAGCAAGGCGTCATCAGTCGCTTCCGGACCATGCCGGTTGCACCATCGTCAGTCCTCAGCGGGCAAGCCCTGTCGTCGACGGCGTCCAATCTCTTCTCATGCTTCCTCGTGATCATGGTTGCGCTCGCAGTCGGCTTCCGCCCGACAACCGACCCCCTCGCTTGGCTCTGCTTGGCAGGCCTGCTCGCGCTCCTCATCCTCGCGACCACGTGGCTCGCCATGTTCTTCGGCCTCCTGGCCAAGACGGTCGAAGGTGCCGGCGCCTTCAGCTACATCCTGCTGCTGTTGATCTTCATCAGCCCGTCGTTCGTTCCGACCGACTCGATGAAGCCATGGCTGCGTGGCTTCGCCGAGCATCAGCCGATGACACCGATCATTGAGACCATGCGGTCGCTCCTGATCGACGGAACTCCGGGCCCCGACATCTGGGCCGCGCTCGCGTGGACACTCGGCATCTTGCTCATCTCGTACACCGCCGCGCTGAGCGTCTATCGCCACCGCGCGCTCGTGGCCGCAGCGCAGTAACTCATCAGTTCGCAAAGGAGGACATCGGCATGGTCACGTGGTTGGAGAACAAGCGGCGATACCGCCGGTACAAGGAGCGCACGAGACAGCTTCCCGCGAACTCTCAGGCGGCGGTCCATGCGCTGGAGCGCTATCTGAGTCACCTCGGGGGGATCGAGGATGGAAACAGCGCGGCCGACATGCTGGAGCACCTTGTCGAACTCTTCGAGGACGGCGCGGCGAGCGGAACTCCCGTCCGCGAGATCGTCGGGCCGGACCCTGTGGAGTTCGCCGACGCGATCGCTCGGCACTACCCGCAGGATCGGTGGAAGCGCAAGGAGCGCGGTCGGCTGACCAACGCCATCAAGCGCGCCGCGGGCGAAACTTCCAACTGAGCAACGTGCGTCGCTGTCAGGCCGCGATCGCGAACTCACGGGCCGCGGCAGCGCGTGGGGATAGGGTACGAGTCCCCCCTCCGACACCACTGAGCGGGCACGTTCCCGGAAATCTCCGGAACCTTTCCCGAAACCGTTGCCGCGCTTTGTCCGATCTTCCGGGCCGGGCGGCGAACTGCTCGACTACGCGGCTCGGGCCCTCGGCGCGTCCTTGGCGGTCATCAAGATCCTCGACGGGAACGAGGCTTCGATCGGGGTCGCGAGGAACCTCGGTGCCGAGATGGTCGGCGACGAACGGAGCGAAGCGGGCGGCCGGTTCGTCGTCTTCCACCCGTCGCTCTGGCGGTAGCGCTACGCGCCCCGAACTGCCGCTCGCGCGTTCGCAGAAGGCGAGAGGGTCGGGCATTATGCGGGGGCTTTCGTCTGTTGCGAGGAGGCCGCGATGCGTCCGTGGACATCGGTTGCAGCGGTGCTGGTGTTGTTGTCGGTCGGCTTCGCGGGTTCGGCTGCCGCGAGCGATCCGGGCCCGATTAACGTTCCAGCGGTCCAGGCGACCGTGAAGGATCAGTGCACCGGCCGGAATGTGCCGGGTTTCGTGGCGTCGCTCACGGATGCGACCGGCGCGTCCGTTTCGCCGTCCAAAGTCTCCGCGTCTGGCTTCAGCTTCGTAAACCTTCCTTCTGATCCGGCGCTCACCTTGCACGTGAGCGCACCGGGCTATGCGTCCTTGAATAACCCCACCAACCCAAGCCCGGATCCTGGCGTCGGGATCTCGCCTCCACCGGGACCGCTCCATAGCATCGAGGGCACGGCTGTTACCACGGCGACTGGCGACACGATCATCGAGACGTTGGTGCTTGCCATCATGCTTGCACCGTCACCTCCCGGCGGGTGTACAACGCCTCGAACGCCGTCGCTCCCCGCGCTGAAGGGAGCGGTCTTCGACGCGCAGACCGGTCGTCCCGCGACCGGTCTCACGGTCAACTTGGTGCCTGATCCCAACAGCGCAACCGCCTCCCCTCCCGGCCCGCCGACGATCAAGGGCAATACGTTCGTCTACCCGACGCTCATCGACGGCATCTATGACGGAACCCTCCAGATCTTCGAGGACGCAGGACTCGCTTATTACTTCAAGCACGCGGACGGCAACCACACGCTCGTGCCCTCGACCGACGGCGGAATGCGCGTCGGAACCGTCCTCAAGATCTGGGTTCACCCGGCAGCCGACCAGCCACCCGACATCGACTGGCTGACCGCGTCCGACTACGTAACAGCGGTTGGAAATCCCGTAGCGCTCGCATCCGGAGCAGACGATCCCGATCCGCCCGATAACGCCGACCTGACCTACCAGTGGAGTGCGAGCGGCCCTCCGGCATGCAACTTCAGCGCACCAACGGCAGCGTCGACGACAGTGACGTGCGCCAGCCCGGGAACCGCGCACATCAACCTCACCGTCACCGATCCCCACGCCCTGACAGCAACGAAATCCTTCTTCCTCACGATCGGCACCTAGACAGCGACGTCGGCGAGTACCGCAGAGCCTCCAGGGATCCCGGGGCGGTTCAGTTATGGCGTCGCGACGGTGATCGCTGCTTGCTCGCCTGCTTCGGTGTGGCCGGGGACGATGCAGTGCATGAGGTATTGACCGGGCGCGAGCTGTACGTCGGTCGTCGATGTTCGCGTTGAGGGCGAGGAGAGTTGAACGCGGAGACCCGAAGGGCCGTCGAGGACAAGTTCATGACCGGCAGCGCCGCTGACCACGTGGAAGCGTACGAGTCCACTCGGAAGTCGAAGCGGCAGGCCAGTTTCCCGACCCGGGAAGGTGATTCGCAGCGATCCGCCGGGCGCGTCTTCGACGGCGACGGTGGCAACGGGTACCGGTGACGGCGGAGACGTAACGCGCGTGCGATGATCCGATCCACGGGCGAGTGCTGCGATCGTGATCGCGGCCACAGCGATCGACGCGACCACTGCCGTGAGCTTCGTCGCGTTGCGGACGCGGCGACGGCGGCGGAGTCGGAGCGCCACACGCGGCTCAGGGTCGGTCGGCGTGTTGAACTCTTCGGCGAGAACCGCGAGGCCGTCGCGCCATAGCTGGTCGAGTTCGTCTGCACTCGTCATCGAGGCTCCTTGAGGGCTGGCTCCCCGGTCTCATCGAGGAGCTGCGCCAGCGTCGTGCGGGCGCGATGCAGGGCCGACTTCACGGTGCCGACCGGGAGGTTCAGGTCCTGGCCGATGCTCTCGACACCCTGGTCGACGAAGTAGTGCAGCACCACAATCTCCCGCTGCCGTAGCGGCAGGGCCGCCAAGGCTGCGCGCACATCGAGGGCGCGATCCGCATCGTGCGGGAGCGGGGCGGTCGCTACAGCGCGCAGTCGTTCTCGGGCGCGGCGCTCCGCTCCGACACGACGCAACCGGCCGAGTGCAACGTTGCGAGAGACAACCCGAACCCACGCTTCGAGCGACTCGATCTCGCGTCCTCGATCGAGCTGCTCTGCGGCCCGTGCACACGCCTCGTCCACGGCTTCGCAGGCGAGGTCCTCATCGCCGAGCACGAAGACGAGGCGCGCGACCAGCTTGCTATACGAGAACACGTAGAGGTCCCGGAACCGCTCGTCCGATAGTCCTCTACCCGCTGTCACAGCCCTAAGACGCGCAAGAGACCCCGCATGGTTGCATCAACGCCGCCCGGCGGCGGTCATCGAGCGCCAGGCCACGCATAATGCCCGACCCGGAGTCATCTCGGCGAGCGCATAGCGGCAAGTTATGGCGCGGGGGCTTCGGTCTCCGATGATCGGTGAATCAGCCAAATCGGCGCTGCAACGACCGATGTCGTCGACGGAACGTCCAGCGGACTGCCCACCCCATGAAGGGATCAGCGACTCGGAGTCGGGGTTCGATCTCCACCGAGTCACGCACGATGCAGCCATCGGGAACGTCCAACAGCGTGCGTTCGTGCCACCAGACACCGTGATACCAACTCGACGAGGACTCCCGGAAGCCATGCCCGTCAGGCAGCGCGACCACCTGAACTCGGTGGCGGTCGATTGGGATGACTCCGAATAGCAGTTGCCAATGGACTGGAGCGCTAATCCGCCATGGATCGCTGTCGAAGGGCGCACCGTGCGTTGAGTCGGTCAGCCTGACGAACGGCGCGAGTTCCCGGTTGATGCCACCGATGGTCGACATTGCAGCCCACACGTCCGACCGTTTGGCCGGCAACGTCAACTCCATGGTCAGGCGCATGGCTGCATTCTTCTCGTCGGCAACCGCCGGACTCTGAACGACGCGCGCATAGCGCCAAGTCACGCGCCCCGGCGCGTCGAGCGGATCGGCATTCCTGAAGGAGTGGGGCCGTGTCAAGGGTGTTCGTGCTGGTTGGTTGTTCTTGTTGTCGTTGCGCGGGGGCGCTCGCTCGATGCTTGTGGTGGTGTCGGTTGTGAGTGTCGCACCAGGGTTGGGCTAAGTAGAGCGGGCAGCTCGGATGCCGAGGCATTCCTTCGTCGACCCGGTTGGGGCGGGCGTGGTGCGTTCCGGCCACGACTCGACGGGTTCAAGCAGTTGGTCGACCTCGCCGCCGGTGGCGGGGGTCACGCCGATTCCGAACGCGCGTCGAGTCGTGTCCGAGCTGTTCACGCCGCCTTGGCCAGGCAACGGATCTCGCCCCGAGTCTCGACCACGAGCTCGGAACCTTCACGAGGAGCGGAGGCCCCGCTCCTTCATCGCATCAGTTATGGCGTCAGCGTCCGGCTCTGCTCATCCGGTGGCTCTTGACTTCGAGCACCGCGCAGATGACCAAGCCGAGCCCGAGTCCAAGAACAAGACCGCCAACGACCCAGCCCGCGACAACTCCGGCAACGAGTCCTCCGAGAAGACCGGCAGGGATACATAGGAGACCCGCCACCTTCGTGCGCCTGGAGCTGAACGGTGGACCGAACCATTCCGGCAGCGGAGTCGCCATGCGAGCAAGAATGCCCGATCCCGCGACATCCGGGGGAGCGCAGAGCGGCAGATCTGTGCGCGTGAGGAGGCGCGAGGGATCTCCGCTTGCTCTGCGTTCGCGTGCGTTGCTCTTTTAGGACGTCGGGACAGGCGTCCCGTCTGCCGTGCCGGGATATTGGGACGCTCTCGATTGATCGCGTTGTCGGGGATCGGCGACGTCGAGTGAGTAGTTGCGACCGTGGGCGGGTGACGGGATCAGGAGATGCGTCGCGTGATCCACCAGTAGCAGCCGAGTGTGGCCACGATCGCGGCGGCGAGAAAGATGCCGGATTCGAGCCATTGGAGGGTCCAGTATTTGTTCGCGGGTAAGTAGGTGACGAGGAGTCGGAACGTTTTGGTGGCCTGGTTGATGCACGTATGGGGACCGCCGATGCGGGTGTTGCCGGGACCCGGGCAGTATTGATGCGCAAAGGCGGCGAGTTGGGCTGGGGTGGGGACGTGACCAGTGTTGGTCACGACGTGGCTGGACAGCGTCCAGGAGTTGGGGGGACCGGACCCTTGCGCAGCGATGTGGGCAACCGGGCCGTTGGCCGTGCCGTTGATGGTGATTCCTACCTGGCCCGCGTTGAATGCGGTGGTCTTGTGGGCTGGTGAGAGAACGTGTGGCCGGATCCAGATCGTGGTGGCGATGCGGGCGAACGTGTATACGCCGAGGGTGGTAGCCATCGCGGGCAAGGTGCGTCGGATGACCGCGCCGATGAGGGCACCAGCGGCAAACGCGAAGACGGCGTACGCGATGGGCACGATGTCGCGGCGGTCAAAGACGTTGTATTGGTTTGTGCCGACGCGGTCGAGGGCGCGGTACCACCACGTGATGGTGAGGGTGAGCGCTGTAGCAGCGCTCACCGACACAAGTCCGACGACGGCCATCTTGCTTGCCAGCCAACGCGAGCGGCTCACGCATTGGTTCCAGACAAGCCGGTAGGTGCCGGTCTCGAGCTCGCGGGCCAGTAGTGGGGCGCCCCAGAAGATGCCGATGAGTGCGGGAGCGAGCAGTGCGACGAGGTCGAGCGCGTGGTCCATGAACTGGTCGTGCGACAAGAACTGGGTGGTGGCGAGCTCGCAGCCGGTGTGGCAGGAGGCGACGAAGCTGCTGTAGAGGTGGGACAGCTGAATACCGGTGATGGCCGCCACCACCGCGAGCGCGCCGAGCAACACGGCAGCCGTTAGTGCTTGCGTTCGCGACTGCAGCCAAGCGAATCGGATCATCGCGCGACCGCCAACCCGGCCGGGATCGATGCGGCGTCGTCGCGAGCGCGGCGCATGTAGGCGAGCACAAGGTCCTCAAGCGACAATGGGCTGACCGTCCACGTCGGATCCAGGATTGGTTCGTCGGTGCGGACGATGAAGGTGCTCTGCTTGTCGACATCGCTTGCCTCGACCACGGTCTGGTTCGCTGGCATCGCGCTGGTGTCCTTGCGCGGGCCGACCAGGCGATGGTGTGATCTCAGCAGTGTTTCGACGTCGCCTTCGAGCGCGAGTCCTCCTCCTACCAATACAACGAGGTGGTCACACACCCGCTCCAGGTCGGAGATCAAATGCGACGAGAGCACGACACTCACGTTGCGGATCACGACGATCTCCATCAAGGTCTGCAGGAACTCCCGTCGGGCGAGTGGGTCGAGGGCCGCGACCGGCTCGTCGAGGACCAAGAGTTCCGGTCGTTTGGCGAGCGCCAATGTCAACGCAAGCTGGGCGCGCTGACCGCCGGACAATGTGGCGCCACGTTGGCCGAGCACGAGCCCGAGTTCTCGGACGCGTCGGGTCGCGAACGGGCCGTCCCACGATGGGTTGAGCCATGCACCCATGCGCAGGTGCTGGGCTACGGTCAGTCGTGCGTAGGCGGGACTGTCTTGGGCGAGGAACCCAACCCGCGCGAGCGCGTCTGTTCCCGATCCCGGACGGACGCCGAGGACGGAGATGGTGCCCGCGCTCGGTCGCAGCAGACCGACCGCCAGATGCAACAGAGTGGACTTGCCCGCGCCGTTCGGGCCGACGAGGCCGACCACCTTCCCGCACGGGATGGACAGGGTGCAGTCGCGCAGCGCCCACTGGCGTCCGTATCGCTTGCCCAGAGCGACCGTCTCCAACGCGGCGGTCATGCCACCCCCTCGGCGAACAGGTCTCGGAAGGCAGTGCGATAGATGGCTTCGATCTCGTCAGGTGTTAGCCCCGCGTGCCTCGCTGACTGAAGCCACGCCGCCAGCGATTTGCGGAACCGGGCCTGGGCAGCCGGGTCGGTCCGGGGAAGCCCGCGGACCACGAACGTGCCCAGACCAGGCCGTGGTCGCACCAGCCCTTCACGCTCAAGATCGCGATAGGCCTTCAACACCGTGTTCGGGTTGATCGCCAGCGAGGCGACCACCTGCTGCGCCGTCGGCAACCGGTCTCCTGGCTCCAACAGCCCGAGTTGGAGCGCCCGGTGTACCTGCTGCACCAGCTGCACGTACGTTGCGACCCCCGACGACGGGTCCAAGTAGAACTCGATCATCTCGCTGCTTCCACTAATACGTTAGTAGAAGCACTATATCCCCACGGTGAACCGGTGTCACCCGCCGTCAGCGCCTCACCACGACCTCCCACAACCTCCCGGCACCGCCCGGAGCCCCTGACTCGACGCGCTGCTACCAGGCGGGATCGCCGACGGCTCCCTCGCGCAGCAACGCGCCGTGACTCGCCCGCTGAGTCGAAGAACACCGGTCACGCGTCCCGCACCGCCCGTCCCAGATCAACGCGGCGCGATGGAGAGTGCCGACTCGGACTGCGTTTGCGCCAACAGCGTCTGTACTGCACGCTGCGCGCAGGAGTGTACGGCGAGGCGCACCTGCGTACAGGGCTGCACGATCGTGGCCCCGTATGCAACGCTAAGGCGGCCACTGCTGAACCCCGACGGAACTGGAGAACCGTACCTTGAACGACGGGCAACGGTTCACGATCGTTGACCACCCGCGGTCGCCGAGTCGCATCGTCGAGGTCTTTCAGACTGCCGGGATGTCGGTCAAAGTTCAGACGTTGGGGTCTCGGTTCTGTCTCGCCTCAGGCACGAAGACCGCGAGCGCATAGCACGTAGCAGCCGCTCGGCACTTTCCCATTCGGCGTGAGATCGGGCACTATGCGTCCGTCGTGCTTGGTCATCGCATGCCTTGGATAGTCGTACTTATCGTCGCGTCGGTCGCGCTCTCGTGTGGCTGTGACAGTGGTCATCGAGTCGGGAGTGCGTCTTCGGCTCACCCGCTTCCAATGCCGCCAGCGGGAACGTCAACCGCGAACTTGCGAGCGACGGCCACGGCTTGGGCGCACGCGTTCCTCGTCGGCTCCGTTGACGACATCAAGGCTCTGGAAGGGCCTGAGTGTGCCCCGCAGAGCGGTACGACGGTGGCCGCCTCGGTCGCGTCGCTCTACCTGCGCGGGTCACGCGCGGTGTGGCAGTCCCATGTTGGTCGCCCCCTCGACACGATCAAGATCCGGGGCGTCCTCGTCCGCCACGTCACGAGCACGACGGGCGAGGCCCTAGTCGAATACGACCTTCCTGCCACGGTGGTCGGCAACGACAACTGGGTCACCTACGCCGTTCATGATGGGCGCTGGAAGGTCGCCGATTGTCACGCACCGATTGGTGGCAGCGGGTCATCATCCAGTGGAAGCGTCACGGCACCGACGCCATGACTCTGCCGTTCGGCACTCGTCCTGAGTGCCAGGCTGTGAACCGTGGACGAGCGTCATCGCGTGATGGCGCAGCGATACCGTGAGGCGTTCGCTGCCGTCCGTGATGTCGTCAACCCACCGAGGCGGCACGCCGGAGCGGGCGGTCGGCAATCATCGCTCGAGCAGGCGTCGAGCCACAACCTCCTCCTCGCGTAAGAAGGACTTGGCACGGTCGTTCGGATCGCCGCTCCGTGGCTACGTCATTGCCGGTTTCGCGCCACCGCGGGTTGTAACGGCTGCCACGGCTCTCGACGCCGTTGTGAACCCATCACAAGCACGGTCACAGACAGACGCACACAGTGGATAACAGGGGAGTCGCAGCAACTCCTCCGCGGATGGGCTACCTGCGATTACGTGCACAACCGATCATGGGAACGCGCAACGAATGACAGAGTCCGCGTGAGTTCAAGTCCCCCCCGACGCGAGTGATCTACGCAGCGCCCCCGCCTTCGGGGCCGGCTTCAGATAGAGCATGATCTCGCCGGTGCAAAACCCGCGGTTCGTGTAGAAGGTGAGCGCGCGGTCGTTGCCGGTCATGACGGAGACCATGATCGTGTCGATCGACAACGCGGCCGCGTAGTCGCGAACGGCGTCGAGCAGCGCCGACCCGATCCCGACGCCGCGAGCGTGCTCCCCGACGGCGAGCGAGACGATCTCGACGACGCCGCCGGGCAGCCCGAGGTCGTCGGATCCGCGAGTCGTGTGCAGCATGGCGTACGCGATCGGATCGGAGTCGGCGGACGCGAGGAAGAGCGCGCCGCCCAGGGCGAGCAGCCGTTCGTACCAGCTGCGTCGGATGTCCCATGACGGATTCAGGTCGTCGAGCAACCTTGCGTAGTTGGCGACCGCACGATTGTGCTCGTACAGCGCGAACCACAAATGCTCGACCTCGCCCAGTCGTGCTGGATCGTGCAGTGGTCCCTCGACCGACACCGTCGACATCGCATGCTCCTTCCGCCTCGCGCCGCCAACACGAGGCTCGCCGCCGTTGCTGCTTCGCGCACGGCGATCACACCTCTGTGTCGGCGCATCGTCCCGAAGCCCTGCGGCTGTGTCCGCTCACTCGGCGAGCGATCGCGCGCTCTTGAGGACGCACAGGGAACTCCTAAGTGCGCGTCACAGCACGTGTTCCGCCGGGCCACAGCAACGAGCCAGACCGCTCACCGACAAGTCGGGCATCGAGCGCGCGACCGACCGCAATGCACGGGTCCGCGTGTTACGGGTCACCTACTGGTGTTGCTGCGGATCGATCGACACGAACGTCGGCGGTGTGATTCCCGAGCGCCGCGACGTGACTGTCGAGCATTCATGACAGCGGACGGGTGCACCGTCGTCGTACGGCCCGTCACCGGCGCCGGCTGTAGCCCATAACCACCATTCAGTTCTCAGCCAGGACTCAGAGTACATACAACGCACGATCAGCCGACGATCTCCACCTACGTTGAGCAGGCGTTTTCAACACGTTCGCACTAGGACGTGTGCGGAACGGGGCGTATCCTTCGCGACGTCTCTGGTGAAGGTGCACGGCGGGGGGTGTCGATGCGAACGGGTGGGCGCCGGCGCGCAGTCGTGATTGCCGCGTGCACCGTCTCCGCGTTGGGCTTCCTGTCCGTCACCGGGCCGGCCCCCGCTTCGTCCTCGGCCGCGCGGACCTCGACCACGCGTCCGCCCACGCGCAAACGGCGAGAGAGGTCACCGGCTGCGTTTGTCGGGAATCCGATCCGAGCGCAGTGGCAGCTTCCGCCAACCGCGAGCATGGGCGAGTCGCTGCCCGCGTACCTGTCGCTGAGGTCGACGGAGCCGCTACACGACCTCTCGATCCATGTCAGCGGCGACGGCGGGGGTGCGAACCTCGGCACTGCCCACGTCCCGCAGACCGTCGGATCGTCCCCGAGCTGGGCGACGCTCAACCTTGACGTGAACAACCCGGGCACCGGTACCTTCGACGCGCGGATCACCGCGCATGACGCGGCGAACCGGAGCGTCACCGCATCGGAGAGCTTCTCGTACGCGACGGCGGCCCGGACGGTCACGCTCTCGACCTCCGGCCTGGCCGACGCCGAGCTGCAGGCGCTCTCGCTGCGGCGAGAATCAATGAGCACGAGCGCCTACGCGCGCGCGGCGAGCGTGCTGACGACCGGCAAAGCGCAACAGGCTGCCGCCGTCGAGCACGCGATCACGGATGCGAGTCCCGTCGACATGACGACGGTCACCGGTCAAATCCGGTACACCGATGTCAACGGCCAGACCCATCCGGCGCGCGAGATCGACGTCGACATCCTCGACGACACCGGCGTCGCGGGTGGGGCCCGCGCGGGGTGTGCGACCACGGACGCCAACGGCGACTTCAGCGCCACGGTCGCGACCGCGCGCACCGACGGGACGCCTCGGAAGCTCTATTTGCGGGCGTGGGCACAGTCGGTACTCCCGGCGGTGGTGCCGAACAATCCGTGCGCATGGCGGACTCAGAACGGCGGAACTGGCACCGGCTTCGTCGTCGTCGACCCCGCGACCAACCAGAACCAGAGCGTCACATCGAGCACTGTCGTGAACGCGACCACCGGTTCGGTCACCATGCCGACCCTTGTGATCGGGGCGTCGAACGCCGCTTCGACATCGTTCGACGTGGCCGACGCGATGGTGACCGGCGACGACTATCTCAACAAGTATCGAGGAAACCCGTACGGATTCCTCGCAGTGGACTACCCGTGGACGAAGCTCGACAGCGATGGTGATCCCCAGATGTACTTCAACGCGCCGACGACGATCGTCGTGCCGGCCGGTGAGCAGTTCAACTGGGACTCGATGCTGCACGAGTTCGGCCACTATGTCGGTTACAATCTGAACATCGACACGTCGGGCGGCGGGGCGCACGGCTTCTCGCAGAACGACGCGTCGGTGTGCCAGCAATCGAAGGGTCCGTGCAATCCGCTCGGGAAGAAGGCCGGGCTCGCGCAGGCGTGGAGCGAGGGATTCGCGACCTTCTTCTCGCTCATGGCACAGAACGTGATGAACGTCGCGGCGTTGAACATCCCCGACGCCGGCGACGCGAGCTACGACGACCACCAGGTGCACCTGGACGACATCCAAATGGGCGTCGACAACGCATCGCTCGACGGACAACTCCCGGCGAAGGGAGAGGACGACGAGCTCAGCGTGGTGAGAGCCTTGTGGCACATCTACACGGATTCGAGTCTCGGTCTCTCCGACGCCGGCATCCTCAACGGTCTGCACACAGCCGGTGCGAGCACGCTCTCGGCCGCGGTACCGGCACTGCTCGATGCAGCCGGCGCGACGCCGTTCGACGCGTCGAAGCCACTCGACTCGCAAGCCGAGAAGAAGACGGACACCGTGGCGTGCGTTCTCATGGGACAGGCCGTTTCACCGGAGATCACCGATCCGCCGTCCGTGTCGACGGCCGGCTCTGCGTATCCGCCCACCATCAGCTGGAACCCGAACGGAGCGGGGCCGCTCAATCCGCTCGAACAATTCCAAGTGCAGTTCTGGAGCGCGGACTGGACGCAACTGCTGTTCACCTCACCGCCGACGACCGACAACTTCTACGCGCCGGCGCCGGCGCAGTGGCACGCGCTTCTCTCGATCACCGAGAACGGGAATCCGATCTCCGCCTATCACGTGGCCGTCGTCGGAACGAGCACCGATCCGCCCTCGACCGGCCCGTACCGCAGTTGTGCGATCACGCTGAACGCGCCGGAAACGCCGGCTGAGCTGAAAGGGCCGGGGCCGAGTGGGGGCGACTTGACCGGGCAGTCGGTCGGCATCTCCCGGGACGGAAGCGACGCGATCGTCGGCTCGCCTGGCACGTGCGACGGATACGGCGCGACCGATGCCTGCGACCTGTCGTCGATCGGCTTTTGGTCGTACGACGCCACGACCGCCGCGTGGAAGCAGCTCGCCTCGTTCGATCAGGAACAGTTGGGTATTACCGGTTGCGGACCCGGCGATTGCTCCGAAGCGGTGTCGGTCGGCACCAGCGTCGCGATGTCGGGTGACGGTCTGACCGCCGCGGCCACCGTCGCCATCGATCCGACGTACACGCCGGGCGACAGTGACGGTCCGTGGTCGATCGCGGTCGTGACCTTCGCCAAGGAGAACGGCACCTGGGTGCTCACCGGCGAACCCGGTCCGAACGGCGAAGACGGCGTCATCGACAATGGCATCGACCAATCGACGCTCTCGCTCGTCTACCACGTTCCGCTCGAGTCGGTCGCGCTCGACAACACCGGTGACGAACTGCTCGTCGGTGATCCGTACCACACCAACGATCTCAACCTGTTGTCGACCGCAGAGAACCCGAAAAACAGTCAAGGTATCGTCGACGTCTTCTCGAGTGCGGGGCACGGAGACCCCAGCGGCTTCCGTTCGACGAGCACGATCGCGGACCCGACCGTCGACCCGTTCCTCAGCGACGAGGCATCCTGCACCAACCCCGACGCCGACTGCACGAATTGGGACGAACACTTCGCGCTGCCGATCGCCGTCTCCGGTGACGGCAAGACCGTAGCGATCTCCGATACTGCCGAGTACTACACGCGAGCTGCGAGCTACAACATCTTCGAGACGGTCGACGTCTTCCACGGCACCGGCACCGGCGCCGCTCGGAGTTGGGGAATGCCTACGGCGCTCAACGGCAGCGACGTCAACACGGTCTACTCGGTACCGCTTGGCGGTGGTTTCGAGTGCAACGGCGTGCCGTGCACGGGTCCCGACGATTTCGGCGCGGCGCTCACGAACTCGGACACGCCACCGGGCTCCGGCATCGCGATCTCCGACGACGGCAGCACCGTCGTCGTCGGCAACCCAGGGCATAACAACGATGCGGGCTCGGCCTACGTGTTCACGGCCAATCCCGCGGGCGCCGGGTACACCCAGGCCGGGGAGCTCACGTCCGACAGTGCGAACACGGCGTCGCTCGGGTATTCGGTCGCGGTCTCTCCCGACGGTGCCACGGTGCTCGCCGGCGCGCCCGATTCGACCGTCGGCGCGAACAGCGAAGCCGGCGAAGTCGATGTCTTCACTGCCG
>Ga0335085_10005665_pt1 | contig 19961 bp, 27 predicted proteins | sample Lox_Sample_45_FD_206712 | JGI IMG/M metagenome (GOLD analysis project Ga0335085, IMG submission 206712) | Soil microbial communities from Loxahatchee National Wildlife Refuge, Florida, United States - Lox_Sample_4.5 | ecosystem: Environmental > Terrestrial > Soil > Wetlands | place: USA...
GGAGAAGGGCAAGGGCAAGCAGGCCGAGGAGAAGAAGGAGGAGGCGCAGCAGACGGCCCTCGCCGCCGTCTCGATGAGCGGCCCAGCCAAGACGGTGAACACCGACGAGGGCGCGGTCGGTACCACCAAGCGCTGGACCTTCGAGGTGGAGGACGTCGGCGAGGTGCCGCGCGAGTACCTCAAGGTCGACGAGGTCGCCATCCGGCGCGCGGTGTCGGCCGGCGCCCGCTCCATCCCCGGCGTGCGCATCTTCGAGGTCGAGGGGCTGCGGGTGGGGGGCGCATGATTTCCATGAGCGTCATCGGCTCGAAGCTCGACCCCGTCACCAAGGAGATGCTTTCGCTCCACGAGATGTACCGCCGCCTCGGCTACCTGCCCGAGCAGATTCGCGTCTTCTTCGGCAGTGAGGACAACAAGGGCCGGGTGCTGGTGGCGCTCCAGCACCGCGAGCTCGAGTTCCTCTTCGACATGGTCGGCGGGCGCTCCGAGAAGCTGGCCGACGTGGAGTACGCCAAGCGGCTCGAGCTGGAGTGGCCCGAGGCGGTCGATTGGTGGAACACCGCCGACGCCGCTGACCTGGCGGAGGTGCTCCACGGCAGCTACTGCTGGAAGCACCAGCTGAAGCTCATCGTGGGCCTCAACGAAAAAGGCATCTACCCGCTGTAGGAGAGGATCCATGCCCATCAGACCTGAAGACCCCGTCGCGGACTTCCCGCACGTCCGCGCGGTCGACGAGACCGACAAGTCCGTCAAGTGCATCATCCCCGGTCACGGCAAGGGCGGCACCGACGCCATCACCTACGTACCGAAGAGCCAAATCTCGGCGGACTCCGAGGTCTGGAAGAACGGCGACGAGGGCGTGCTGGTGGTCTCGCAGTGGTGGGCCGAGACGGCGAAGCTGGTGTGAAGACGTACCGCGCCAGCTACAGCGGCATGGTCAGGTACATCGCCGACCAGATGGGGCTGACCAAGCGCCAGCGCCCAGCCGTCATTCAGATGCTCCGGCACGCGCGCGACTTCATCCTGACGGCGGTGATGGACAACGGCCAGAAGGTGCCGTTTCTGGGCATCGGGACCTTCCGCCGGCGGTGGGAAGACGTGTCGCGTCGGGGGGAGCATCTGGGCATCGGGAGCCACCGGGGCTCCCGGTGGGTGCTGAGCTTCAAGGCGTCGCAGACGACGCGGCGCTTTCCGACGGAGGAGGGCGACGAATGACGGTCATCGTGTGCAGTCCCGAGGAGCTCGAGCGGCTGCGGGAGAAGTACGCCTGGCGCGAGGACGCGAAGGTGACCTCGAAGAAGGAGGAGATGACCCCTAAACGGCCGTCGCCGATGAAGGGCAAGACGCACAGCCAGCTCACCCGCGAGCGGATGGCGGCCGCGCGGCGCCGAGCCAACAGCCCCGAGCTGCTGCAGTTCTACCGGGAGAACATCCGACGCAACAGCTGCCCGAAGGAGAAGAAGGCGCGCGGTGAGGCGAACGGCGCGACGAAGCTCACCGCCGCCCAGGTGCTCGAGATTCGCGCCCACTACGTGCCGGGCAAGTTCGGCTACCGCCGGCTGGCCGCCAAGTTCGGCCTCCCCTTCCAGACGGTCTGCAACATCGTCTCGCGCCGGACCTGGGCCCACCTGAAGGTGATGGAGCCCATCAAGCCCATCACGCCGTCGTCGGCACCGAGCTCTGGCCGCTCCACTGCTGGATGTGCTGCATCACCCAGCTCGAGTAGTCGCCGCCGGTAGTGGGCACGTCGGGATCCAGGCCGGCCGCCACCGCCTCGAGCACACCACCGGTGCCGGCGTTGTAGGCGGCCACCGCCGCGCGGATGAGCAGGTCGCCCGTCAGCGGGCGCGGGTCCGCGTACATGCCGCTCACCCCGTACTTCGCGTCCCACCCGCGCCAGCTCTCGATGCTCACCGGCGTCGGCAGCGGCACGCGCGCGAAGTACACCAGGTTGCTCGAGAGCACCTGCGCGGCGCCGTTGATGTTCGTCTGCGGGTCCGTCCAGTCGTTCGACGTGACGAAGCTGTGCATCGCGCCGAAGTCGAGCTGCATCAGCCCCAGGCCCCAGCCCACCAACCCAGGCGGGAAGCCGGTGTTGGGGTCGGCGTAGACGGCGTATTTCGACGGCAGCGCGCCCTTCAGGTTGGGCGAGCCCGCTGGCCACCGCGGCGACTTGTCGCCCACTCCACCAGGGCCGGGCGGCGTGAGCGCCGAGCCTCCGTTCGACTCGCGCATCATGATGCCGGCGAGCAGCCAGGGAGAGGCGCCGTACTGGTCCCCTGCCGCGCGCATCTGCGCCGCGTAGGGCTGGACCAGCGGGTCGATGGCGGTGTCGAAGTTCACGGTGGAGCCTCCGGTGGAGTCGCTGCTGCTGGTGGAATCCAAGGCCGGTAGTACGTCGGCCTGCTGTGAGCTCACCTCGTAGCCGGCGAAGAGCCGGTTGAGCAGGTAGACGAGCCCGCCGGTGAAGCCGAGGCCCACGACCACCTTCAGCGCCGTCTTCACCTTCGGCGAGAGCTTGGATCCGAGCTTCACGCCCCGAGAATACCTTCAGCCCCTGCTGCGCGCTCCCTGCGTGTTGGGCCCGGTATTGCACACCGGCTCGGCCGTTTTCGTGACGAGGAGGTCCTGAGGCTCTACCGTGGATAGCGAAGCAATCGAGCCAGGTGGGCGCAAGCCCCCCACCCAACGCAGTTCCACCGTAGTCCCTTGAACGAAAGCGAGCCGTCCCGATGGCGTCACTCCTCGGCAACCTCATCTATGCAGGTCTTCAGACGCTGCTGTCCACGCAGTCGAGCGTGGGCGCAATCAACGCGAACCTGAACCTGTACTCCATCAACACCGGCTCGTTGGGCCCCACCGGGCTCGACTCGTCGAACTTTTCGCCGTCGGTGCTGGCGCAGGGTGCGGCGGCACTGGGCGCGGGCATCGGCTACGGCGCGTGCACCATTCAGCCGCTGCTCTACACCCGCTCGGGGGCGACGGTGGTCTACGCAAATCTTAACACCACGGCCATTCCTGGGGAGCTGCTCGCGGCCTACTGGCATTCACGCGTACGTTAACTATTGGCACTGAGCTTGACTGTCTAAGCTCTGTGGCGATAGAACGTGGGGCATGACCCCACCGAAAACGCAGTGGAAGGACATCACCGAACGGTGGCTGAGCGGCGAGAAGCAAGCCGACTTGGCCACCGTTTTCGGTACGACACAGTCGGCTATTTCGAGAATCTGTCGTGTAGAGCTTGGGCTTCGAGCATCGCTCGGTGCGCGGGGCGCAGCTGCAGCAGTGACGGGCAAGAACGGCTCGCGCATCTTCGTCCATCGGGCCACAGGCGAGTCGGGGCGCGCGTACAAGAAGAAGGCCGAACTGTTCGTCCCAGGACCGAACCCCACGGAGCGCCACCCCTTCGAAATCACTCCTGGAGAGGCAAAACGCTTCTGGGCCATGGTGAAGAAGCTCCCTGGGCCAAACGCGTGCTGGGAATTCGACCGGGCACTGAACGCAAATGGCTACGGGAGCTATGGGCAGTACGACCGGACTACGCAGAGGTCTTCAGGTATACCGGCCCATCGAGCTGCATGGCGCCTCACCTACGGCCCAATCCCAAAGGGGATCCTCATCGGGCATCGCTGCGACAACCGCCCCTGCTGTCGCCCCGACCACCTCTTTGCTTGTACCCAGAGCGAGAACATGCGCGACATGGTGACCAAGGGCCGCAACACCAAGGGGTGGAAGCTCGACGAGAGGCAGGTGAAGGAGATTCGGCGACTGCGCGAGAAGGAGGGATGGACGATGGAGGCCCTCGCGAAAAAGTTCGGTGTGGGCTTCTCCCAAATCGCCAACGTCGTGCACCACCGGCACTGGTCGGACCGTCAAGTCAAGAAACTTGCAGCGCGGCGTTAACCGCTCTATGTAAACAAGAGCGCCTGCTGCGCTGCCCGCCTCGGTCCCCTCCCGCTGGTCGGGAACCCCCTCGGAGACTTCGGTCATCGAGGGGGTTTTTCTTTCTGGTGGACGCGCCCGGGAGCTCCGCTGTAAACAGGCGGCCACATGAGGGTCGCGTCCATCTCAGGATTCACCGCGTACTGGGGCACCGACCTTCCACCCAACATCCTCGAGTTGGAGCACGGCAAGACCGTAGGCGGCGGTGAAGAGGCCGCCATCCGCACCGCCGTTGGCCTGCACGAGCGCTTCGGTCACCAGGTCGACCTCTGGTGGCCCGGCCAGCCCGGCACCTGGCGCGGCGTGCGCTTCCACAGCGCCGTCGACGCGCTCTACAACTCGCGCGCCTTCCGCGACGCCGACGCCGTCATCGGGTGGAGCACCGCGCTCCCCCAGCAGTACGCCAAGAACGCTCAGGTCCGCATCTTCGCCCAGCAACTCAACGACCTCTTCGCCGAGGGGAACTGGGACCACATCGACTGCATCGTCTCGCCGAGCGCCGACCACGCGCGGCAGCTCAAGGAGTGGGGCTGGTCCCGGGCGCACGCCGTGGTCCACAACGGCCTCGACCGCGAGCTCTACGCCGACGCGCCGCCGTGGCTCGAGCGGCCGCTCTGGGTGGGCTACTGGAGCTCCCCCGACCGGGGACTCCACCATCTGCTCGAGGCGTGGCCGGCAGTGAAACAGAAGGTGCCGCAGGCCCAGCTGCACGTCTTCTACGAAATCGACCGCTACCTGAAGGTGAGCCAGTTCGCCATCGGCCCGCTCGGCGACCGCGCGCGCTACCTCGAGGGGCTCGTCGCCCGCGCGAAGGCCGACCCCAGCATCATCTTCCACGGCGCCGTGCCCCGCCGCGAGCTGGCCAAGACGCAGAAGCTCTGCCGGGTGCAGTGCTACCCCTACGAGACGCCGTGGTACTGCGAGGGCTTCGGCGGCGCCGTCAACCAGGGCATCGCGGCCGGCTGCCACGTCCTGCTCGGGCCGCGCGACGCCTTCCCGAGCCTGTACGAGGATGCGGTCACCTGGTTCGACGCGGACATCTCCAAGATGCACCACCAGGTGGCACCGATGGTGGCCCGCGCGCTGACCGACGCGCGCTGGAGTGAGGAGCGGGTGGAGCGCGCCGCCAAGCACCGCTTCACCTTCACCTGGGACAGGGCAACCTTCGAGATGAACGCGGTGCTGCTGAAGCAGAACTGGAGCCTCGGGTGAAGGCAAAGACGAAGGCGCCTCACCTGAAGGTGCTGCCCTTCGCGTGCGACGGGCGGATGACGCCCGAGCAGGAGGAGCGCTTCCACACGGCCTGCCGCGAGGTGGCGAAGCTCTTCAACTACCACCAGATGTTCCCGCTGGGCTTCTACGTGTGCTTCGAGTACCCCTGCTCGCGCCACAAGACCTTCATCCACCAAGCGACGATGGGCCGGTTCGCGGAGGAGCTCCCGCTCGAGGAGCAGATGTTGACCACGATGAAGCTCGCCCGGTACGCCTCCAGGCAGCTCAAGCGGTACGCGAAGAAAATCTATGAAAAATACCCCCAAGCCCCCCGACCACGATGATGCGGACGCGAAGCCGACGGCGCCGAACCCGGGCCGCGTGACGCAGCAGCTCGCTCAGCCGATGGTGCCGCTCCAGGACGACCCGCCGAAGCCGGCCAACCCGAAAGTCGAGCAGCCGATGAGGGGCTGCTGGGACAACGACGGCTCGGTGGTGCTCGCGCTGCACCTGCGCATGGCCACCGCCGACGGCGGGAAGACGGGCCAGCTCGAGTTCGAGATGCGCGCGCTCCCCAGGGTCTTCCCCGACTACGAGAAGATTGCGCAGACGCTCGAGGACTTCGCCAAGGGCCTGCGCCAGCAGCACGCGAAGATGAAGCCGCGCGTGCAACTCGCGACGGCGGTCCCCAACCTCCTCGGCAAGAAGGGCTGATGGCAAATGGACGGCGCACCGACCAAGCTCCCCATCAAGTGCACCTGCGGCAAGGAGGCCAACCACCTCTGCCACGAGGTGTGGGCCGCTCCCGGCCTCGTCCCCTGCAACGGCCCCATCTGCGCGAACGGCTGTACCGGCCACCGCCACCAGCCCGGGACGATGGGCTACCCGGGGCAGCTGAAGGGCGCCACGACGTGGTACCGCTACGAGGCCGACGGGCCGGGCCTCTGGAACTGGCTCAAGGCGCTCTGGGCCACCCTCTTCTGGAGCGCGCAGCGGAAGGCGGACAAGGCCTGGGCGGAGCAACTCGCCTACTTCCCGCCGCCGGCGCCGTACCCCTTCCTCCAGCTCGTCGTCGGCTTCCGCCGCTTCGAGTCGCGCGGGGAGAAGATGGTCGAAGTCGAGCAGTGGAGCGAACCCCCCCGTCCCTTCTGAAGGAACCTCATGGCCCCCTACATCTCGCTCGGCGTGATGTGCCACGACGCGCACCTGGCGTCTCTCGAGCGCTGCCTGCGCAGCGTCCTCGTTCGCACTTCGGGCGAGCCGCTGGTCGACGAGGTCGTCATCGGCTTCAACGGCGCCGACTACCAGCAGCTGCGCACGCGCCTCGAGAGCCTGGGCTACCGCGAGCTGAACGGCGGCCAGGTGCAAGACGACGGGGGCCACCCGGGCTACCTCTTCGAGTTCGCGGGTGAGAAGGTCGACATCCACCTCCCGCTCCTTCGCGTGCGGACCTTCAAGTGGCCCGGCCGCTTCGACACCGCGCGCAACATCTGGTGGAAGCTGCTGAAGGGCGAGTGGCTCCTCTGGCTCGACGCGGACGACATCGTCGCCGACACGGGCGTGCCGGAGCAGCTGAAGTGGGTGGAGGCCTGCGAGAAGGACTACGGGCTGCCCCCCATCACGCCGGCCGAGCTGCCGCCGGTCCGGGGCAGCGGCACGCTGAAGAGCTTCCTCGCCAACCTCCCCAGCACCACCAATCTCGTCTTCTGCCCCTACGACTACGAGCTCGACCCCAACGGCTACGTGCTGACGCGGCAGAAGATGCGCCGGATTGTCCGCCGCAGCGCGGAGCACGTCTGGGCCTCTCCCGAGGCCTCGGGCATCCACGAGGCGCTCCTGCCGCTCGGTCCCATCCCGGAGGAGGCGGCCGAGACCTTCGGCGTGCTGGTGCGCCAGCTCGAGGTGCAGAGCGTCCACGAGCGCGTGGTGCGCAACCGCGAGGTGGTCGCGGCGCAGTCCGGCACCACCGTCGACCTGGCCAAGGCCGACATCAAGGACCTGATGGATCCCACCAAGGTGGCCGACGCCCGGCACGCCTTCGACGTCGCCAACGCGGCGCTCTCGGTGGGCAACTACGCGCTGGCCGACCAGTCGATTCAGCTCGCCATCCGCTTCGCGCCGAACGACATGGAGAAGTACACCTACCTGCTGGCGCGCGCCGCGCTCTGGACCACCCGGGGCCACTACGCCGGCGTCCTCAGTGAGGCCTTCATGGCGCTGGGGATCCTCCCCGACCTGCGCGACGCCTACTTCCTCATCGCCGAGGCCTACTTCCACCTTGGCCGCTGGGAGAGCGTGCTCGAGTGGTACCGGCTCGGCCAGCAGCGCAAGCCGACGCTGCTCTCGCGCGACCAGCCGCTCGCGATGCATCAGGCGCCACGGGGACAGGCCGCGATGGCGCTGGTGAACCTGCGCCGTCCCGAAGAGGCGCTCTCCATCGTGGCCGAGATGCGCGACCGCTACCCGGAGCACGCGCTCACCAAGGAGGTGGCGGCGAAGGTGGAGCTGGCGGTGCGCACGATGCGCGGCCACAAGGCCTCCGTCGACCTGCTCGAGTACCTCACCGACGTCGCGCCCGAGGCGGCGGTGGATGTCCTCTACTCACTCCAGCAAACGCCGCTGCTGAAGGCGGTGCGGCCGAGGTGGGAGACCTTCGCGGAGAAGCTGAGGAGCCGTCCGGTCGCGCTCAACGTCGTCGGTGTCGAAGACGCCGAGGCCGCGCTGCTGTCGGACGCGCCGAGCACGGTCCAGGTGTCGCTCGAGTCCGGGGGCGTGCTGACGCCGGACCACATCGAGCACGCCTTCGCTCACCAGGAACTGCAGCCGCTCGAGTACGAGCAGCTCACCGAGCGGACCGCCAACGTCACCTTCCGAAGGCGCGCAGGCCGAGTCGCTGGTGAGGAGGTCCACTTCTACTGCCCCATCGGCGTGGAGAGCTGGTCGCCGCTGGACCTCGAGGTCAAGGGCATGGGTGGCAGCGAGAGCAGCGTCGCCTACCTCGCGCAGGAGCTGGCCGCACAGGGCCACCGGGTGACCGTCTTCAGCCCGAAGACGGATGAGGAGCTCGCGCTGTGGCGGGGCGTCTCGGTGCGCCGCCTCTACGACTGGACGCCCGATGAGCACGCCGTCACCGTACTGTGCCGCTCACCCTGGCTGGTCCGCACCGACGAGCGGGTGAGGAAGCTCGTGCTCGAGGGGAAGGTCTGGTGCTGGCACCAGGACAACGGCTACGGCAACCGGTGGATGTGGGACGAGGAGGTAGTGGGGATGCTGCGCCACTTCTACGTCTCCGAGTGGGCGCGGGGGAGCCTGCTGAAAGACGCCGGCCTCGACGAGAAGCTGAGCCCGAAGCGCCGCGACCACGTCGTCCTTGGCAACGGGGTGAGCGTCGACTTCCTCCTCGAGCCGAAGAGGCGCGTGAAGAACCCCTACAAGGTGGTCTACGCCTCGGACCCGACGCGTGGGCTCGAGAAGCTGCTCGACGCGTGGCCCGCCGTCGTCGCCAAGATGCCCCAGGCCGAGCTCACGGTGATGTGCGGCTTCCGGGTGATGTTGGCGATGAAGCAGGGCGCTCCGGGCATGAGCGCGCTCGACCGGCTGAAGAAGATTCGGCAGCGGCTCGAGGGCGGCGTCCCTCGCGTGCGCTTCGCCGAGTGGGTGACGCACAAGCAGGTGGCCGCCGAGTACGCCGACGCGAACCTCTACGTCTACCCGGGCGGCCCGATGCCCGAGGGCTACGGCGTCGCGCTGGTGCAGGCGCAGCTCGCGGGCTGCGAGGTTCTCTGCCCCAACGCTGGCGCGCTGCCGGAGGTGCTCGGTGACCACGGCTGCTTCCTCTTCTCCGAGTCGACGCCGGCGAGCCTCGTCTCCGAAGCCATCATCGACTCGATGGTGAATCCGATGCTCAACGACGCCCGCCAGGCGGCCATCGACTGGACCTGGAAACATCACTCCTGGGAAAAGGTCGCTGAACGCTTCCTCGGAGCCCTCAAATGAACGCCGACGCGCCGAAGATGGGCGGCACCGTCCCGCCCGAGGACAACCGCCTCGACACCCCCAGCCTGCACATGAGCCGGCAGTCGAACCTCTACCGGATGCTCACCCAGGAGAAGGTCTCGGCGCTCACCAACATGGTGCTCAACGTCTGGGGCGGCGAGGAGCAGTTCGTCCGCTCACTGCCCAAGGGCCACCCGGCCCACGAGTACGTCCGCCGCGTCTTCGGCGAGCCCGTCGACTTCGCGCTGCTGGACAAGGTGGTGAGGCAGCACCCCAAGGAGCTCATCCTGGTGGTGCCGGTCCTCTACAGCGAGGACGCTGCAGGGCACGTCCTGCGCCAGGTCGAGCTGGAGCCGCGCGGCGAGTCCGTCGAGGCGCCGCCCCAGGTGGAGAACGCGCTGCTGGTGGTGGTGCCGCAGCTCGCGCTGCTCCACCGGCCCGCCGCGCTCAACTACGTGGAGATGCCTGGCCGCGCCATTCTCCACGCGTCTCCTGCGCGCAGCAAGGTGGAGGCCCGGGTGCTCACCATGGCGCGCGCCGCCCAGCACGAGCAGGAGGCGCTGGCGGCCTTCGACACGCTCTTCCGTCACTACTCGCTGAACGAGGAGCTCTGGCGCCTCGAGGAGTGGATGGAGCACTGGCTCCCCTTCACGCTCGAGGAGCACCCGAAGATGGCGGAGTACCGAGCGATGCTGCGCAAACAGATTCGGCACCTCGACTCGGAGGCCGACTGGTACGCCAACGGCTCGCCGAACGCCGGCATCAGCATCGACTACGTCAAGGGAGCTGCGCGCCCCGGCGGCGAGCCGCTCCGCGTCACCTGGATGATGGAGGAGGCCCGGAAGCGCGGCTTCCACCGCGTCGCCGAGTTCGGCTCCGTCGAGGGGCTCAACCTCTTCTACTACGTGCAGCAGTGCCCGTCGGTGGAGTGGGTGGGCTTCGAGGCCAGCGCGGCCGCCGTCGCCAGGGGGCACGAGCTGGCCAAGGAGGCGGGCCTCACCAACTTCCACCTCGAGCCGATGCGGAACCTGCCCCAGCACCGGGAGATGTTCGACGCGGTGGCGCTCTTCGAGGTGCTCGAGCACAACCGGGGCCCCTCGGCCGCCAAGGTGCTCGCGCAGGCCGAGTCGCTGGTGAAACCGGGCGGCTGGGTTTACATCACCACGCCCCACGGGAACTGGTCGCTCTTCGACGAGCACACCCAGGACATCGCGCTGCCCAAAGACCACATCAACGGGTTTACTGTGCGGCGCATGGGCGACTTCCTCAAGACGCACGGCAACTTCGTCCCCGGTACGCTCTACGTGGAGAAGGTCGACAACCCCAGCTACCACGAGTGCAACGCCTGGGTGATGGCCCAGTACCAGAAGGCCAAGAAGAGGACATGACGACGATGCGCCCACCGCTCAATCTGGTCATCCTCACCGACGTCGCCACGCTCGAGAAGGCGCCGCTCTTCTTCGTCCTCTACGGCCTGACGATGCGGGCCTCCGGCGCCGACCTCCTCGTCACCTCGCGCGGCGGGGATCCTGCCGTGCAGGCCGCCGGCAAGCTGCGCTACCCCTTCAGCTCGGTGCGCGTCCCGCCGGCGGACGTGGTGCGCGGCAGCAAGCAGGTCTACCAGGAGTGGAAGCGCCAGCTCGCCCTCGAGCTGCTCGCCACCAAGCGCGTCATCTGGCCCGACGTCGAGTTCTCCGACTGGAAGGCCGAGTCCGTCGACGGCATCGAGGGGCTCGTCATCCTCGACTTCTCCAAGCTGCTGCGTCAGAGCCAGGTCTCTCGGATGGGAGGCTCCCTGTGATTCCGGCGATTCTCCTCTGCGGCCGCAAGCAGGTGGGCAAGGACACCACCGCGCGCTTCATCGAGTCGTTGATGGTGGGCTACTACCCGGACAAGCTGAAGCGCACCGTCAGCATCGCGCAGTCCGACCCGATGAAGGACTTCTGCCGTGATGCGCTCAACATGGGCGTCGCGCAGCTCTGGGGCAACGAGAAGGAGAAGGACATCGGCAAGCCCAGGGCCGACGTGGAGAAGATGGAGCTGTGGGCGCGGGACCTGCTCCGCGCGTTGCCGACCCACCGGGAGATGGCCATCCGGGCGCTGCACATCTGGTGGGGTGGGATTCCCAAAGTGACGACGCCGCGCCACATTCTGCAGACGCTCGGCACCGAGTGGGGGCGCAAGGTCGACCCGGACCTCTGGGCGAACCACGCCTGGCGCCGCGTGTACGAAGAGCTGGCGGAGGGGACTCCAGGAGGCCTCGGCATCCCTGCCAACCTGGTGGTGGTGACCGACGGTCGCTTCCGAAACGAGGTGCTCGCCGCGAAGAGGAACGGCGCCCATGTGGTGAAGATTCAGCGGGGCACGGCCCTCATCGACCGCCACGCCTCCGAGACGGGCCTCGACGACGTGCCCACCTTCTGGTTCGACGAGGTCATCACCAATGACGGCACGCTGGCGGAGCTCCAGGTGAACGTGCGTCTCATGCTGACCGAGCTGGGGTACATCAGATGATGCTGGGCAGCTTCATGTACGCGTGCACCGCGACCTTCATCGTCCTCTTCATCCGGGCGCTGCCGTGGCCGCCGGCATGGCTCACCAAGCGCCCTCTCGGGTGCGATGCGTGCTGCACCGGGTGGCTTTGCATCCTCACTGCCGCGCCCTGGTTCCTCGGCGGGCACAGCGCCATCCAGCTGGGCTTCGTCGCCGGGCTCACCATGCTCCTGCTCGCGCTTCACCGAAAACTCGCTGACCTGTGGACTCCCCCTACGTGAAAGGCCGCTTTGCCTCGTGGCATCACCAAAGTCGTCGCCTGTCGCCTCGAGGCCGAGCTCGCCGATGAGCTCGAGCAGCTCGCGGCCGAGGCGGGCAAGCCAGTGGGCGTCTACCTGCGCGACCTGATTGAGACGCACGTGCACGGCGGCGGAGCGCTCTCGGGGGGTGACTCCGCACAGAACGCCGGCTACCGGCGGGCATACCACGAGGCCCGGATGGCGATTCAGCAGGCGCTCTCCGAGATGTGGCCGCGCCGCCGCAGCTGATTCCGTGACGGTGTGGCATTGTGCCCCTAGACTCGGTGCATGAACATCTCCGCCTCCGAGCTCGCCGCCCTCTCCCTGCCCCCCGGTGCCTCGAGCGCGACGGTAAGCAACGCCCTCTACGTGGTGGTGCAGCTGATGCGCTCCGGCGACGCACCGCTGGATCCTTACCGCGCCGCGTGGGGCTTCGCCGACCTCACCCGCGCCCAGACTTTCGCCTCCAAGCTGATGGCGCTCGCGCTGAGCTCTTGCGTCCTCATCTACAAGGGCACCGCCCAGCTGTCCCTCTCCGGCGACGCCTCCCTGGTGGACCTCTTCGCCCGGCGCGTCGGGCCGGCCGAGACCCCTGCCGCCGACAGCGGCGAGCTGACCGCTGTCGTCACCGCGCTCGCCCAGCCGCCCAAGGCCCAGACGGCGCTGGTGGATCCGGTGGTGAACACCGCCCAGCGCAAAGCTCGGGGCGGCTGATTCCGTGACGGAGGCAGCAAGCTGCCGTAACCTGTCCAAATGCTGGGCTTCATCGCCGGGTGCTTCGCCTGGGGCGCCCTCAAACAAGCGGCCTTCGGCGGCCCTGTACGTCACTCGCTCGCCGACCTGGGGCTGGTGGGGCCCCTCGTCGAGGAGCTCCAGTTCCGTGCCGGCCTCGAGCGCGCCGGCCTCCGCCGCGTCATGACGCCCGGCAAGGCGCGGATCCTGAGCTCGCTCGCCTTCGCCACCGGCCACCAAGTGCCGCTCGACGCCGCGCTGGGCGGCTTCGTCTACTCCCACGCTTACGACCGGGGCGGCCTGCTGGGCGCGGTCGCCGCGCACGCATCCCATAATATTGGTGTATGGGTGGCCTCGAGAATCTTGTGAGAACCCTCCTCATATCGCTCGGCTGAATTTCCCCAAAATTGGCGAGCAATCCGCCCGCTAACGGAGGCAAAAAAATGAAGAAGCTTCTCCTCGCGCTGGTTCTCTCACAACCGCAGTCGCTGATGATTGGCACCGACACCAACAACAACACCCAGCCGGTCGCCGTCGACACCAACGGCCGCGTGCGCCTGGCGGGCTCGGGCCAGGGCGACACCCACGGCGCCTGTCACCACACCGAGATGACCATCGGCACCTCCTCGACGGCGTGCCCCCCGACGCCGCTGGCGAGTCGGACCAGCCTCTTCATCCAGCTGGTGACGAGCTCGCAGAACCTCCGCGTCACCGAGGACGGGACGACGCCCGCGTCGACCTCCACGCCGGCGGGGGTCAACATCCCTGCGCCCTCGAGCTTCACCGACAACCTCGCCGGCACGGTGCAGACGTACTGCGCCTGCGACGCCGCGAGCTGCGACGTGGCCATCGACGAGTGCCCCTGAAGATGCGCTCGGCTCTGCGACGTAGCCATCATCGAACTCTGCTCTTCCTCACGCTGGTCTCCAGCGCGGCGCTGGCCGGTCCGCACATCGGCGGCACGGTCGGCACGCGGCCACCGGGGCCGAAGGTGGCCGCAGGCGGTGGTGGATCCTCGAGTGGTGGGGGCGGCAACTACGTCCTCTTCGACTCGCTCAACTTCCCCGGCAATTCCGCCGCGCGCATTCCGCCCTGCGTCGGCGACTACACGTGCGCGGTGCTCTGTATGGTGGGCGCCGTCGACGGTAGCAACACGTGGCAGTGCGTCCTGCCCGACGGCGGCGCGGCGGGCACCGTCACCGACCCGGGCGGCACCATCACCGACAGCTTCATCCCTGGCGTGAAGGCGCGGGAAATGCTCACCGGCACCGACTCGCCCAGCCTCGACTACCCGGCGCTGAACGACGCAGGCACTGGTGCCAACACCATCTTGGTCGCGGGCTACTCGCGCGGCGGCCCCAGCGGTTACGACTGGTGGTTCAACGACACATCAGGCACGCTTGAGTTCTACCAAAGCAGCGCCCAGATGACGTGGTACGACAGCGCGGTACTCCAGGCCATCGACGGCTACAACTACATCACCACCATCAACCATTTAGGGTGGGGCATCTACTCGCTGCGGTGGGACGGTGCGACGGATGGCGGAGCGCACTGGTTTGCGAACGCCGACAACGGAGGGGCCAAGATTCAAGAGTGGTATTCGCCCTACGGCGTGATTGGTGGGCAGTGGCAGAGCCCGTACTACTTCGGCACGCGCTCGGCGCGCGACCTCTACCTCAATGGCCCGATGCTATTCTGGGAGGTTTTCACTCGCGAGTTCTCCGACGACGACGTGGCGAACGCCATGAGCAACTTCTACGGCGTGCCGAGCGACGGAGGCACGTACACCCAGTGGGCCTACGGCGTCTCCTACCCAACCGGCATCGACAACACCGACACCACCGGCAACGTCGACATGATGAACGGCGGCGGCTTCCTCGTGCCGCAAGACGGGACGGGCCTCTACTCGGCAGACGGCGAGGGGACCAACCTCTGGGCGCACGACGCGCTCGACCAGGGCAGCAACGTGAAGACTGGCACCGGCATCGTGCAGACGAACGTCTCGTCGGGACCCTTCGCAGTCTGGAAGAACGCGGCCGAATGCGACCGTCTCGTCGACGAGGACAATAGCGCCTTCTTCTGCGTGTGGAGCAAGGACGCCGGAATCACCGGACCACCAACCACCTCGGCATGGTGGGGCCTCTCCGGCTACCTCAAGGCGAGCGATGGGGGCAGCGTCACCAGCAAGGCGCGGCTGGTGATTCGGAGCGACGGCACCTTCCCTGATGGTGGCCACGAGGTCGACTGCGACGTGAACGGGCTCGGCTACTCGGCGACGCGGCCCACCTGTCGCGCGCTCTTGAGCGGCTCGCCCACCTATCTCATCGGCGGAATCTGCGTTGGCAACGCGGCCAGCGACAAGGGCACGGTCGAGGTCTGTCAGGGCCAATTGACGAACAGCCTCAGCCTCGAGCCTCCGGTGGCTGACGACGCGCTTCGCACCGCTGGTGTCTATGGCTACCGACGGACGCCCCCCTCCTGGCCCGCGCCCAATTTCAGCGCAGGCGCGTTCGAGCTCGTTACAACCGCGCCAAATGATCCACTCAACGACTGGACGACCGACGTTGACGTTATCTACCCCATCGACCTCGAGCAGGAATCGACCTACGGAGCTGGGGACCATACGACGGTCATCAGCTACGGCTACACGGCGCCCGGCTTGTTGCTCGTCACCGACCGCGACACTGTCGGCTATTCGGACTTCGAAATTCAGAACATTGGGCTGATCCAGGGACACACCTACGCGACGCGACTCGAGTGGGACACGCCCAAAGCGGGCTCGAAATGCACCGCGCGCGTGAAACACAACGACTGCGGCGTCTTGCCCGTTGGCTACACCGCTACGCAAGCGCGCGCGTGGTATGACGCCTGTAAGGCGACCACCGTCATCGGCACGTTGAGCGACCCTGATGCTGGGTGCCCTGCCATTCCTGATTGGGCAACTTTCGGAGCGCGCAATCAGGGTAGCGTACTCTCAACGAACCAGATTCACGCGTTGCGCAGGTATACGAGGTAAGGCATGATGAAACGACTTCTTCCGCTCATCCTGGCGCTGCTCTTCACCGCGACCTTCGTGCTCGCGGCGCCCTCCATCTCTGGCGGCGGTGGAGGCGGCGGCATCAGCGGCTCGGGAACCTCTGGGCAGGTGGCCTACTTCTCGGGCAGCACCACGCTGACGGGCAACGCCAACCTCACCTTCAACGGCACCACGCTCACGAGCAACGTCGGCTCGGGCTCGGACGCCATCGCGCTGAGCACCAACGGCGCGCGCCTCCACCTCGGCACCGGCTCGGCCGACTACCTCTACAGCACGGGAGCGTCGGTGGCCGTGGCGAGCGCCCTCATCATCAACGACCAGCTCAACGAGCGCGTGGACTCGCCCAGCTCGGGGTACTGGCTGAACATCGGGAGCACCGGACAGGTGAACTTGCTCATGACCGCAGGCTCTCCGGCAGCTCTGGACCTCTACTACACGACCACCACCCTGCACTCGAGCTCCATCGCGAGCGATGGGCACTACACCAGTAGCGCGTCAGCTGGGAATGCGGCCTTCCTCGCCTCGAACGGCGGCTCCTTCTACAGCAACGCGACGGGCGCCCCCTGGAACGCCGTCTCGGTCGTGAATGATGGGGCCTCGGCGATTGCGTTCCAGTTCGACACGGCCAACGCGCTGAGCACCAGCGGCGCGAATCTGCTCGTGCTGAACAACAACTCCGTGCCCAAGTTCACCGTCGACTACTCCGGCGCCGGCACCTTCGTTGGCGGCCTCACCTGGGCCCTCTCCGTCGACCACGTCGACGTGGGCACCGCCGCGAACGCCGCGAGCGCGCAGGCGCTGCCCAGTTGCTCAGCCGCTGATTCGGCGCTCCAATACAACACGAGCACCCACGCCTTCCAATGCAACACGGGTGGCAACATCGTCACCTTCGCCAACTACTGTGTTGGAGCCTACGCGGGTGACGGCAACTGCTTGGGTGGCTACGTCTCCCGGTTCGGCACCGAGCACACGCTCAACAGCTACAGCGCCATCTGCTCGGTGGGCACGGCTGGCTCGGGCGGCTCAAACACCGCCGAGGAGATTGACCTCTACGATTTGACGGCCTCGAGCACGCTCACCTCGGACTCGAGTCACTTCCTCTGCCAGACGGCCGCCGGCACGCCCATCACGCTCACTTTCGGCGCTCAGGCGCTGACGTCAACCCACCAGTACGTCATTCGGCAGCACAGCAAAGGGAGCTGCAGCACGGGTCCCGTCGACTTTTTCTGCAACGTGAACCTCTCGCCGTGAGGACCAGATGATGAACCTCGACAAGAAGCTGCTCACCTCCATCATCAGCGCCGCCGCGCTCGGCTTCGGCGCCGGCCACATCGCCCAGCTGCCTCCTGCCCACGTCACCGTGCACGCAGTCGACCTCCGCGTGCGGTCGTTGCCGGACGGCGGGACGGAGCTCGAGCGGCAGGCTTGGGGTCACCGCGGCGCCACCGACGTGGGGCCCGGCAAGTGCCCGGCCCTCACGGCCGACTCGAGCGCGCACGCCGCGCAGGTGGTGACCGACGCGGAGAACACCTGCACCTGGCCGTAGTCACCTTCTGCGTGACAAGGCGGCTCGAGCTGGAGTAGCACGCAGCTCCATGCCCCCAAAGACGAACACCGCCACCCTCGCGCTGCCCGACGGCGGCACCCTGCCGGTCCAGCTCACCAGCGAGCCGGCCAAGACCTCGAGCACCGCGAGCCCTCCACCAGCTCCGCCACCCGCGCCTGAAGAGCCGGCCTTCGTGGTGCTGGTGCTCGCGCTCTCCCTCTACCTCGCCGTGCGCCTGGTGCAGGGCGTGGCCTCGGCGCTCGACCACGCGAAGCGCGCCACACTCCTCTACTCCTCCGAGCTGCTGGTGCTCACGGTGCTCGGCGCCGGCGTCGAGGCGTGGCTGCGGCTGAACCCGTTCTGGGCGCTCGGCGCCGTCGGCGGCGCACTCGGCCTGCTCGAGCTGGTGCGGCGGAAGTCCCAGTAATATCAAGAGGTTATGTGGTTGGTCCACGGATGCCACCGCGACAAAATGCCCCAAGTGTAGCGGAACAGGTCAGGCACTGATGCTGTAACAGTGCAGCATTGCTGCCATATCAGTGTGGCACAGTTGTGGCAGCAATTCTGCGTGCAGTATCAACCCGGAGCACCCAGGAGCACCCCCATGAGCACCGACGTGGTCGTCAAGCGCATCACCATCAGCCTCACCAACCGCCCCCCCGTCTCCGTGGACCCGCGCGAGTGGCCCGTCATCGCCAGCGCGAAGGGGGACAGCTGGGGCACCAGCGGGGACTACGCGCGCTACCAGCAGGCGCTCATGCGAGGCGAGCTCGACCGCTACCGCCTCGTCGCGCGCCAGCACGCCGACGGGCGCACCCTCGTCTTCGCCGTCCTCGACGGCGCCTCCGCGTGGACCGGCCACGAGAGCACCTACGCGGGCGAGCTGCTCGCCCAGGGCGATGACGTGGCGGTCGCGATGCGCCGGGTGGGGGAGGACGCGGGGTTGCCCAAGTCCGTCATCGCCGACGCCATCGCGGACCTGCCGGTGGAGGCACTCTGATGGCCATTCAACGACTGGGCGGACGGGAGTTCCTGCACGAGGCCGCGCGCCTCGCAGCACGGCACGACGCACGCGGCATCAACGACCTGCGGTCATCGGCGGCCGTCTCGGCGCACGCTGATGAGCGCGGCGCCACCATCTACTCGTACGGCATGGCGCTCGCGCGGATCCCCTTCCACGGACCGCTCGCCGAGCTCCGCATCGCGCTCATCGACGCGAACCGGCGCAGCGTCACCACCAGCAAGCACCAGACCTGGCTGTTCGGCGGCCTGGGGAGCGAGGGCCTCCTCCCCGTTCGCATCGACACGACCACGGGCAACCTCGAGAACGTCGAGCATGACCCGCACTGGGCGCAGCGCATCGCCGCCGCGCTCGCGGCCGAGTGGCGCCACCGGGGGCCCGGCTACGGCGACACCCGAGAGGACCTCCCGCTGCTGCGCTTCCGCCGCCGCTGCGCCAGCGCGAGCCCCGAGACGTGCAACGCGGTCCTCGTCGCCCTCGACGCCGAGGCCCCGACCTTCCCGCCGGAGTGGGAGAACCTCAAGTGAGCTCCAAGACCAAGACGCTCGAGCGCCACCTGACCCGCCTCTCGGCCGACCGCAAGCGCTTCTGCCGCGTGGACATCGTCCTCGACGACGGGAGCCTCTCCATCTGCGGCGTGGCAGGCCGCACCGGCCGGGGTCAACGGCGCGAGCGCCTCTTCCCCGACTTCGACGGGCTGCCGCTCTACGGTGAGACCTGGGGCCAGTGCGTCGAGGAAATCGCCGTCTTCTACCCCGAGCTGAAGCCCGCGCTGCCCTACCACCTCAACACCATGCGCGCCGGCTGCGAGCACCAGCGCGCGGCGAAGTGGGGCGAGCAGGAGGTCGAGCTCGTCACCTGGAAGTTGACCACGGCGGCGCTCCTCCAGGTGCGCACCCTGAAGGAGGCCGCCCTCGAGTCGCTCGCCCGCACCGGCACCGCCACCGTCGACGAGGCCACCCAGCGGCTGCTCAACCTGCCGTACGAGACGACGCGCGCGCCGAACGAGAAGGTGGCGGTGTACTACGAGGAGACGCGCCACGAGCGGAAGCTCACCACCTGGGTCCGCCCCGATGAGCACCCCGCGGGGGTGCTGGGGAAGCCGTGCCCGACCTGCGGCTACAAGTACGGCAGCGGCTGGATGACCGAGGAGCTGCCAGCCGAAATCGTCGCGCTGGTGGAGGGGCTTCGCGAATGAGCTGGCCGCGCTCCGCTCCCGGGCTGGATCACTTCCGCATCTACGGCGACGCGGTCGACTACAAGGGGCGCGTCCGCACCCTCTGCGGCACGCTCGTCGAGTGGGGTGAGACGCGCCTGCCCCGGGGCAGGTGGCGCACCAACTGCTCGGGCTGCGCCATCGTCTCGGACGCGTGGGAGGAGCACGGCCGGGACAAGCCGCTCACCCTCCGCCGCTACCGGAAGCTCTGCCGCGAGCTCGGGCTGCACCCCCGGCCGCCTCCGCCGCCCACGCCGACGGCCGCCGAGCTGGAGCACAAGAAGTGGCTCGAGGTAGTCGCCGCGCACGAGCTCAAGCACCAGGCACTCGTCGACCGGCTCGAGCGGCGCACCCAGACCCTGGCACGGCTCGAAACGAAGCTGAAGCGGACGCAGACGGCCCGCGACCGCGCCGAACGGCTGCTCAACAGCGCCCGGCGCGCTCTCGAGAAGTTCAACCAGGCGGAG
>Ga0335085_10005666_pt1 | contig 19956 bp, 21 predicted proteins | sample Lox_Sample_45_FD_206712 | JGI IMG/M metagenome (GOLD analysis project Ga0335085, IMG submission 206712) | Soil microbial communities from Loxahatchee National Wildlife Refuge, Florida, United States - Lox_Sample_4.5 | ecosystem: Environmental > Terrestrial > Soil > Wetlands | place: USA...
CTAACTGCCTCCCGCGTCGAGTGCGAATAAGCCTCGACAGCGTTATTAGGTATTGTGGTGCTCCATCAGCACAACAATAATACTCTTCGACTGGGGGGCGATTCAACTCGTGGGGTAAGGGGGGTTATCATGACAGCTTTAGCGTCGGCAGGTCCAACTGCGTGGTACTGGAACCGATGGTGTCAACTCGTTCTCGGCTTGATCGCCATGATGACGATCTCGTCGCCGCAATATGTCTGGACGTTATTTACAGGGCCGCTCAACCAGAAACTGGGAACGACGCTTGCTGAATTGCAGTGGACTTTCTCGCTTTTGATTATTTTGCAGACCTGGTGCTCACCGCTCCAGGCCTACCTCGTTGATAGATTCGGCCCACGCCTCCTGATCTCGGTCGGTGCACTGATGTCCGGTGGCGGCTGGGTTCTCTCAAGTTATGTCGACAATATCTGGGCGCTGTATTTCACCTACGGTGTCATTTGCGGGTTCGGCACTGGCATCATCTATGTCGGGATCATCGGCCTAATGGTGCGCTGGTTTCCCGACCGGCGCGGTCTGGCGACGGGACTTGCCGCCGCGGGCTATGGGTTTGGTGCGATCTTCACCAGCTTTCCGATCGACAGCATGATTAAGAGCGCTGGCTATGCGCACACACTGGTCGTGTGGGGCGTCATTCAGGGTGTCATCGGGATCATCGCCGCGCAGTGGCTGCGTATTCCGCCGGAAGGCTGGCAGCCGGCTGGCTATACACCAGCGTCGGCTACCACGATGCAGTCGAAGCGCAGTTACACACCGACCGAAATGCTGAAAAGCCCCACCTTTTGGCTGCTGTTCCTGATGATGAGCATGATGTCGACCAGCGGGCTGATGGTCGTCTCCAACGTTGGACCGTTCGCAAAGGAATACAATGTTGCCAACGCGCTGGTGTTCGGCATGGCGGCGCTGCCGCTGTCGTTGACGCTCTCGCGTTTCACCAACGGACTGACACGGCCGTTCTTCGGCTGGGTCTCCGATCATATCGGCCGCGAGATGACGATGGCGCTCGCGTTCTCATTGGAATGCGCCGCGATTCTCGTCTTATTTGCCTTTATCGATCGTCCGGCTTTGTTCGTCGTGCTGACGGGTCTTGTGTTCTTCGGCTGGGGCGAAATCTTCTCGCTCTTCCCTTCAACGCTGACCGACACGTTCGGTCCAAAATACGCAGCGACGAACTACGGTTTCCTCTATATCGCGCAAGGGGTGGGTTCTATTCTCGGCGGCCCCGCCGCCGCCTTCCTCAAGCAGACGACCGGTAGTTGGGCCTCGGTATTCATCATCGTTGCCGTTCTCGATGCTGTTACCGCCTTGTTGGCAATCACGGTTCTGCGCAAGCTACGTCGTCGGCATATGCAGGCAAGCTGAAGCGCATCGATCGCGATCGCTTGAGGTCGTCCGGGTGTGCCTCGGGTGACCTCGAGCTGGCCAGTAAACGCGGGACGAATGGGTCCGCAAAATCCTACCGTGCGCATCGCCCAGAGGTGTCGGCTAATGGCACTTAGCCGACATTGCATAGTGCACTGCAAATGTCGCGTATCGGGGCTAAAGCGGACATGGAGGTGCTATGAGTACACGCCCTAGTTCAGCTCGTTCAAGACCACTCTAATTTTCCCGCAGTTCGCGCCCACCTCAAAATATTGGTGCATGACTATTCCGGAAGCTGCGACGCCGATCATCGCAGGAAGATCTGGAGTCAGGCAATTACGACCGCCGGCGATACAACCGATGCGCTGCTGGTGCCCAAGGAGGCCGCGGCGTTTCTAAAGCTCAGCATTTCCTGGTTGGCCAAGTCGCGCAAACGAGGGGACGGACCGCCCTACATCAAGTTCAACAGGTCGGTCCGATATCGCCGATCCGCTCTCCTCGAATGGCTCAACAAGCACCAGCGCTAATATAGCAACCGAATACACTGAAATACATCAAAGTACGGCTATGTATATCAAAGAGCGAAGTATTAGGAACTGATATGGAAGTATATGTAACCTATATACTATTGACAACTTCCCGAAATACATCAAATTCCATCGTGGGCTATCCGCGTACATCGCAGGGCGCCAAGGACGCCGTCCCAAATGACTGAAGCTAGCCTGCTCGAGCCCTCCTTCGCCGACGTCGTGGCGGCGATCAAAGGGGACGGCGATCTGCCTACCCGAACCCGTTCACAATGGCTTTGTTCGCTGCTTCAAATCGCCAAGGCCTTGGACAAGCCGCCGGACATCATTCCGGCGCGGTGGACGGCGGCACGTTTTCTCATTGGGCGCCTGCACCACGCCCGCGTTGGGATGAACCCGAAGACTCTCGCCAATCACAAGTCCAATGCCCGGGCCGCTTTACGGTGGTTCGGTCACGATAGGAGTGTGCCGAGCCGCGGGGCGCCGTTAACGGCGGAGTGGGGACGACTTCGTCAGCAATTGATCGACCGACGAGCCCGCGCGGCGCTGTCGTCGCTGATGCGCTATTGCTCTGCCCAGAAAATTGCCCCGGGCGCCGTCAATGAGACGGTCATCGATGGCTTCATGCGCTACCGGGCCGAGACGACTGCACTGGCAAGCGATGATGCTGCCCGGCGAGCCATCGCCAGGGGTTGGAATGGTTGCATTGGTTCTATCGGGGGCTGGCCCGCCCATCCCCTTGTGGAGCCGCCGCCCAAGCGATCGGAGGTGCTGGCCTGGCAGGATTTTCCGGAAGGACTGAGAAGAGAGGTTGAAGCCCACCTGCAGGGGCTCACCCGGATCAGGCGCAGCGCCAAGGGCAAACGCATGCGGCCCTGCAAGCCGTCCACCATCCGTCGGTCTCAGGCCGAGCTTACCGCTTTTGCGCGAATGGCCGTACGCGAGGGAATCCCGATCGGGAGGCTCACGTCGCTCGGTGCGCTAGCCCACCCCGATATCGTCGGACCTGTCATCGACGCCTATTGGAAAGCCGATGGCGAGGAGCCAAGCACCTACACGATTGACCTTGGCTGGAAAATGCTCTCGATCGCCCGCAAGAGCGGCCGTCTCGACGATGTGGAGCTGGAACGCCTCGATGAAATTCGAGGGTCGCTGGAGATCTATCGTCGCGGCGGATTGACTGAAAAGAACCGCATTCTGATCAGGCAGGTTCTGAGCGGCAATGTCTGGAGCGAGGTCGTCAACCTTCCCGCCGCATTAATGGCTAAGGCGCGGTTGTTGCGCGAGACAGCACCGATCAAGGCGGCCATTCTTGCCCAGCTTGCGGTCGCAATCGCGATCCTCACCTTTGCGCCTGTGCGTCTGGGAAATCTGGTTCGAATCAGGCTCGAGCAAAACCTGATCAAACCCGGGGGGCCGAATACAACCTACATGCTGGTCTTTCCCGACTATGACGTGAAGAACCGAGTCAACCTCGAGTTTCCGTTTGACGATAGGTTGACGGCGTTCATCAACGAATACATTCACGAGTTTAGATCGATCCTGCTGCGGGGGTCGAACGAGCAATGGCTATTTCCCGGCGAGAGCGGGGGGCACAAGGACGCCAAAACCTTGAGCGGACAGGTTACCGAGCGGATCGAAAAGGCAACTGGCCTTTTCATCACGGTGCACCAATTTCGCCACGCCGCGGCTGCGATCTGGCTCAGGCATCGTCCTGGCGACTACGAGACGGTTCGGCGAATGCTCGGACACCGCAATCTCAAGACCACAATCGAATTTTACTGCGATTTTAAGACTACCCTCGCGAACGTGATGTTCGGCGATGTCGTGCGGAAGCTTTTGAAATTCGAGCCCGAGCCGGCGTGAAAGGTGAGAAAATCTTATGACGGAAATTCGATCACTTTGGATCGATGATTGGCCTGCCGCGGATCGCGCAGCCTGGACAGCAGCCTTGCGTCCCGCCGAACGGCTTAAACGCGGAGGCAGCGCGTCACATTTAGAGGAGATTACGCAGCGCGACTTGGCCCGCCGTTATGGCTATTTTCTGGACTACGTGGCGCGGTCAGAAGGCCTAAATTACGATGCAGAAGCCGCTAGCTACGTGACCCCAACCCGGGTTGATCGTTTCGTCGCAGAACTGCGGGCTCGCGTAAGCTCCGTCACAGTTTACGGATCCATTTATAAACTCCGCCGCACCGCGCAATTGCTTGCTCCGGGTCGAGATTTCGGCTGGCTTTTCGAGATCGAGAAGGATCTCGCACTCATCATGCAGCCGAAATCAAAATTTAATCGACTGGTGTACAGCCATGTCCTGATGGAGGCGGGACTGACGCTCATGACCGAAGCGGATAACGGGACGCATTGGTCTGCGCTTGCTTGCGCTCGGCAATTTCGCAACGGGCTAATGGTCGCGATGCTGGCGCTCCATCAAATTCGTCTGAAGAACTTCGCCGCGCTTGAGGTTGGGCATAGCCTAAAGAAAATCAATGATGACTGGTGGATTGTGCTCTCGGCATCAGAGACAAAGGAAGGGCGCGCGGACGAGCGACTGGTCGATTTATGTTTGATACGTTGGATCGACCGATACATCAGAATCTATCGACCCATTCTTGCAAGGGCCGACGATGCTCCCGCAGCGCTTTGGCTATCAGCAAATGACGGCCACGCCATGTCGCACTGGGGCGTCGCACGGGTGATCAGCCAAACTACTTTGGCTACGGTCGGGGTCAACGTAAGTCCTCATTTATTTAGAACTGCGGGGGCGTCGACTGCGGCGGTCTACGCTGGTGATAAACCATTTCTCGCTAGCGCACTGTTACACCATACAGATCCCAGCGTCGCGGAAGAACACTACATCCGCGCAAACACTTTAAGCGCCGTGCAGGCATACAGCGCCTTGATAAGTACCTTTCGAGAATAAATTTAGGTTGCCCAGCCTGATATTTGGCGCAAATCGGAACCTAATCACAATGCTGACTCTTAATCAGCGGGTCCCAGGTTCGAGCCCTGGTGCGCCCACCAAGGAATCAACCACTTAGAATGCGAACCGAAAAATGTCCGAATAGCATTCGGCGTACTGCCATCTCGTAGATAATTGCATTAAGCCAATCGACAAATAGCAACTCGACGTCGGGAGCCCCGCAGTGTACGTCGACGCGGATTTTTGGCGAGATATGAGGCTGCGTGACGATGGCGGTCAAAGCCAATGCGGCCTGGACGAATGCCTCATCTGGGGTAACGCCATATCCGCGCACGCCGACGTCGGCGTCATGGGGAAAATGCTCCCATGCTGCCCTGCTGACGTCTGGCGCCGCTCCTTTGCTCATACCCGCAATCTGTGCTTGCCCAAGAGCCTCACTGTGCTCGCTTGCGGACCCTTTTCCCCCATTTCCTCCGCATAGCTGACCCGGGAGCCGACGGTAAGTTGCGCGAACGCTCCATCGAGCACACTGTTGCGATGGAAATAAATCTCTTCTCCGTCACTCGTTTTGATGGACCCGAACTCGCCAAGCGGGTCGAGTTCGACAACAGTACCCGTCTGCGGGCTGTCGTGATGCTTCACTTGGCCCTGCATTTCGCGGACTTGATCTTGCAATTGCCGGCGCGCGCGCTTGAAGGCATCGTTGAGGGCGAAGTCGAGATCTGAATGCCGCTCATCGGCTTGTGCGGTACGGCCGACGTTCACCTCATGCCCGTCCGGAAGCGCTATGCGGATATTCACCTCGTAGAGGCCGCCTTGGCGATGGTGGCCGCCCGGTCCTTTTAGGACCACGCGGCAGGCAGTGATGCGACCGAAACGCTCCTCGAGATCGGCGATGTGCTTTGAGATCGCTGCCTGGATGTCGGGACGGGCATTCATGCCCTGAAATTGAATCTCAGCGGGTGTCTGCATGGCCTTCTCCTTTGGCTGCCTCAAGGCGCGGCAGAGTTGCTAAATTGCCATCTCAGGCTCAGCGTGCCGTTCCTTCGTTTCTTCGGGGATTTCCGTCATCGTCGCTTCTGTTAGCAACAGGACGCTCGCGACCGAAACTGCATTTTCCAGCCCGATGCGCACGACCTTGGTCGGATCGATGATGCCGGCCTCGATCAAATCGACATATTGCTTGCGCCCGGCGTCGAAACCTTCGTTGCCTTTGCCGCTCAGCATGCGTGCGACCACGACGCCGCCGTCGGTTGCTGAATTCTCGGCGATCTGTCGGGCCGGCGCCTCCAGCGCGCGTTTCAAGATTTGCACGCCGGTTCGCTCGTCGCCTTCAGATTTGGTTTCTTCATCGGCGACGGCATCGATGCAACGCAACAGCGCCAGGCCGCCGCCCGGCACGATGCCTTCGGCCACTGCGGCCTTAGTGGCGCTGATGGCATCGTCGAGGGCTTCCTTCTTCGCCTTCATTTCCGATTCTGCCGGCGCACCGACACGGATAACGGCGACGCCGCCGGAGAGTTTTGCCAGTCGCTCCTGCAGCTTCTCGCGGTCGTAGTCACTAGTCGTCTTCTCGATTTCGCGGCGAATCTGCTCAATGCGTCCATCGATGGCTTTTCGGTTTCCGGCACCGCCGATGATGGTGGTGGTGTCCTTGTCGACCACCACGCGCTTGGCTTTGCCGAGTTGGGCCAGGTCAACGTGCTCCAGTTTGAGTCCGAGATCCTCCGATACGACCTGCCCGCCGGTCAGGACCGCAATATCCTCCAACATGGCCTTGCGGCGATCGCCGAAACCCGGCGCCTTGGCGGCACAGCTCTTCAATGCGCCACGAATTTGGTTGATGATCAGGGTGGCCAGCGCTTCGCCTTCAACATCTTCGGCGACCACCAGCAAAGGCTGGGCAGATTTCGCCACTTGTTCCAATAACGGCAGCATGTCCTTGAGCGCGCCGATCTTGCGATCCGAGATCAAGATCAGGGCATCCTCAAGCACGGCCTCCATCTTCTCCGGATTGGTGATGAAATAGGGCGACAGGAAGCCGCGGTCGAACTGCATGCCTTCGACGACATCGAGGGTAGTCTCGGTCGTCTTCGATTCCTCGACCGTAATCACACCCTCGTTGCCCACCTTATCCATAGCCTTGGCGACCAGTTCGCCAATGGCGGGATCATTGTGCGCCGAGATTGTGCCGACCTGCGCCTTCTCCTTGCTGGTTTTAACGGGGCGGGAGAGGGTGCGTAACGCCTCAATGGTGCGCTTGGTGGCGCGGTCGAGCCCGCGCTTAATGTCGATCGCGCTCGCGCCCGCGACCACGTTCCGCACGCCATCGGCGAACATGGCGTGTGCAAGCACAGTTGCCGTGCTGGTGCCGTCGCCGACCATGTCGCCGGTTTTCTCGGCGGCCTGCCGCAGCATGCGCGCGCCGAGGTTTTCCTCGGGGTCCTTCAGGTCAAATGCCTTGGCGATGGTAACGCCGTCATTGCAGACGATGGGTGCGCCCCATTTCTTCTCAATCAGCACGGATTTGGACCGCGGCCCGAGCGTCACACGCACGGCGTCGGCAAGCTGGGTGGTGCCGCGCAAGAGTTTTTCGCGCGCGGCGGAACGAAAGAGAACCTGTTTGTGGGGCACGGCAACACTCCTTAGACGAAGTCATTGCGATGCAAATCGCTAGCAAATCTAGACTTTCGACGCGTTGACGCACGTCAACGGAGAACGGCGCAGGCAGGAATGCAGGAAATACCGAGTTTGGCGAACAGCGCGTGTGTGGCGGCTATGGAGTTATCGACGTCGATACCGCGACAGGCATCCTCGATGACGATCACTTTGAAACCCTCGCGATGGGCATCCTCGGCCGAATAGCGGACGCAGAAATCGAAGGCGAGGCCGGTAAGAAATACCCGGGTAAGGCCGCGCTCGCGGAGATAGCCGGCAAGTCCGGTCGGCGTCTTACGATCATTCTCATAAAAGGCGGAGTAAGAGTCGATCTCGCGGTGATAGCCTTTACGGAGCACCAGTTCGGCATGACGAATATTCAAGTCATCACGGAAAGCGGCACCGCGCGTGCCCTGCACGCAATGATCCGGCCATAGCACTTGCGAGCCATAGGCGACCGCAATGGTTTGATAGGGCTGCGTGCCGGGATGCGAAGAGGCGAAGGAGAGATGGCCGCGCGGATGCCAGTCTTGGGTCAGAACAACATGGGTAAATTGTACGGCCAGCCGGTTGATGACCGGCACGACCTCGTCGCCACGGGGAACTGCAAGGCCGCCGCCGGGGCAGAAATCGTTCTGGATATCGACCACCAGCAGGACATCGCTATCGCCGATGGTGAAGCGTTCGCTCATGCTACGTCTTCGCTCCGTGCGATGCGTTCGTCGACGTCGGCAGCCAGCCGGACCAGCGGTTCGGCCACTTCGACTGAATACTGAGCGTCAGGCGTAAGGTCACGCAAGCGCTGCGGCAGGCGTTCGAGATCGTGAACGGCGCGGGCGCGGATATCGGCCAAGCTAGGGTCAGGACCAATGCGGCGTCCGCCTTTCATCATCAGCGCGATCATGGGCTCACCGTCCTGCCGGTCAGTGTCCAGTGACAACACATCGCCAACCATGCGCCGATCCGACCCATAGCGGCGCCACACCTGCTTGCGGCCAGGCCAGGTGGCCTTGCCGGCGGAACGTTTGCGGCGCGACACGCCGGCATATTCCTGCAGTTTGTAGGCGCAATCGAGAGCCGCCACGTCGGACGAGGTCGTCAGGCTGGTGCCGATACCGAAACCGTCGATCGGCGCGCCGGCGGCGAGCAAGTCGCTTATGTTGTCCTCGTCGAGGCCGCCACTGGCGAAGATGGTAACATCGTCGAGCCCGCCCTCATCGAGGATATGGCGCACGCTCTTCGACAGGGTAAGTAAGTCGCCACTATCGATGCGCACGGCCTGGACCTTGGTGCCGCGAGCGGCGAGCTTGGGTGCAAGCGCGACTACCCGTCGCGCGGCTCGCTCGGTGTCATAAGTGTCGATCAACAACGTAAGGTTGGCCGGTCGGGCCTTGGCAAATGATTCAAACGCGGCGCTTTCGCTGCCGTAGGCCTCGATGAAGGAATGCGCCATGGTGCCATAGAGCGGAATGCCGAACTTTTGGTTGGCGAGCACGGTGGCCGTGCCGGCAAAGCCGGCGATATAGCTCGCGCGGGCCGCCAATAGTCCCGCCTCCGCGCCATGCGCGCGGCGCAGCCCGAAGTCGACCAGGAGCTTGCCCGGCGCGGCGAGCGCCATGCGTGCGGCCTTGGATGCAATCAGCGTCTGGAAGTGAAGCAGGTTGATGATGCGCGTCTCGGCAAGCTGCGCCTGCGGCATTGGCGCGGTAATGCGCAGGATCGGCTCGTTGGCGAAGAAAATGCGGCCTTCCGGCATAGCATGTACGTCGCCGGTGAACCGGAATCTGGCGAGCGTATCGAGCAAGGATCGGTCGAACTTCCGCGTGCCGGCGAGCCATTCGATCTCCTCCGGCGCAAAGCGAAGGTTTTCTAGGAAATCAAGGACCTGCGCGAGACCGGCAGCCATCAGGAATTTTCGTCGCTGCGGAAATTTGCGCACAAAAAATTCAAAGACAGCGGTTTCGGTATCTCCGTGATCCAGATACGCCTGCATCATGTTGAGATGATAAAGATCGGTCAACAGTGGACTGGTCCTGAAAGTCATGAGGACCGCTGCTTCATTGAGCGCCTGCGGGCGCTTCTGATTTGACCGGGTGCCGTGCCAGCAGATCGATCACTTGCGCGTCAGATATTTGTCGAAAGTCCTCATAGTAATATCCGATTGCGCCGAAATTTTCGTAGTCCTCCAGGCAGACGATTTCGTCGGCCTCCTCCCGCAATTCCGTGAGACTGGGCGTCGGTGCAACCGGAACCGCCAGTACAAGCTTCCGCGGTTCGCGCGTGCGGATCGCGCGCAGCGCAGCGCGGGTCGTGGCGCCGGTAGCGATACCGTCGTCGACGATAATGACAATTTGTCCCTTGAGCTCTGGATGGGGACGATCGCCAAGGTATAGTTTGCGTCGCCGCTCGATTTCGGCCAGCTCGCGGTCGCGTACCTCGGCGAAATCCCCGTCGGCGATGCCTGCCAGCTTGATAACATTCTCGTTGCGCACGACGACTGGATCGCGGCCGTCGACTACCGCGCCCATCGCGAGCTCGGGTTGGAACGGAACGCCGATCTTCCGCACCAGCACTAGGTCAAGCGGCGCGCCGAGTGCGGTTGCGACCTCCGCTGCGACCGGCACGCCGCCGCGCGGTAGCGCCAACACGACCGGATGCTGATGTTTGTATGCGGCAAGCCTGGTAGCGAGTCCGCGTCCGGCCTCGACTCGGTCATGAAATGGCATTGTCGTCTCCAAGATGTGCGCCGAACCAATCGGCCGCGAGGGCCATGACGCGCTCAAGTGCGCCGGGTTCGGGGAATAGGTGTGTGGCGCCGGGCACAATCTCCAATGCCTTCTTGCAGCGCAGGCGGTCGTAGGCTGTTTCGTTGAGCTCGATCACCACGCCATCGAGGCCGCCAACGATCAGAAGCGTCGGCGCGGTGACTTGATTTAGGACAAGGCCGGCAAGATCCGGCCGCCCGCCGCGCGATACGACTGCACCGACTCGCTTGCCCAGCTGCGCGGCGGCCACTAGTGCGGCAGCCGCGCCCGTGCTCGCGCCAAATAATCCGAGCGGCAGCGAAGCCAGATCGGGCGTACTGTCGACCCATCGCACAGCCTCGACCAACCGTTTAGCTAACAAGCCGATATCGAACACGTTACGGCGATCCTGTTCCTCGTCCGGATTGAGCAGGTCGAACAGCAACGTCGCGATGCCGCGCTCGTTCAAGGCGCTGGCGACCGCTCGGTTGCGCGGGCTGTGCCGGCTCGAGCCGCTGCCATGGGCGAACAACACGAGCGCACTTGCACTGTCTGGTACCGTGAGATTGCCGGGAAGCTGAAGGGCGCCAATTGCTACCGCGCGCTCAAAAACGGGGCGCGGGCGGCTTGTCGTGGTGGTGGAGGAGGACATAAGGGATACCTCCAAATTTGCGCCAACTATCGCGTCAAATGCCGCTCGCCGCATTGATGGGAATCAACAGAAATAAGTCGAAATGCACTAGATTTCAGGCGTCGATAGGAGAGGCTCAATGCAAAGCGCCGAACCGGCGCTGGCAGCAAAGGTGGACTTCCTCAGCCAGCCGGCGAACTACGGCCTTGGCCAGGAGCCGGTCGAGCGCCGGGAGACCCATATGTCCTGGGTCTTTCTCGCTGGCGGGCGGGTCTACAAGCTGAAGAAGCCCGTGCGCTTTCCCTATCTGGATTTTTCCACGCTGGCCCGCCGCGAGGCCGCCTGCCGCGCCGAGTTACGGCTCAATCGACGACTGGCGCCCGATACCTATCTCGACGTCGTCCCGCTGGTGGATGGCGAGCATGGCCTATCGATCGGGGGGCCTGGGCAGCCGGTCGACTGGCTGGTGACGATGAAGCGGCTCGACGAGCGCTCCATGCTCGATCATATGATCGCAGCGGGAAGCGTTACGACCGTGCAACTCGATCGGCTGGTGACGGCGCTCGAGCGCTTCTATCGCTCGGCGTCGCCGGCTTTCATCTCCCCGGCCGTGCTCTGGGCCGATTGGTGGCGAGGCCTCATTTACAATCGGCGCGTTCTGCTCGATCCGCGCTTTGGTATTCCGCCCGGCATCGTATGGCGTATCGACCGCGCGCAGCGCGAATTCCTACGCCACCGCGGCCATCTCATCGCTGACCGTCTGCGTCATCGTCGCATAGTGGATGGGCACGGTGACTTGCGACCCGAACACATTTGGCTTGACGATCAAGTTCGCATCATCGATTGCCTGGAATTCAACGCGCGGCTGCGTGTAGTCGATCCGTTCGACGAGATCGCTTTTCTCAGCCTGGAATGCGAGCGGCTCGGCGCGGCCTGGGTAGGACACTATATCCAACGCCGCATGAGACAGCTGTTGCGCGACGGGCCGGCCGGCGAATTGTTCGTGTTCTATGGCTGCCACCGCGCCACGCTGCGCGCGCGGCTGGCGATCGCACATCTTCTGGAAGAGCACCCGCGCACGCCGGAAAAATGGCCGCAACTCTGCCGCGCTTACCTCAGGCTGGCCGATGCGAGCGCGCGCCAGCTTGAACGCCACTTCAGAACACCATTAGGTCGGTCAGGTTGCGTCCTTCACGCAGGCGGCGGATAGATTCGGCGAGGAGCGGCGCCGCTGGCAAGACGGTTAGTTTCTTGTTCTGCTCAGGATGGTCGAGGCGGAACGGCGGCACGGCGTCGCTGACGACGATACGATCGAGCGCAGGATCCGCGAGCACCTCGGCGGCTCCTTGCATGAACAGGCCGTGCGTAACCAGTGCCATCACGCGTTTAGCGCCGGCCGCGCGAACCGAATGCGCGGTGCGCAATAAAGTGCCACCGGTGCTGATCAGGTCGTCGACGATCAGCGCGGTCGATCCCGAAACATCACCTGCAAACAGGTCGCCGGATACCACGCCGGCACTGCGGTGTTTTTCGGCTAGACCCTTGCCGAGCGGGCGGCCCAATGCCGCCTCCAGCGCCTCGCGCAACAGTTCGGCCCGCTTCATGCCGCCGGCATCGGGCGAGATCACGGCCAATCTTTCGTTCGCCAGGGTCGCCTTGACGTAGTCCACAAACAATGGCGTGCCGGTAAGCGCAACGGTGCGGCAGCGAAAGGCGTTTTCGAACGCTGCCGGATTGTGAACTTCAAGGGTGACCACGCAATCGGTGCCGACGCTTTCGAACAAGTTGGCAACATAGCGTGTGGTGACCGGATCGTTCGGCTTGGTACGGCGGTCCTTGCGCGCGTAGGCAAGGTAGGGGACTACGGCGGTCACGCGGCCGGCGCCGGCATCCTTCAGTGCGCCGATAAAGAACAGGAGGCGGCACAATTTGTCATTGGCACTCTGTTGCGGGCTGCTATGCGTGCTCTGCACGACATAGACATCGGCGCCGCTGACGTCATCGAGCGGCCGCGCCTTGTGCTCGCAGTCCTCGAACTCGCGCTCTTCGTGTGTAGCCAGCGGTTGCCCGAGCGCGCTCGCTATCGCCCGACCTAAATCGACGCTGGCATGTAGAGCGAATAAGCAGAAGCGCGGTTGTGTCATCACCTGCCTATGGTCCGGGAGGCCAAGTTTTCATCGAGATGAAAACTTATCAATAAGATATTGCGTTCAAGATAAGAACGCCGGCGAAAATAGTGCCGAGTACCAAACCAAAGAGACGATCGCTCGCGAGTTCGTTGAGCATTGTTGCCTCCTGCTTTTTAAAATAAGGCTAGCAATTAAATCGAGCGCTGCAATTGACCTTTGGGGAACGGTCATTTCTATTTTAGATGTCGAAAGACAAGACACGAAGAGACAAAAGAGACCGCCTGCGGGGAGACAGGCGGTCCTTGGCTCGATAAGGGCAGGGGGATGGATGTGCCCTTATCGCCTAGGCGCAGAGGGGCGAATTGTCCGCCGCGGCGACACTCCCGGCAACTTGCTGAAGAGCGGCTTGCTCCTCCGTCAAGCGGCGTTCAACGAACCGGCGCTCTTCGCTCGTCAAATATGTGCCCAGTATCCGACGGTATTTTACGATATTCGTTCTGTGAACAAATTGTTCCGCTGTTTCCATTTGCCAGTCCATCGACCGCTCTCAGATGCGGTATTGCCAGCGGTAAAGACCACGGAGCTTTACTAGCGCAGCCAAACAGCGACTGATATTGCACCTAGGTGCAATTGTTTATGACGGTGACTCCAATTAATAAATTCGGTCAAATAGATCTAGTTGATGATCGCTCTGTTTGTTGAGCAGAGTCGCTCACTGTGCCGACGGCTGTCTAAGGTATTCTTCAGCGTATCAATGCAAGCGCTCGCATGTGCACTCAGTGCTAGGCGGGTGCAAATCTGTTGGCAAATAGCGCGCCCCTGATTTTGATCGTCATTCTCCAAAAGCACATTCGAGCCTGGGCGATTTAGCTAAGGCCGTTTCTTATTTTTATATGCTGGTTGACCTGAATCAATGCAATTTCCAACTAGCAGTACTTTAATTTTTAAATTCAATTTCAGCGCCCGCGCCACTGACTGAAGGAGACCTTCCAATGTCAGACCAATTAACACAGGCCACTACAAACGAAATGTCTTCCACTACGACCACGCGCCGCACGCTTCTAAAAGGTTTCGCGGCAGCTGGCGCAGCCGTAACTCTCGCCGGCAAGGCGTGGGCAGATGGCGAAATCGGCTATTGGGCGAAAGATCTGCCCAACGAAAAACTAATCGAAATGTATCAGACTATCCTGCGCATTCGATGGTTCGAGCGTACGCTGGCCGACAAACAACTGAGCGATCGCAGCTTCCGCAATCTGATCCATCTCTACGCCGGACAGGAAGCGGTCGCCACTGGCGTTTGCGCGGCGCTCAACAACAAAGGGGCGTTCAGCGAGATCGACGTCATTTACGGCACGCACCGTCCGACTGGGCATGCGCTCGCCAAAGGCGTCGACATGAAGAAGCTCGCGGCCGAATATAATTTCAAGGCAACCGGCCTCAACGGCGGCTACGCGGGCGAGATGCACCTCGCTGACAAGTCGGTCGGTTACATCGGTGCCGACGGAATTGTCGGTCCGGCCGCTGTTCTTGCCGCCGGCTCGGCCTTCGCATTCCGTGCCAGAGGCAGCAAGCAGGTCGCGGTCGTGTTCGGCGGCGACGGCACTTATGCGACGCCCGCGTTCCACAGCTCATTGAACAACGCCGCGCTGCTCAAGCTGCCCTTCATCTATGTGGTTGAGAACAATCTCTACCATCAGTTCGCGCACTACTCCTATTCGTGCCCGATGAAGGACATCGCGACCGCCGCAAGCACCTATCGCATCCCCGGCATCGTGGTGGACGGCCAGGACGTGATGGAGGTCTACAACAAGATGAAGGAAGCGGTGGAGCGCGCGCGCGCCGGCGAGGGACCGACCCTCATCGAAGCGAAGACCTACCGTTACTACGCGCACTGGGGTGCGCCCGGAGCCAAGGTCGGTGAAATGGGCTCGTTCGGCTACGATCCGCAAGCGATCACGTCATGGCGTCCGGAACGCGAGCTGCGCGCGTGGTTGTCGAGAGACCCGGTCGATATCTGCCGCAACACGCTGGTCTCGTGGGGCGTCATCGATCAGGCCAAGGCCGCCGCAATCGAAGCCGCCATGAAGCAGGAGGTCAAGGAGGCCTTCGAGTGGGAGGCCAAGCAACCGCTGTGCAAGCCGGAAGACGCGCTGAAAAACGTCTTCATCGAAGGCACCGTTGCTGCACGGCAGTTCGGCTAAGCGCATGAACGGCCGCAACCCCATTCGGAGATAGGAGAAGGACAATGGCAACCAAGAGCTCTATGTACGCAATGTACGAGGCCGTGCAGCATGAGATGCGCCAGCGCAAAGATATGACCTGGCTGTTCGAGCTCACGCCCGCCGTCGCTTCGAACCCCGGAACGCCGGTCATCAACCTCGAGAAGGAGTTTGGCCGGACGCGTGTCAACAACACCGGCATCGATGAAATGTGGATGGCAGGCGCCACGCTTGGCGCAGGCTTGGTGGGAACCACCGCCGTAACCTACATCCCCTACCAGGGAAGCCAGGTTCCCTTCGAACTGATCCAAAACCACGCCGGCAAACTGCGTTACATGAGCGGCGGTGACGCGGCGATGCCGGTGGTGTTCATCGTCGAGATTTCGGGACAGGCTGCGGGATTTGGCGGACAGCACTCCGATTATGAGTGTGACAGCTACTACACCCATATCCCCGGCGTTAAGGTCGTCATCCCGTCGAGACCCTATGACGCAAAGGGCATGATGGCGTCGGCGATCCGCGATCCTAACCCCGTCGTCTATCTCTTTCCCCAGGCCCTGCGGCAGCTGAGCGAAGAAGTCCCCGACGAGCAGTTCACCGTACCGCTCGATAAGGCCGCCGTGCGCACGACTGGCAGCGACCTCACCATCGTGAGCTCAGGCGCCGGAATGGTTGGGGTGATGGAGGCCACGGCCCAACTGCAAAAGCTCGGGATGAAAGTGGAAGCGATCGACCTGCGCTCGCTCAAGCCGATGGACACGGCGACCCTGGTCGCCTCGGTGCAGAAGACCAAGCGCCTGCTCACGTTCGATCAGTCCTACTACACGCTCTCTCCGGGCGCGGAAGTCGTCGCGCGCGTGGCCGAGAATGTCGTAGGTGCTCGCTTCAAGAGGATCGCATTCCCGGATGCGCCGCCGCCGGCTTCTCCGGAAATGTTCAACTGGATGCGCCCCAACGCTAGCCACATCGTGGCAGCAGCCACGAAGTTCCTCGGCTGACGCCTCTTATCCAACCTCAGGCCGAAGGCGGGGTTTCGCCTTCGGCCGGCGGGAAAAGCACAAGGAAGGGAACAATGAACACCGCTGAACAGCTATCCACCGCCTGTCCTGTTTGCGAGAGCACGAACACGTCTACCGCCCGCGTCCGCTCGGCATTTTGGCATGATGATCGCCTGGTGGTGATCGAAGACGTGCCCGCTCTCGTGTGCAGAACTTGCGGCGAACAATTCTACGACGACAACACAGTCCGCATGATCGATCGAATGCGCGCCAAGGGTTTTCCCGCGGAGGAGGCTGTTGGCGAACTCCGTGTACCGGTATTCGCCTTCGGCGATATCGAGGCACCAGAAGCCGATGCCCCGTCAGCGGAGCTGCCATTATTCACCGCCGTAAGCGAGGTTGTGATCCGGTCCTGATTCTGGGTCATTCAGGAATCACGAAGAAAGGGCACTACCATGCGCTTCAAATCTCTGGCCGCCTGCGCCCTCGCGGCGACGTTCAGCGCCTCCCTTGCCGGACTGCTCGCGGCGCAGACCGCCGAGCAACTGACGTTCATCCCAGCCGGCGGCCGCACGCTCCTGACTAACATCTTTAACAGCAAACCGCCGGCCGACGAGCTCAAGGGCCTGCTGACAGGCAAGCACTCTGTCGAGGAGTGGTCTGGATATCTGAAAGCCCACGCGCAGGCCGTTCCTGCCTTGCAGCGTCTCAAGGACAAAGAGCGGGACACGCTGGCCGACTATCTCTCGTACCACATGCCACTACCGCAACTGCCAGCGAACCTTTCGCGCGCGGATTGGACCCGCACGCTGCCCAAGGACGGACGCGATTTGTCACTCGACAACTGTCAGGGTTGCCACATCATCACAGTCGTCGTCACCCAAGAGCGGAGCAAAACGCATTGGCTCGGGACCATGAGCACGCCGGCCCACGCGGTCATCAAGATGACGCCCGCGGAGCGCGACGAGGTGGCGACTTATCTCGTACTGAATGCGGGCATTCCGATTGACCAAGTGCCGGAGGAATTGCGGGCGTCGGGTGCAACTTATTGACCGGGCGCGCCGTCATTGTCGATCTGCGCCACGGCGCCGCAACTTGTTGAAGCAATCGGCGCACGTCGACCGGTGATGTCGACGACTGAGAGCAACGCCGCGCATCGAGTGCGATCATAGTACTTTGACATCGGGCGCGGTCATGATTCTTTGAGTTGGCCGGCCCATGATTTTCACCTCCCTCGAATTCTTTGCCTTCCTGCCGCTCGTCCTCGCCGGTTTTGCGCTGCTTTCCGAACGCTGGCGCTGGGCTTGGCTATTACTCGCAAGCTGGGTTTTCTACGGCGCCGGACATCCGATGTCGCTCGTCTTCCTTGGCGCGGTGACGGTTGCCGTCTACATACTTGGCTGGGGAATCGAGCGGGCGGTTCGCGGCCAGCGCATCGCGCTTTTAAGCGTCGGCATCGTAGCCCTTGCCGGCTCACTGGTCATTTTCAAGTTCTATAATTTTGCCGCCGGAGAGCTTGAGAGATCGATTGGGGGTGGCCTCGCCCTGCCTCGGCTCGGCATCACAGCGCCGGCCGGATTTTCCTTTTACGTTTTTTCCGCGCTCAGCTACTTGGTGGATGTTTACGTGCGTCGCATCCCGGGCAAGCAGCACGCCACCGATGCTGCGCTTTACCTGGCGTTCTTTCCCAAGATTCTCGCAGGCCCGATCGAGCGCGCTCCGGCTTTTTTAAGCCAACTGGGCGCCCGAATTTCCATCGAGCCCGCGACGATCGTGCTCGGGCTGCAGCTGATCGGCTGGGGATTGTTCAAGAAACTGGTCATCGCCGACAACCTCGCGCCGCTGGTCGACCACAACTTCGCAATCGCGGCCTTTGCCGCTCCGCTTGAGTTGCTCATCAGCATCTATTTCTTTGCGTTCCAGATCTACTGCGATTTTTCCGGCTATACCGATATCGCCCTTGGCATCGCGCTCCTTTTCGGCATCCGTTTAATGGAGAATTTCCGTCGTCCCTACCTCTCCGTCAGCACAGCCGAGTTCTGGGGCGAACGCTGGCACATTTCGCTGGGCCACTGGTTTCGCGATTATCTCTACATCCCGCTCGGCGGCTCCCGTGCCGGGATGCCTCGCCGTTATGCCAATACGATGCTCGTCTTTCTCGTGAGCGGTTTGTGGCACGCCGGACTGGGTTATGGGGTCGGCTGGACGTTCTTGATCTGGGGCGCGCTCAACGGTTTCTATCAGTGGATGGGCCTCGCCACACGCCCGCTATGGCGTCGGCTCGGCGATATCTGGCCGCGTTTGGCGAAAAGCCTGCCGCTTACGGTGGTCCGTGCCGTTCTCACCTTTCATCTTATCGCTATTACTTGGGTTTTCTTTCGCGCCAAGTCTACTGGCGACGCCTTGATCATCTTTAAAAAGATCGGTGCGCGATTGACCGACATCCCGTCGCTCATCACCAACTACCCCTTCACGGCGGAGCACGCCTTCGGCGCGGCGATGATCGCTCTACTGCTTTCAGTCGAGATTCTTGACGAGCGCAAATCCGTGTTTGCTCGGCTTGCCGCGTCGCCGGTCGTCCTACGCTGGAGCACCTATTATCTTGTGATCTTTGGGCTGCTCGTCCTTGGACGCTGGCAGGTGAAAGAGTTCATCTACATGCAATTCTGATTGTTAACCAGGTCGATGATGGCATGAAAGACCTTGTACGTTCTGCGCTTTTATTCGTGGCGATCGGCCTCGCCATCTATGTCGGCGTGTATTGGTGGTCCGAGCGGCTCGTTTACGCCACCGGCCACAGTAATCCGCTATTCAAAATCGAGACGGCGGCGCGGACAGATTACGATTGGCTGATCCTCGACGCGTCGCATGCGATGACGCTCGACTTTGCGGACTTCAACACTTCGATGGAACGGGAGACGGGGCTCAAAATCATCAACCTCGCCTCGACCGGCAGCGGCCCACTCTATAACCGTTTTGTGCTGGAGCAATTCGTGCGGCAACACCGCGCGAAGCATCTGCTCTATGTGCTCGACTCCTTCGCATTTCGATCGGCCGAATGGAACGAGGGCCGCTTTGCCGACGCAAAGCTGCTGCGCCGGTCCCCGTTCACATGGACGATTGCGCGTAGCTTATTTGAATACAGCCAGCATGAAGGCATCTCGCCGCTCGCCGTTCTTGATTACGTGAGTGGGTTCTCGAAAATCAACAATCGCGAGCGCTTCCAGCGTGACCAGTGGGAAGGCGAAGGCCAATTCGACCGCGTCTATCGACCGTCAGCTTCGATGGTGAAGAAACGCATCGACTATTTATACCCCGCATCCGCATCGCCAGATCTTCTGAACCGGTACATCGCTAGCTTCGCCGATCTCGTGGCCGTCGCCCAACAGCACGGGATGGACATCGCACTGATCGAAATGCCCCTGCCGGCCCAATTCCGGGGCGCGCAGCCTGACGACTCAGCATTCACTGCGGCGATCACCAGATTGGTGTCCGAGCGCAAGCTTGTTCTTAAGGATTTTTCCGCTGCGTTGCCAGAACCGCAGTACTATTTCGATACTGATCATCTCAATCGGGCCGGTGTAACAGAATTTTTCCGTCGATCGCTGAAAGCCATTTTGCTACCGCCGAGAGCCGCGCTAGCGCCCGCTCGTACTGGCGAGTGAGTAGAGGTAGACTGCGCTATAATGTTACCGGGACAAGCGGTGTTGGAATGTCCGCAACCGATAGCCA
>Ga0335085_10005667_pt1 | contig 19956 bp, 17 predicted proteins | sample Lox_Sample_45_FD_206712 | JGI IMG/M metagenome (GOLD analysis project Ga0335085, IMG submission 206712) | Soil microbial communities from Loxahatchee National Wildlife Refuge, Florida, United States - Lox_Sample_4.5 | ecosystem: Environmental > Terrestrial > Soil > Wetlands | place: USA...
CCCCACCTAAAATACTTTCGGTTTTTTAGAAACCGATATGGATATATCAATATGTTCCTGTGACGTTCCTTTTGTTTGGAGCGCATGGTGGGTCGGATGTTTCACGAGTTTAGATTGTCGCCGGCAGGCAGTGGCCGCGGCGTGTCATGCGATGCGAACGGAGCGTTCCTAGGTTCCATTCCACTCCTCAAGCGTTGGGGACAAGCAAACGTGGGAGCCGCGTTCCTGCGATGAGCTTTCCAAGGAGATCGGTTCCAAGTGGTCACTGCCGATCGATATGTCATCGGGAGCAGGAGGGCTGAAAGCGATCTCGCGCGCACTCAATGAAGGCGACATTGCCCGCGCGCAAATTGCAACTGTACTCTTGAGAAGCCCCGAAGCGCCGAATTTGACCGAAGGTGAGAGTTCACAATCTGATCTGATCAAATTCATTCGCAAACTTGACCGATGCGATTTGCTGAAGACCGGTTGGGATTCGGAGAAGCATCCTCGCTGGCCCACGGGAGCTCCCGACAGCCAAGGCGGCCGGTTCGCACCGAAAGGAAGCGATTCGGCGGGCTCGGGAAGGTCGGCGGAGGCGGCATCCGGAACGACGGAAAGCCAGCCAAATCGAATCAACGGCGCCTCACTCATTCCCGCTGCTGCTAACTCGCGCGACACGCCCTTATTCTTGCTCTTACGATGGTGGGCGCCGAGCTCTATTGCTCAGATGAATACGAGGGTGGCCGGCTAACCTGGGACTGCGGCACTGTGAAAGGCGATCTCGGCTTCCCGGTGCCGCCCAGCATTCAGGACGTGTTGCCGACAGGACCGGGTGGCACGGCAGGAGGCGGACGGAAGCCGCAGGACTGAGACTACCCCTCCAGCGCCTGCTCCAGGTCCGCGATGAGGTCGTGCGCATCCTCCACGCCGCAGGACAGGCGCACGAGGTTGTCGCCGATGCCGAGATGGGCGCGCGTGGTTTCCGGCAAGGATGCGTGGGTCATGATGGCGGGATGCTCGATCAGGCTTTCCACGCCGCCCAGGCTCTCGGCGAGCGCGAAGAGACGGCAGCGTTCGAGGAAGCGCCTGGTGCCGGCGAGGTCGCGCTTCAAGAACACGCTGACGATGCCGCCGAACGCGCTCATCTGCCGCTCGGCGAGCGTATGTTGCGGGTGCGATTGCAGCCCCGGATAAACGACACGCTCGATATCTCTGCGCGCCTCCAACCAGCGCGCGATGGCAAGCGCGTTGTGGCAATGGCGTTCCATCCTCAGCGCCAAAGTTTTCAATCCTCTGAGCGCCAGAAAGGAATCGAACGGCCCCTGAATACCGCCGACGGCGTTCTGCAGGAAGCGCAGCCGTTCCACCAGCTCGGGATTATCGCCCACCACGGCGCAGCCGCCCACGATGTCGGAATGGCCGTTCAGATACTTCGTCGTCGAATGCACGACGATATCGAAGCCCGCCTCGAGCGGGCGCTGCACGTATGGGCTTGCGAAGGTATTATCGGCCACCGCCAATATGCCTCTGCTTTTGGCCAGCGCCGCAATGGCGGCAAGATCGGCGAGCCGCAGCAGCGGATTGGTCGGCGTCTCGACCCAGATCATTTTCGTGCGCGCATCGACCGCGGCTTCGATGCTGCGCATATCGCTCATGTCGACGAAGCTCGTATTCAGCGCGGCGGAGCGCCGGCGCACCCGCTCGAAGAGGCGGAACGAGCCGCCATAGAGATCTTCGCTCGCCACCAGATGATCGCCGCTGTCGAGCAACTCGATCACGGTCGCAATCGCCGCCAGGCCCGAGGCGAATGCGAAACCGGCCGTGCCGCTTTCGAGATCGGCGATGCAGCGCTCGAACGCCTCGCGGGTGGGATTGCGGCTGCGGGCATAGTCATAGCCCTTGTGCACGCCCGGGCTCTGCTGCGCGTAGGTGGACGTGGCGTAGATCGGCACCATCACGGCGCCGGTCAGCGGATCATGCTGCTGGCCGCCATGGATGGTGCGCGTTGCGAAGGCAAGCCTGTTTTTCCGATCCATTTCGTTTCCCTATCGCTTTCACCACAAAGAACATAAAGCACACGAAGAACCACTAGAGTTTCACCGTGTTGTGGCTTCGCGCTGAAGGCGGAAGACAAATCGCCATTCATCTGCGCCTTGCGCGGAAGCGGCACGATCCCGGTATGTCTCTTCGTGCGCCTTCGTGTCCTTGGTGGTGAATAATATTACTGCTTCAGCCGAAGGTGGTTGATGAGATCGACACGCGTAATGAGACCGACGAATTTCTCGCCATCGAGCACGATCGCCACTTCGTTGCGCTCGAAGAGCGGCGGCAGAGCCTCCAGCTTGTCGCGTATCTGAACCGTGTGCAGCCGTGTCGTCATCGCCTGACGCACCGGCTTCCTGAAGGCTTGCGCGCGGTGTTCGTCCTCGCCTTCCACGAACGCCAGGATGTCGCTCTCGTCGAGAATGCCCACGATGCGGTCGCCGGCCACCACCGGCAATTGCGAAACATCGGCCGCGCGCATGCGGTTATAGGCAATCAGGAGCGTATCTTCCGGCCCCACCGTCACCGTGCCGCCGCGGTCGAAGCGCCGGGTGATGAGATCGCTCAGGTCGCCATGCAGTTCGCGCTCGGCCAGGCCCTGCTCGATGACCCAGTAATCGTTGTAGATTTTCGAGAGATATTTGTTGCCGCTGTCGGGAACCAGCGTCACCACGCGTTTGGCCGACTGCTGCTCGCGGCAATAGCGCAAGGCCGCGGCCAGCAGCGTGCCCGAGGACGAGCCGGCCAGGATGCCTTCCTTGGCAAGCAACGCCCGCGCCGCCTCGACGCTTTCCTTGTCCGAGATCGTGTAGGCGCGCGTGACGAGCGAGAGATCGGCATTGGGCGGAATGAAGTCCTCGCCGATTCCTTCGACCGTCCACGAGCCTGCTTCCACCATCTTTCCCGTGCGAATGTAGGGCGCCAGCACCGAGCCCAGCGGATCGGCGAGGACGATCTCCGTTGCGGGTGAAACCTGGTGGAAGAAGCGGCCGATGCCGGTGAGCGTGCCGCCCGAACCGATTCCGGCCACGATCGCGTCGACATCGTGATTCATCTGGTCCCAGATTTCCGGTCCCGTCGTCCTCTCGTGCGCTTCGGGATTGGCCGGATTGGCGAACTGGTTGACGTAGAAGCCGCCCACCTCGCGCGCGATCCTCTCCGCCATGTCCTGATAATATTCTGGATGACCCTTGCCCACGTCCGAACGGGTGATGCGCACCTCGGCGCCCAGCGCACGCAGATGCTGTATCTTCTCGCGCGCCATCTTGTCCGGCACCACAAGCACTGTGCGGTAGCCTTTCAGTACGGCCACTTGTGCGAGACCGAGGCCGGTATTGCCGGCCGTGGCCTCCACGATCGTGCCGCCGGGAGCGAGGTCGCCGTTCCGTTCCGCGGCCTCGATCATCGATAGGCCGATGCGATCCTTGATCGAGCCGCCTGGATTCTGATTTTCAAGCTTGGCGAAGAGTGCGCAGCGTCCGGTATCGAAGTGGGTCAGCTCGATAATGGGCGTGTTGCCGATCAGCTCGAGCGCGGATTTGAAGATCGGAGCGTGTGCCTCGGTAGCCACGGCCGAATCCTTTTCTGATGCGTCCGAATCATAGCAGCTGAAGGGTCGGCGCGGAATGTGAAGAACATTCAATTCGGGCATAGTGACAGCATGAATATGTCCCGGCCGCCGCCCTTTGGAATCATGCTCATGCGGTTACAGATTGTTGCGCTTCGCGCGGTAACCGCACCGGCAATAGCTTCTTCGTGGTCCTTCGTGTTGAAAAGGATCGCGAAGAATCGCTGACATCCGCTTTAATGCCCCGGCGGTTTACCGGACGGGTGCGGTGCCGGGGCGGCATGTGAAGGCCCGGCGTGGAATTCTCCAGCCGGGCGGCCGCCTGACGGACGGGCAAAGCCGCCCATCGGGCGGAAACCTTGGTGAGCAAAGCCGCCGCTGTGATAGGGCGCCGCGTGCGCCGTGCTGGGCGTTCTGTAGCTGTGCCGCGCAAACGACCTGGGGCGCATGCTGTGCGTCGAAAGGTGGCGCATGTCTGTCGAATGGGCGGTGTAGTGATGCATGCCCGTCGAACGTGCCGTGTAATGATGCCCGGTCGTTGATGGTCGCGCCGCGTAATCATGCGTACGGCTCGCGGTCCTGTGCAGCGATGTCGTGCGCATCACGCGCCGGGTGATCCCGTGCGCGGTTCGGACCATCGTTGTTCTGCGCACTTGGCGTACGCCTTTCATCGTGTTGGCGGGCAGGGGATGATGAGCGCGCTCGACTCTCGCGACGCGCGCCCCTGTCGTGGCGCGAAGCGCGGCAAATCGTGAGTGCAGGAGCGAGCGCCGCGAAACCGCGGCAATGCGATGACCGCTCAGGCGCTCGACGCTGCGCAGGCCGATGCTGCGATTGACGACGAAGCCGTTATGGATGCCAAACCGGGTGACGTTGCGGGTCCGCGCAATGAAGTCCGCCACCCGCGCGCGCGGCACCGCGAAGCGCTGGAACCCGGGATCCGCGAGATGCCCGGCGCCGACGAAGAACCACAAATTGCCCGGTGCGACGGCGCCTCCATACCAGTCCTGATAGCCGTAGAAATTCACGTCCCAGCCGCCGAAGCCCATTCCGAGATCGATGCCGCCGGTGAGAAATGCGTAGTCGGGCGGTTCCGGCATCCAGCCGGCATAGCCGTCGCCCCAACGCCACATGACCCATCCCGGCCCCCACACATAGCCCGGGATCCACACCCAGCCCTCGGCCGGGTCGAACACCCAGCGGCCATAATGGAAGACGATGTCGCCCCAATCGTCATCGGCGTCCCAATACCAGCCGAAATCGGCGGTGTAGGCCCAGTGGCCGCGGTCGAAATAGGGTCGGAAGCCGGCTATGCCGGGCCGCCAGACATCGCCCCAGCGCGCGTTGTGCATCCACTGGCCATGGGCGGCGAGCGCCGAATGAAACGTGTCGTAGCCTACGCTGCCGGCGGGCCGCCCCGGCCCGCCGGCCGCTTGAGTCTGTGCAGCACAAAAGACGAGTGTCGCCGCAACCAGCGCCGAAAGAAGCCATTTCGAGGGCATCGAAAATCTCCGGTTTCCGAGGGGCGAGCGGGGAGCTCGGGCCCAGCGGCGACTGCCCCTTGTCGGTCAACAAAACGCAGTGACGGACGCTGAAGTTCCTGGCCATTGCGTTCCTGGCCGGGTTGCGGGACGTTCACCACGGAGACACGGAGGACACAGAGTCTCGCGCGAAGCGCAAAGAAAGATTCTTTGAACCGCGGAGACGCAAAGACGCAAAGGGCTCTCGATTTCTGAGCACCTTAGCGCTTTGCGACTTGGCGGTTTTATTTCCTGATGTTGCACGATGCGGCGGTTCCTTCGTCAGTGCATTGGCTGCCTGTATCTTTTGTTGCGCTTCGCGCGGGACTCTGCGCCCTCCGTGCCTCCGTGGTGAAACTGTCTTGGGCAAGAACAAGAACATGAATTTCGCTAGCGACAATGCCTACGGCGCGGCACCGGAAGTTCTCGAAGCGTTGGCGCAGGCCAGCATCGGGGCCGCACCGTCCTATGGCGATGATGCGATCACGGCACGCTTGCGCAACCGCTTATGCCAGGTGTTCGAACGCGACGTGGAGGTCTTTCCGGTCGTCACCGGCACGGCGGCTAACGCGCTTGCACTTGCCACGCTGGTGCCTCCGCAGGGCGCCGTGCTTTGCCACGCCGAAGCGCATATCGCAGTGGATGAATGCGGCGCGCCCGAATTTTTCACCCACGGCGCCAAGGTCGTGCCCATCGAAGGCGGCGACGGCAAGATTGCACCTCGCGCGATCGAAGTGGCACTTGCGCATTTTCACAAGGGCTTCGTGCATCACGCGCAACCGGCGGCGATCAGCATCACCCAAGCCAGCGAAGCGGGCACGTGCTACCGGCCGGCGGCAATCGCGGCAATCGCAGAGCTGGCACGACAGCACGCTCTCAAACTGCACATGGACGGGGCGCGCTTCGCCAATGCGGTCGCGTTTCTCGTCTGCACGCCGGCGGAGCTGACGTGGCGCGCGGGCGTGGATGCGCTTTCCTTCGGCGGCACCAAGAACGGCGCGTTGTGTGCCGAAGCCGTGATCTTCTTCAATCGCGGCGATGCGAACGATTTCGCGTATCGACGAAAGAAGTCCGGTCACCTTCTGTCGAAGATGCGTTTCGTCTCCGCCCAGATCCTGCGGCAGCTGGACGGCGACCTATGGCTTCATTCCGCCCGGCGCGCCAACACATTGGCCGGCAGCCTGGCGCACGGGCTCACGGCAATCGCCGGCGTCGAGATCGTCCATCCGGTCGAGGCCAATGCCGTGTTCGCGCGGCTGCCCGACGAAGTGGCCGCACGATTGCGCGCGGCGGGTGCACAGTTTTACGATTGGGCACCGCCCGCGAACGGCCGCACGCTGGTGCGACTCGTCACGTCGTTCGCAACACCGGAGCAAGACGTAATGCGATTCCTGGAGATCGCACGCACCTGATCCGGGAAATTCAAGTATCCTTCACCACAAAGGGTACGAAGAACACAAAGATCGCACGAAGGCCGGTCCAGGATTGTGCCGCACTGGCGCGAAGCGCAGAAGACGCGGAGCCTCGAAGAGGCGGTGGCGCCGCGCAGATCCTCCTCCGTAGCTCCGTGTGAGATTTATTTGCGCTTCGCGCGGGAGCCACACCGGCGAGGACATTCTTCGTGTTTCCTTCGCGTTCTTTGTGTCCTTTGTGGTGAAGGGATGCACGAAAGCATGGCTGCATGAAGAAGAAGCCCGCTAAATTCGCGCGAGCAGCGTGACGGTGCCTTCCTCCGCGGTGTTGCCAGAGCCGGCCCGCAGATAATCGAGGCCCAGTCCGAGCGACCAGGCGCCCGTCGTGACGGCGAGCCCGCCGCCCGCGACGAGGTTGCCCTTCTCCGGTTGGGGGCCGGTCACTTTGAAAACCGATTCCGGCGATATGGTCGGGAAGTTCGCCTTCAGGCTCTGCGCGCCGTTGGCAAAATCGTAGCGATAGCCGACGCGCAGTTCGGGCTGCAGCAGGAAATCGGTGAGGTCGACATCCTGGCGCACGTCGACGCCGGTGAAGGCGCGCAGCGATTGCGCATAGCTCGATGCGACATGCAGATCGAAGCCGTTGCCGCCGCCGCTCTCTGTGTAGGATTCTTCGCGCATCACCAGTCCGTCCAGACTCACTTCCGGCGTGAACACCGTGCCGTCTTCGTCGAAGATGGCGCCGGTCATTGCGCTGCCCGCCAGATACTCGCCCGGATGCTGTTCAAAGGCATTGCGGTCGAAGTTTACGTTGGGGGAACCGTCGCTGCCGGGAATGGTGAGATTGAGATACCGGTTGCCCTTGAGGTTGACGTAGCCGACGCTCGCCTGGGTATCGAGGAATAGGCCCTTGCCGCGCCAGTCGGTGTAACCGGTCAGCATGTACCATTCCGACGTGGTCTTCGAATTGCCCGGCGCGTCTTCGCGCGCGCCGCCGTTGAAGAATTCGAATGCCCCGCCATAGCGCCCGTCCTCGGGATCGCCTTCGTCGGCGCCGACCGCGAAACCGAAACCGCTGTCCTTGTATCCCGGAATGCCGGCACTGGTGCTCTTCTGGTCGAGCCGCTGGGCGAATTCCTGGCCCCAGAGCGTGAGATCGCCATCCTGATTCGCGTATTGACGCAGCTCCCGCTGCCGTGCGGCCACGACATTGCTGGCATCGTCGGTCAGCGAGATTGCCACCGCGCGCGTGGCGCCGGTCACGTCGGGCGCGAAGCTGGCATAGGCCGATTCGGCTTCCGAGGCATTGCCGATAGCGGAAATCATCGCCGCGCCGAGCGCGTTGTCGGTGCCGAGCGCAGCGTTGGCGTAAGGATACAGCGTGGCCGCATAACCCGTCAGCGGAATGTGAGTTGGATTGCAGCCGGTCAAGTTGGGTTCCGTGCATCCGTCGAGACCTATGGCCTTCGGCTGGAGCGTCAGTTCAAGCACCGAGTCGTTTGCAATAGGATTCGTGCCGGAAGTGCAGGTACTGACGCCTCCGGGATTCCACAGGCAGGCCGACCCTGTGTAGAGGTAGGGGACTTTGAGGCTTTGGTTGATCGTGCTCAGACCAGCGCCCGTAATCTTGCCTGCCGGCGCCGCAATCAAAGCGAACTCGGCCAGCTTCCCGCTTGGCGCAGAGATGAAGCTGCCGAAGCTGACTGTCACCGTTCCGTTGAGGGTGGCTGCGTTCGCCGCATTGATAATCGCGAGACCGGGACTGGTTGGATAGGCAAGGATATCATAGCCTTGAGAGACAGCGATGTTCAGTGTGCCGCTGTTTGTCGGGTTTCCGTTCCCGTCGACAGTAAGCGTGCCGACATTGAGCGGGGTCCCGGCGGGCGGGGCAACGGTCGTGCTGCCGATGATCGGCGGGGCCAACAGGTTGAGCGTCCCGCCATTCTCAACGTGAACGTCCAGATCGCCGTGCGTCTCCTGCACGTATCCGCTTACCGTTCCGAAAAGGCCAATGTCGAGTGTGTCGTTCTTATTGCCGCCGTTGCCGGTGCTGCCAAAATCGATGTTTCCATTAACGACTCCGGTGGCGCTTTTGCTGGTGCCGTAGACGTGCAGCGTATCGGCACCGCTGCCGAAGACGATGTCGCCGGTGATAGTGCCGGTGTTCTCGATATCGACACCACCCGCCGTCGGCGCACTGATTATGTTCGCGTTGACGTTGATCGCCTCTGCAACCTGGCTGGAGTCGTTCAACTTGGTCGCTAAGGCCGAGATCGTTCCGCTGTTTATGATGCTCGTGAGCGATCCGGAATTGTCGTAGATGCCGTAGGCCGCGAATACCGGCGTGCTCTTGCCGCTGTTTGTGATGTTCAAATTCGTCGTCGTGACATCGGCAGAAATGGCTCCGGCGTTGTAGATCTCGCCGAAACCGATTGAGGCGTTATTCGTCGGTTGACCGATCTGAATGCCATAGGCGGTACCTTCCTCTGCGCCCGTCACCGAGGCGGTGATCGTTCCGCCTGGAGCGTTCTCGAGCCCTCCCAGGTACGGCAGTGGCTGCCCTGCCGAACTGGTGCCCAAAGTGGTGCCGCCGACTGGCGTAAAGTGCGTATAGGGGCCAATCTCCAGCGATGTAGCGGTCGCGGGTGCGGTGGCGTTGGTGTCGGTAAACGCCGAGGATTTGATCGTGCCGCTGTTGTAGACACCGTTTGTCAGCGTTGTGACGGCGTTGGAGCCTTGTCCGGTAATGAAGAACGTTGTCAAACTCGTGTTGGGATTGTCGCCCGGCGATCCGGCGATGGTGCCGCTGTTGAAAAATGCGAAATGGTTCCCGCTCGCATCGGAGGCGAGTGTAAACGGGCTGATCACAAGGCTGCCGGGGGACGCGCTATCGGCGATCGCGGGATCGATATCGATCGTATAGTTGGTGCCGCCGCCGATCGTGGAGATGCTCGCCGCCGATCCGGATTGGGAAAAGTTTGCAATGCCGCCGCCGATGCTGCTGCCGATCGCCAGCGCCGGGCCCGCTTCCGGGTTGAACGCCGTCGTCGAGGGGCTCGCTGTGCCGATAGTTTCGAGCGTACCGGTGTTCTCGATGAAATTTGCAGTATTGGGAGCATCAAACTTGCCGTCAAAATAATCAAAACCGGCAAATGTCCCAGTGACCTGGATGCCTTTGGCGCCAGTTCCCGTCGCGCTGATGTTTCCGTCGTTCGCGATATGTCCGCTCATCGTACCGGCCATGTCGACCGCGATGTTGCCGCCGTTGGCCTCGGTCGCGGACACCGGCGTCAGTGCCAGCGTTCCACCAATATTGATGTTGCCGTCCTGGCCGTTGCCATCGCCATTGAGAGAGCCCGTAGACGCAATCGTGATGCCCGTCGAAGCGGCATTGCCTTGCACGGTGACGCTGCTGCCCGAGACGAGATTGATGTTGCCATACATCGTGCCGGCAATGTTGATCGCGGAGCTGGTGCTCGCGGTCGAGCTGGACGACGAGGGCGTCATCGTCAGCGTGCCGAAAATATCGATGTCGCCTTGCCTATCCGTGGTCGAGCTTTGGCCGAGCGTAGTCCCGGAGGCGAGGTTGATGCCGAAAGAATCGTCGCCCTGCACCTTCAGCGTCGAGCCGGATTCCAGCAGGATCGCCGCCGAATTGGCGACGGTATTCGGGAAGCCGGTAATACCGGTTTCCGAGGAGAGCGCCGTACCGGTTGAGGAGTTGTCGCCGGTGTACTTAATGTCACCAAGGAACGCGCCTCCGCCGCCAATCAGGATTCCCGTCTTGTGGTCTCCTGCACCCGTCAACTCGATGATGTTGGTGCTATCGAGGCCGCCGGTGTTGCCGCCAACGAGTTCGACGCCGGTGACCGGAGCGCTTGAGCTGCCCAGGCCGTTGAAGCTTATCGTGCCCTGATTGAGCACGTCGCCAGGCGTCGAGTTCGGGCTGCCGTTTATGGTCACGGCGGGCGTGGTGCCGCCGCTGATCACCACCGAGCCGCTGCTGGTGATGGTGATCATGCCATCGGAGCTCGTCGAAACGGGCGAGGTCTGTTGGCTGTTAATGGTGGTCTGGGCGAAGGCGCTTCCGGAAGCGAGAGCCGCGATGGCGGCAGACAACATTAACGCGCGCTTGTTCAAGGCGAACCTCTCGTGTTTTCTTGGGCCGGCGGCGGGCAGGGACGAAACGAAAACGCCCCCTCTTTTCCAGGCAACGCCCCAGGGCATGCCCGAAAGGCCGGGCACCATAGACAAAATCCCTCAGGCTGCGCCAGCGGCAACAAGGTTACCGGGCGCGGCCCGCGACCTTTTTAATGTGCCGTTAGGCCCTGAGAAGCGAAAATGGCGCGGTAACCCTGCCCAACGGCCCGAACGCGACCTGATGGCCCAGCCTTCCCGCATCAGCTTCTCCAAGTTCACGCAGAAGCAGGCCGCCGCCACGGTGGCACGCCACGAAATGCTGTTTGCCGGCCGGATGGGGGGCGCCCGGGCGGTGTTCGCATTCTGTGACCTAAGCGGGCTCGATCTTTCAGGGCGCAATCTCGCCGACGCGGACTTTACCGGGGCCATCCTGGAAGAGACGAATTTCGCAGGAGCACGGCTGGATTCGGCGAGCTTCTTCGGCGCCGATCTCAGGCGCGCCAATCTCTCCGGAGCCTCGCTCAGGCGCGCCGATCTGCGCGGGGTCTGCATGCGCGGCTCCAACCTGATCGGTGCCGATCTCTATGAAGCGGACCTGCGCGAAGGCACGATCGCCGAAAAGGACCACCACGGCGAATTGCGCGTCATGCAGCACGATCTCGGCCCCTCCGAGATGCCCGCAGCCCTGCTTGTTTCGGCCAATCTCGAGCGCGCGAAGATGGCAGGCGCGATGGCGATCCAGGCCGATTTCACCGACGCCATCATGCGCGGCTGCAGGCTCGCCCGCGCCAATCTCAGGCAGGCGAAGTTCGTGGGCGCCAACCTGGAGAATGCCGATCTGTCGTCGTGCAATCTTTCCGGGGCCGTTCTCGATGGCGCCATTCTGGTGGGCGTGCGGCTGACGCGGGCCGTGCTTGACGGCGTGGACATGTCGACTGCGCTCACCGAAGCACCGGCCGGCCGCGAGCCCTCCGAGCTTCAGACACCCATCGAAGACCTTCTCGATGCCCATTCGCGCTGGGTCAGTTCCGGCGGCCGCGACGGACGGCCCGTCGATCTCAGCGGCATGGACCTGCGCGGGCTCAAATCGCTGGCGCATCGCTCGTTGACCGCGTTGATCGCCCCTGGCGCCATTCTCTACGGGCTTGATCTGCAGGGTATCTCACTACAGGGCAGCAATCTCAACGGCGCCGATCTGCGCGGTACGCGCTTGCAGGGCGCGGATCTGCGCGGCGTGAACTTCAGCAATGGGAAGCTGAACAATGCCGATCTGCGCGACGCGAAAGTGGGCCCGCTGCTCATCTCCGACGCGAGGCTGCTGCCTGCGCGATTCGACGGCGCCCAAGCGCGCTATGCCGATTTTCGCGGCGCCGACCTGCGACGCGCCAATCTGAACGACGCCGACCTCGCCTACGCCAATTTGGCGGACACCGATCTGCGGGGAGCGCGGCTCGAAGGCGCCATTCTGACGGGAACCAAGCTCCCGCCGCAGATGGGCGAGAACGTCAACAGCACAGAAGCGGTGTAAACGCAGGGGCTGCAGGATTCCAAGCCCGCATGCGCGCTCGCAAGGCGCGCGGCCCAAATGCGAACAACAATAGGCGCCGGAGCCGGATCTCTACCGGCCCCGACGCCCGTGATAATTCATTGCCGCCGGGACTAAGCCGCCTTCGCCTTCCCGTCGAGGACCTTCAAGTCGGCCGCATTGATCTGGATGCGACGCGGCTTTTGCTCTTCCGGAATGACGCGTTCGAGATCGATGTGAAGCAGCCCGTTCTCGAGCTTGGCTCCAACGACCTCGACGTTCTCGGCCAGCTGGAATCGCCGCTCGAAGGTGCGGCCGGCAATACCCTGATAGAGGTAACCGGATTTGCTTTGAGCCCCTTCGTCGCGCTTGCCTTGCACGCTCAGGACGCCTTCACGCACTTCCACATTGAGGTCCTTCTCGGCAAAGCCCGCTACCGCCAACGTGATGCGGTAATGGGTCTCGTCGGTGCGCTCGATATTGTAGGGCGGATAGGTTTGGCTCGTGTCGTATTGACCTGCCGAGTCCAGCATGTCGAAGAGCCTGTCAAAGCCGACGGTGGATCGGAAAAGCGGGGAAAAATCGAAAGCACGCATATTCACAGCCTCCTTTTCGAAGCGAAGTGGTTCGCTGGAGCCCGCCCGCATGGCCAAGCCCCGGTTCACGCCCGGAAGCCCGAGGGGCCTTCCGGATCGATCATGAGGTGGGGCGTCGCCCGCCGGGGTTCAAGGGGTGTGTAGGTAGGACAACCAGGTCGGAAGTGGAGTCGCTCTTGCGTTTCCATCGATCTTCACGCCGGCTGGCATGCGGCCGATCGGCTGCGGCGGTGCCAAGCACAAGCGTGCCGGTCATTCCGGAAATGGTGTCCAGATCACATCGTCGACGTTGCGCCCGCCCGTGGCGAGCATCGCCAGGCGGTCAAAGCCCAGCGCCACCCCGGAGGCTTGGGGCATGTGCTGCAAGGCCGCCAGAAAATCTTCGTCAAGAGGGTAGCGTTCGCCATACACCCGCTGCTTGACCGCCATTTCCGCCTCGAAGCGCCGGCGTTGTTCGGCCGAATCGGTGAGTTCGCCGAATCCGTTCGCAAGTTCGATTCCGCAGACATAAAGTTCGAAACGCTCGGCAAAGCGGGGATCGTGTTGTGTCGGGCGCGCCAATGCCGCCTCGGAACGTGGATACTCGTAAAGCAGCGTCGGTCGATCTCTTCCCAGCTCTCGCTCGATGTGCGCCACAAGCACTTTGCTGAAAATGTCGGACCACGTGTCGTCAGCCACAATCTCCATGCCGGTAGACTCCGCCGCGGCAGCGAGTCGTTCGCGGTCGCCCTCGCCCTCAGGCGAAAGTGTCCGCGCAAGGTCGATGCCGGCGAAGGTGCGGAAGGCCTCGCATACGCTGAGCCGTTCTGGTTCGGCGCGCGGATCGCACACGCCGTGGCGCCACGAGAATCGCTTTGCGCCTGTGGTGTCGGCAGCCAAACGCAGGATTGCGATGCAATCCGCCATGACGGTCGCGTAAGCCTCGCCTGCACGATACCATTCGAGCATGGTGAATTCGGGAGCGTGCAATGCACCGCGCTCGCGATTCCGGAAGACACGGGCAAAGTCGAATATGCGCTGCTCGCCGGCCGCCAGGAGTTTCTTGCTGGCGAATTCCGGTGAGGTGTGAAGGAAGAGCCCGCGCCGGGTGCCGTCCGGATATCGGGATTCGGTTGCGAACGCGTGCAGATGCGCCTCGTTTCCGGGCGAGGGCTGCACGATTCCGCACTCCACCTCGATGAAATCCTGCGCCTCGAACCAGTGCCGCACGGCGCGTTTGAGCAGGTTGCGCGCCAGCAACCCCGCCCGCCGGTCCGCGTGTCTGTCAGGCGACCACCACGGTGACATGCCGTCCAGCTTCATCCCTTTTTCCATGTCGCGTTGCCGCCCCCTTGGCCGATTCCTGCGCCGCTGCTATGACCGGCGGATTGGCAGAAGAGGTGAGCCTTGGTTTCCGTAATTGCGAGCACCGTTCGCAAGGGCAACGTCCTGGAGCGCGACGGCAAGCTTTATGTCGTGCTGACGGCAGAAAACATCCATCCCGGCAAGGGCACGCCGGTCACGCAGCTTGAACTCCGCCGCATCAGCGACGGCGTGAAGATCAACGAGCGCTTCAAGACTACCGATTCGCTCGAGAAGGCCTTCATCGACGAGCGCACGCACAGCTATCTCTACCACGATGGTGACCACTACATCTTCATGGACCCGGAAACGTTCGACCAGATCTCCGTGCCAGAGTCGGTGCTCGGAGATGCGGCGCCCTTTTTGGCCGAGAACATGGAGGTCAGGCTCTCGCTGCACAATGGTACGCCCATCGCCATCGAGCTGCCGGCCCGCGCTTCGCTCGAGGTGGTTGAAACCGAGCCCGTCGTGAAAGGACAGACTGCTTCGGGATCCTTCAAGCCGGCCAAGCTGTCAAACGGCGTTCGAACCATGGTCCCTACCCATATCACCACGGGCACGCGGATCGTGGTCCTCACTGCCGACGGGTCCTACGTCGAGCGGGCGAAGGATTGAGCGTCCAGCGAAGCTCGGCCGGCGACCATCACCAGAAATGCATAAAGTAGATGATCGCAAAAGCGATGACGAGAAGCGCTAGGCTGATGTGCAGCACCCGTCGGACGCGGCCGCTCGTGGCGCCCTGCCTCGCCGCCTGTGCGGGCAGCCTCGCGGCATGGTGCTCGCTGGCCGACATTTCGACGCCGGCCGCCTGATCGTTGTTGTCGCTGGCCATTCGCGCCTCGGGGCCCGGGCAGCGGGGATGATCGCCGCCCGGGGCAATACCGGTGTCAGTGGTGTACGGACTTGTCGAACGACCGCTCGAAATCGTTGACCTGCCGTTCGGCTTCCTCCTTTTGGATGCCGTAAGATTTCTGGATATGACCGACCAGCTGGTCGCGACGACCGGCTATTTTCTCGAAGTCGCTATCGGTCAGCTTGCCCCATTTCTCCCTGAGCTTTCCGGAATACTGTTTCCAACTACCTTCGATTTGGTCCCAGTTCATGTGTTCTCCTGTCTCGGCTCCGCACAAGACAACGGGCGTGCGCAGGCTGGAGTTCCGGATGTAAAAAAACCCGGCTCTCGCCGGGTCGGAGATCAGCGTTGATCGGGAAAGTGAGCGGACACCCGATGCGGGGTGTCGAAGGGGCTGGGGCGTACCGGACCGGACATCCGCTCGGACAAGACAACGTGTTGTCCATGACCGGGTTCCCAATATTTCGAAAAAAAAATGCAGGCAGCCGGGAAAAAATTGGTTAAGGCCATGAACCGTAAGGATAAGTTTTGTCAGTCACGGGCCGTGACCCGGCGACTATCCAAACAGCGTTCGACCCGGCAAACACCGTTATTTTCGTTCGGTGCGGCGCCCTGCCATCAGAACCTCGGCAGCGCCGAAAAGCGTCGCACCGATCACGGCCATGACCGGCCGCTCCTTGGCCAGAGCCGCAATGGCTGCCAGCGCTGAATCCGCTCCTTTTGCGCTCTGCCCAGCCGCACGGCGCCGGCCGAACAGCGCCGCGACGATCAGGGAGACGACCAAGAGAACGGCGGCGGTAACTGCCGCCGCGCCGGCAAGGCCTATGTGCGGCGCAAGTGCGGTGGTCAGAGCGAAACCCGCAAAACCGACTCCCACCCACACCAAGCCGGCGCATGCGAGAATCCCCAGAATGCGCGCCAGCGCCTGTTCCCCCATCTTGTTCCTTTCAGCGCCTCAGAAACAGCGCCCCCACCAGCGCGCCTGCGCCCATGGACAGGATGATGCTGGCCAGCGGCTGTTTGCGGACCGTATCCCTGAGGGAGCCGATATTATCGTTAGTCCAATCGCCCATGCTTTCCAATGCGTCTTCGGTCGCTCTGTTGGCGGCATGGGTCATGTCCGAGGCCGCTTCACTGACACTGCCTGCAAGACCGCGCATGTCATGCTGAAGGGCCTGGAAATCCGACTTCAGGGCATCGAGCCGAGCCTCGATTTCGCGCGCGCCGTTTCTTTTTCGCCAAATGGCCATGGCGAACTCTCCATTCGATTTCAGGACTGCTCCGGGAACGTGAACGAGATAGGCCAGTTCCTCCCACTCGCGGTCATGCCGCCCGTCGTTTGAGCGGATGAAAGAAAAGCGCTTGGCCTACAGTGGCCTGCACCGTCTCCGGCAAGAAGGGTTTGGCAATCAAATAGGTGGGCTCGGGACGTTCCCCCGTCAGAAGCTTTTCAGGATACGCGGTGACGAAGATGACCGGAATGTCGAAGCTGTCCAGGATCTCGCTGACGGCATCAATGCCCGATCCGCCCTCTCCGAGGTTGATGTCCGCCAGGATGAGGCCTGGTCTGCGTGAGTAGGCCTGCTTGACCGCCTGGTCCCGCGTAGCGGCAGTCCCCACGACCTCGTGACCGAGCTCGGTGACGAGGTTCTCCAGATCCAGCGCAATGATCGGCTCGTCCTCGATGATCAGCACCTTCGAGACGAGCTCGCTCTCGATTGCCTTCTGGGCATCGATCACCGCCCGTTCTACTTCTTCCGGCGTCTGGTCGAGAATGATGCCGGCCTCCTCCAGGCTGAAGGATTCCACTGCGGTCAGCAGCAGCGCCGCCCGGCGCCCGGCCGAAAGCGACAACAGCCGCTCCTCCGGCCCTTCCTCGTCGCCGTCGGACGAGGCCACGTCGTAACGCGCGGCAGTACTGGACCAGATTTTCTGAAACAGCTTGTAAAGGGCAACCCGCGGGGCCAGCTCCTCGTCGAGTGCGTGCTCGCCCTCCAGAAGCGCCGTCAGTGCGGCGCGCACGTACGCATCGCCGCTCTGCTGGGAGCCTGCAAGTGCGCGCCCATACCTGCGCAGGTAGGGCAGATGGGGGGCGAGAGCCTGGGTTACGTTCATGGGCCAGCTCCTTGCGACACCTTAACAAAGCGCAAACCTACAACGGACACCAGCCCGATTTGTTCCCGGGTCCCGGAACCATTCCTGGATGAGGGCGTTTGCCTCCTGGAAGGCGGACTGACCGTGGCGGAGGCCGCCCGACTGTGCAAAAAGCGCTAGAGTTGGAGTGGCAAGTGGCGACCGTGACCCAACGGCGGGGCTGGGACCTCAATTCGGTGGCGAAAGAACACAAATCGGATCGGGAAAAGAATCGTGCAATCCGAACGCGCCAACGCGCGATCGGTCGCGAGTTGCGCCGTATGTTCGACGACGTGGCGAGAGAACCCGTGCCGAACGAGTTTCTCGACCTGCTGCGCAAAATCGACGATTCGGGGGAAGGCGGGAAGTCAGGCTCGTGACCATACCTCGTTCCGAAGAAGACGCGGCCGATCAGCATCGGGCGCCTCGCGGCGCCGATGTGCAGTTTAAATCCGACCTGTTGGAGCTGATACCGTTCCTGCGCGCGTTCGCCCGTTCTCTGTGCGGAAACCAGGAGACGGCGGACGACCTTGCGCAGGAAACGCTGGTCAAAGCCTGGCAGGCGCGCGCCATGTTCGCGCCCGGCACGAATCTGAAGGCATGGCTCTTCACCATCCTGCGCAACCAGTTCTATTCGGATCGTAGGCGTGCCTGGCGTCAGGCGCCGTGGGATCAGGATGCCGCCGAACGCATTCCGGGCTCCAGTTCGGAGCAAACCTGGGCGGCCGAACTTTCCGACACTGCCCGCGCGCTTTCCTGCCTGTCGGACGAACAGCGCGAGGCCTTGATTCTGGTCGGCGCCGGGGGTTTTTCCTATGAGGACGCCGCGGCAATCTGCAAGTGCGCGGTCGGTACCGTCAAAAGCAGAGTAGCCAGAGCACGCAAGTCTCTGCTAGCGATTCTAGACGGCGAAGAACCCCTGCCCCAGGCATCGCAGCCGCAGGAAGGAGATGCGGCGCATGAGATACTCGCGCAGCTCGATCGCCTGGCTCCCGGCCTCGGGTCGAGCCGGAGGCGGCCCAAGCAAGGGCACATCTAGCAGCGGCTCTCTCAGGCTTCAGCTCGTCTTTCTCGTGACGCTTGCGCTTCTGCCGATGACGGTGTGGAGCCTTGTGCAGGGGATGCAAGGGGCGGCGCGGGATACGCAGCATGTGCGCGAGCTCTTGATTGCGACGGCGCGAACGGCATCGACGCCGGAACAAAATGTTCTGGCAGCCGCCGATCAGGTGGCCCGTGCCGTTGCCAATCTTCCCGACGTGCGCGATGCCACGCCATCGTGCAGCCAGCAGCTCTCGGCCGCCTTGCGCGGGCTGATGTTCTTTACGAACATCAGCCGGCTGGATGCCTCGGGAAAGGTCATTTGCGCCGCATCGCGTCGCAGCATCGGTCTTGTCACCCACGACCCGCGCGGCTGGGCGAAGCTCAGGACACGCGATGCCTTCGTCGTTGACGGCGCAACCATCAGCCGGATCACGCATCAACCGATCATTCTCGGGCTGCTGCCTTTGCACACTCCGTCAGGCGCTTTCGAGGGCGCGATCGGCATCGTGATCGACGTGCACTGGCTCGATTACATGATTCGTACGAGCGCGTTGCCGGACGGCTCGATGGTTGCGCTCTTCGACCACACCGGCACGATCATGGCGTCGAACCGTCCCGACATTGCCGGGGCCATTTTCCGCAACGGCCGGGGAACGGGTGCCGGCGCTACGGTGCTTGCAACCGGACAGGATGCGAATGGGCGCACCTGGATCTCCGCGACCCATGCGCTCCTGGGCGACAATGTTTTCGTCGGCTTTGCCATGCGGCAATCGAGTCTCTTTGGCCCCACCTACATTCATCTCAGCACGGATTTCCTTCTGCCGTTTCTGATGATCGCGCTCTCGTGGCTTGCCCTCTGGGTCGTCACCGAGCGGCAGCTGACGCGCTGGATCATCTATCTTCGCCGCGTATCCGCCGTCTACCGGGCCGGACATTATTCCGTGAAGCCCGCGTTGGACGACGCCCCCAGCGAGTTCCGCACGCTGGGCTATGCACTTTCGGAAATGGCGGCCTCGATACAGGACCGCGACAAGTCGCTTCGTGATGCGCTGGCGCAAAAGTCGGTGCTGATCAAAGAGATCCATCATCGCGTCAAGAACAACTTGCAGATCGTGATGAGCCTGTTGAGCTTGCAGGCCGGCAGGTTGAGCGATCCCGGTGCGCAGGCCGCGCTCACGCAGGCCAGGATGCGCATCAACGCGCTCGCACTGGTGCATCGAATCCTCTACGAGATCGAGGATCGGCAGTCCATCGACGTCAAACAGCTGCTCGAACAGCTTGCGGCGCAGACCAACGAGGGTTTCGGCGGCGAACGGCGCGACATCCGCATTTCCGTGAACGCCGCATCGTTGAACGTGACGGGCGACGTAGCCGTGCCCATCGCGCTTTTTGCCGTCGAAGCGCTCACGAATGCCTACAAGCACGCATTTCCACCCGGACAGGGCGGGACGGTTCGCGTCGTCTTCGCGAGAAGGCCCGATGGAGCATACCGACTGGCCGTGGAGGACGACGGCGTGGGCTTCGATATCGAATCCGCCGAGACGAGCATTGGCCGGCGTCTCATCCGCACGTTCGGCCAGCAGCTCGGCGGCGAGACATGCCTTCACTCCAGCGGCGAATACGGCAGCGTTGCCGAGATCGTCTTTCCCGCGCCGCGGCCGGTCGAATAGCGCCCGCTCCCGTCTCAAAAAGCAAAAGCCCGCGACCGAACTCACGGTGCGGGCTTTCACTTTTTTGAGGCGTGTCCGGTGGGAGGGGCTTACACCGAAACCGTCTCACTGTTGAGCGAAAGATGCCGCCGCC
>Ga0335085_10005669_pt1 | contig 19953 bp, 17 predicted proteins | sample Lox_Sample_45_FD_206712 | JGI IMG/M metagenome (GOLD analysis project Ga0335085, IMG submission 206712) | Soil microbial communities from Loxahatchee National Wildlife Refuge, Florida, United States - Lox_Sample_4.5 | ecosystem: Environmental > Terrestrial > Soil > Wetlands | place: USA...
GCACACGAATTTCAACAGCAGCGCCGCGGCGGCGTTTTACCGCGTCGTTCGAACCGCTCTCGCGAATTACGATCCGGTTACTGGAACGACCAGCGGCGGCGGGAGCGGCCAGATCATCACGCTCACACCAAATTCCGGCACGCGCGGACAGAACAACATCAACATAACTGCGGTCATCAGCGCCAGCGCCACCCCTTCCGTCCCACCGCACACCGGCGCGCCGGTGCAGAGCTTCACCATCGGCTCCATCACCGTCACCGGCACGAGCTACACGTATGATAGCGGCAGCGGTTCAGGCACCGTGACCGGCACGCTCAGCATCCCTTCGAATTCGGCGACCAACGGACAGACAGTGACCATTACGTTTTCGCCGCCGCCAGGCGAACAAAGCGGACCCACTTACACGCAAGCCAATGGTTTCACCGTCAATTGATGAAAATCCTGCGCTCCATCGCGATCAGCGTTTTGCTGGCGAGCCACGCGCCCCTGGCGCGTGGCGCGAGCGTGGAAGTGAACATCCTTCCGCAATTCAACCACGCGCCACTCGTTTTCGACACGCTGACAAACCAAACCGCGACGGCCCAAAAGATTTCCGTCACGCGTCTGGATTTTTTGATTTCAGACTTCGCCCTGCGCCGCGCGGATGGCGCGTGGATTGAACAAACGAATCAGTTTGCTTGCATCAGTGCCCGTCAGGGAAAAACCAGCTTTGCTGTGGACAATTTGCCGGCGGGCGATTTTGATCGAGTCCGTTTTCACATCGGGTTGGAGCCCGGAATAAATCACGCGGACTCCGCCCAATGGCCCGCCGGGCATCCCTTGAATCCGAACGTGAACCAGCTCTATTGGGGTTGGTCGCAGGAATACGTTTTTCTGGCTTTCGAAGGCATGTGGCAAAATGGCGCGAAGCAAAGCGGCTTCTCCTACCACCTCGCCACGGATCGCGAATTGATGACCGTCGAATTGCCGGTTGCGCTCAACCCACATTCCGACCGACAACTGCAAATCGCGTTCGACCTGGACAAAATCCTCGGCGGCCAATACGTCATTGGATTAAGCGACGCCACGGACACGACGCATTCGCGGGCAAACGACGTTTTGGCCATGCGCATGCGGGAAAATGTTGAGCATGCGTTTTCCGCAACCGTGGCACAGGCGTCCCGCCTGTCTCCAATTTCAAAAATGGGTCAGACAAACGGAACGCCGATTCTGCGATATCTCGTCGCGCCCAACGCCACGCCATATAAATTCACCATTTCCAGATTTTTCCCCCGGCCTGACTTGCCTCGAGATAACCCTCTCACGGTTGAGGGCGTTTCCCTCGGCAGCGAATTGTTTTTTGATCGGCGTCTTTCAGCGGACAACACTGAATCGTGCGCCGCGTGCCATCATCCGCGCGTCGGCTTGGCCGAGAACCGCCGGTTTAGCCGCGGCATCGGCGGGGAAATCGGCACGCGCAATGCCATGCCGCTCGAAAATCTGGCGTGGAAAAAGGAATTTTTCTGGGATGGCCGCGCCGCCTCCCTGCGCGAGCAGGTTCTGCAGCCGATTCAAAATCCCATCGAGATGCACGAATCGCTCGATTACCTCGTGACCAAACTTTCCGCTGACCCAAACTATCGCCGCCTCTTCGTGAATGCCTTTGGCTCGGGCGAAATCACCCCGGACCGCATTGCACGCGCACTGGAACAATTTCTTCTCGTGCAGGTCTCATTCGATTCCAAATTCGATCGTGTCGCGCTCGGTCGGGAAAAATTTACGCCGGAGGAACAACGCGGTTTTCAATTGTTCCACACCGAATACGATCCGGCGCACGGCCAGTACGGCGCGGATTGTTTTCATTGCCACGGCGGCGCGCTGTTTCAAAGCCAGAGCTTCGCGAATAACGGACTGGACACGGAGTTCAAGGACCAGGGCCGTTACATCGTCACGAAACGCGACGGCGATCGGGGAAAATTCGCGGTGCCGTCCCTGCGCAATGTCGCCGTGACTGCGCCCTACATGCACGACGGACGGTTTCGCACGCTGGAGGAAGTCGTGGAGCATTATTGCACCGGCATGAAACGCAGCGCGACGCTCGATCCAAATCTTGCGAAACATCCCGACGGCGGCGTGCCTTTGAGTGAATCGGACAAGCGCGCGTTAGTGGCTTTTCTCAAGACGCTTACAGACGAGCGTTTTCTTCCGCAACCGGCGGTGGCCAGCGCCCCTGGAAATTAATTCATACGAATTTCCGGGCTTCACATTCTCTTAAGGTAGCTTTCGCTAGAGTGGCGCCATGAAAAATAAATCAGGCGCACGTTGGATGGTGGTGGACGATGATGCGGACGCGTTGGGCGCGATCGCCCGGCTCCTCGCCGCGGTTAGTGACGCGGAAATCTGCTCCTACCCTTCTCCGTGGCAGGCGCTCGATGCCTTCGCGGCCGACCCGGATGCCTTCACTCTGATCGTCACGGATTTCGAGATGCCCAGCATGAACGGTGTGGATTTCCGCAGGCATGTGCAGGCGGTGGCTCCGAAAACAAAGGTGCTGCTCATCACGGGCGCGGGGTTGTTCACCCGCGAGGCGGCGCTGCAAAGCGGCTTTTGCGGATTGCTGAACAAACCGTTTTCATTGGGCGCACTCACGCAGGCCCTGGAAACCGCGCAGGCGCCGGCAACCAATTTTTCAAAGATCCGGCTCTAAAAACTATTTAACAAAACAACCAAAACGAAAAGAAAGGACACATGAAAACCACAATCAAAACAATGCTTGCCGTGCTCGCGCTCAGCGGGTCGGCGCTCATCGCCAATGCGCAGGATGCCGGCGGGCCGCCGGCGGATGGCCAACGCCCGCCCGGCGGACCGGGAATGCATGGGCACCGCCCGCCGCCCTCGCCGCTCTTTGAGGCGCTCGATGCCAACCACGACGGAGTGATTGACGCTGATGAGATCGCCAACGCTCCCGCGGCGTTGAAGAAGCTCGATAAAAACGGTGACGGCAAACTGACGCCGGATGAATTGCGCCCGCCCCGCCCGCAAGGCGGCCGTGACGGCCAATGGGGACCGCCGCCGGGCGGACCTGACGGCCAGGCCCAGCAGCATCCGCCTTCGGACAATTAGTCTCCCCCCAAGCACCTCAGCCATGGGACGGGCAAGTGATTGCCCGTCCCTTTCTTTTTCGTGGCGCAGCCGGAAAATCACTTTATACGGCGGAACAGAGCCGCTTTAAGGAGCGCCGACTTGCAGTCGGCTTAGCCCGTGTTTTTCCCGAACGGCAAACTTATTCGAAAGGCGACTAAAAATCGGCGCTCCGCTCCTGTTCTATCGGAAAATTATTTTGGCCGCCGCTCTATCACAGGGCGGGACGCCCGTGCTGCAAAGTCGCCGCATAATCCGCTTGTTGCCGCCTCGGAAATAAATCACAAAGAAGGCGATGGTTCGTCCGCGAACGATTTGCCTGCTGCTCGCGCTGATTACCGTGCTGGCGTATTTGCCCGTGCGGAAGGCGGCGTTTTTGGTGTTCGATGATCCCGATTACATCGGGAACAGCCACGTCAAAGCCGGGCTGACATCGGCGGGAGTGAAGTGGGCATTCACCACGTTCTACGCGAGCAATTGGCACCCGCTCACCTGGCTGTCGCACATGCTCGATGCGAGCCTGTTCGGGCCGGACCCGGGCGCACAGCATTGCGTGAACGTGTTGTTTCACGCGGCCAATGTCGTCCTGCTCTTCCTGCTTTTGTGGCGCATGACGAATAAATTGTGGCCGGCGGCGTTCGTGGCCGCATTGTTCGCGTGGCATCCGCTGCACGTGGAATCGGTCGCGTGGATTTCCGAGCGAAAAGATGTTCTCAGCACGTTTTTCGGACTGCTGACGTTGCTGGCGTATGGGCGATACGCAGATGAGTCCAAAGTCCAAAGTCCAAAGTCCAAAGTGTGGTACGCGTGGACGCTGGTCGCTTTTGCGTTGAGCCTGATGGCCAAGCCGATGCTGGTGACGCTTCCGTTTGTCATGTTGCTGCTGGATTTTTGGCCGCTGGGGAGATTCGGCGGTGTCGCGCGCAATCCCCAAAGCGCCGATTCACGCGTCACGAAACACGGAACACGGAGCGCGGAATCCGAAACCCGAGTTCCAAAACTATCAACTCTGATTCTGGAAAAACTCCCTTTCCTCGCCTTCACCGCAGCGTCCTGTTTTGTGACCTTTCTGGCGCAACGCGCCGAGGCGGTCGTTTCGCTGGAACAACGGCCTTTTGGTCTGCGATTCGAAAACGCGCTGGTTTCCTACGTGGAATATCTCGGCAAAACAATCTGGCCCATGCATCTCGCGGTGATTTATCCGCTGCCGAATCAAATTCCCCTGTGGCAGTCCGGGGGCGCGGCGGCGATTTTGGCGGCAATTTCTGTTTTTGCCTGGCGCACGCGGAAACGCGCGCCGTATGTGCTCATCGGCTGGTTGTGGTTTTTGGGAACGCTCGTGCCGGTGATTGGATTGGTGCAGGTGGGCGGGCAGGCGCTGGCGGACCGTTACACGTATGTTCCATTGATTGGCGTGTTCATTGCGGCCGCCTATGGGGCGGTGGATCTGGCGGCGCGATTTCGCATTTCCACGGCGGTGATTTCGGCCGCCGCGGCGTTGGTGCTGGTGGCGAGCCTGTGCGTCACCGAATACCAGCTCCGTTTCTGGCAAAACAGCGTGGCACTTTTCAACCGCGCCCTCGCGGTGACCAAAGACAACGCCATCGCGCACATCAACCTCGGCGTGGCGCTGGAACAGGAACCCGGAGACCACCGGGCGGAGGCGACGGTTCAATACCGAAAAGCCATCGGCATCGAACCGCGCCGATTCCAGGCGCATGGCGATCTCGCAAATCTTCTTTCCACCATGGGTTCGCGCGATGAGGCGGTCAGGGAATACGGGGAAGCGTTGCGATTGAATCCCGACGATCCGTCCACACACCTGAATTTCGGGATGCTCCTCGCCGACATGGGCCGTTTCGATGACGCCATGCGCGAATATGCGGAAGCTGCCCGCCTCGCGCCCGATGATCCGCGCCCGATTTACCAGATGGCCAGGGCCAGCCTGCGACAAGGTCAAAGCGCCGAGGCAGTGAAGCATTTTCGCGACGCGTTGAAAATGGACCCGTATGATTATCAAACACTCACCTGGCTTGCGCGTGTGCTGGCGGCCGATGAAAACGATTCGGTTCGCAATCCCGTTGAAGCCGTCTCACTCGCCGAACAAGCGAACGAACTGACCGGCGGCCAGCAACCCTTCATCATGGACACACTCGCCATCGCTTACGCCGCCGCGGGCCGATTCAAAGACGCGCAGGACACGGTCCAAAAAGCCATCGACCAAGCGAATCAATCAGGTGCGAAAAAGTCGGTGCCGGAAATGCAGCAGCGGCTTCAATTGTATCAGGCCAGCCAGCCTTATCGCGAAGATTTCGCGAAGGTTTTATCGGCTCCGGAGTGACGAGGCTGCAGGGCCGACGCCACGGAGTCGACGACGCATCTAAAAATCCCGTTCCACTACATTTTTCTCGACACACTTCAAGAGTCTAAATTAAAATAATTACCCCATTTTCCGCCGCTAAAAATGGGGTAATTAAAGTTCTTACACTTCAATTTTCAATTACCTGACTGTCCCCCCTCAAAATACTTCCTGACGCTCGATCTGTCATTGATTTGCTCGGGATTATTTCGCCACCCCATCAACCGAATCTCCGTGAATATCGTCAAAATTAGATGGTCAACCCTCGACCAGGCCGCTTTGTTTCTTGTCCAACTCGTAGCTTGCGCAAATACTGATTTTCAGGCTACATTATGACCGATGAAGCTGCGCGTCGATCTGGCGATGAAAGTAACGCCAAAGATGGTGCTCGAGGAAGCGCTGGCGAACCAGCATCGTTACAAGGCCGAGCCCCTTTTCTCGCAAACTGGAACTGGGAGTCTGTCGTCCGCGTCAACGAAAGACTCTGCCGCGGAGACCGAGCGCAGCACGGCAAGAATTCAGAAACTCATGCGCGCTGCGAAGAAGAATGGATCCAGGGCGGCGGCAAAGCACGGACGCTCCCCGAAACACTAGACTGGCTCCGCTCGTTTCATCGCAAGGCTCCCTTTCTTTTCTTCAACGGCAATACGTTTGCTGAAATCGCGCGCACGTTAACGGACGCCCTGTTCGCTGAATTTCCCCGTGGTCGGCGCCGCGAAGCCGCTTCGCTCGCCGCGCATTACGTGGCCGGCGTGCTCGACCGCGAACCTGTTGTTCAAGGAATCATCGCCCTCGCAGAAACCGCCGATTTCAAACCCGGCGATCGCGTCAAAACCTTGAAAGGTTCTCTGCAGGGAGTGATTCGTGACATTCTGCCCGATGGCCGTGTCGCCTGGCGGCCGGACGGCCATAAAACCGAGCTCATCGCGCTGCCGGAAAGCCTGTTGCGACCGGAGAAATAGATCCGCAACTCCACGGCTTGATTTCTCCAACTTCGCACACTTAGATTAAGCGCTCATTCGTGAAATCGTTATTTCGAATCAAGGCCGCAGGCATTCCCCTTCTGCTCTTTTGCGCGGCATTATTCCTGGTTTTGCGGAGCCGCGCATCGGTCCAAATCCAGATTGGCCGGAATTTTTTCGGCAGCGATAATTCCATCACGGGCCTCACTCCGGCTGACGCCAACGGCGCCATCGGCCCGCAACATTTCGTGGAATTTATCAATGGCGCGTTCGTCGTGTACAACAAAACCAACGGCGAGCGCGTCCTCGGAATCACGGATGCACAGTTTTGGACCAATGCCGGCGTGGTGATTTCTTCGGACGACTCCGTCAGCGAACCGCGAATCATTTATGATCCGACGGTGCAACGATGGTTTGCTTCCGAGGTGGATTTCAACTCCACAGTCGATGATCCGACCGCGTCGGCGAATGACTTTTTGCTGGCCGTTTCCGATACCGCGGAGCCGACCGGGACATGGCATGGAGTGTCATTTACTGCCGACCCGGACACGGGTCTGTTCGCGGATTTTCCGACGCTGGGTGTTGATTCGAATGCCGTGTATCTCGCCGGTGATATGTTTTCCGGAGGAGAAAACCCTGTCGGTTCCAGCCTGTGGTCGATACCCAAGTCCGATTTGCTCATGAATGTGATTCCCGCAGTCACCACCAATGCGACGTTTTTTGGTGTCATGACCTATGCGGACCGCGGCGAGGTGCTGCAACCGGCAACGTGCATCGACGGCAGCAGCGCGGGAGACATCCTGGCGGCGGGCGATGTGCTGATGGATGACACATTCATCGCGTCGAAGGTGTTGAATGGGGATGCGACCAATGCGACGCTCGCGCCGGCCACGCCAATAAAAGTCGACGACTATACTTACCCGATTGATCCGACGCAGCCCGATGGCACCGCGACGCTGGCCGATTCTGACGCTCGCATCAGCGCCAGGGTTATCACGGCCGGAGGGATCCTGTTTGCCGTTCAGAATGTCGAGGTGAACAATCGCGCGGCCATACGGTGGTATCGCATCACGCTCACCAACGAGATGGTGTTGGAATCCGGCACCATCACGAACTCGGATTTGGATTTGTTTTATCCGTCCGTTGCCGTGACCGCCAACGGGATCATGCTGATTTGTTGCAATGGCTGCAGCATCAACGTGCCGGTGAGTTCGTACGCGTTTGTCGGCCAGACGGTCAACGACGTGACCACTTTCAGCGATCCTATCGTTCTGCAGGCCGGGACTGTGGGAGATTACCATGATCCCCTGGAACTAACCGGGCAAGCCATCGAAAGCCGTTGGGGTGATTACAGCACGACCTCGCTGGATCCCTGCGATCCAAGCCGTTTTTGGACCATCCAAATGCTTCCGCTGGATTCAGAGACGTGGATCACTCGCATCACCGAAATGCTCGTCGTCCCGCAGCTCGCGATCACGGCGACCGACACGAATGTGAATCTTTCGTGGCCTGTGTTTGCGGCGAAATATCGCCTCCAAACCACTGTGGACCTCTCGCAAACCAACTGGACCCTGGTCCCGCAAACGCCTTCCACCAATGGCGATCAGATTTCCGTGAGCCTGCCCGTGAGCGCGAACCAGCAATTCTTCCGGTTGGCGGAGCCGTAATTCCATCGGTGAGATTGATTTTTTCTGGCGTCGCAAAAATCATCCGCCAGAATTCATGGATGCATCACTCTTGCGCACCCCGCGTTCTTGCGGTTTTCTCTCTGGCTTTCACTTTGGGGGCCGGTTTCGTTTCCGCTGACGCTCAACAAACTGTTTCCGCGGACAAATTCGCCGCGGACGTCACGCAATTTTTAAAAACAGAAATCGCCGCGCACATCTCGGCTGTGACCAACCTGGACCCGCCGCAGAAAATGGTTCTGGGCGTGCCGACTGCGGGCGACTTCACGTGGGGCTCGTTCATGCGGGCCGTCAATGAAGTCTCGGCGTTGACGGGCGAAACGAACATCGCGGGCCGCGACGTTCCTCAATTTCTCGGCAAGCTCGGTTTGATTGAATCGCGGCTCGGCGGGAAAACTTTTTCGCAGCTTGGGGCCGTTCTGGCGCTGCGGCGTTTCGGTCTTGATTTAAAAACCAACGCCATCTGGGAGAGCCTTTCGCCGAGTGAACAAAATGAATGGCGCGCGCTGCTCAATCCCGAGCGGTTTTACGATTTGAAAACGCATCACGTCATCAATCTGCCGGAGAATTACATGGGCGTGGCTTCGCGGATTGCGGTTTATGATTATCAGATGGGCCTCGCGCCTGACCGCGCTTTTGCCGATGACATCCTGACGCGCGCCGCGGGGCAATTTCTCAAAGGCGCGCTCTACACCGATGACAATCTGCCCACCGGCCGTTACGATCGATATTCGCAGGAGTACGCGCGTTTCATTTACGACGCTTCGCACAATCTCGGTCGCGAAGATGTGCAACGCGCCGTCGAACCGTCTTTGAAGGCGGTGATGTCCACGTGGTATGGGCTCGTTTCGCCGGAAGGCTACGGTTATCCGTGGGGCCGCACGATAGGTGATATGAGTTACCTGGACTCGATGGAAATCGTGGGCTTCCTCGCCGAGCATCCGGAGTTCCGCCCCGCGCCGCTGGCGGATTTGGCGAGTGTGTATTACGCCGCGTGGAATTCGCTGCTGCGCGATTATTCAACCGACACCCATTTGCTGAACATTTTTGGGCCGGGCCGGGCCAATTATCATTACATGACGCCCGAGCGCCAATGGCAGCAAACCACCGGACTGTTTTTCAAATCCGCCGATTCGCTCAAAAAACTGATGACCGCTCTGCATGCGGAAAATATTTCAAGCTTTCCCGCCACGCCGAACCTGCCCGACATTTCGCGCTTTGATTTCTTTCGCAAAGGAGAGCGGGTGGCCGGCGTGTGGCTGTTTCGCAAGAAGAATGGCCTGCGCTTTGCCCTGCCCTTTACCACCGGCACCCAGCCGGGCATGTCCGATTACCTGCCCGCGCCGCATGGTTTGCCGGGATTCGCCGCGCCCGTGGAGCAACTGGTTCCCGTGCTCACGCCGTATTTGGAACTTGCGGACGGCAGAGTTATCGCGGCGTGCGACGGCGCGGACACGATCGCTCCGTTTTCCACCGGCATGAATGGTGTCGTTGGCGTGCAGGCCAAATGGAATCGGTGGTCGCTCGTCGGCGTGGGAAGGACTAACGCGGATTTGCCGTTCGGCGAGCCGGAGAAATTTGTCGAGCCGGGCTTGACCACGGAAGTGAAGTGGGTGACCTCCGGCGATCAACTGGTTCGTTCCGAGACCATCGCCGCTGCGGAGCGGCCTGTGCCGCTGCGGCGATTGGTGATTTGTTTTCCGAGCACGGCGGACCGCGTGACCAGGCGCATGGAGAATGGCCGGCGCATTGACCGGCTCAGCGGCCGGGAAGGAGTGCTTGAATTTTCGGCGGCCATGGGGAACATTCCGTTCACGGAAACGATACACACCAACAGCAAAACCACCGCGCTGGGCAAGGGCACGCGCGGGCCGATTCCGCTGATGCTGACGCTGGAAGCCACGGATATTGTCGTGAAGCCGGGCGCGCCGCTCCATTTCGAGATTTCTGTGCGGCACGTGGCTGGCCAATAAATCATCAAACCTATGAACCCACCCGACGAGGAAATTCCATCCGTTGTCATCCCGGCGGTTGAGAGTCCGTCGCGCAAACTTCGCGAATCCGCCACGCTCGCGCCGCCCAGTCCGCAAACGCTGCAGGCGCTCGAAAGCACCGGACGTTTGCCCGTGGGCGAATATCGCTATCAGATGGCCGACGTGCTCGCGTTGTCCATCCAAAGCGGCGCGTCCGACCTCCATTTGCGCGTGGGCGAACCGCCGGTTTACCGCGTCGACGGAAAATTGATTCGCGCTGAAGGGCCGCCGATTGATGCGGATGAAATCTTCGATCTCCTGCGCGCGTTCACTCCCGAGGATTCGATTCAAATCGCGCGCGACATCGGCCAGGCGGATTTCGGGCTCGCGTTCGAGGAGCATCGTTTTCGCGTGAATGTTTTTCGCGCGCAAGGCCAGTGGGGCGCGGTGTTGCGGCGCATCCCGGAAAAAATGCCGCAATTGGCGGACCTGCTCGCGCCGCCGGTTTTTTATGATTTTACGCAGCTGCCGCGCGGCCTGGTGCTGGTGACGGGTCCGACCGGTTCCGGCAAGACCACGACGCTCGCCGCGATGCTCGACCAAATCAACGCGGAGCGTTCCGATGTTCATATCCTGAGCCTGGAAGACCCGATCGAGTTCAAGCATCACCGCAAACAGGCCGTCATCACGCAGCGGGAACTCGGCACGGATTTTCTCACGTTTGCCGACGGCCTGCGCGCGGGGTTGCGCGAGGACCCGGACGTGATCATGCTCGGCGAAATGCGCGATCCGGAGACGATGGAAGCGGCGCTCGCTGCGGCGGAAACCGGCCATCTGGTTTTTTCCACGGTCCACACCATTGGCGCCAAGGACACTGTGGATCGCATTATCAATTCATTCCCGCGAGGCGCCCAGGACAACGTGCGCGCGCAACTCGCCTCGATTTTGCGCGGGGTCATTTCGCAGACGCTTCTGCCGCGCGCTGCCGGCAAGGGCCGCGTGGCGGCGTTTGAAATCATGGTGGGCACGCCGGCGGTGGGGAATTTGATTCGTGAAAACAACACGCACCAAATCCCCGGCGTGTTGCAGACCCATAGCAAGGACGGCATGTGCACGCTCGACCAATCCCTCGCCGAACGCTACGCGGAAGGATTGATTAAACGGAGCGATGCCATCGAACGCGCCCAGGATCTGAAAGAATTGACGAGCCTTATCCAATCCATCGAACAGCGGCGTCCGCGTAAATAGCGCAAGCGCGCGGCCCTTACTTCAAATCCAACTGGTTCGACTCCGTGTTCTCCGGCGCTTGGTCGGGCAATTTCAAGTGAATCACCGGCATCCAATTTTTCCACGCGTCGTCGGGCTTTTCATAGAGGCGAAAGACGGCGCCGTCGGTCGCTGGTTTGGCCGGTTCGGGCGGCGTGGCGAACGCGATGCCGCCGCTCAGAAGCGTCTTGGCCGATTCCGCGCTGATTTCCGCGCCATGAAACAGGCCGAAACTGAAATCGATTCCGCCGGCGTTCCAAAATTTCGAATTCTCCCGCACCAACGGCGCGTATTCCTTGTGGATGCGCGCCTGCAACCTCACATCCTGCGCCTCGCTGCCGAGTTGATATTTCACAATTTCACCCACCTGGATGCCGCGGTAATAAATCGCCGACTGTTCCTGCAATGAACTCAGTTCGGACGCGAGCAATATGATGTTCAACGCGCCCGGCTCTTGGGCGACTGGCTCCCGCGCCGCCCCGGCAAAAATATTTGTGCGCGCACCGTTGCCGGGCCGCACCGCGATGTATTCGCCGGAAACGATCGTGCGCAACCCGCTGATCGCGCCGAGCTTCACCTCCGGCCGCACAATCCAGAACACGGAGCCCTCCCGCGCGAGCTGCGTTGCCGAACCGGCGAGGCGCGCCTTCACTTCCACGCTGTGGCCGTCCCTCGTCAATTCCAGGCTCTTCACCTGGCCAACCGTCGCGCCGAGATAACGAATCTGTGTGTTGTTTTGTTCCAGGCCGCTCGCATCGCCAAAGTAAATCGTGATCAACGGCCCCGTGGCAATGTAATCGCGATAAACAAACCACACGCACAGCGCGATTGCGCCGAGTGGGATAAGCCACAGCCACCACGCGCGACGGGTTTTCCTGATTTCCGCCTTCGGCAATTCGTGGCTGGCTTTTGTTGTTTCTCCAGTTTCAGTACGGTCACTCATAGTGCTTTTTTTGCGCGGGTGAATCCCAAATCAGTCGCGGGTCAAAACTCAACGTGGCCAGCAGTGTCAGCGCCACGACTGCCGTGAAGGAAAAAACGCCCGGGCCGGGATGCACGGTGGCGACACGGCCCATTTCAATCATCGCCACGCTGATGGAGAGCAGGAACACTTCGAGCATGTTCCACGGGTCAATGATGCGAATGATCCTGTAGGTCCACGTGCGCGTGCGCTCCCACCCTTTCCAATCGAGCGTGATGGAAATAAGCAACAGCCCGACGATTTTTAAAAAAGGAGACAAAATACTCGTGCAAAAAATCAATCCGGCGATGAAATATTGGCGCTCCTGAAAAAGCGTGTGAATGCCGCGCAGAATGGTGGTTTCGGAATGCAAGCCGTGATATTCGGCGGTAACGAGCGGATAGATATTGGACGGGAAATATAAAATCAGCGCCGCCAGCGAAAACACGAACGTGCGCAGGCGGCTGTTCGGCTTTCGATGCACCAGGTGAAAACGACAGCGTGCACAGAGCGCGACCGAGCCTTTCGGCACGGCGCCCACCTCCTGCACAAGCCCGCACGTTTCACACGCCACGACGGTATCCATTGAAAACTTCTGAAATGATCTCGCCGGAAATATCGCTGCGAACCTGGAAAACGGTTATGGGGTCCTCTGCCCTCCTTGCCAGAGAGAACGCGTGGCTCATGGAGAGAAACATATTTTGTTGCGAAGTGACAACCGGGCGATTGCTTTCGATGAACCGTGGGGAGACGGTGCGTCCACGGACGAAGATTGTGTCGCCCTTGCAGGGCGAAGGCGTTATAAAGGCATTTAACCCAGGGCGGCCGCCGCTACGCGAGCCTTGCCCTGGGCTTTCATCTCTCGGGCCTTCAGCCCGGGTCGCTCCCAGGTTTATGGTTGGTGCGCAGTTCAAAAAGGAACTGGAGACTGCAGCGCGGATGGGCAGCTTGCCTGTCCCCCCTCCGTCACCTTTGTTTTCTTCTGTTCAAAAAGCCTTTCTTCCTTTGAACCTTTTCTCGCCTTCCGCATTCCACTGGATGTAAATGCTGGGCGTGGCTGAGATTGAACAACTGCCCGTAGCGCAGGCCCGCGGCGGAGATGCCGCGGCCTGGGACACGCTTTTCCACCGCTACCAGCTTCCGCTTTATGTTTATGTTTTTGAACTGGTCCGCGACGAGCAAACGAGCCTCGACCTCGTGCAGGAGGCGTTCATCAACGCCGCGCGGCATCTTGGCAGCTTGCGCGACGACACCAAATTCGGAAGCTGGCTTTTCGGCATCGCCCATCAGAAATGCATCCAACGCTGGCGCAAACAGGCGCGCGAGGAAATGTTGCGCGAAGAGGTCGCCGGCGCGCCCGCTGAACTCGAGGCTGGACCGGATGATTTGCTCATTCGCGAGGAACAGGAGGCCGAGTTTATGAACTTATTGAACCAACTGCCGCCGCCGCAACGCTCCGTTTTGCTGCTGCATTTTGTGGAGGAATTTTCGCTGGAGGAAATTGCCGGCATCACCGGCGTTTCCATCGGCACCGTGAAATCACGGCTGCATTACGCCAAAAAAACGCTGAGGAGAATCTATGAAAACGCCGCGTGAAATCCTGCTGGCGCGCCATCGCGGGGCCGAACCCGCGCTGGATGCCGTCCGGAAAGACGCCGTCAAAGCCATCGCTGACAATCGCGGTGTAGCAGCACGCGTAAAAACAAATCCAGCCTCATCGCTGTGGATGGTTTGCCGTGAACTCTTCGTGCCCGCGCGGGGTATCTGGGCGGGGTTGGCAGTGTGCTGGGCTTTGATCTTTGTTTTGCATTTTGCCGGGCGGGAAACTCCGGCCGTTGTTGTCAATGTCAGCCCGCAACCCACGCCCGAAATGCTGGCGGCGCTGCGGCCTCAACAGCAGTTGTTCGTGGAGTTGCTTTCGGGTGACACGAAACAAAACGATGCCGACCAACCACGTCGCTCGCGCCCTCAACCCCACAGCGAAATCCGTGGTTGGTCCGCCCTCGCGTAATATTTTACCGCCTGAACCACTCAAGTTTTATGAACGAATCCACGCCCCCGGCGAACAAACTCATACGCATCCTGCGCCGTCTGCTGATCATCGCCGCCTGTGTTGTGACCGTGATTGCGCTCTTTTACGCCGAGGAGGACCTGCGCGGAAAATCGGCGTGGAATAAATTCAAACACGAAGAAGAAGCAAAGGGAGAGAAATTCGATTATACCGCCTTCGTTCCGCCACCCGTGCCGGATGATCAAAACCTTGCCATGACGCCCTTGCTGCGCCCGGCATTTGATTACAGCACGGGCAACGACAACACGCGCTACGAAGGGGGCCTCCGCTGGCGCGACACGAATGCATGGCAGCATCTTTCCAACATGCGGCTTGATTTGGAGATCGTTGGTTCAAAAGAGAAAAAACCGAGCGCGGGACAGTGGGAAAAGGGTTCCCTGGCGGATCTCGCCCAAGCGGCGAATTTTTATCGCGGCAACACAAACTACCCCCAAAGTGCGAGTGGAAACGACGCCGAGGTCGTGCTCACGGCATTGAATAAATTCGAACCTGACTTGAAGGAATTGCGTGATGCCGCGGCGGCTCGGCCGTTGTCACGCTTTCCTATCGAGTACAATTTCAATCCGCCCTTTGCCATTTTGCTGCCGCACCTCGCACCGTTGAAAGGGCTCATTTCCGTCTGCGAGTTGCGCGCCGTCGCCGAACTGGAGCTTCACAAAACCGACGAGGCCTTCGCCGATTTGCAACTCGCCTTCCGTCTCTCGGATTCCATGCATGACGAACCGTTTCTCATTGACCATCTCGTGCGCCTGGCGGGTCTCTCAATCACAATGCAAGGCATTCGCGAAGGAATCGTCCGGCAAGCCTGGAGTGATGCGCAGTTGGCGGCATTTGAAAAACAACTCACGAGCCTGGATTTACTGTCCGACTACGAGCACGCCTTGCGGGCAGAACTCGCGTTTCATATCAGGGGTCTCGAATATTACCGGAACCTGGGCCTCAAGGGTAATCCGCTGGACATGCTCGGCAACGGGCCCCAGACAGGCGGCACCGCGTTCAATTGGATGCCGGACGGATGGTACGATCAAAACATGCTCATGCTCGCCAAATATTACCGCGATTACTTGCTCCCTGAAGTGGACGAAACGAACCGGTTGGTGAAGCCCGCCGTGACGGTTGCAATGGACAAGAGCCTCGCTCAACTCCATGTGGGGCCCTACAACGTGCTGGCCAAGCTCCTATTGCCCGCTCTTACCAAGGCCGTGGCCCACTCCTCGCGTACGCAAACATTCGTGGACCAAACGCGCGTGGCGGTCGCGATCGAACGTTATCGCATGGCACATAATGAAATTCCGGATTCCCTGAATGCGCTCGTGCCTCAATTTCTTTCACAGATTCCCACAGACCTTTTCGATGGCCAACCGCTGCGCTACAAAAAAAACGGGTCCGACGCATATGTTATCTATTCCATCGGCTGGAATTCCACGGATGACGGCGGACAGATCGCGCTCAAACCAGGCAGCAACCCGAACGTCGACGATTACGCCGGCGATTGGGTCTGGGAAATCCCGCCGCCAAAATAAATCGCGGGACGGGTATTCGCTCTTGTCCAAATCCCCCTTCATTTTTATAGACAAATCTCTCCGCCCGGCGCGTCATTAAGACAGACGTGATGCCGGACGAGTCCGACCTGCAGCGGCTTTATGACGAACACGCCCAGGCGCTGTTCGCGTTTCTGCTTAATTTCACCCGCGATGAAAACGACACGCGGGATTTGTTGCAGGAAATTTTCACCCGCATCGCCCGGCAGCCGGCACTGCTGCGCGGCGCGCGGGATAAACGCGCGTTCCTGATTCGCCTCGCGCACAACGCTGCGATTGATCTCATCCGCCGCCGCGGCACGCGGGAGAAGTATCACGGCCAACTCGCTGAGGAAATGCCCGCCATCTTTGCGCCGGCGGAAAATCCCGACGAAACCGCCTTCCGCGAATCCCTGTCACGCGCCCTGGCTGAATTGCCCGCCGACCAGCGCGCCGTTGTGCATCTAAAATTGTGGGAAAATCTCACCTTTGAACAAATCGCTGAAACCCTGGACATCCCGCCGAACACGGCGGCCAGCCGTTATCGCTATGGTGTAGACAAATTGCGCGAGCGGCTGCGTCCTCTATACGAAGAAATCAAATGAACACGGACGAATTCGAAAAACGTTTGCAACGCCAGCCGCTCCGGCAGATCCCGGCCGAGTGGCGCACAGAAATTTTGCAAAACGCGGTTCCCGCGCCAAATTCGTCATCCGTCATTCGTCATTCCTTTCTCTCAACTCTCACATCCCACCTCTCCGCTCTCCTCTTGCCCCATCCCAAAGCCTGGGCCGCCCTGGGCGCCGTTTGGATTTTGATTTTTGCCCTCCACGTTTCGTCTCGCGATAGCGTGCCGCAAATGGCCGGCAAAACTCAGCCGTCCTCGACTGAAATCGCTTCGAACCTGCGCGACCAGGAAAAAATTCTCGCGGAACTGATCGGCAACAACGAAATGCCCACAGCCGACCGCCCGAAACGGCTTCCGCCCCAACCGCACAGTGAGCGTCGCGAAACAACAGCGAGAGCATGACCATGAATGAAGAACAAAAGAGTTTCTGGTGGAAGATTTGGGGCAGGCCAATTCGGTTTTTCCTGTGGCTGGCGCTCTTTTCCTCCATTGGCCTCTTTGTCTCGGGCCTCATCATTCACAAAATCCGCAGCGGTCGGGGATTGAATGAGAATGACCTTGTTGTGCTCTGGGTGTTTTTAATTTCTGCGGGGATATTAATTGCGTCCGTTCCTGGATTGATCCTTTCCGCGATCCCGCAAACGCGTTTCCTGACCATGTGGGCCCTGCGACGATGGTTTTTTTGCGCCGCCGCGTTTGCGACGCTGATTGCCTTTTTTTACGCCGAGGAAAACTGGCGCGGCAAACACGTCTGGGAACAACGCAAGATTGAAATGAGAGCGCGTGGGATGGAACTGAACTGGGATACCTACATTCCCCCCGCGGTGCCGGACGATCAGAATATTTTTAAAGCGCCGAAAATGCAGGAGTGGTTCGTCGGAAGGGGCATCAAGGATCTCGACTCACGCTTGCGAAATCGCCTGACCGATTCAGTCGGCGTTTCCAACGCCATTGTTACCGAAACAGCGGCACGCGATTATCTGTCCTGGAGCGACAAATTCGCACCGGATTTTGACCTCATCCGCCAGGGACTCCAGCGACCGTTCGCGCGCATGGACGGCAATTATTCGGATCCAGCCCTCCTGCCGATACCTGACTTCCTTACAATACGCGACGTCGCACGCTATCTCGCGCAACGGGCGCATTGCCATTTTCTTCTCCACGAACCGGAGCAGGCTCTTTCTGACCTCACGCTCATGCTTGGCCTGTGTCGTTTGTGCCAGGGCGCTCCTACCGGCAAACCAATGACCCTCGTCGCCGCGATGATAAACGTGGCGGTGACCGGCCTCTACGTGGACACGATCAGAGAAGGTTTCAGACTGCATGCGTGGCAAGACGCCCAATTGGCAGCGCTTCAACAGCAACTCAAGGATATTTCTCTCATGACATTCGTGGTCGGGGCGTTCGCAACCGAACCCGCAGCGGCTTGCCGCACTATCGAGACAGCTTCCATAAAAAAGGTATTCTCCGCGCTTGAGTCTGGAATTGATCCCTTCTCGGTCATGCCTCGTGGTTGGCTCTACCTGAATCTCGTCAGTGTCGTCGACGCCGACGAAATGCAGGTGCATACTTTCGATCTGGTGCGCGATTCGGTATCACCCGCGGCAAGCAAGGAGGCTTCGCGCCGCGTAGAAGCCTTTCTAGCCGGCAAATCACCGCTTAAAATCGCAGCGAGAATCGCAGTGCCCAATTTTGTCAAGGCGACTCAAACCACCGCGCGCAATCAAAACAGTGTGAACGAAGCACTCGTCGCCTGCGCGCTCGAACGCTACCACCTCGCTCATAATGAGTACCCGGAATCGCTGGATGCGCTCGTTCCGCAATTCATCGATAAGCTGCCGCACGATGTCATCAACGGCGGCCCGCTGAATTATCGCAAAACGGGCGAAAGCTTTGTTCTCTATTCCGTAGGCTGGAATGAAAAGGACGATGGTGGAACGCCGGGCGTAGTCGACCGCAACGGCACGCCGGATTGGAACGATGGAGACTGGGTTTGGCAGCCTGCTCCAAAAAATTGAACAGGAGGAAACGGAGAGAACGGAGCCGAATCGTAGGACAGGCGTCCCGCCTGTCTCCGTTCTCTCCGTTTCCTCGTGTTCAAAATCTGTTTCGCGTCTTTGCGGCTTCGCGTTAAAGTCCCCGTGTGAAAGCTTCCCAACTAATCGCGCACGGCGCGCCCGGAAGATTTGAACTGCGCGATGTTCCTGATCCTCATCCCGCCGCCGGTGAAGTCGTCGTCCAGGTCCAATCGTGCGGATTGAATCATCTCGATCTCTGGCTGGAGGAAGCCGGCCTGCCGATCCCGGTGCAACTCCCACGCACGCCCGGCGGTGAAATCGCGGGAAAAATTTTGGAAGTTGGTTCGAATGTTTCCACATGGAACATTGGCGACCGCGTTGCCATTCAATCCAATCTTTTTTGCGGCGAATGCGAATTCTGCCGGCGTGGCGAAGACTCCATTTGTTTGCGCGGCGAAATTCTCGGTGTGCAACGCGATGGCGGCTTTGCGGAAAAAGTTGTCGTTCCCGCGCGGGCGCTGGTGCGCCTGCCAGACGGCGTGGATTTCGACACTTCCGCCGCGCTCACGCTCGCGGGCAGCACCGCCATGCACATGCTCACCAATCGCACGCAAGTGAAACCTGGCGACTGGGTGCTGGCCATCGGTGCTTCGAGCGGCGTCGGTTCGGCAGCGATTCAAATCGCGAAACAACTTGGCGCGCGCGTCATCAGCACTGGTTCCACCGAAGCCAAGCGCTCCCTGGCCCGCCACCTCGGCGCGGATTTTGTGGTGGACTCCACCGATAAGAAATGGCCCGCCGAAGTTCGCAAAATCACCGAGAAACATGGCGTCGATATAATTGTCGAACACGTCGGCGGCGAGGTTTTGCAAATGTGTTTCGACTGTCTGGCGCGCGACGGAACCATCGTGACCTGCGGTGCGACGGCTGGGCGTGAAGTGTCGTTGAACTTGTGGCCGCTCTTTGTCAAACAACAACGACTCATCGGCAGCTACGGGCGCAATCGCGAAGATTTGGAGAAGACGCTCGCCTGGGCCGCCGCCGGAAAATTGAAACCGGTGATTGATTCCATTTTTCCGTTGGACCAGACCCCCGCCGCCTTCGCCAAACTCCGCGCCCGCCATGTGTTGGGTAAAGTCCTTGTCGAACCCTTCGAACCCGAATCGGAATCCGATTAACGTAGGACAGGCATCCTGCCCGTCTCTAGAGCGGTTAAAAAAATACTGTAGCCATCTCGGAGCGAGGATTTTTGATTTTTGGCGAGGCTTCGGCGAAGGAGCAGGTTTAATAAACCCTGTAACTGAGCCGAAACGAAGCCAAAAATCAAAAAGACCGCCCTCTCAATTCCCTTCGCCGAATGGCTACAGTATTATTTTAACCGCTCTAAATA
>Ga0335085_10005670_pt1 | contig 19951 bp, 18 predicted proteins | sample Lox_Sample_45_FD_206712 | JGI IMG/M metagenome (GOLD analysis project Ga0335085, IMG submission 206712) | Soil microbial communities from Loxahatchee National Wildlife Refuge, Florida, United States - Lox_Sample_4.5 | ecosystem: Environmental > Terrestrial > Soil > Wetlands | place: USA...
AGGTGGAGCACGCCCTCAACCGGCTGCTCGAACGCATCGCGCCGCATTGACACGGCGGCGGCCGCGGCCTTGTCAACCGCCGGTCCGGTTCGCCGCCGGAACGTGGTTCATATCCACGGCCGGATTTGCTAGGGTTGGTGGAGGGAGCTTCGGCCGCAGGAGACCAACCATGCTGGACATCACCAAACCACAAGAAACCGCGCCGTTCGATACCGCCCGGCTCGACGGGCTCATGGACGAAGCCGGTATCGACGTGCTGTTGGCGACGTCGAAGCACAACGTCCAGTACCTTCTCGGCGGGCACCGGTCGTTCTTCTTCGACAACATGGATGCCATGGGGATCAGCCGGTACCTGCCGGTATTCGTCTATCCGAGAGGCGCGCCGCAGAAGGCCGGCTATTTCGGCCACGGGATGGAAAGCTATCAAACCCAGCTCAAGCCGTTCTGGGTGTCCGAGGTCAGTACAAACAGCGGCGGCTCGGTCGACGTGATGCAGAAGGCGGCCGATTACGTGCGTTCGCTGACCGCCAAACCGCGCAGCATCGGCGTCGAGCTTGCCTTTCTGCCGACCGACTCCGCGAACGCGCTGCGCAAGGCTTTCCCCGACGCCCAGATCAAGGACGCGCTGTTCCTGCTCGAGCGCCTGCGGGCGCGCAAAACACCCGAGGAACTGGAAAAGCTGCGGCTCGCTTCCGAGCTTGTCATCGACTCCATGCTTGCGGTCATCGCCAGCCACGGCGCCGGCGCCACCAAGCAGGAATTGGCCGAGGCGCTGCGGCGCGAGGAGACCGCGCGCGGCTTGGTCTTCGATTATTGCCTGATCGCCGCGGGGCCGAGCTTGAACCGGGCGCCTTCCGATCAGCGCTGGGAAAAAGGCGAGCCGCTGTCGCTCGATTCCGGCGGCAATTATCACGGCTATATCGGCGACTTGGCCCGCATGGGCGTTGTCGGCGAGCCGGATGCCGAACTGCAGGACATGCTCGCCGAGATCGAAGCGACGCAGCAGGCGGCGTTCAAGCCGATCCGCCCGGGTGTCAATGGCGGCGAGATTTATGCGGCAGCCGAGCCGGTGCTGAAGAAGTCGAAACACCACAATCACTACGAATTTCTCGCTCACGGCATGGGGCTGGTCAGCCATGAGGCGCCGCGGCTGACCAATTCCGGCCCGATTCCCTACGACGCCTACGATGCGCAACGGCCGCTCGAGGTCGGAATGGTGATTTCGGTGGAAACGACGCTGCTTCATCCCCGCCGCGGCTTCATCAAACTCGAGGATACGGTGGCGGTCACCCCGGCCGGCCACGAGATCTACGGCAATCGCGCCCGCAGCTGGAACCGCGCCGGCGGCTGATTGCCGCTGAACGCCGAGCTTTCCGGCATTCGATGCTGGGGCTGGCGGACCCGGTGCTCCTGCAGCAGGCGGTGACTACATCGTCACTGCAGCCAAGAGAGCACAGGTCGCGTGCGCAGTCTGCAAAGCTGTGCCCGCGGCGCGGCTTTAGCAGTTGTGGCTGCACACCTTCAGCCGACGCTACGGTTGATGCTGTAGCGCCGGGTGCGCTCGAGTTCGGCAATGTCGCGGCGCAGCTTGCGCTGATAGGCCATGTACGCGATCCCGCCGCAGATCCATGACAGCCCGGCCAGGGCAAAAACCATCGGATTGGCCTCGGGCGCGAGGTTTTTGATCAGGCCGCAAGTCACGCCCCAGGCGACGACGATGATCAGCATTCGCGGCAGCACGTAAGCCATGATTCGCACCTTCCTTCGAAGCGTGGGCATGGTGCGTCGGTATGGTTAGCAAGAAGTAAAAACCGACCTCGGGCCACGCGACTTTTGGCCCGAATCTTGAGTGTCACGGAGGATGGGTAAGAAAACGGCGGCGAGCGAGGGATTGGAATGGACGCGGCATCAAAGGGGGAAGCCGGCGCCGGACGTGGCACGGGTGCAAAGACCGGCCGCGGCCGTCCGCCTGTTCCGCGGGCGAAAGCCGGGCATGGACATGGGCAATCGTTCCTGGCGCTGACCGCGCTTGGCGTCGTGTTCGGCGATATCGGGACGAGCCCGCTCTACACGTTTTCCACCGCGCTGACTGCCGCAGGGCCGGCACCCGGCGCAACCGCCGTGCTCGGCATCGTCTCGCTCACCTTTTGGGCGTTGATGGTGCTCATTTCGCTCAAATATGTCGCCATCGTGCTGCGCGCCGACAATGACGGGGAGGGCGGCATCCTGGCGCTGCTTTCGCTGGTCGAGCATCCGCACCACCCGACGGTGCGCGTCAAATTGTCGATCGTGGTTCTGCTCGGTATCGTCGGAGCGGCGCTGCTCTACGGCGACGGCGTGATCACGCCGGCGATTTCGGTGCTTTCGGCGATCGAAGGGCTTAAGTTCAGCCCGCAAGCGGCGAACTTCGTCGTGCCGGCGACGCTGGTCATCCTGATTGGGCTGTTTGCGCTTCAGCATCGCGGCACCGGCAGTGTCGGCCGGCTGTTCGGCCCGGTCATGGTGCTGTGGTTCGTCGCCATTGGCGTGCTCGGCATCATCAACATCTGGTCGGCGCCGGCGATCCTCGCGGCCTTCAACCCGCTGGCGGCGGTGCGTTTTGCCGTCGCCAGTCCGTTCACGCTGTTCGTCGTGCTTGGCGGCGTGTTCCTGGCCTTGACTGGCGGCGAGGCGCTCTATGCCGACATGGGCCATGTCGGCAGCCGTGCCATCCGCCAAGCCTGGTTCGGGCTCGTCCTGCCGGCGTTGATGCTCAATTATTTCGGGCAGGGCGCCCGCGTCCTCGTCGATCCGAAGGCGATCGAAAGCCCGTTCTACAGCCTCGCGCCGGCCTGGGCGCTGCTGCCGCTCGTGCTGCTCGCCACGCTGGCGACCATCATCGCCTCCCAGGCCCTGATTTCCGGCGTGTTTTCCATGACGCGGCAGGCCATTCAGATGGGGCTGTCGCCGCGCACCAAGATCGTGCCGACCTCGAGCGACGAGGCCGGGCAGGTCTATCTGCCGACGGCGAATTGGCTGTTGATGGTCGGCACGCTGGTGGTCGTCGTCATGTTCAAGTCCGCCGATGCGCTTGCGTCCGCCTACGGCATCGCCGTGTCGGGGACCATGATGGTGACGACGCTCCTGCTCTATCGCGTCGCCGTCACGCGCTGGAACTGGCCGCCGCTCGTCGCCGGCGCGGTCATTGCGCTGTTCAGCGCCATCGAGGCGCTTTTCCTCGTCTCCAACTCGCTCAAGATCGTGCAAGGCGGCTGGTTCCCGCTCGTGATCGGCGCCGTGATCGCGACGCTGATGCTGTGCTGGCGCAAAGGCTCGTTGGAAGTGCGGCGGCGGCTCTACGACATGTCGATGCTGCCGCTCGAGCGCTTCCTCGGCTACGTCGACGATCTGGTCATCGGCCGCACGCCCGGGCTCGGCGTCTGGCTGACCAAGGTCGAGCACGGCGCTTCGCCGATGCTGATCCGCCATCTCGAACACAACCGCGTCTTTCACGAACGGGTCGTGCTGTTGAGCTATGTGTTCGAGCGTCGCCCGCGCGTGCCGTTTGCCGAGCGCCACAAGGTCGAGAGCATCGGCCACGGCTTCTACCGCGTGCAGGTGCGGCTCGGCTTCATGCAGACACCGGATATCCCGCGCACCCTTGCAAACATCAAGATGCTCGGCTTCGACGCCGATCTCGAGCGCAAGCACTATTATCTCGCCCACGAAACCATCGTGCGTCGTGACAAGGGCTCGGCGATGGGGCCGGTTTCCTTCGCTATCTTTGCATTCTTGAGCAAGATCTCGAGCCGGGCTCCGGACTACTTCAAAATCCCCCACGACGGTGTCATCGAAGTCGGCTTTCGTATCGAGATTTGAGCGGCGCCGCGAAGCCGCCGTCGTGACGTTCCCGGCTGTGCCGGAATGAGCGGCGGGGACTGGCGGGCGCAGGTTCGCGGCCTTGGCTTGACAATGCGCCGGCAAATCGGCGGATATTCGTTGATCGCAACGCGCGCACCAGACGCGTGATGATCGGCGCAAGAACCTGGGGAGGACCGGATGCGCTCTGTTGCCTGTACTATCGCCGCATTTCTGCTGCTTGGCGCGCCGGCTTACGCCGACATGTCGGGAGGCAAGGTGAAGATCGGTGTACTCACCGATCTCTCGGGGCCTTATGAGCAGAATTCCGGCGCCGGCGCCGTCGAGGCGGCAAAGATGGCGGCCGAGGAGTTCGGCAACAAGGTCAAGGGCGTGCCGATCGAAATCATCGCCGCCGACCATCAGAACAAGCCCGATATCGGCGCTGCGATCGCGCGCCGCTGGTTCGACCTGGACGGCGTCGATGCCGTGACCGATCTCGTCAATTCGGCGGTGGCGTTTGCGGTTTTGGAGGTTGCCAAGGCCGACAACAAGGCGGTGCTCTTGACCAGCGCCGGCTCGGCCGATTTCACCGGCAAGGCCTGCGCGCCGAACAATTCGGTCCATTGGGTCTACGACACCTATGAGATCGGCGCCGCCATCGGCCAGGCCTTGCCGCAGCTCGGCAAGACCTGGTTCTTCATCACCGCCGATTACGTGTTCGGCCGCGCGCTGCAGGCCGGCGCCACCGCCTTCATCGAGAAGAATGGCGGCACGGTCGTGGGCGGGGTCCGCCACCCGCTCGGGACCACCGACTTTTCCTCGTTCATGCTGCAGGCGCAGGCCTCCAAGGCCGACGTCATCGCGCTCGCCAACGGCGGCGACGACGCCATCAACGCGGTCAAGACCGCGCGTGAGTTCGGCATCACCGACAAGCAGAAGGTGGTGCCGTTCGGATTGGATTCGCTGCCGGCGATCCGCGCCACCAGCCTGCAACTGGCGCAAGGCATGATGTATGTCTCGCCCTGGCTGCCCGATCGCGACGCCGCGGCGCGCGCCTTCTTCGCCAAGTTCATGGAACGGCGTCACACCGCGCCGTCGACCTTCCAGGTCGGCACCTATTCGGTGGTGCGCAGCTATCTCAAGGCGGTCGAGGCGACGAACTCGGACGATCCGAAAACCGTGATCGCCAAGATGCGCGAGATGCCGGTCAACGATGCTTTTACGCCGAACGGGCATCTGCGGCCCGACGGCCGCATGGTGCACGACGTCTATCTGGTGCAGATCAAATCGCCCGCCGAATCCAAAGGCGAGTGGGATTTGTTGAAGCTCGTGGCCACGATCCCGGGCGATAAGGCATTTCGGCCGCTCGCGGCCGGCGGTTGTCCGGCGATCGCGAAGTAAAAAGGACGGCAAGGGGGCGATGCCGGACTTTTACGACACATTGGAGACGCGCGCGCCGGAGGCGCGCGAGCGCGAGCAATTTGCCAGGCTGCCGGAAACGGTCGCACGGGCAATGAGCGCGCCCGGCTGGCGCGACCAGCTTGCCGGCGTCGATCCGCAGACGGTGACCTCGCGCGCCGCGCTCGCCGGGTTGCCGGTGCTGCGCAAGTCCGAGCTGAAAGACCGGCAGCAGGCAAGGCCGCCGCTCGGCGGCTTCGCCGTGGGCGAACCCGGCAAGCTGAAGCGGCTGTTGATGTCGCCCGGCCCGATCTTCGAGCCCGAAGGGCACGGCAAGGACTGGTGGAATTCGGCGCGCGCGCTTTTCGCCGCGGGTTTTCGCCCAGGCGACGTAGTGCACAATTGCTTCTCGTATCATCTCACGCCCGGCGGCTTCATTCTGGAAGCGGGGGCACACGCGCTCGGCTGCGCGGTCATTCCCGGCGGCGTCGGCAATACCGAGCAGCAGGTCGACGCGATCGCCCAGCTGAAGCCGAGCGGCTACACCGGCACGCCGGATTTTCTCAAAATCCTGCTCGACGCCGCCGCGAAGGCCGGCAAGGACGCCTCGTCGCTCAAGCGCGGGCTGGTGTCCGGCGCGGCGTTGCCGTCATCCCTGCGCGCGGAGCTGTCGTCGCGCGGGGTTGCCGTGCTGCAATGCTACGCCACCGCCGAACTCGGCGTCATCGCCTACGAGACGCCGGCGCTCGAGGGCATGGTGATCAACGAAAGCGTCATCGTCGAAATCGTGCGGCCGGGCACGCCGGAACCGGTCGCCGACGGCGAGGTCGGCGAAGTCGTCGTCACCTCGTTCAACCCCGATTATCCGATGATCCGGCTCGCCACCGGCGACCTCTCGGCGGTGCTTGCCGGCCGCTCGCCGTGCGGCCGCACCAACACGCGCATCAAGGGCTGGATGGGCCGTGCCGACCAGACGACGAAGGTCAAGGGCATGTTCGTGCATCCGGGCCAGATCGCCGAGGTGGCCAAGCGTCATCCCGAACTGGGCCGCGTTCGCCTCGTTGTTGCCCGCGACGGCGAGCAGGACGTCATGACGCTCGCGGCCGAATGCGCGGGGCAGGGCGGAGGCCTTGCCGACGCCGTGGCGGCGACCCTGCAATCGGTCACCAAGCTCAAGGGCCGCGTCACGCTGGTCGCCCCCGGCACTTTGCCGAACGACGGCAAGATCATCGCCGACGAGCGGCCGATCGGTTGACTTGATTTATCGTCCGCGAAATTTCGCCTTGCGCTTGCCGTGAAACGCTTCGACGCCTTCGCGGAAATCGTCCGATTGGCGCAAGCGGCTGTAGCACTGGCCTTCCAGCTCGATGGCGACCGACAGTGTTGCATCCTCGGTGTCGTTGAGGAGTTTCTTCGCGGTGCGTTGTGCGAGCGGCGAGAAGGCGCGCAGCTCGTCGACCAGCGCGTCGGTCGCGGCTTCCAATCGGCCGTCGGCGACGCATTCGGTGGCGATGCCCCAGTCGAGCGCCTGTCGCGCCGGGATGCGTTTTGAGCGCATGACGATGTCCTTGGTGCGGGTGATGCCGACGATCTTCTGCAGCCGCGCCGAGCCGCCCGATCCCGGGATTTGGCCTAGGCGCTGCTCCGGCAGGGCATAGACGCAGGTTTCCGAGGCGATGCGGAAATCGCAGGCCAGCGAGATCTCGAAGCCGACGCCGAAGCAATAGCCGCGGTTGGCGGCGATCACCGGCTTTAAGCAGCGCGCCGGCGCGGCAATGTTCCAGCCAAGCCTGGCGACGTGTTCGGGCGAGGCTTCCAGAAAGCCCTTGATGTTGCCGCCGGAGGAGAAATGCTCGCCGGTGGCGCGCAGCACGATGACGCGGATACGCGCGTCTTCGTCAAGCGCTTCGAACACGAGCCGCAATTGGTCGCGCTGCGGCATTTCGATGATGTTGAACGGCGGCCGGTCGAGGATCACGTCGGCGCGCTCGCGCTCGGCGTCGATCTCGACGCGGAAGCCGTCGAGGCGCGACGGTCGCGCATCGGTGAAGGTCATGGGCGAGCTGGTCATGCCGGGCTTCCTCTGGAACGGCTCGGGGCGGTGTCGGTCTCGCGCCGAAACTCGCCGGCGACGAGCTTGCGGCGCAACAGCTTGCCGACCGGAGACTTGGGAATTTCCGCTACGAACTCGTAGCGGCGGGGGCGCTTGAAATCGGCCAGCGCCGATTTGCGGCAGAACGCGTCGAGCTCGTCGGCCGAGACCGTTTCGCGGCGCTTGACGAAGGCGCACACGATTTTGCCCCAGCGTTCGTGCGGCAGCCCCGCCACCGCGACTTCGGCGACGGCGGGATGCAACGACAGCGCGCTTTCGATCTCGACCGGCGACACGTTCTCGCCGCCGGTGATGATCATGTCGTCGACGCGCCCGGTGACGTAGAGGTCGCCATCGGCATCCAGCAATCCGGTGTCGCCGGTGAAATACCAGCCGCCGCGGAGCGCTGCGGCATCGGCGTCGGGCCGCCGCCAATAGCCGTCGAAGGATTCGTCGCCGGCAAGGAGCGCGACGACTTCGCCTTCCTCGCCGGCGGCCGCCGTGTCGTCGGCCGATTTCGCGCCGAGGCGGACCACCCGCACCATCTGGTTGATGCCGGCGCGGCCGGCCGAGCCGGGTTTCGCCGCCGCATTCGGTTCGATGGTGAAGGTATAAATTTCCGAACTGCCGTAGTGGTTGACGAACAGGTCGGGGCGAAACGCGGCGTCAAGTTTCTGTAGCAGGGCTTCGGTCATCGGCGCGCCGGCGAAACCGAGCTTCTTCACCGAGCCGATATCGGTCGCGGCAAACTCAGGATGATGCAAGAGGTCGTGGTAGAGGGTGGGCACCAGATAAAGGTTGCTGATGCGCTCGGCGGCAATGAGCTGCAGCGCCCGGCCGACATCGAATTGCGGCAAGCACACGAATGTGCCGCCGACGAGCGAAATCGCCAACAGCGAACGCACGCCCATCGTGTGGTAGAGCGGCATCACGCCCAAGGTACGCTCGCCGCGGCCGTAAAGGTTTTGCGCCACGTGGGCGAGCGCTGCGGCGCGCTCGGCCCGATGCCGCCGCGGCACGCCTTTCGGCGTGCGCATGGGGCGAGCGCAGGATCGCCGCATGCTGGGTGCCAGGGCGCACGCCGAGATCGTCGACGAAGCGGCCGCGGCCGGTGAGCAGGGCGGCATCTTCGACACGCGGGATCGAGCGGCCGATCCAGGTACTCGTGCGATCTGCCTCGCTCTCATCCATGGCTCTGCTCCATGGCCGCGCCCGCCGGTGGTGCCGCGTGCCTTGTGGCATGCGGGCCTCGTTCGCTCCCCGTAATCTGTTAGTAACGCTCCGCGGCGCCGAGGTATAGCGGCAGGATTGCGCGGGCCTGCCGCACAGCCTGCTGCATGTCGAGGATCAGGTGGCGGCGCCATGCTCAGGCCGCCGTCTTTGCCGCACGCCAGAAGGGATTTGGCCGAGCGAACCGATTATTTCGACGAGATCGAGACCGGCATGGCGCTGCGGGTGGTGCCCGCCGGGCACAAGGCCTGGTGCACGCCGGAGCCCTGGAGGCGGCGAGCCAGGTCGAGGCCGGGGCTGGACCGCGCGATGGGTTTGCCGCACCGGAGGCCGCGGTAATGACCGTGAAGGGCACCACCATTGCTGGCGGCCGGTGCGTCACGGCTTCGAATCTTGAATTGCCAAGGGCGCCCGCTCTAATCTCCCGCTGCCATACCCGGCGGTTCGCTCTGGCGACGCCGCCTCGCGCGGCCGCTGCAGCGGCGTCGACCAGGATTTTGCGATGAAAAGTGACTTTCCAAGACCACCGCGCGGTTCCTTCCTGATCCGGGGCGGCGCAGTCATAACCGCTGATCCCGCCATCGGCACCCTGCCACGATCCGATGTCCTGATCCGCAACGGCGTCGTCGCCGAGATCGGCCAACGCCTCGATGCCGACGGCGCCGAAATCATCGATGCGTCGCGGATGATCGTGCTACCGGGCTTCGTCGATTCCCACACGCATATGTGGAGCACGCTTGGACGTAACTTCATTTCCGATGGCGGTTTTTCCTATTACCCGGCGAAGTGGGCGACGGCGGCTGTCTACACGCCCGACGATTTCTACAACAGCCTGATGCTCGGTTTCGCCGAACTCGCGAACGGCGGCGTCACCACGGTCCACAACTGGTCGCATAACAATCCGTCTCCGGATCATGTCGACGCCGAATTGCGCGCACACCAGCACTCGCTGATGCGCGGCCGCTACTCGGTCGGTCACGTCGACCGCATGCCGACGGACCTTGTGAACAGGTTCGAGGATCTCGATCGCATTCAGCGCGAATGGTTTGCGAAGGGGGGGGCGTTTGACGGTCTCGTTCACCTCGGCGTCAACCTTCGCGGCATCGTGCAGAGCGAGCCGAGGGTGTTTCACGAGGAGATGGCGCTCGTCCTGCGTCGCAAACTGCCGGTCTGCATTCATGCAACCCAGACGAAACCGAATCTGGATGACGCCGCCGATTATGAGCGTCGCGGCTATCTTGGTCCGTCGTTCATGTTTTCGCACTATCTCGACGCAAGCGACAGCGATCGCGCGGCAATGGCCCGCACCGGAACCCCCCTGACGTTTTCTCCCCATTCGGAGTTTCGCTTCGGCGAGCATGGCGATCCCCGGGTGACCCTGATGAAGGCGCGCGCCGCCGGCGTGCTGGTCACGCTCTCCTCCGATGCCACGTCGATTGCGCCGCCGAACATGTTCGAGCTGATGCGGTTTGCCTGGAACATGTGCATTCCGTGGCGGCAAACGGACACCGAGACCATGCCGCCGCTCAGCTTTGCGGAAGCGATCGAAATGGCGACCGTCAACGGCGCCAAGGCGCTCGGGCTGGGCGATGTCACCGGTTCGCTGACGCCGGGGAAACGCGCCGATGTTATCCTTGTGCGCACGGGCGACATCAATATCGCGCCGCTGGCGAACATCGAGACGACGATTGTGCAGGGCGGATCTCCGGCGAATGTCGACACCGTGCTCGTCGACGGCCGCATCATCAAGCGTCACGGCAAGCTTCTGCATCTCGACGTATCGACCATTGTCGAGCGGGCGGAGCGCTCAGCCTTGCGCATCCGCACCGCCGCCGGCGGCGTGCTCAAGCCGGTATCGAATGCCCCCGGCAATCCGGTCGCGCGGAACGCCTCATAGACAATCTCGCCCTGCGGCCGTCGCCGTTGACCGCATCAGGGAGCGCGCCCGCGATGACGATTGCTCTTGGCCGATGGTTGCCGGGCCTCCGCGGCCTAGAGCGCGATCGCTTCAGGTTGAATCGATCGCACTCTATGAGTTTTTGGTGGAGCATGGTCTTTTCGGAAAACCGGTGTCCACCCCCGGATCGGGGTCCGGGGCAGGCTTGTTCCGGATCATGCTCTAGTTGCGACAGGGAAATTTCGCATGCCAATGGCGCGCAATTTCGGCGCCGGTGCAAAACCAGACATCGTCGAAGCCGCGCATGTAGTCGAGAAGTTTGCGCAAGCCTGCCGCGCGTGCCGGTCGTCCCGTCAGGCGATCGTGCAGCGCGATCGACAAAAGCTTCGGCGAGCCGGCGCGGCCCTCGCGGTACAGGACATCGAAGGCGTCGCGCATGTAGGTGAAGAGGTCGTCACTGGTGGCGAAGCCGCGGTTCTCGTTGAAGCGATTGTCATTGGTCTCGAATGAATACGGAATGACGAGATGGGGCTTGCCGCCCACGGTGAGCCAGTAGGGAATTTCATCGGCGAGCGAATCGCGGTCATAGAGAAAGCCGCCGGCTTCAACGAGGAGTCGGCGAGTATTCGGGCCCGGCCGCCCGGTCATCCATCCGATCGGACGCGTTCCGGTCACTCGGGTGAGGACCTCGACGGCGCGCCGAATATGATCGCGCTCGACCTCCTCGGGCACCAGACAATAGTCGATCCAGCGATAGCCGTGACTGACGATTTCATGGCCGCGGTCCACGAAGGCCTTGGCCATCGGAAGGTTCTGTTCGAGAGCACGCGCCACCGCCAGAATGCTTACGCGAATGGAGAACTCCTGAAACAGATCGAGCAGTCGCCAAATGCCCCGGCGGCTGCCATACTCGAAAACCGATTCCACCAACGGCACCCGCAATCCTTCATACGAAGCGGTGCCGATGTCGTTGAGGACGGATTCCGAAACATTGTCGCCGTTGGCCAGTGTTCGCTCGGCGCCGCCCTCGACGTTCACATTGAAATTGACGGCGATGGCGGCACCCCCCGGCCACGCGGGGTTCGGCAGATTTTCGCCGTATCCCACCAGGTCTCTCGCGACCATCGGGTCAGGCCTTGGCTCCTGCATGTTCGTTCCTTTCCGGTCAACTGCGGGCGGTCACGGCCCGAAGCAGAGTTGCACTACGCGAGCAAAGTTTTTGCCGTCAAGCCGCAGCGGCAGAACGAGCTGATGATGATGGAACGGATAGCATATCGGCAAGGACAGCCGGCATTGCGCGCACGCTTTCGCTGGGATACATCTTGCTTGACGCACGGGCGAATCCGAATTGGTGCGGGACCTCGGAATTCGGGCAGGCGGCTCGCTTGCGTTCGGAGTCTCGTAGATGGCATCGGCGTCAAGCGTCGGCCCTGACCCGCGGTCGAGTGATGCCGCCGTCATCGCCGCTCGCCAGCCGCAGGCTTCGGCGCGCGACGATGTCCTTCTTGAGGCCCGCGCCATCGTCAAGGAATACGGTTCGACGAAAGCGCTGCAGGGCGCCGACCTCACTCTGCGGGCCGGCCGCATTCATGCGCTGATGGGAGAAAACGGCGCCGGCAAGAGCACGCTCGTCAAGATTCTGGTTGGCGCTGCCGTGCCGTCGTCCGGGACCGTCGCCTTGCAAGGGCGGCCGGTAAGATTTGACGGCGTCTCGGAAGCCATAGCGGCAGGCATTGTGCCCATTTATCAGCAGTCGACCCTGTTTCCGAATCTAACCGTCCTGGAAAATCTGTTTGCCTTCGAAACCGCGGCCCTGCACGGAGTCGCCCGTTACAGGAGCGTGCAGCGACGGCGGCTGGCGCAGCAGATGCTGGATCGCATAGGGCTCGTGGTGTCTCTGGACCAGCCGGTCGCCTTGCTGTCGCTGGGCGAGAAGCAGCTTCTCGAGATCGCGCGCGGTCTCGGGCGCGATTGCAAGCTGCTGGTGTTGGATGAGCCGACGGCGGCACTGAGTCAGGGCGACACCAACCGGCTGTTTGCGGCCCTGCGGCGGCTCGCGGCAGCGGGCGTCGGTATCCTTTATATCAGTCACAAGACCAATGAGATTCAGCAGATCGCCGACGAAATAACCGTGCTCAGGGACGGCGTCTGCGTGATTTCCGGCGCGCCGCTCAAGTCCACGCCGATGCAGGCGATCGTCTCTGCCATGGTCGGGCACACTTTCAACGTGGGAGAGAAAAGCCTGCCGGTTGTGGGCGCGCCGGTGCTGACTCTCGAAAGCGCCGTGTGCCGCGCCGGAGATCCCGAGATTTCCATTACGGTGCATGCATCCGAGATCCTCGGTGTTGCCGGGCTGGCGGGGTCCGGCGCCGAAGAAATTGGAGCGATGCTGGCCGGCGCGCTGGCCTGTGCCTCCGGCGCCTTGCGCGTTAATGGGCGGCCGGTCGGAAGAATGGGCGACCGCGCCGCGGCAGTGGCGGCGGGAATCGGTTATGTGCCGGCCGATCGGAGTGTCGATGGTTTGTTTCCCGGCCACGACGCGCTGCGCAATGCCTCGGCGTCCATTCTGGAGCATCTGACCAAGTTCGGCCTGCTTAGCTCACGCGCCGAATCCATACGCCTCTCCGCGGCGCTGACCGACGTGTCGCTGTCGCCGAACCAGCCGTGGCGCCTCATCGACGAGTTCAGCGGCGGCAACCAGCAGAAAGTGCTCTTGGCGAGAAATCTGGCGGTCGTTGACGTCAAAGCGCTTGTGCTCGTGGAACCGACCCGCGGCGTGGACGTCGGCGCCCGCGACATTATTCACGACAGGATCCTCAAGGCGGCCGCTGCAGGGCTGGCGATCGCACTGATATCGACCGATCTCGAGGAACTCACGAGCCTGTCCCACCGCATCGCAATCGTGCGCGACCGCCGGCTCACCGCGGAGTTGCCCCGCCTGAGCAGCCCGGCGGCGGTTGCCAGCGCCATGCTGGGCGAGAGCCGATGACCATGGGGCGTCTCGCCGGCTCGAAACTCCTCCAGCGGCTACCCGTTTCGATCTGGGTCCTCGCTCTGATCGTCGTCGTCTTCGCACTCTTCCTGCCGGGGTTCGCGCGGATAGAGAACCTTACCAACGTGCTGCGGGTCGGTGCCATCCTCGCCTTGGCGAGCTACGGACAGGCGATCGTACTGATTTCCGGGGGCATCGATTTTTCGATCGGCTCGTCCGTCGCCCTGTGCAGCGTCACCACGGCGCTGGCGATTCAGCAATGGCCGCTCGGACTGGCGCTGACGGTGGGGTTTGCGTCGATCATCGCGGTCGGAGCGATCAATGGCCTGCTCGTCGCCTATCTGAAGCTTTCGCCTTTCCTGGTTACGCTGGGAATGCTTCTGCTCGTGCACGGCTTCGCCGCGATCGCGGCCGGTGGCTTGCCGGTGGAAGTGCCGGACCGCGAAGGCATTCACACGCTGAGCGGTGGCGGGCTTTTGGGCGTGCCTTACCCCGTCCTCATTGCCGCGTTGGCGGCCGTGGCGCTTCATGTCCTGTTTGAACGAACGACACTGGGGCGCTCGTGGTTTCTCATCGGCTCAAGTCGGCCGGCCGCCGAGGCGACCGGCATCAGGCTGCGGCGGAACATCTTCCTGGCGTACGTGCTAGCCGCGGCGTTTGTCGGAGTGGCCGGTCTGATCCTGACCTCGCGCGTCGCGGCCGGCGAACCGAACCTCTATCCGACCCTTCCCTTCGAAACCATGGCCGCTTGCGCCGTCGGCGGGATTCCGCTCACCGGTGGGCGCGGCTCGGCGCTGAATGCCGTCATCGGCGTGATCGTCATTGCAGTCCTTAACAACGCAATCGTCTTGCTGAATTTTCCGGCGTATGCCCAGCTGGCGCTGCTCGGCGCCATCATGGTCGGCGCAGTGATCGCCCAAGGAGTGCCTTCGTGGACACGGCTGGCGCGCATTCGGTCTCTGTAAGGGGCTCGTCGCCGATCTCATTGCGGCTGCGGTTCGGCCTGTTGGGGCAGATGCGCTATACGATCGGTATCGTAGCGACGCTGGTCGCCGCCGCCGTGTTCTCTGCGGCATTTCCTCACTTCGGAACCTTCGAGAACGCCGCGAACATCCTGTCGCTGTTCGGCCCGCTTGCGGTGCTGTCGGTCGGGCAGATGATGGTTGTGCTCATTCGCGGCTTCGATCTTTCGGTCGGCGCGGTTTTCGCTCTGGCGACGGTCATCGCCGCCGAGGTGATGAACGCGACCGGACTGGTGGGGCTCGTGGCCGCGCCGCTCGTCGGCATCGCCTTCGGTCTGCTCAACGGCGCCCTGGTAAGCTACTTCCGCGTCCAGCCGGTCATCGCCACGCTTGGAAGTCTGCTGCTGGCGCGCGGCGGCGCGCTGCTTGCGGCGCCCAACGGACAAGCCGTCATCGTTGGCGGCGACGCGCAGGCCGTCTTGTTGAACCTTCAGCTCGCCAGCATCGCCGGAGTGCCGGTGACTGCCGTCTTCACCTTGGTCGGCTTTTTGGTCGTCGCCTTTGTCCTTTACGCGACCCGCTTCGGACGACGCCTGTTCATGGTGGGAGGCGACCCGCGTTCGGCGGCGCTAGTGGGCGTTCGCGTCCACGCCGTCACGGTCGCGGCCTATGCCATGTGCGGATTTTGCGCCGGCCTCACTGCCATTCTCATCCTGATGCGCACCGGCCTCGGCCTGCCGACCGAAGGCGTGGGAATGGAGGTGCAATCGCTGGCGGGGGCTGTCATCGGCGGAAGCCAGCTGTCCGGCGGCTATGCCAATCCGTTCGGCGTGTTTTTTGCGGCGCTTTTCATTCAGACCACGCAATCCGGTCTGAATTTCAGCGGCATCTCGCCCTACGCCGCCGAAATGGTCATGGGCTGTTCGATCCTGCTTGCGGGATTGCTCGACCGCGTGTCGCAGCGTATCTTCCGCACTGCATAAAGGATAAAGGGGAAAGGACCATACAAATGCTGTGCAAAGCGTTGAAGTGCCTGGCGCTCGCCGCCAGCGCCTTGTGCCTGAGCCTGCCGGCAGCCCAAGCCGCCGATCTGACGATCGGGTATTCAGTCCCGTCGATGAGTTCCGCATTCTGGACTTCGGCGACGTATGGCGTCGAGAAGGAGGCGGAGAAGGCCGGCGTCAAGCTCATCAAGGTCGACGCGGGCAACGACAACAACGTCTCGCAGCAGATCGGTCAGATACAGGATCTGATTCAGCGGCACGTCGGCGCTTTGATCATCGGCGCCGCCAATGACGATGCGTTGAAGCCGATCGCCGAGCGCGCCATCGCCTCCGGAATTCCGGTTATCGGCTTTTCGACGCCGCCGAACACCGACAAGATGTCGTCCTACATCGGCGCCGACCATTACGACATGGGCCGACTGCAGGCCCAATGCATGGGCAAGGCCATCGGCGGCAAGGGCAAGGTCGCGATGATGTCGTTCATCACCGGCCAGATCTGGGCGGATCTCCGCGCCAAAGGTTTCAAGGAAACGCTCGCCAAGGAATTTCCGTCCATCACGATCGTTGCGGAGAATCGCCTTGCGACCACGCGCGCGGATTCGATTACCGTGGCGGAGGATTGGGTGCAGCGCTTCCCCGATCTTGCCGGCATCTACACCACCGTCGACGACATGGCGGCCGGTGTGGTTCCGGCGCTTAAGGCGGCGAAGAAGTCGGTGGTCGTCACCACGTCGAACATGAGCCCCGCGGCTCAGAAGATGATCCACGACGGCGATCTGCCTTGCAGTTCGATCCAGAAGATCGTCGAGCAAGGCCGCAACGCGCTGCAGCAGGCGGTGTTGGCCGCGCGCAAGCAACCAACGACGAAGACCATCCTTCTACCGGCGCTGCTGGTGACGAAGGAAAACATCGACACGATCGATTTGAGCTCGGTAGCGGCGCCCGCCAACTACCGGCCGTAACCTATGACGCTGAGCGGCGGCCGGCGCGAGCGCCGGCCGCCGCCGCGTCGCCTGCCAGCATGGCTTCAAATGCCGTTCTTCGTCTCTCGCGGCCAGAAGTTGCATTACGAGGTGATCGGCCACGGCCGGCCGCTGGTGCTGCTGCACGGCGTGACGAATTACGGAATGGCATGGACGCCGCAGCTCTCGCGCTTTCTTTATGAGGGCTACAAGGTCATCGTTCCCGATCTCGCCGGCCATGGCATGTCGCAGCCGGCGGCGAAAAAAACCACTGTCCCGGAACTGGCGGCCGACGTGGCCGAGCTGTTGGACAATCTTGCGGAGCCCAGGGCGGCGCTCTGCGGCCTCTCGCTCGGCGGCATGGTGGCGCAACAGTTTGCCTGTGACTATTCCGGCCGGGCGACGGCGCTGATGATTGCCAATTCGCGCCCGAACGCGAACACGCCTGAACAGGTTCGCGCAGTGGAAGGCTGGACCGCGCTGCTCGGTCAGCCCAACGGCCCGCAGCGCCGGCTTGAGGCGGTGTGGCCGCGGCTGGTCAATGCGCAATTCAGGCAGACCGAAGCCGGCGCGCAGACGTTCAGGGAGTGGCACAGGGTCGCCGCCGGAGTCTCGGGTCAATCTCTGATCAATGTCGCCATTGGCTTTACCGAATTCGATGCACGCGAAGGTCTGGCAAGGCTGGACGTCCCGGCGCTGGTCATCGCGGGCGAATTCGACGAGATCATTGCCGCCGATATTTCGCGGCAATCCGCCGACCTCATCCCCGGCGCCGAGTTTTCAGTCATCTCGGGAGCCGGGCACATTTCCAACGTCGACTCTGCGGAAGCGTTCACACTCCTCTGCACGGGATTTCTGGCGCGCGCGCTTGCGCGATAGACCCCACGCGCAGCCGCGCCGCCTCATGTGGTTGCCTGGGCTCCGGCCGTTGGGTCGCACGCGTCCGACCGGGTTTCAAGCGCCGGGTTTACGGCGAGCAGCAGTTTTCCCGAAACCTTTCGCGTCTCAAACCGGCGGTGCATTTCCGCTGCCTCTGCGAACGGAAAGCTCCGCTCGATCGGGACGTGAAGCGAGCCGTCTGCCACCGCTTGCACAACAGCATCCACGCCTTTGCGCCAGTATGGCGCCGTTGGATCGAGCTTGCCGAGGCTGAACCGCGTGAAGGTTTGGGAACGCAGCATCAGACGTTCGCGGATATTGTTGAGCGGCGCGCCCTCGGCCTCGCCGATGCTGATAACGTGGCCCAGAATCCGAACCGCATCGAAGGTGCGATCAAGCGTCTTGCCGCCCAGCGAATCGATCGCGAGATCGACGCCCTTGCCGCCGGTCATATCCAGTGCCGCTTGCACGAAATCGTCGCTTGGCGCGAATACAACCTTCTCCGCGCCGTAGCCGAGCGGCCTCTTTTCCTTTCCCGGCGTTGCGATTGTGCCGACAACGCGCGCGCCCGCCTGCGCCGCCATTTGGGTGCAAAAGAGTCCGACGCCGCCGCCGATCGCGTGGATCAGAACGACATCGTCCGCGCCGACTCGAAACACCGTGAACAGCATGTGATAGGCGGTGAGGGCCTGGATTGGAAACGCGGCCGCGGTGGCGAAATCAAGCTTATCGGGTAACGCGATCGCCAGGCGGGACGACGCCACGCATTTCTGTGCGTAGCCGCCGCAGTCGACCAGAGCGGCCACACGATCTCCCGCTCTGAAGTGGGTTACGTCGGCGCCGACGGCGGCGACCACTCCGGCGACTTCATAGCCGGGAACGACCGGATAGGTCACCGGAAAGGAATATGTGCCGCGGCGAATTTGTGTGTCGCCCCAGTTGCAGCCGGCAAACGCAACATCGATGACGACATCGCCGGGACCTGGTTGCGGATCGGGCAGTTCCGTGAGCAGCAGTTTGTCCGGGCCGCCGGGCGATATCACTCTGAACGCCTTCATCAAAACCGTCACTAATTGCCTGATGTGCGACCATAAAAACCATTGTCCATATTGTCCAGAAATGGCGGAGCAGGTGCCGCCGAGCGGATCTGGAACACCTGGCTGGTGCGCCCGTGGCAAGGGCCGGCGCCGGCAAGGGAGTTTCTCCCGCAGGTCTACGGCGGCTGCGCGAAGACACTCATGCGGAGCCTCAGGCCCGCAACAGGGCCTCGACGGCGGCGGCGATCCGTAACAGACGGGCGTCCTGTCCGTTGCGCGCGAGCAGCATCAGCCCGACCGGCGGCGCGGCCGCAAGCGGCAGCGAAATGGCGCAAAGGTCGAAAAAATTGCCGATCGAGGCGTTGCGGAGGAGGATGCCGTTACGGCGTCCGAATTCGTCCGGATCCGCAACCGCGGCGGCGGTCGGCGCGACTATGGCGGTGGTCGGCATTACCAGCGCATCCAGATCAAGCAACAGCCGGTCCATTTTCCGCACCAGCGTTTCGCGTTCGCGCAGCATATAAATGTAATCCGCGGCGGTCACGGTGCAGCCGCGCTCGATGCGCACTCTCACATTTGGGTCGATGTCGGCCCCCCGACGCGAAACCCGGTCGCGATGAATGGCGCATGCCTCTACCGGCGAGATCGCGCCTCTAGCATTAACCGCCGCCATCTTGGCGAACAGCGCGGTTTTTTCAGAAGCGATGCGCGCATTGGCAGCCCGCAGCCGCTCAAGCGCGGCGGCAAAGGCGGAGGCCACGGTGTCGTCCAGGCCTTCCAGCGGAAGTCCCTCGGCGATGCCGAAACGCAATCCGGCGAGATCGCTGGCGGCTGGCGCGCCGAACGCCTCGGCATCCCATTCGTCGCCGGCCATCACCGCATCGGCCTTGGCGCAATCGACGACGCTACGGCCGAGCGGTCCTACGGAATCGAGAGAAAAACTCAGCGGAAACAGACCTTCAACGGAGATTCGCTGCCGGCTCGGCTTGAAGCCGACGACGCCGCACAGGCCGGCGGGAATGCGTACGGAGCCCCCGGTATCGCTGCCGATCGCGATTTCACACATGCCGTCGGCCACCGCCACCGCGCCGCCCGATGATGAGCCTCCCGGAACGCGGGTGCGGTCGGCAGGATTAAGCGGTGTGCCGAAGTGCGGATTGGTGCCGATGACCGTGAAGGCGAACTCGCTCATGTTGGTCTTGGCGACGATCACTGCGCCGCCGGCGCGGAGCCGGCGTACGATCGCAGCGTCTTTCCCGGCGGGGGGCGCTTCTTCGGCCAGCACTTTGGATCCGGCACGGGTCTGCTCGCCGGCGACGTCGAACAGATCCTTGATAGTCACGATGGCGCCGTCCAGCGGCCCCAGCGAAATTCCGGACCGCGCCCGCGCGTCGGCGGCATCGGCAGCCATGCGCGCGGCATCGGCATACACCGTCAGGCACGCGCGCGCTCCTTCGCCGGTTGGGTCGGCGATACGCTGCAGGGCGGATTCAAGCCGGTCGCGGGAAGATGACATGTTCATAGTGTCGGTAACGAAGTGCGCTTGCGCAGCGCGGTGAAGGCTAGTGGTCCGATTCTAACATTCGCATCCCGGTTCGGTAGGCTATCATGCGAATGTTAGAATCAAAGGACCACTAGAAAAATATGAGTGCTAGGCT
>Ga0335085_10005671_pt1 | contig 19950 bp, 14 predicted proteins | sample Lox_Sample_45_FD_206712 | JGI IMG/M metagenome (GOLD analysis project Ga0335085, IMG submission 206712) | Soil microbial communities from Loxahatchee National Wildlife Refuge, Florida, United States - Lox_Sample_4.5 | ecosystem: Environmental > Terrestrial > Soil > Wetlands | place: USA...
TGCGTTCGTCTGCGGCTCTTCGTCCGTCCACGGCATTTCATGTGTGGATGTTAATTTCATGGTTTATATTTCCATGTTAAGAACCGCGGAGGAAGTCGAAGCGCGCCTACCTCCACGCTACCCGCTCCCGGCACTCGGCGAAATGCAGGTAGCCGGTCAGCGCCTTCCTGACCGTGGTCTTTTCTCAGGTGCGATAGCCCAAGGGCATTCGCACGTAATCAATTTGAATCGGGCAGGCCGCCACCCTCGCCTTGTCCAAAGCAAAGTTGTTGTAACTCGACCAGCGCCGGAAGGACCCACGGTCAGGACTGCTTTGACCTTGGCGACTCCCTTCTCCTGCGCATCCTCCCTCAAAAGAAAAGGGTTCCTGACACCGTCCCCTCCGGTCCCCTCCTGACACCATCCCCCCGCGGACCTTGGAGAGCAGGTCCGCGCTTGCTTTGATCACTTGTGGACAAGGTAGGTTCCGCTTACCGCCCAGACTGAATCGTTGACCTTCATACCGTAGCCGACTTTGTCCTCGACCAGTCCGCCTTTGGCTGGGTTGTGGAACCTGTATTGCATGCAGCCTTCGCCCTTTTCCATGGCGATGCGCTCGCCTGACTTAACAAAAGCAAAGGCGTTCTGGTAAGTCGTGCTGCCGACATCCTGACCAGCCAGCCACGGCATGTAGCCGTGCGCAAGGACCTTGGTCCCTTGAAACACGGCCATATAGTAGTTCCCATCTTTCCATTGCTTGTCGCCTTGATTGATCTGTTGGATAACTGTGCCCTGGTCTTTCTTCAGCGCCGCGACAGTCCTTTTGACCAGCGCTTGGACCCTCGCCATGTCAACGCCCTTATCGCAACTGACCTCACCCGGGATTTGGGCGGCAACGGACACCGGCAGCGAAATGAGTAACAGGGCGCCCACGAGGATGCTTTTCATGTTGTCCTCCGCGTAAAGCTCAGACCAGAATTTCCGTATTCAGTTTTCGCCCGACCGGTAATGTACACCCGAGCGCCTCTGAATTCAATGTTACGCGGAGCTTGCAGAGCTGAGAGGGCGAACGGTGTCAGGTACTGCGCCCACCTCTGCTACCCTGTTTGGGTAAGACTTTGTGTTGACTCGGCATGGTTTAGTTGCTAGCATTCGGGGCACTTGGTGGAGGGGGTACGCCCCGATGCCAGCACCGGTTCAACACTCCTGCCGTGTGCGTTTCGCGCCCTTCGAGTTCGATCCGCGGGCGGGCGAACTGCGCAAGCACGGCCTGGTGATCGGCCTCCAGGAACAACCCTTTCAAATCCTCAGCATGCTGCTGGCGCATCCCGGCGAACTGGTGGCGCGGGAGGAAATTCGCCATAAGCTATGGCCGAACGACACGATTGTGGAGTTCGATCACAGCATCAACGCCGCGATCAAACGCCTGCGCGATGCGCTGCTGGACACGGCCGACGAGCCTCGATACGTGGAGACGGTGGCGCGGCGAGGGTATCGGTTCATCGCGGGTGTGGAGGTCGTCACGCCGGTGCCGGAGCCGGGGATTGCCGCGGGGATGCCGCCACCACCTGCTCCCGTGATTGCACCGGCCCGCGTCACCCCAGCGACCGCCCCGCATGAGGCACGCTCGTCCGAAAGCATCGACGAATCATCTTCTGACCTCGTAGGCAAGATGGTCACGCATTATCGCGTGGTTGCGCGCATCGGCGGCGGCGGCATGGGGGTGGTCTACAAGGCCGAGGACACGCACTTGGGCCGCATGGTGGCGCTGAAGTTCCTGCCGGAGGAATTGGCACACACGCCTAAATCCATCGAGAGATTCCGGCGCGAAGCCTACGCTGCCTCCGCCCTTGACCACTCCAACATTTGCAGCGTCTATGAGATTGGCGAATACGAAGGTCAGCCATTTATAGTCATGCAGTACCTGGCGGGGCAGACGCTGAAGCAGATGCTGGGCCGGCACCATCCGCGAAATTCCTCCTCTGCGGGCAGGGAAACGGAGGCTCAGTCAACTCGGGATTCGGGGGAGCACCAATCGGCGATCAAACCGCTAAAGGTAAACGAAATACTCGACTTGGGGGTTCAGGTCGCCGACGCCCTCGATGCGGCACACTCCAAAGGCATCGTGCACCGTGACATCAAGCCGGCGAACATTTTCATCACGGAGCGCGGTCAAGCCAAGCTGCTGGACTTCGGGCTTGCGAAGTTGGTGCGGGACCACGAAGCAAGGAGGGAAGCCACCAGCGACTCGACGACTTCGGATGAATCTTTAACGAGCAGTGGTGAGGTCGCAGGCACGGTCGAGTATATGTCTCCGGAGCAAGTGGGGGCCGAGGAACTCGACGGGCGCACAGATTTGTTTAGCCTTGGCCTGGTACTTTACGAAATGGCGACCGGGCAACGGGCTTTCAGCGGCGACTCGGTGGGGGTGGTCGTCAACGCCATCCTCCACCGCGTTCCGCCATCTCCCCGGCTTTTTAACCCGGACGTACCTCCGAAATTCGAGGAGATCGTCTTCAGGGCAATTGAAAAAGACCGCGGGCTTCGTTACCAGACGGCTTCAGGCATGCGAGCCGATCTCCAACGCTTGAAACGCGATACCGAATCAGAGCAAGGAGGGGTTCAGCCGGTTGTCAGGGATCACCGTTCCGTCTGGAAACGGCGTCCGGGGGTGGCGACCGGCATCGCTTCTCTCGCCCTGCTTGCGATCGCGATTCTGCTGGTGGGGCTGAATGTGGCCAACTTGCGCAATCGCCTGCTTGGGCCTCAGACGGGCCTCCATATCCAATCGTTGGCAGTGCTGCCGCTCGAGAACCTTTCAGGTGATCCGGAGCAGGAATACTTCGCGGACGGTATGACGGAAGAACTGATTACCAACTTGGGGAAGATTAGCGCGCTGCGAGTCATCTCGCGAAATTCCGTGATGCAATACAGGCGGGAGCGCAAGCCCACACCGCAGATTGCCAAGGAGTTGAATGTGGATGCCGTGGTGGAAGGCGCTGTGCTGCGCTCGGGCGATCGCGTGCGAATTTCCGCCCAACTGATCCAAGCCAACCCGGAAAAGGATCTATGGGCGGAAAGCTACGAGCGCGACCTGAGTGACGTGCTGGCGTTGCAGAGAGAGGTGGCACAGGCCATTGCTGAGGAAGTAGAGATCAAGCTGAGTCCGCAGGAAACGAGCCGCTTACGACCGGCACGCGCCGTGAAGCCTGACGCCTACGAGGCCTACCTCAAAGGCCGATACTTTTGGAACAAGCGGGACCGCGAGGGAGTGACGAAAGGCCTGCAGTACTTCCAGCAAGCGGTCGAGCTGGAACCGAGCTACGCCCTCGCCTACGCCGGCATAGCTGACTCGTATATTATACTTGGCGGAAATTATTGGCTCTCCCCTGATGAGGCCTTCCCCGCGGCAAAGGCCGCGGCGCTGAAGGCGGTGGAAATTGATGATTCGATCTCTGAGGCGCATGCTTCGCTTGCACAGACCATGGAACTGGAGTGGGATTGGAAAGGGGCGGAGAGGGAATACAAGCAGGCCCTTGCCCTAAATTCCGGCTATGCGACCGCTCATCAGTGGTTCTCTGTTTTTCTATCAATTATGGGGCGCCATGAGAAGGCAATAATGGAGGCAACGAGCGCTGCGGAACTGGACCCACTCTCGCCCATCATTAGCTTGCGCCGCGCACAAGCTTTTTACTTGGCCCGCCGATACGAAGAAGCGAAGGGAGCTCTCAAGAGAACCTTCGAAGTATCGCCGGACTTCTTTTTCGCCCGACACCTCCTGGGAGTAGTGGACTTGCAGGAACACAAGCTCGAAGAAAGCATCACAGAACTTCAAAAGGCGGCCACGCTCTCCCCAGAAGATGACGAGACGAACGCAACACTCGGTTATGCGTATGCGCTATCCGGCAGGGAACGTGAGGCACAGGCGGCCCTCGACATGTTGAAGGAACAATCAAGGAGAAGATACGTGTCACCGCGACTCATTGCCTTGGTGTGTGTGGGCTTGAACAAGAAGGGAGAAGCATTTGAATGGCTGGAAGAGGGTTATAAGCACCGTGATAGCGAGATCCCTTCGATCGGCGTGGAGCCCATGTTCGACCCTTTGCGTTCGGACCCCCGTTTTCATGACTTGTTGCGGCGTATGAATCTTCCGGCATAGAGGCTTGGCTTGCGTGGTCCGAGTAAGGCTGCCACTTTGGAAGGCGAGTGGACCTACTGGATCCCTAAGGATGGAGTCAGATATGAAGGCAGAAGGGGAGAGGAAAACACGGGGTCGCATGGCATCGCTTTGCAAGATGAGGGACCTTTCTGAGACGCTTCCCGACGCCGACGTGATGTTGATTGACCCTCCGTTCCATCCGTTGAAATACCCATCCTTAGGTCTCCATCTTCTCCAAGCATGTGGCCGGGAGGCTGGATTCCGTGTGCAGGTCCTCTATGCAAGCATGTTACTGGCCTCGATCGTTGGGGAGGAACTCTACGAGGATATTTGCCTTGCGCCGGATGGAACCTTCGCGGGAGAGCGATTCTTCGCCCGGTGTGCTTTCGGCCTTCCGCCGCTCGGACGACGGGCCACCCGCATGTTTCAATCCGATTGGGTGATCGGTCCGAACCAGGATTGGGAAATCTACCCCGATCTTGATTCCCGTGACGGCAGACAACCGATCACTCTCTCGATGTTGCGGCGTTTGGAAAGGTGCGCCGACGGCTACCTGGAAAGTGTCGCCAGGGCCGTCAGCACGCGATCCTACAAGGTCGTCGGTTGTACCACAACCTTCGAACAAACTGCCGCCAGTGTGGCCTTGCTGGGCCGGATCAAGAGCCTCCGCCAAGACACCGTCACCATTCTCGGGGGGGCAAACTGCGAGGGGGAGATGGCGAGCGGGATTGCCACCCTACCTTCGGGTATTGACTATATCTTCTCAGGGGAAAGTGAAGTTACCTTTGTGACGTTCATCAGGGATATCCTCGCTGGGGCGCGGCCCCCAAGCCGCCTCATCCCAGGCGAGCCGTGCCGGGACATGGATTCCCTGCCCAGGCCTTCCTACGAGGAGTTCTATGAGCAACGCCGGCGGTTCCTTCCGAGGAGCAAAGTGCCAGCCGAGCAAACGGAAATTCCCTACGAAACCAGTCGGGGCTGCTGGTGGGGACAGAAGCATCCTTGTACCTTCTGCGGGTTCAGCGAAGAGGCCATCGTGTTTCGGCAGAAGTCTCCGGGCCGGGTGATCGAGGATCTGCATGCGCTCCTCGAGGCGTGTCCCACGAAAAAGGTGAACATGACCGACAGCATCATGCCTTACTCATTCTTCCGAACCCTTCTTCCTCTTCTTGCCGCGGATCATCTCGGGGCAACAATTTTCTATGAGCAAAAGGCTAACCTCTCTCTGCCGCGCATTCTCGCTCTCCAGCGGGCGGGAATCACGTCCATCCAGCCGGGGATTGAGTCGCTTTCGTCTCGTCTTCTGAACTTGATGGACAAGGGCGTGCACGCACGACAAAATCTCGCGTTACTACGATTTGCGCGAGCGGCGGGCGTAAGTCTCTACTGGAATCTTCTTTGGGGATTTCCTGCCGACGATGCAAAAATATATGAGGAGACTCTCGGCCTTCTTCCTCTGCTCCATCACCTTCAGCCCCCAAACGGATTGATTCACTTGGATATTGATCGATTCAGTCCCTATTATTCCCAGCCGGCTCAATTCGGTGTGTGCAACATAAAGCCCCGGGCCGGATACTATGGTTTTCTGCCCGAGGGGGCCGATATTGAACGGATTGCCTACCATTTTACGGCGGAGTACCCCTGCGGAGCTCATGACCACATGGAAGTGATCTCCAGATTGTGGCAGGAAATGACACGGTGGCGGGACGCGTGGAGGAATAAAGATAGAGCCCCGAATCAGGACTTGAGACTGTCACGGAAGCGCGGATTGTATGTATTGGTTGACACACGCGGTCTGTGGAGAAAAAAGAGAGCGTACTCGCTGAATGAACAGGAAGCCTCCACCCTGATGACTGCGAGCCCTTATTCCGGAAGCTGCCTTGAGGCATGGGCCGTGCAGGAAAAGCTCGCCGTTATTACCGACCTTTGGTTTGTGCCTCTGGCGGTGGCCGAGCCTGGAATTCTCCTGGAACTGATGGGGAACGAGGAGCTGGACAACCAGCGAGAAAGAGGTCTCGCAGCTCTGATGACCACGCCCCACCCTCCAAGTGAGCATGGAAGACCCTTGCCTCGCGAGGCGGAGGTGAGAGATCCCCCTGGGTTGTGAGAAGCGAAAGGCCGAGGGACATTGCCTTTGGCTCTTGCCACATCTCGGTTGACAATTCAATCTTTGCACCGATAGACTGCAACCCTAATTCTTGCTTGCGTTTCGCAAGGAACATTAATGATGTCAACTGGTGTAGGAGGGTGATTATGCCTGGTCAGAGCAAGAAACAGGGAGGCAAACCGGGGAGGAAGATAGATAAGATGTTAGAGGAGATAGAGAAGAGGATGGACGAGGTAGAGAAGAGAATGAAGGAGATAGAGAAGAAGATTGAGGAGAAGGGAGAGGGCCAGCCTGCGCGGGCTGCCGAGGAAGCATCGAAATTCTACAGAGGAAGGCAGGTGTGTGCCCGTTCAGCTTTCATAAACGCCACTGCAATTAAAAAGAGACCTTTCATTTCCGACGAGCCCGGCACCCGGGCGGTCCTCGATATCGAAGTCCATGCGATTCCGTTCCGTACATACGGAATTAGGGAACCAACCAGCATTCCTGGAAACAAGAAAACACAAGCCTTCTGACCGTCCAAGCCAGATAGCACCAAACCGGTAGGTCCCCCCATTCTCGGAACTGTTCAGCGGAGGTCTTTTTCCACCTCGCTGCCCAGTTGGAGGATGGTGTCGCGAGCCGCGCGCACATCTTCCTTGCGGGACCGGTGGTTCAAAACGCAAAAGCGCAAGACATGCCGCCGCTCAAGCCGTGTGGAAGAGAGCATCAGCATCCGGCTGGCAATGATTCTGGCAACCAGGGCATCGTTAAGGCGATTGAGAAAAGTCTCGCGCTGGTCGCCCACCGGAGTGGCTGCCGGCACATACCGAAAAGTAAACACTCCCAGCGATGGCGGCGTAACGATTTCGATCTGAGGAATTTGCTGGAAAAAAAGCACGGCATATTCCGCAAGGTCAAGGCATTGACTGATAATCTCGCGAATGCGCCCAATGCCGTATGTCTTCACCGCCATCCAGACCTTCAGCGCGCGAAAACCGCGCGTGAGCTGGAGGCCGTAATCACAGAAGTTCACTTCGCGTTCTTCACGCTCCACGTCGAGCATGTAATCAGGCAGAATGCGAAACGTCTCCAACAGCTGGCGTCCTTCCCGGACCAGCACGCAACCGGCCTCGATGGGGCAATAGAACCACTTGTGGGGGTCAAGGACCACGGAATCCGCCTGCTCGATCCCGCGCAGCAGCTCGCGGCCGCGTGCCGTAAGCACCGCGAAGCCGCCATAAGCAGCGTCGACGTGAAACCAGACAGCGTTTTCGCGCGCCACCTGGGCGACCGCATCCAGGGGGTCAATGGCGCCGGTGCTGGTAGTGCCGGCGCTCGCCACCACCGCCATGGGGCGAAAACCTGCCTTGAGGTCTTCGCGGATCTGCGCGGCCAAGGCCTGAGGTTGCATGCGAAACTGTGCATCGGTGGGAATGCGGCGCCATTGGGGCTCGCCAATTCCCAGAATCCGCAGGCCGCGGTCGATAGCCGTGTGCGCATGGGCGGAAAGGTAGACCACGGCATTCTGCGTCACGTCGCCCAACATGACTCGCCGCGCCACCGCCAACGCCGTCAGACTCGCCACCGAGCCGCCGCTCACCAGGAGGCCGGAGGTTTCCGGCGGCAAGGACAGAATCTGCTTGAACCAGTCGATGACGAGGATTTCCACCTGGCTCGGGCCGGCGGATTCAAACCACGTGCCGGCAAAAACATTCGTCCCTGCTGCGAGCATATCCCCCAGAATGCTGATGAAGCTCGGGGCGCTGGGGACAAAGGCGAAGAATCGCGGATGATCCAGGGGAATTGAGTACGGGACAACGTCCCGGGCAAACTTGGCGAAGACCTCATCAAAGTCCATCGGGTTCTCGGGAAGCGGTTCTCGCAACAGCGCCTCGGTTTCTTCCCGGTGCAACTCCTGGCCCAGCGTACTCTCCCGCAGATTCACAATGCGATCGACCACATAATCGGCTACGCGGTGCGCGGCACGGCGCATGGCCTCGGGATGGAGGTCGAGTGAGACGTCCCGGATGCGCATTTCCAGCTCGTTGAATGAGGCTTGATCCTTCATTCCAGAACTCCTGGGGAATTATATTCCGGCCGGGCGCACAAGTCAGGCTGTTGAAAAAAGCTGTAGCGGCGGCTTTATGCCGCCATCATAAGTTGAAATCCTTGGATAAATGGCGGGGTAAACCCGCCGCTACATCGCACCACCGGTTTCTTCAACCGTCTTATTGCCGAGATATTGGCCAAAGCGAGACATTTAAGCTTGCAACGCAGCTGGTGCACGAGGCACGCGTCAGTTCTCGCTTAAGACGCCGACGATGGCGTTGCGGAGAGTTTCCGGCTGGACGTACCCGATCCAGTGGTCTCTTACGATCCCCTTTCGATCAATTAAAAAGAGGGTCGGGAAAATAGCAATGCCGCCGAAAGCCTGATCGCTTTCCTTGGTCCAGTTTGCGATGGGATAGGAGATGCGATGCTCCTGAACATAACGCTGCCGCACCGAATCGTCGTAATCGAGGCCCAGGGTGAGGTCGTCGTTGGCGCCCACAATGACCAGGCCGCGCGGTGAAAGCTCCTGGTGAAGGGATACAAGCGCGGGCGCTTCCTGCATGCAGGGCGGGCAGCCGGTGAACCAGACTTCCAGGAGCTGCACCTTGCCACGATAGTCCGCTAGGCGAAGATCCCCGCCACCGAGGCGCGTCAGGGTTGCGTCCGGAGCGGGTTTGCCTTCCCAACCACCGATCTCGCGCGCCAAAGCCTGGCCGAATTTCGGATCGGCTTTGATTCTTTCCACATCCACATGAGTGATTTCTCCCGTCTTCGGATCGCGCGTGAGGAATCGAGGAACCCGGGGGTCCGATTCCATGACCCGCAGCAGGACATCGGCGGCAGCGGGCGAACGCAGGTCAAATTGCTCGGCAATAACGGCGAGCGACGGGGGCGATTTAAACTTCTTCTGATAGTTGGCGACAAAGAGCGGGATCCGAAAGAAAGCATTATAGAGTTTGTTAAGAGCCTGGCGTTCATCCGGCTGGATAAAGACCCGGTTGTAGAGGTCAGTGACTATCAACGGTTGGCCAGGTTGGAGGTTCGTGCGGATGTAATCGAGCACGCGGGCCTCGGCCTCCGAGGAAGCCACCGCGGCCGCAGTGTTTCCGGCGAGAATCGCGAGCAGCAGGATGACGTAGCGAAGATGGCTCATGGTGTCAGTGCGGCCTCCGTGTCCTTCGTATTGCAATCCCGGCCGTTCCCTGACCGGTTCGCTCCTTCGGCCTGGTTGAATGCCAGCCAGTGAAATTCCAGGGAGAAATGCAGGTACTGGTCCAGGTAGCTCCAGCCGTGGTTGCCCGGCCGCAACACGAATTGATGCGGAAAACCCTTGGAAGTCAGAATCTGATCCAACTCCTTCGCGCCTTCGTCAAAACCGTAGCGGTCCTGATCGCCACAATCGAAGTAGAGCTTCAAGTTGGCAAATCGATCTGGATGCTCGGCAAGGGTCAGCGGGTTGTTGGCATCGAAGTAAACCTCGTTAAGAGGCGCGCCGAAAGGTTCCTGCAAGACCTTCGCGTAGAATCCCCAACGGCCTTCGGTGGGAAGGGGGTTGGGAAACTTCGCAATCAGCGCCGCGCTGTGGGCGCTGGCGGACCCGAAGACGTCGGGATGCTGCATGCCCAGATGCAGTGCCCCAAAGCCGCCCATCGACACGCCGCTGATTCCCCGGGCTTCTCGATTTGGGATCGTACGATACTTGTGATCGATCGCCGGGATGAGTTCCTGAATAAAGAAATCTTCATACCGCTCACGGCCGTCAAAGGAGTTTACGTAGAAACTCTTGCCGCCTTCGGGCATCACCACTAGGAACTTCCCGATCTTGCCCTGGCTCATTAGGCTTTCCCAGGTTTGCTGCCCGCTGTGTTCACTCCAGCTCCGGTCACGCTCGAAGAGGCCGTGGAGGTAATAGAGCACCGGATATTTCTCCGCCCCGGAATCGTAGCCGGGAGGCAGTGCGACGCAGTAATCCACTGCGTGGCCGAGCATAGTGCTGGAGATGGACTCGCATTCGACGCGGGCGCTAGTTTGCGCGACCACCGGCCCGGCGAAAAGACTGAAAGCAAACAGCGTGAGGCCTGGCCCAATGAGCCGTCGGAGGCGGTTGCGGTTGGGGTGCAATAGGCGCATGGGCAATTGTGATGGCAGAATGAACCCTGTCAAAGTATTCATTCTGAGGCTGGCTTGGGTGGGAGTCAAGCGCGGATGACGCGGTGCGGGGGGAAGGGGCCTGACCCCCACGCTTGCGCCGATGCGTGCTTTTCGTTCCCTCTTGGGCACGAGCCCCAAGAACTTGCTGTGGCAAGGCAGGCTTTCTTTGCGCCCTCCGTGGCGAGAAAGGCTTCCGCCAGAGTTCACAGAGTGGCTCGGCGCGCTCGGTGAGAAATCTTTTGAGCTCCAAGTCACAGCGAAGACCGATAAAGCGTGGGACCGGGCCTCCCAACCGTTCGACACCGGGCTCGTTATTTGGGCATCGGCTGGTTCCAGATCAATTCGAGGGTGACACCGCCATAAGGGTCGGTATCGAGGTAGGCGAATCGCCCTTTGCCTTGGGGGGTGTCCCAACCACCCCACATGGAGCGTGGCGCGCCTATGGCCGCAAAGGTCTTCGCCGCGGCGTCCATGTCCTCGACGTCGACCCCTACATGGTGGAGACCCTCGCCATGTTCCTTAAGGTACTCCTCGTAAATATTGGGGCCTTGGGTGGACTGAATCCATTCCAAAGGTGCATCGCCGTAGCGCTGCCAGCCCAAGTCCATCTCGAATTTTCCCGGCTGGCCGCGGTACATCCGGTCGACGCTAATATTGTGATCGATCTGCGTGCCGCCGAAGCCCAGGCTTTGCCAGTACTCACCCACCTTGCGGACGTCGCGCACCACGAATGCATAGTGATTGAATTTTGTCAGGGGGGCGCCGTTTAATTCGATGCCGGCAGGGGCAGGCGCCAGGTCACCGGGATCGTGGTAGAGCACGATCGTTAGGCCGCCGCCACTCGCCGCCGTGTCGAGGTAAGCGCCGTGCCCTGTCCCCTTGGCGTTCTTCCACTCGGTGCTCTGCACCACATCCACACCTCTGGAATGGAAGTATTGAATCTGCTTCTCAAGTTCCTGGTCGCTCTTCACCGCAAAACCCAGCGCCAGGACGCCGTCACCGTGCCGCTCCAGGAATTCGGTGTAGATATTGCTTCCCGTCACAGGCTGGATCCACTCGATGAAGACATTGCCGACGTGGCCGAACGCTGACCGGGCTGTGGTAGGAACCGGCTTGCCCCGGTAGACGAGCCCCGTGAATTCCGTGACATTGGTCCGTTCGATGTTTTTCAGCCCCAATTTTTGCCAGTAATTCAAAACCGGATCGAGGTCTCTCGCGATCCAGATCATCGAACTTACATGGCCGTAAATCGAGAGGTCTACAACGGGCTTGGCAATTTCGGCGCCGGGTGTGGGTGACGCCCAGGCGGCGATGAACAGAAGAGCGAAGGTCATCTTCAGTTTGGTTCTCATCTAACCCTCAGAATGGCGAAGTAGATATGTCTTCAGCCGTATCGAAAGCCGGCGCGAAGGGCTCAGCCAGGAACCGCCAGCCCGTCAGAGTTGCGGCATCGCGAGCCAGCAACTCCGAGACGGCGATGCGGTTGAGGTTTAAGGTATTGCGAATCCAGGCCGTGCGCTGCTCGGCGGGCTCGGGACTGCCCAGCGCGCCCAGCAGCCAGGCGAGCGCTTGCTGGTCGCAGGGAAAGTATATGGGGATGCGCGGCATAGGAGGATTCATCGAGGTTCGCGCGTTGGCATACATCTTCTGCATATCGATCTTCCGGTATAGCCGTTCGTGGATGGCGTCTGCCAAGCCCACACCTAGGGCATTGCCACAACTCTCGGGGGTGACATCACGGACATAGATCAGGCGGATCTGCGGCGCCTCACCGGGATGGAGTTCCACGCCCCGGCCGACGATTTTCGTGTCCATCCCCGTACCGCTGATGTTCTTGCCCAGTTCATCCACGATCAGAAGATCGAGCATGGGAAAGGGAACCCGCGCTACCAGCGGCCGGGCGACTTCCAGGCAAGCCTCTTCCATGGCGGCGATACCCGCAGCAGCGGCAGCGCGCAGCACCGCGACTTGATGAAATTCGTTTTCGACCACAGCCATGCCGGCCAGTATTTTTCCACTCGCCAGCACTTTCGCCGACATCGCGCGAATGACCTTTTCAAATCCAAACTTCCAGCTCCAGTGGTGACATTCCAAAGCGCCTTCGGCTTTCCCCATGCCGACCGCAATCATCTTGAGGAGCCCGCTCTCAATTTTGCCGGAGAAATCCGTGTGCGGCTTCACCCGGTTCAGCAACACCACACCATCGGCTTCCCAGGCGAGGCGATCCATGAAGACCTGAAAACCCTCGGGGGTCGTCCCCAGGGAAACGGTTTCCATGGAAGAAAGAAGGTCGGCGCCCAGGAAATCCGCGGTGATTCCATATTGGATGAGTATTTTCTGCTGCCCTTCGGCCGTCGCGCCGCCGTGGCTGCCCATGGCGGGGAAGACGAATGGCCGCGCGCCATGACTCTTTAGCCAGTGGCAAAGTTCCCTGGCCAGAATATCAATGGCGGCAATGCCGCGGCTGCCCACTGCCACGGCGATGCGCTTGTCGCGTAGCGTACCCACGGGCAACGCCAACTTCTCCAGCGCCCGCGCAATTTCAAGGGGCAAATCAGTTAGGCCAGAAGCGCTGGGGGCTACTCGTTCCAGTATCCGCAGAGGGCCGAGGGGATGAGGTTGGTTGGTCGACATGGTGACCACTCACGTTATCGCGGGAGAGAGAATGCGTCAAGGGGTGAGCCGGGAACAGAAGCGAGCCTGAATCTAGGAGCCAGAAACGGCACAGGAAGAATTTCTGTCGCTGCGGCAATACCGATTGCGCATGGTCTTTCGCAAGGCGGCGCTAATTGAAAGCTGGCAGGTTGATGGAGTATCGTAGCGCTAAGCTTCAGCTCGGCACTTGCCGACCCTTGGCGCTTCCCAGGGCAGGCTCGAAAGGCCGGCGCTTCATCCGCTCAGCAGGTGCGCCGGTTGCGGAGACCCGCATAATCAGAATTGATGGAGGCTCTATGAAGATATACTTGCGCAGCGTCCTGTGGGTGTGGCTGATTTGCGTATCCCCCTCGTTGATTTTCTCTCAACAGGCCACCCCGAAACCTGCGAATCCTGCGTTGTCACAAGCGCCGCCCCAGACATTCCCCCTTTGGGAACACGACGCTCCGGGGGCCATGGGGCGCGAAGACGATGACATTCCCACGTTGACCTACTACCCCGCTTTGCATGGAGCGCCCACAGCGGTGATTGTTGCCCCGGGCGGCGGCTATCGCGGCCTAGCCATGAACCACGAGGGCCGGCAAGTGGCGAACTGGCTCAATGCCGCGGGAATAACGGCGTTCGTCCTGAAGTACCGGCTCGGGCCCCGTTACCACCACCCCATCGAATTAGGTGACGCGCAACGCGCCATTCGCATGGTGCGGACGCACGCGGCTGAGTATGGCGTGAAACCTGATCGAATCGGCATGATGGGATTTTCTGCGGGCGGCCACCTAACTTCCACTGCGGAAACCCATTTCGACAGCGGGGATCCCAACGCTCCTGATCCCATCGACCGAGCAAGCTCGCGGCCGGACTTTGCGATCCTCTGTTACCCGGTCATTTCATTCACGGCGCCTTATGCCCATAAGGGCTCCGCCCAAGCGCTGCTGGGCGATTCACCTGACCCGCGGCTGGTCGACGACCTCTCCAACGATCTCCGCGTCACCACCTTGACGCCTCCAACGTTTCTGTTCAGCACCAGTGAGGACACCGGAGTTCCGGCGGAAAACAGCGTCGCATTCTACTTGGCGTTGCACAAAGAGCATGTGCCCGCGGAGCTGCATGTCTTCCAGAAGGGCCCCCACGGCGTGGGATTAGACCTGGGCGATCCCGCCTTGGGAGAATGGCCAAAGCTGCTCCTCAATTGGATGCGCGGCTTGGGGCTAATGGAGAAATGAGGCGGTCGCACGCTGCCGGCAACGTTCCGGAGGGAATCTGGGATTTACTTTGACGACCTCGCACGTGGCATCGAGGCATTTTGCGGAATGGGGTTCCCGCGCTTTGTGCTTCTTGATTTACAATTGACAGTATTAAGCTGGGTACCTATCCTGAAAAAGCGGGCCTTTCATTGATGGAGAATTAATGAATCTCATAAAGCCCTTCAATCCGGCTGGGCACGGTTCCGCGTTGCGTGCATCCGGATTAATGGCAATATAATTTCTTCCGAGGATTCATGAACTTCAAAACTCTTGCAATCCATGCGGGGCACGACCCCCAGAAACATTTCGGCGCGGTGATGCCGCCCATTTATCAGACCTCCACTTTTGCCTTCCGCGGGGTGGGCGAACCGGGGCCTTTTGACTACTCGCGGAGCGGCAATCCCACGCGCAAGACGCTGGAATGCTGCCTGGCCCAGTTAGAGGGCGGGACGGCGGGATTCGCGTTTGCCACGGGCATGGCCGCGGAAACCACCTTGCTCATGATGTTTTCATCGGGCGATGACATCATTGTCCACGACGACCTTTATGGCGGCACCTATCGCCTGTTCGAGTCGGTATTCACCGACAAGCAGATACGCGCCCAATACGTTGACTTGCGCAACACCACCAAGCTTCATTCCGCGCTCGCGGGCGGAGCCAAGGCGGTTTGGGTTGAGACGCCAACCAATCCCCTGATGAATCTCGTGGATATCCGCGCGGTATCAGACCTTGCGCACGAACATGGGGCGCTGGTCATCTGTGACAACACATTCCTTTCGCCCTATTTCCAGCGGCCGCTGGAATTGGGCGCCGACATTGTGATGCACTCGACAACCAAGTACATTAACGGCCATTCCGACGTAGTGGGAGGGGCGCTGGTCGTCAAGGACCCTGCCCTCGCGGAGAAGATCGGCTTTCTCCAGAATGCCATGGGCACCTGCGCCGGCCCTCAGGACTGCTTTCTGGTTCTGCGGGGCGTTAAGACATTGGCCATCCGCATGGAGGAACACAACCGCAACTCGCTCGCCATCGCGCGCTGGTTGGAAAAGCATCCCAAAGTATCGGCCGTCCTGCACCCAGGGCTCGAAAGCCACCCTCAGCACGAATTGGCAATGCGCCAGACGAGTGGCTCGGGGGGGACTTTCTCCTTCCGCCTGCTCGGCGGAGAAGCGGCGGTGTACCAACTCTTGGCAAATTGCCGGATCTTCACTCTGGCGGAGTCGCTGGGCGGAGTAGAATCACTGATCGAGCATCCCACTACCATGACGCATGCCTCAGTTCCTCGCGATGCCCAGTTGAAGATGGGGATAACGCCGGATCTCATTCGCATTTCCGTCGGCCTTGAGGATGTCAGCGATCTGATCGCGGATTTGAATGCCGCGTTAGCCGGATAAGACAAAAAGGAAATCCACGAGTGACACGAGGGAAAACCTTCGCTCACTTCCCAAGGGTGACAGCGAAAGTCGGGTGGCAGTTGGTGGCGGGATCGTTGGTTACCGACTTGGTCGCGTCTCCGTTGTGGATGGTGAACTCCATGGGGGGCTTCTTCAGCTCATCAGGCAGGCCTTCGAAGTGCGCCTTGCCGTCACTGTTGGTGCCGACTTCAAGATCAGTATCTCTCTTGCTCATGAAAAGGGTCTCATGGGTATTCACCTGGCTGAATCGAGGGTTGAATGCCTGATTATAGGACATGTGCGGTGAGTTAGCCCGGAATTTTCAGCACGGTTGACCGCTCTAATCCCTCGACTTTAATCCTGCAAGTCGCGGTATACTCCTTGCGCCCCAAGCAGAACCTACTTGACTTTGTGGCCCCTTGTTTCCTTTATGATTGACCGAGCAATTCTCTCACTCGACCTACTGCTTCACATCGCCAAGATACTCAACATTCCCGTGCATGGTCTGGTGGCTGTCATCGAACTGCTTGATGATGGTGGTACGGTGCCGTTTATTGCGCGCTATCGCAAGGAGGCAACCGGGAATCTCGATGAGGTTAAAGTCCGAGGTATCGAAGAAAAGCTAAACTATTTCCGCGAGTTGGGGGCGCGCCGCGAAACGATTCTTGCTTCCATCGCCGGGCAGGGCAAGCTTACCGATGAGCTCAAAGCTCGCATTGAAGCGACCACCGACAAGAGCGAGTTGGAGGACTTGTACTTGCCTTACCGGCCGAAGCGCCGCACGAAGGCGACCATGGCTCGGGAGAAAGGGCTGGAACCGCTCGCCCAGTATTTATGGGCGCAGCAGCTTGCGGCCGAACCGCTGGAAACATTCGCCCGGAGTTTTGTGAATGCGGAAAAAGGTGTGAACAGCGTGGAAGAAGCGCTGGAAGGCGCGCGCCACATTGTGGCCGAAATGATCAGCGAGGACGCCGATCTGCGCAAAGCTCTTCGGCAGATGATGTTTGCAGAAGGCGTGGTGGTCAGCCACAAGATTGCCGGCGCCGCGGACGAGCAAGAGAAGTTCAAGATGTACTATGAGTACCGTGAGCCGGTGAAGGCGATTCCGTCGCACCGCATGCTGGCCATTCGCCGCGGCGAAAGCGAAGGCGTACTTAATTTCCTGATTGAACTTGAACCCTTGCTTGCTGTTTCCATGCTGAAAGCGCGTATTTTGCGTTCGCAGGGCGATTGGACACCGCAGCTTGAACTCGCCATTGAGGACTCATGGGAGCGCCTGCTGAACTCTTCGATTCAGGCCGAAATCCGGTCGGAATTGAAGCTGCGCTCAGATGGGGAAGCAATTCAAGTGTTTCGTGACAATCTGCACAACCTGCTTCTGGCGCCGCCGGCGGGGCCCATCTCCGTATTGGGAATCGACCCGGGGATGCGCACGGGTTGCAAGGTTGCGGTTATTGACGAGACCGGTAAATTCATTGCTCACGACGTCATCCACCTGCATCGCTCCAAAGGCGAGGCGGAGGCCGCCGCCAAGACTCTTGAGACCTTGTTGCAGCAGCACAACGTGCGTGCCATCGCCATCGGCAATGGCACAGCATCCCGCGAGACGGATGCCTTCGTGCGTAATTTTCTGCGCGAGCGGCAGCTTGATAACATCTTTTCCGTGACGGTCAGCGAATCCGGTGCCAGCGTCTACTCCGCCTCGGACATTGCCCGGCAGGAGTTTCCCGATCTCGATCTCACTGTGCGCGGCGCCATCTCCATTGCCCGCCGGTTGCAGGACCCGCTCTCCGAGTTGGTCAAGGTTGATCCCAAGTCAATCGGGGTCGGCCAATACCAGCACGACGTTGACCAGCGCCAGCTTAATGCGTCGCTCGCAACTGTAATCGAAAGTTGCGTCAACCGGGTGGGTGTCGATCTGAATACTTCATCTTGGACACTGTTGCGCTATGTCGCCGGCGTTACAGAACGTACCGCCCTCAACATCGTTACTTTTCGGAATGAAAACGGGAGCTTCCGTTCGCGCGCGCAATTGCGGAAAGTTCCCGGCATTGGGCCCAAGACGTTCGAACAGGCGGCCGGGTTCCTGCGCATTCGCAACGGCGAAAACCTGCTGGATATGACCGCCGTCCACCCCGAGTCGTACCAGATCGTGGAGCAAATCGCCCAATCGCTTGGGGTTCCCATCGAAGATTTGATTAAGTGCCCGGAGCTTCTGGAAAAGGTAGATCGGAACCGGGTGACGGCTGGGACGTACACGCTGGACGATATCCTGGAGGAGTTGCGCAAACCGGGACGCGACCCGCGCGACAAGTTCGTCGCCCCCAGCTTCAACGAGCAGGTTCGCGAACTCTCAGATGTGCAACCCGGCATGGTGCTGGAAGGCGTGGTTACGAACGTGACCAAGTTCGGAGCCTTCGTGGATATCGGCGTTCACCAGGATGGATTGGTGCATATCAGCGAGCTTGCCAACAGCTACATCAAGGACGCATCGAATGTTGTGAAGGCCGGCCAGATCGTCAAGGTGAAGGTTCTGAGCGCGGATCCCAAGACCAAGCGTATCGCCCTCTCCATCAAGGCCCTGCAAGAGCCCCCGGCTAAGCGCCCGCCCAAGGCCCAGCCTAAACCGCAGCCGCAAGCGCGAACCCAACCGCAAGGGATACCGAAGCCGCAAGCGAAGCCCAAACCGCAGCCGAAGCCGGAACCGACCCTGGAGGAGAAGATCGCATTTCTCAACTCCAAATGGAGAACTCGCTGAGGCCGCCCGCAACATGATGTGTTGGAGCGAGTCATTTCTCCAAAGGCGCCACAATATCGTGCTGCCAGGGATTACTGCTTGGGGGCACTGAAATCCACCTTGGGAGCCTGGCGCGCGCCTTCGGAAGCAGCGAAGTAGTCATTATTCCGTTGGAATCCTGCCCACCCCGCAAAAATGCTGTTGGGGAAAAGCCCAATAAAGGTGTTGTAGTCCTGGATGGCCTCGTTATATCTGCGGCGCTCGACGGCGATGCGGTTCTCGCTTCCGGCCAGCTCATCTTGAAGGGCCATGAAGTTCTGATTGGATTTAAGATTGGGATAATTCTCGGCGATGGCCAGCAGCCTTCCCAGGGCGCCATCCAATTGGCCATTCGCGGCGATCTTGTCGGCGGGCGTGCGGGCATTCAGCAAACCGGCACGAGCGTTGGCTATGTCTCCGAACACCTTCTGCTCTTGCTGCGCATACCCTTTCACGGTTGCCACAAGGTTTGGAATCAGGTCGGCGCGCCGTTGCAGCACTACATCCACCTGCGACCATGCTTGTTTGATGGCTTCATTCTTGCGAACCATTTCGTTTTTGCTGCTGACGTACGACCCTCCAATGACGAGGGCGCCGAGCACCAGCAACGCCACCACCACTCCCACTATAGCCAGCAATATCTTCATGACCTTCCTCCTATAAGGAGCGCATCTCGTACCCCATCTCTGGTGCGCCACAGGCGCTTTGCGCAACTTCCCAATTATTACTTTGCCGGCGGAACTGCCAGCCGGCGGTCAATCTCTTCCGCGACCTTGGAGACCCTGTCCAGGTATGCATCGAAAGTTGCCTGGACATCGATATCACGTTCGCGTTTGTGGCCTTCACGAATCTCGAAGATCGTGTGAAAGGGAGCGGGATCAAACTCCAGCACGGACGCCAGGCGGTCCACGGCGCTTCTCTTGGTTGACGGTGGATTCTCCCCCAGAGCGATCAAGGCATGCCGGAAAAGTGCGGCGAAGGTAGAAATGGATGAGGTCATCAGCTCCAGGGTCTTCCGGGAGTCAGCGGGATGCCGCAGGTAGAGTTGTCGCAAGCGCAACGTATTGTTCCGCAACTCCCTTTCCACGTGCAGGCGGTGAAGATCCATCGGGATAGGGAGCGTGGTCACGAGATCTTCGCCGTGGAGAACTCGGTGTGCCGCTTTGATGTCCAATAGTTCGATGGCGAAAATGTCGGCGGAATGCTGAAGCTCGTTGAGAGTGAAGAATAGCGGCGCGGGGTGTCCCTTCTTGGCCCACCAGGCCGAAGCAGCATGCAGCTTGCTCAGATCGTTCCGGCCAAGGTTCTTCATGATGCAGAGGATATTCAGGTCGGAATGCCCAGGGTGGAACTCTTCTGTGGCCGCGGAACCGTATAGTATTACGGAGAGCAGGTCGCTTGCCGCGGCATTCTTCAATCGGGTAACTAGGTCTTTCAGGTCTTGCTCTGCTGTC
>Ga0335085_10005672_pt1 | contig 19950 bp, 14 predicted proteins | sample Lox_Sample_45_FD_206712 | JGI IMG/M metagenome (GOLD analysis project Ga0335085, IMG submission 206712) | Soil microbial communities from Loxahatchee National Wildlife Refuge, Florida, United States - Lox_Sample_4.5 | ecosystem: Environmental > Terrestrial > Soil > Wetlands | place: USA...
GATTTACGGCGAGGCGCAGCTGATTCCGGACGTTGTGATCACGCAGGCGCAGGGCGTGCCGTCGGCGACGGCGATTCTGGATAAGTTCATTGAGGCTTCGGGCGGGGCGGCAAAGCTGGCGGGTCTGAAGAGCATCGACGCGACCGGCACGCAGGCGGGCTTCGGCGGATTCGGCGGCGGCGGCATGGCCGAGGTCGCAGCCGAATATCCGGACAAGAAAGCCACGATCATTCTGTTCCGGGCCGAAACCGGGCGCGGCGATCAGATTCGCTCGTACGACGGCAAGGCTGGCTGGGTGCGCACGCCGCTCAATGTGCTGGGCGAATATCAGCTGGAAGGCGGCGATCTGGCCGGCGCGCGGTTCGACGCGCAACTGATGTTCCCGCAGCAGATCAAACAGATACTGACGAATCTGAAATCGAGCAACCCGACGACGATCACGTCGCTGCCGGTTTCGGAAAGCCAGGCTGCAGTGCAGAAGGGCGCGGCTACGCAGAGAACAGCGCGCGTCAATGTCGTGCAGGGGACAGGACCGAATGGTCTGCTGGTCACGTTGTACTTCGATGAGCAGACGGGCCTGCTGGATCGCGAGCTGCGGTACAGCCAGACGCCGATCGGCCGCGTTCCGGTGCAGGTGGACTTTGCGGATTATCGCGATGTCAACGGCATCAAGCTGCCTTACTACATGGCGTACGTGTGGCTGGACGGGCGCGATTCGATCGTTCTGAACGACGTGAAGACCAACGTGAAGATCGACGAATCCAAATTCGGACGGCCGCCGTCGCGCAAGAAGTAGGACAGGCGCGCATGCTGAACGGCATTGCGCCGTTCTTCATTGTTGACGATCTGGAGGCCAGCCTCGGGTTTTTATTGTTCGAAACTCGGCTTCCACGTGATGCATAAAGGCGGAGGCGACGGCCAGTGTCCCGATTTTTGGGGCATGGTGGCGCGCGACGGCGTGATGCTGTTCCTCAAAGCCATTACAGCCGATGTGCACCCGCAGCCGAATCACTCACGGCACCCGTGGGCGCGGTGGGATGCCTATGTCAACGCTTCCGATCCGGATGAACTGTATCGGGAATATGTAGCGGCGGGAGTGCCGATGCACCGGGAGCTGGCTGACACGGCGGACGGGCTGCGCGCTTTCGAGATTCGGGATAACAGCGGGTATGTGATCTGCTTCGGGCGACCGATGGAGTGACTGCGTGGGAGATTTGTACTGGTCCGCGCCTGGCGGAAGCCCTGCCCCACAAAAATCTGATTATGGGCGGGTGCAGGCGAAGTTGGCGGCGTCGTCGACGCTGCCGCTGCCTTTGTATTTTGCGACCTGCGGATAGGGGCAGAGCGGACGCGTGCGGTCAACTTTGCCGTCGCGGATGCGCGAGGCCGGAACCGTGTCGGGGGCCTTCTTCGCTTCGACCCACTGTTCGAGCGCGGCCAGCATGTCGAAACTGGCGGTCGCATCACCGCCGCCGCAATGCGCCATCGCCGGGACCATGAAGAGGCGATAAGAATCGCTGACCTTCGATAAGCCGCCCATCTTTTCGAGCACGTTGTTGTAATATTCAACGCTGCTGCGGGGGGAAATCTGCGGGTCGGCCCAGCCGTGATACTGGATGATCTTGCCGCCACGCGCGAGATAGGCCCGGACGTCGGGATTGAGCGCGTCCATGGCGGCGTCGGCCTTCTGCGAGGCGGCGAAATCGCTGTCGAAGTTGAAGGTCTTGTAATCCCAGTTGGGATTGCTGAAGACGATGTATTTGAAAAGGTCGATGCCTACACCAAAAGGATTCGGGCCGGCCATGGTGGTCCAGCCGAGTTCGCTGCCGCGTTCGTGACCGGGGAAGATTTCCTGTTTGGTGCGCGGGTTGATGACGTCGGAATAAATGCGGCGGACGGTCTCGACCTGCGCAGTAGTCAGGCAGGACGCGCTGTCTTCGCCTTTGCATTCGAGAACCTTCGGGTCGAATTTGCAGCGGGTGGGATCGTCGATGATGCCGTCTTTAGCGCCGTCGGCTGCATCGCAGGCGTCGAGCGCAGCGGCGTGAATCATGGCGAATTTCTCGCGGGGAATAGCGGCGCCTTCTTCGCGATGGGTGGCCTGCGCGATCCAGACCGACTGAATGGCGCGTCCGGTCATATTGATGGCGGGCGAACCGGCGACGATGCCGTTGAAGTCTTCGGGATAGCTCTGCGCTTCGCGGAGACCCTGGCGGCCGCCGGAGGAACAGCCATTCCAGTAGGAGAGCTTCGGGCCGTCGCCGTAATAGGCCGCGATGATGGCTTTCGATTTCACCGTCATTTCGTGAACGGCGCGGTAACCGAAATCGATGATTTTCTCGGGATGGCCCAGGGCGAAATCGGCGCTGCCGCCTTCGTGCCCGGTGTCGGTCATGGCGGCCGCATAGCCGCGCTCGAGGCCGGCGGCCAGCGTGTTGGGAGCGATGGAACCGGTCCAGCCGCCGTTGCCGTTGGCTTCCAGCTTTCCATTCCAGCCGGACGCCGGAAGCCAGATTTCCATTTTGATTTCAGAGTCGGCGGCGGGCCGCATAGTGGCGGCGACGCGACAGAATTCAGGGAGATTTTTGAAGGCGGCGTTGGGATCGCCGCCGCCGCGGCCACGACCGCCGGGAGGAGCCGTGAAAGCTCCGGCGGCAACTGTCTGCGCGAGGGTAACTGTTGTCTGCGGAAGCGAGAGCGAGCTCAGGTTTTCACAGGTTGTGGCGGCCTGAGCGGATGAGACAAGAGCGAATGTGAAAACGACTGCCGGGAAGAAACGCGGCTCGCGCCGCGTGAAACCGCGGGCTCTACTTTTCATCGCCAGGCGCGCCGGTGTTGTTGGAGCCCAGGAAGAGCTTCTTGCCGTCGGCGAACGTGATGTCGCGCCCATTGGCGCGGTTCGAGCCGTCCTTCGCCTGGTAGCCTTCGACGATGACTTCAGCGCCCGCGGGGAGGGCGTCTTTGGTAAAGCCGCGGCGCAGCAGGGCGTTGGGGCTGCCGCCTTCCACCATCCAGCTGGTCACTTTGCCATCCGGACCTTTCACGTCAATATGAATCCAGGAGTGCGGATTGATCCACTCCATCTCGGTCACAGTGCCTTTGAGTTTGACCGGTTTGGCGGGATCGAACTCGGCCGCGAATGAATGATGCGCGAACAGCGGGGCTGCCGCCAGAGTGAGCAGCGCGCCAAATCCCAAAGTCGCGACTGCAACATGGAGTCTCTTCGTCATCGATTTCTACCTCTTACTTCGTCTTACTTCTTTGCGGCTTCTTTTTCGGCGGCGCGCGCGCCGCTGAGATTGTTCCGCAGGCCGTAGTTGCCTTCCGAGCAGGCGTACTCGAAGATGGGACCGTCGATTTTCGACATCGTCACTTCACCGCTCCACGGCTTCGCCCAGGTCTCGGGATCGTCAACCGTGAACTGATAGAGCACGTCGTCAGGATCGATCCGGGTGAACCTTTCGATGACGTGCAGCTTATCGCCGGAGCCGCGGAAAGCGGTCTTGTCGGTGAAATTGGTGGTGTCGACGACCAGCGTGTTGCCTTCCCAGTGGCCGCGGGAATCGCCGAACCAAAGCTTAACGGAGGGATCGAGGTGGGCGCTGCCGTCGGTCGGGATTATACGCGTATCGTGGATCATTTCCTGGAGGATGGCCACGTAGCCTTTGCCCTGCACGATCTGGAGATCGCTGTTGTAACCAACCGGGAGCATGGGCGGGCCTTCGTTGCCCCACAGGATGCACTGCTCGGCGAGGCCGCGGTTCTCCGGGCCGTCGAATTCATGACCGCGATTGGCAGCCTGTTTGGCGGCCTGGCGCCTGGCAGCTTCGGGAAGAAGCGGCGGGACGCGGCCTTCGGGTCCAACGATCAGCGACGTGCGGAGAGTGGGCGGGAGCAGGTTCTCGCCGCGTTCGAGGCCGAACTGGGCCATGCTGTAGTGCACGTCGCCGTAAGTGCCGGGAGCCACGACTTCCTTGGTGTTCTCCACCTTTTTGATGTTGGCCTCGGCTTCTTCCCTTGTGAAGAATTCCTTGCTGCCGAGGTCCTTCGGACGCTCCAGCGGAATCGCGGAGGCGTTGGTGAAAACGCCCGAGATATCCGGCACGCCGTCAGCGGTTTTCGGCGGCGTCCATGTCTTCGCGCCTTCCTTGGCAGCCAACATTTTTGTGGGCGCGGTCTGGGCGACGGCGGAGGTCAGCGACACCACACCGACGAGTGCAATCTGGATGAACCGGTGGCTCATGAAAAAGCTCCTTCAATACAGACTATCAAAAATTTACTTTGGCGCGGTCCCGCCCCGGGGTTGCTTGCGTAAATTCCCGTATAGCAATTCCTCGGCAAACTCCACGCACTTGAATTCGAGAAGCTGTGCGTTTTTCTCCACATGGCGGTAGAGGGGCATGCTGATCTTCCAGGGCTTCGAGAAAACCTTCGGGTCCTCGATGGTGGCTTCGTACATCAGGGTGTCGGCACTGCGCGGGGTGTAGCGTTCGACGACGTGCAGCGCGTCGCTGTGAAAGTTCCCTGCCCTGTCGAACCAGGTTTTGCTGTTCAGGCCGGTGACGTCGACCACCAGGGTGTCGCCTTCCCAGTGCCCATTCGACCAGCCCATCCAGCTGTCGACAGGGGCTTTGGTGGGCTTGCCCATGTTGATGGTGCGGACGGCGGCGGCGTATTCGTAGGAGATGAGGATAACGGAGGGCGACTGCACGATCTGGAACGGATAGGGCATGTATGTGGCGCGCGGCACACCGGGGAGATAGCACTTCACTTCAGGATCTTCGGAATAACGTTTGGCGAAGTTGTCCTTTTTCTTGTCGAGCATCGCCGGGAGGTAGGGAATTTCGTTGCCTTCGACGATGCCGGTGCCCGGGGGTTGGGCGAAGTCGGCGGCCAGCATGGGAGCGGGGCCGGCGGCGGCGGCGTGCGCCTGGATGTCCCAGTCGGCGGTGTTCAGGGCCTGCCAGATGCCGTTGAGGTCGGCTTTGCCATCGGCAGCGCGCGGGGCGCGATATGCGGTTTGCGCAGCCGCGGGTATGGCTGCGGCGAGGATGGCGGCAAGTGACAGGGTCCAGGACCGATTCGGCATCTGAAAGATTATCTCCCAAAAACGGCGATGACGTGAGCGTACACGCCCGCCTGCGTCGCTGATATTACAGAGGAACGAGGATGAAAGTCAATCACACTGACGTCGTCGTTCCCGGCAGAACACGCCTTGCGGCGCCTGTACCTCAGGGGGCGATGGTGACGGCGCGGGCGCGGCGGTTCACGGTCCGTTTGGGGTGCGAACGGATGGTCTGGATTACCTGCGTGCGGGTCGGCCGTGCCTGTGGACGCGCGGCTCCACTGCTTCCGAATCCGAAGGGAATCTGGATCTGGTTCACGTCCGACGCGTCGGTTACAAACTCGACGTAGACGTTGTCGCCGGAGCCAAGACCGGTTGAAGGGACCTGCACGTTGATCTGATAAAGGCCCGCCAGCGTCGGCACGAGACCGGCAAACTGGATCGTACCCGGATTGGCCACCGATCCCAGCGGATTGTAGTCATTGAAGTAGACCGCGAGGTTGCCGGAGGTGTAGAGGTCCGAATAACTCAAGGGGCTGGACGGCCCGACCGCCCCATCCAGGATGGCGGGGGTGACTGTGCCGAGGCCGGTCAGGTAGAGCGAAATATATTCGTTGCCCAGCGCGGGATTCGCGGGGGTGATCAACTGGTTCGTCGCCCCGTGAAGCGCGGCGGCCAGACCGATGCCGTTCTGATTCTGCGAAAACGAGCCCGGAGCAGAATCGGTTAAATACATCTGGACGACGTTCGACTGAACGCCGTTGTTGGTGACCTGAATGTTCGCCAGAGCGGTCTGGTTGGAAGCCACTGCATAGGGCACAACAGCATTGATCTGGGTGGGACTGACCGAATAAAGCGGACAGGCGATGCCATCAATCGTCACAGAGACGCCGCCCAGGGAAGTTGGAAAAACGTTGCCGCCCTGAACGCTCGCCGGCGCGGCGGCCAGCCCGGTGCCGAACAGCGCGATATCCTCACCGGGGGCGAGGCTCGCGGTAATCGGCTGATAACTGGCGGCATTGGCCACACCGATCGGATTCAGATAAACGCCGGATCCGGAAAAGGCAGGCGCGTGCATGCCCACCTGGAGGGAATAGAGCCCGGAAGTGCCCATGGCGACAAACGCCTGTCCTCCGGCGCCAAAGAAGTAGTCGTACCCATTGAAGTCGGTGCTCGTCGTGCCGTCGGAGTTCAGCGAGATCTGATCGTCGGTTCCGTAGTCCAGCGAAAGCTCGGCCGGAATGTTGAGGCGCTGGTGCACGACCGCGTCGCCCGCGTTGTCACCAGTGTTGTCAGTTCCGCCGTAGTAGGAGTCGGCGCCGTAAAAGGCCGGCGAGTCTTCGAGCGCTGCCGTGAAATAAAGACCGGCGCTGAGGCTGTTCGTGCCCGCCGCAGCAAGCGCCTTAACGCCGAAGAAAATATCGTAGCCACCGGAAGTCCAGCCGAGGATGAAGTTGCCGTCCGCGGACTCGAACATGGTTTTGGTTCCCGTGAACATCGCGGTAGCCGCTGTGGCGGAGGAAGGCAGCGGAACCGTCAGGGTTGCACTGCCGTCGGCGTTGAAGTTGTATGTCGCGCCGGAAACGGTCTGCGTGATGGGGCTGTTTTCGCTGGCGGGAACGTTGGCGGCCTGACCGGTGACGCTGAGGCTTCCCAGCCCGCCCTTGCCGTCCGGAGTGAGTTTGAACTGCGCATTCTTGGTGGCATCACTGGCCGAGGCGGGGAAGTCGAGCACGACAGTTTGAAAAGCTCCGGTGAAGCTCGCGTTCGTGGGCGGCGTTCCCGCCGGGATCGCAATAAAAATGTCGTTGAGCTCGTTGGTGTCCTGCTCAGATTCCGTCGAGCTGCCGGTAAAAACGCCCTGCGCCACTGCGCCATAAATGTAGGCGGCCGGATCGGTGGGGAACAGCGGATTGGTCAGGAAGCCGGTTCCGTTGGCGCCGATAAAATACTTCCCGTTCAGTGCGAGGGGTTGCGGCGCGCCGGTGCTGACGCTCGGGTCGATAGACGTCGCGGCGCCTGTGTAGTTTCCCGCACCGTCAAATGTAATGGTTCCAAAGATGGCGCTGATGTCGGTTGGATTGTTGTTCTGGTCAACAATCTGCATGGCGAGGTGGCGGAAATTAAACTTCCCTTTCAGCAACCCGTCTCCGCTGGAATCCTGCGTCTGGGCGGCGGCCATTCCGAGCGTGGCCGCGCCCACAAGCAGCGCGCGGCAACAGAACCTGATCGCGTTAAAGTGCATGAAGCCTCTTGAAGTGTATTTTGAAATGAATGTTTCCGCGTCCGGCGGAAACCGCGTTTGATTGTGGGATGCGCGCGCGGGTAATTCGGGTTGCACTGAAATTGAAGATCGCACTGGTTTTAGTTCCGGAAAAGCGAATTCCTGACGGCGGATTTTTTCGTACTCATTGTCCCCGATCCGTTCGTCAATCTGCCATCATGGCATGGGAGCTTTCCGTTCTCGTCCATACCAAAGTCATTTTGACCCGGGGTTTTAATTCCAGATGATTTCCCGCATCCGGCTTTATCATGCACTGCTTCCTTCATTCATGCTGTGGCTCTTCGGCAGTTGCGGTTCGCTACAGGCCGCACAGGCGGGCCGTCCTCTGATTCAGGAGCGGGTGGATCCGCACAGGGTGGTACGTCTGAGAGGAAACACACGGGGAGAAGCCAATGCCGTGAACGACCTCGGCGCGGTTTCGGACAATTTCCCGATTGAGCACGTGCTTCTGCTGCTGAAGCGTTCGACGCAGGAGGAGCGCGACGTGGAACAGTTCATCGCCGACCTGCACAATCCGCAGTCGCCTTTGTTTCATCAATGGCTGAGCGCGAATGAGTTCGGCGTAAGATTTGGCGCGGCTGAGTCCGACCTGCGAACGATTACGACATGGCTCGAATCGCAGGGCTTCACAGTGAACGCGGTGTATCCAAGCCGCATGGTGATCGATTTTTCGGGCAATGGCGCGACGGTGCTGCATGCTTTCCATACGTCGATCCACCACCTGAATGTCAACGGCGTAAAGCACGTCGGCAATTTCAGCGATCCGCAGATTCCGGAGGCGCTGGCGCCGGCCATTGAAGGCATTGTCTCGCTGAACGATTTTCGGCCACGCGCGATGAGCCGCGCGAGAATTCCCGCGGCTGCACGGGGGGGAAGCCGTCCGGGATACACCGGCATTTACGATGGCCAGCCATATCAGGCTCTGACGCCCGAAGATCTGGCGACCATTTACGATTTCAATCCGCTTTTCACCGCGGGGATCACGGGAACCGGCCAGACGATTGCGGTGATCGAAGACAGCGATCTCTTCACAACGGCCGACTGGAACACTTTTCGAACAGCATTCGGACTCAGCCAGTACACGTCGGGCAATCTGACGACGGTGCATCCGGCACCCGCGACGGGAAGTAACAACTGCTCCGATCCGCTCGTGACAGCGGCGGACAGCGAAGCGATTCTCGACGCGGAGTGGGCGACCGCGGCCGCACCCAGCGCCACAATTCTGGTGGCTGCCTGCGCCGATACCATCGCCACGCCGGGAATTCTGATCGCAGTCCAGAATCTGGTGAATCAAACGAATCCGCCGCCGATTATCAGCATCAGCTACGGCAGCTGCGAGGCTGAGAGCGGGGCGGCACAAAACGCCGCGTTTAATACGATCTATCAGCAGGCGGTGGCTGAAGGCATCTCGATTTTCGTGGCGGCGGGGGATGAGGGCGCTGCCAGCTGCGATGCCGGCCAGTCGACCGCAACACACGGTATCGGCGTCAGCAATTCGGCGTCGACGCAATACAACGTGGCTGTCGGAGGAACCGACTATGCCGATGTTCTCAACAACTCCGCGAGCACATACTGGAGCCAGAACAACTCGGCCAATTACGGTTCGGCGCTTTCGTATATTCCGGAAATCCCGTGGAACGATTCCTGCGCAGGCGGTCTGATGGCAACCTATTACGGATTCGCGACGGGTTATGGGACCGGAGGCTACTGCGCGAGCGTCGCCAACACAGCGGATCAGTTCTACCTGTATACAGTGGGCGCCGGCAGCGGGGGGCCAAGCAACTGCGCCACGGGTGCGCCGGCAACATTTGGCGTAGCCGACGGTACCTGCGCCGGGTACGCGAAGCCTTCGTGGCAGACCGGAGTCGCCGGCATTCCGAACGATGGACTGCGGGATATTCCGGATGTATCGATGTTCGCCTCCGACGGGACCTGGGGACACTATGCGATCGTCTGCTTCTCCGACTTTGCTAATGGCGGCGCACCCTGCCGCGGGGATCCCGGCAACTGGGCGGGATACGGCGGGACTTCTCTGGCCGCACCGGTCATGGCCGGCATCCAGGCTCTGATCAATCAGCATATGGGCGGGCCCCAGGGCAATCCGAACCCGGTGTACTACCAGCTGGCTGCCAGTGTGCCCGGGGTGTTTCACACGATCAGCCAAGGAGATATCGAGGTGAACTGCAGCGGTCCGCGGAATTGCTATGGTCTGATCGGCACGATCGATTATGGGCGAAATGGCCGCATATTCAACACGACATTCGCGGGCGCGCTCTCAGTTTCAGACAGCAGTTTCACTCCGGCTTACGCCGCCGGCGCGGCATGGAATTTCGCCACGGGTCTTGGCAGCGTGGACGCAAACAAATTAGTGACAAGCTGGCCGGCAAAGAAGTAAGGCCGGGGCGATTTCATTCGGTTTTGCGGGCAAAAAGGCGGACTTCGTCCGATGGACCCACTGGAAAACGGGTCCGCAGCCCGGAAAGGCCGCCCCACGGCGCTATTCGTAATAGGCGGGGGATTTTTTGAGTTTCGCGTTTGCAATGTAGTCGTGCTGAATCCAGAGCTGCGCGTGCGTCTGCTGCAGGAATGCTTCGATCTTCGCGCGTGAGGCGACGGTCTGATCGGGGTTGAATTCGGTGGCCGGAATTTTGTGCTGCGCCCGCTCTTCGGGATAGTGGTAGAGATCGCCGCTGATCACGACCGGTCCGGTCTTTTTCAGTTTCAGAAACAGAACCTGGTGGCCGGGCGAGTGGCCGGGCGCGGCTTTGATGATGACGGTGTTGTCGCCGAAGACGTCGTAATCATCGGTCGTGAGATAGACGGTCTTCGCGTTTTTCAGGGCGCTGAAGTTCTGCGGCTCGGTGCGCGGGGAGGGCGGGTCGGCGAACATGGTGTCGCGCTCGACCCTCGTAACGAGCCAGGTGGATTTCGCGAATAGATTGCCGTTGCCGACGTGATCCCAGTGGAAGTGGGAGAAGGCGAGATAGGTGATGTCTTCGGGCTTGTAGCCGATATCGGCGAGGCGGCCGGCGAGAGGCTTTGTCGAGGTGGCGTAGCGCATGGTGGCGGTGGCAGCGCCGGGTTTGAAGTTGGTATCCGGCACAGGGCCGGCATCCCACATGAGAGTGCCTTTGGGATGCGCGATGAGGAAACACGGCGCTGACATGCGGTACTCTTTGAGCTCTTCCTTTTTGATTTTGTAGGGCGAGGTGTCGGGGATGTCGAGCATGCCGCAGTCGATGACATAGAGGCGCAGGGATTTCGGCGGCGCGGGCGCGGCGGCGGCGAGGGCAGTCAAAAGAAGCGGAAGCAGGATTCGGCGCAGAACCATGTTTGGCAAGTCTCCTCTGTAATAGGATCATAGTCATGATCGCGCGCGCCACTCTCTCGTATCGCGCACAACGGACCCTTCGGCCTGTGTTCGCGATAGCAGCCTTTTTCCTGGTGGCGGGTTTGTTGAGTGCCGAGAGTGCGGCGCTGAGCGGGAAGGTCACGTCCGCCGAAGAAGGCTCGATGGAGGGCGTTCTGGTCAGCGCGAAGAAAGACGGAAGCACGATCACGACCACCGTGGTGAGCGATGCGCACGGGCTCTTTCGATTTCCGGCATCGCGAATGCAGGCGGGGCGTTATGGTCTGCGGATTCGGGCGGCGGGATACGACCTGGAGAGTCCGGCAACGGTCGAAATCGCCGCGGGAAAGAATGTCACGGCCGACCTGAAGCTGCGAAAGACCGACAACATCGCGGCGCAGTTGTCGAACGCGGAATGGCTGGCAAGCTTTCCGGGGACGGAAGCGCAGAAAGCTTCCATTCGAAACTGCACGCACTGCCATACCCTGGAGCGCGTCATGCGCTCGCACTACGATGCGAACACGTTTGTGCCGGTGCTGGAACGTATGTCGGAGTATCCACAGCTTTCTTTTCCGCTGATGCCGCAGAAGCTGGTGGCAGCTCGCATCGGAGGCGGAGAGGATCCGCTGGAGCACAAGATGGAAGGCTGGCGGCGGCAGGCGGCGTATCTCAGCACGCTGAATCTGAGCGGCACGGATTCGTGGAAATACGCATTCCATACCATGGCGCGCCCGCGCGGCAAAGCCACTGAGGTGATTTACACCGAGTACGATCTGCCGCAGAAGACACGCCAGCCGCACGACGTGATTGTCGATTCGGAAGGGTATGCCTGGTATGCGAGCTTCGGCGAACCGATTCTGGGGAAGCTCGATCCGCGGACCGGAAAGATCACGGAATACACGCTGCCGCGGCTCAAGGCCAAACTGCCAAACGGTAATCTCGCGCTTCGTTTCGATCAGGACGAGAATCTGTGGATCGGGATGCAGTTTCAGGGGGCGATCGCGAAGTTCGACCGGCGGACGGAAAAATTTCAGACGTGGAGCCTGCCGCCGGAGCTGAATGGCGACTATGTTCAGATCAATCAGGTGAGTCCGGAACATTCGGATGTGGACGGCAAAGTATGGCTGCAGGACGCCGGGACGTATACGGTGCTGCGGCTCGATCTCAAGACCGGGAAATTCGAAGTCTTTGCGCCATTCGCGGTGCCGCGGCCGAATATTTATGACGTGATTTCGGATGCGCAGAATAACGCGTATTTCACTGTGTACGGCGGAGAACAGATCGGGAGAATCGACGCGAAGACGGGGAAGATTTCGCTGTTTAAGACGCCGACGGCGGGTTCGGCGCCGCGGCGCGGCATGATTGACGGCCAGGGGCGGCTATGGTTCGGGGAGAATCGGGGCGACCGCATCGGGATGTTCGATACACGCACGGAAAAATTTCAGGAGTGGAAGCCGCCGACGGCAGGGACATGGCCGTACGATGTGACTGCAGATAAGAACGGCGAGGTGTGGTCAGGCGGGGAGTTCAGCGATACGATCGAGCGGCTGAAGCCGGGTTCCGGGGAGTTCATTGAGTATCTCCTGCCGCGATTCACGAATGTGCGACGGGTGTTTGTCGACAACTCGACAACGCCGGTGACGTTCTGGGTCGGGAATAACCATGGGGCGTCGATTGTGAAGCTGGAGCCGCTGCGGTGAGCGGGACCGCTTTTTTCGCCGCGGAGACGCAGAGACGCTGAGAAGCCTTATTCGTAAAATTCGGGGGCTTTTTTCAGCTTCGCGTAACCGGTGATGTCGTGCTGGATCCAGAGCTGCGCGCCGGTTTTCTTCAGGTAGGTTTCCATCCAGGCGCGCGAGGCGGCGGTCTGGTCCTTATTGAATTCGGAGATCGGGAGACGGTTGAGCGTGCGTTCCTCGGGATAGTGATAGAGGTCGCCGCTCAGGACGACTGGTCCGGTCTTCGCCAGTTTGAGAAACAGTGACTGATGGCCGGGCGTGTGGCCGGGGGTGGAGAGGATGACAACGCGGCCGTCGCCGAAGACGTCGTATTGGTCCTTATCGATATAAACCGTCTTCGAGTCTTTGAGCCTGCTGTAGTTAGCGGGATCGGAGCGCGCGATGGGCGTATCGGAGAACATGCGGTCGCGTTCGACTTTGCGGACCAGCCAGGTGGATCCGGCGAAGTAGTTGGCGTTCGCAACATGATCGCCGTGGTAATGCGACATGGCCAGGTATTTGATGTCAGCAGGCGTGTAGCCGACGGCGGCGAGCTGAGGCAGCAGAGGCTTGTCCTGGGTCACGACACCAACTTTGGCCGGACCGCCGCCGGGCGGAAAAGCGCTGTCGGAAATGTCGCCGTTGTCCCACATCAGGGCGCCCTTGGGATGAACGATGAGGAAACACGGAATCGACATTTCGGTCGACCGCATTTCTTCTTTCTTCAGGGAATATGAATCGCCGTTGGTGGTGTGGATAGTGCCGCAGTCGAACACATAAAGACGCAGGGATTTGACAGGCTTCGGATGCGCCTGAGCGCCCAGAATAACACCAAGGGCGAGGAATGCCGCCGCAAACAGTCGCACTCGCTACACCGCCGCCATCGCGGGCGCTTGTTCGAGCTCGGTGATTCGCCTGGCCAGCATCTCTTCCAGATGGACGAGCGCTTTCGAGAATCCGGCAATGCCTTCCGAGAGCTTGTCAGTAGCCATGCGGTCAGCCGCATGCATCCTGTCGAAGGTCGCGCGATCCATGGGGATGCGCTGGATGTCCATAGCCCTCGCCTTATCCGGATCCAATTGCCGCGGAAGCTCGTGCTCGGTGCGGCTGAGCTCGTCCAGAAGCGCGGGGGAAATGGTGAGCAGATCGCACCCCGCCAGCTCGGTTATTTCGCCGGTATTGCGGAAGCTCGCGCCCATGACTTCGGTCCTGTAGCCGAACTTTTTGTAATAGCTGTAGATCTTCCGCACCGAGAGAACGCCGGGATCTTCCTGCGGGGCGTAATCGCGGCCGGTGTCCTTTTTGTACCAGTCGAGAATGCGGCCCACGAAGGGGGAGATGAGGGTGATGCCGCCCTCGGCGCAGGCGATCGCCTGATGCAGGCCGAACATCAGCGTCAGATTGCAGTGGATGCCTTCCTTTTCGAGGATCTCGCCGGCCTTAATGCCTTCCCAGGTGGACGCAATCTTGATGAGAATGCGACGGCGCGAAATGCCCGCCGATTCATATTGCGCAATAATGCCGTGCGCTTTGGCGACGGTTGCGTCGGTGTCATACGAAAGGCGGGCATCGACTTCGGTCGAGACTCGCCCCGGCACGATCTGCAGAATACGCTTGCCGAATTCGACGGCGAGCTGGTCGAAAGCCACAGCCGCCACTTTCTGCGGCGCCGCATTATCGCCAAGCTGCCTGCGGGCACTGAGCAGAGTGGTGTCGACGATATCTTTGTAACGCGGCATCTCGGCAGCCGCGGTGATCAGCGAAGGGTTCGTCGTGGCATCGCGCGGCGTGAATTGTTCGATGGACTGAATGTCGCCCGTATCGGCGACCACCACGGTCATTGTGCGAAGTTGATCGAGAAGGCTTGCCATTGTTGGTCTCCTGAAAGGGAGCGCGGTCGGGCGCTACTTCGATGATCGCGCACATTCGGCCGGAGCGCCAGAATCGGTCAATTGTTAACCAAATTGTCGCGGACTTCACCAGCGGGCTGCGGCGCTGAACTTTCCAGCATTTCGAACGCCCGGCGCAGATCGCAGCGCTCCGCGAGGACTGCCTCAACGGCGGCTGCGTTCGCCGGTTTGGAGAACCAGTAACCCTGGCCGTAGTGGCAGCCGAGCTTTTCGAGTTGACGCACCTGCTCTTCCGTTTCAACGCCTTCAGCCACAGTCTCCATCTGAAAAGACCGTGCGAGGTCGATGATCGTCTTCACAATTTCACGGCTTTCGCCGGTTCTGAATGCGTTGATGAACGAACGATCGATCTTAACGGTGTCGAAGGGCAGGTTGTGCAGGAGGCTGAGCGAGGAATAACCCGTGCCGAAATCATCGATCTGGAGTCCCACGCCGAGCGACTTCAGCCGCCGCAGAATTGCCATTGCCAGGTCGGGATCGGGCACGATTGAACTCTCGGTTACCTCGAGGTTCAGGCAATGACGGTGGAGACCGGTCTCGCTGAGGACGCGCTCAACATCCTCGAAAAGACCCGCTTCACGGAGATGGCGCGCCGAGAGGTTGACACTGATGGTAACCGGCGGGTCAAACGCAAATTTTCTGTGCCACCGGGCCATCTGAGCGCATGCCTCCCGGAGCACCCAGCGGTCGAGGTGAACCACGAGATCGGTCTCTTCGGCAATGGGGATAAATTCATCGGGGCGGCGCAGCCCGAGTTTGGGATGGTTCCAGCGGACAAGCGCCTCATAACCAATCACCCTTCCGTCTGCCAGCGACACTTCGGGTTGGTAATGAACGACCAGTTCGCCGCCCTCGATCGCCTTGCGGAGTCCGGTTTCAATTTCGAGGCGCGCCACCGCGCGGGCGCGCATGGCTTCATCGAAGACTGCGTAGCGCGAACCGCCATTCGATTTGGCGTTGTACATCGCGGTGTCGGCATTTCGCAGAATATCTTCAACGGCATCGCCGGAGGCGCTGAGCGCAATTCCGAGACTGACATTCACAAACACCTGCCGTCCCTCGAGGTGGAAGGGCGGAAGCAGCGCAGTGACGATATGGGCAGCCATGCGCTCGACATCGGCGGAATCCCGGACTTCATTCAGAAGTACAGCGAACTCATCGCCGCCAAGGCGGGCAGCCACAAACGAGCGCCCGTCCCAGCCCGCGCGAATCGCGGACCGGAGACGCCCGGCAACGCCAGTCAGCAGGTCGTCACCGGCGGCATGGCCAAGGCTGTCATTGACGAGTTTGAAGCGATCAAGATCGAGGAATAAAACGGCAAAACGAGGCCCTCCATGGCGGGCTGTTTCTATCGCGCTTTCCATCCGGTCCATCAGATACAGACGGTTGGGGAGTGCAGTAAGCGGGTCGGCGATCTTTCCTTCAGTAACGTCTGTTTGCGATCCCGCCATACGGATCGGGCTGCCGTCGGCGTCTCTGACCGCGATTCCCCGGCTGAGCACCCAGATATATGTGCCATTGCGATGCCTCATCCTGTATTCACTGTTGAACTCGGCAGTGAGACCTTCCCGGTGCGCCGCGATCTCGCCGAGAACACGCTCGCGGTCAGCGCCGTGAATGCGGTCGAACCATTCCGCGGGCGTGGACCACCGGTCCGGCTCAGCATCGCCCAGCATCTGACTCCAACGGGCGGAGAAGTATATCTGGTCTGTGGTCAGTTTCCAGTCCCAAAGACCGTCGTTGGCTCCGCGGGCCGCGACTGCATAGCGCTCCTCGCTTTCACGAAGCAGGGTTTCGGCGTTCCGCCGGGCGAGGTCGTGGCTCTCGATCTGTGCCAGCATGTGATTGAACGAATCGATCAGAATGCCGATCTCGCCGCCTTTGTGCCTGACTGCACGGAGAGCGTAGTCCTTATCGATCGAAACCCGCTCCGCCACAGCGGCGAGGTCGATCAGAGGCCGCGTAATCGTCGTTTGCAGGCTCGCGCTCAGGAGCCATGCCAGCCCCTGGGAAAGCACCAGGATCAGACAAACGATGCCGATGTAACGCCGCATTCTGGCATGTACTTCGCTGGTGGTTTCGACAAAGATTGTGCCGAGCCCCTCGTCGTTCAGCACGATCGGGCGAAATACCAGAACGTTGCCGCCCTCAAAATAAACACCGGGGGCGCGTGGCGGACTTGCAAACTGACGCGGAACGCTATTGCGCAGATATCGGGCGAAGGGCTTTCCCGAGCTGTCGTAGATAATCCCCTGAACGACGCGGGGATCGCCCCGAAGCGCCGCCAGAATCTGATGCGCCGCCCGCTGGTCAGAGAAGGTCAGAGCCGCGGTGCTGTTTTCGGCGATGATGCCGGCCTGGGCGATCAGTTCGCTCGACACATCGCGGCGCTGCATCAGACTCTCGTAACCGAACAGCGCCACGCCCGCCGACGCCAGGGCGAGAGTGCTGTTCAGAACGATCAGCAGCGAAATCTGAACCCTGACCGAGTTTTCGGCAAAGTGAGCGGCCTGTTTCATGTCGGCGAAGGGCTGCGGCGGAACCGGCCTTCTCCTGCTGTTAGCTATCGGCGGGTTTGCGAAAAAACCACAGAGCAGCGCAACGTTTCTGGCCGGCGCCGGGTATTCGCCACGGACTTTCACGGAAGCCTCTAAAGGTGGGCGGCGTTTCAGCCGAAGAGAAGCGTGGAGGACCAAAGTTCGGTCATGTCTCGCGCACGCCTTGTTTCGCTCTTCGTGTTCGGCGGTCTTATACCGCTCGCAATGCTGGCGCAATCCCCGTCTTCCGCTGGGAATACGCCGGTCTGCAGTAGCGGGTGTGCCGACCCGTTTTCGCTCGATTTGGAATCTCTGCTTAATACAACTGTCACCACAGCATCGCGTTTTTCCGAAAAATTAGCCGATGCTCCGGGGGTTATGACCGTGGTCACACAAGACGAGTTGTCGCGGTTCGGAGGGCTGACACTGAGCGAAATACTCGATCGGGTACCGGGGCTCGCCATCAGTACCGGTTCGTTCACCGATCGGAGTATCATCGCAATCCGTGGCGACCAGACGCAGATCAATGGCGGGCACATTCTTTTTCTGATTAACGGACGCCCGATTCGCGAGGTTCTGGAGGGCGGACTCGTGGGGGACATTCTGGAGTCGTTCCCCGTTGCGATTCTGGAGCGCATCGAAGTAGTCCGCGGCCCGGGATCTGTACTCTACGGCTCGGACGCCTATTCGGGCGTCATCAACCTGATAACGAAGAAGGCCGACGGGGACAGTCTGACCGTTACCGGCATGGGAGCCTCCGGGGCCGGCAATGTATCGCACGGCGAATTCTCGTTGCAACGAGGGAGCCTGAACATCGTCGGAGCCGGCGAATATCGTCAGACACCTCCGTGGAGTACCGCAGTGTGGGCAGGTTTCGGCGGCACACAGAACGAAGTGATCCCGAATCGGGGGCAGGGCGCATATCTCGGGCTGGACTACAGGGGTTTCAGCGTGATGTCGTCCTTCACCGACTGGGATACCGGTTATATCGAAGGAGCCGTCGGCGAGGGCCGCTGGCGCCGCGGATTCGCGGATCTGGGCTACACAACGAAAGTCCGGCCGAATTGGGAGATGAGTTTCAACGTGACATGGTCGCGGACGACACTGAATGCGCTGCAGTCGATCCCGTTCATCACGCGGGATTCGAGCGAAGCAGTTTTCGAATGGAGCAATCGGCTCGCCCTGACGAAACGCGACAAGCTGACCTTCGGAGCTCTGTATAACTACCAGCAAGGGCACGAATATTTCTATTTCGATGATTCGCCTTTTCTGATATCGCACGGCAGCCGCCCGGGTGGAGCAGCCTATATACAGCTGGACCACGAACTCCTGTCAACGGTAAAGATCATCGGCGGACTGCAGCAGAATAAAATCGGCCATCTGGATTCGGACGTGGTGCCGCGAGTCGGGGCAATCTGGACACCGAATTCCCATTTCGGATTGAAGGCCCTTTACAGTCAGGCGTATCGCGCACCCAGCATCAACGAGACCTCCATCGACTTTGTGCCGCCCGCTGCGCTTGGTGGACCGAGCCTGATTGGCAATCCGAATCTTCTTCCGGAAAAAGTGGCAACCACCGATCTCGAATTCAGCTATCAGGCCAGCCGCGTGCAGGCCAGTATCGATGTCTTTCGAAGCAGGCAAACGAACAACATCGTGGAGGACAACGTGGTCGCCAACGGCACTTACATCAACCTGGGCGAAGCGCTGTTCCACGGAATCGAAGGTGAAGCGAAGTACTACGTTCGGGATCACTGGTACATCACGGGCTCTTTTATTTATCAGAAAAACCATGATGGAAACGGAAACTCCGATATCACACCGATTGCGAACTTTGGCGCCAAAGCCGGCATCGGGTATCATTCCGCGCGCGGATTGTCCGGGGGTGTGTTCGATGCTTACCAGGGCCCGCTGCACGGTTATGGACCAGGCCCCAATCCGACTCCGGGCGCTTACGATCTGATGAGCGCGAACCTGCGGTACGATCTTTCGCGATATCTTCCGCTGAATTCCGCCACTGGACTCGCCTTCGTGGCGCATGCTGACAATCTTCTGAATCGCGCTGTCTGGCTTCCGGACTGGAAAGACGTTCCGGGCGGATCGACCTTCGCGCTACAGGGCAGAGTCGTGTACCTGGGCATCGAAATCGGCTTCAGGAAAGGCGATTAAGCGGGAATGCGGGCGCGCGCCGCCCGCTCCAGTGGCTGGGCGAACGTCACGTGACACCAATTGACTCGAATCGCCGAAACCGGAGGCACCGTTGCGAGTGTCGCGTGTAGCGTTCGTGTGTTGGCTGCTGGTCCTGTCACTGGGGGCTGCCGAGCGCCTCAAGGAGGCCCAACTTAAAGCCGCGTTCGTCTTTAATGGGGCCAAGTTCGTCGAATGGCCTTCAGACTCGTTCGCAAATCCCGCCGACCCTCTGGTGATGTGTGTGCTGGGCAAGGGCGGAGTCGAAGAAGAACTGCGGCTGGCAACCGGCAGAAGGGTGTCAACCCATTCCATGATCGTCCGCCGGATCTCGGACGCGCAGGATGCAGCCGGTTGCCACATACTGTTCGTGAACGAATCGGTGGGCCGGCGCTGGCTCTCCCTGGAAAAAATCAAAGAAACCGGGATTCTGACAGTAGGCGAAACGGATGAGTTCATCTCCCAGGGTGGCGCGATAAATCTCAGACTCGAAGGAAACAACGTCCGCATTCAGGTGAATCTGGAAGCGGCGCACCGGGCCCGGCTGGAGATGAGCTCGAAGCTGCTGGGTCTCTCCGAGGTAGTGCGGAAATGAGCGCCGCGAAGGGCCGCCCGATGGACGTTCTCCGCCTGCTATACAATGCCGGTGATGCGAAACCCGAAGGCGTTGACCCGGCGTTCCTTCGCCGCGGGCGTGGCGGCGGCACCGTGGATCCTGCGCGCACAGCAGCCGTCGCCCCGGCGCGCCCGCATCAAGATCGATACTGAGCGCGTCATTGGCGACATCGATCCGAAGATTTATGGCAATTTCATGGAGCATCTCGGACGCTGCATTCAGGGCGGGGTATTCGATGAGAAGTCTCCTCTTTCAGATGCCAATGGGTTCCGGAAGGACGTTCT
>Ga0335085_10005674_pt1 | contig 19949 bp, 20 predicted proteins | sample Lox_Sample_45_FD_206712 | JGI IMG/M metagenome (GOLD analysis project Ga0335085, IMG submission 206712) | Soil microbial communities from Loxahatchee National Wildlife Refuge, Florida, United States - Lox_Sample_4.5 | ecosystem: Environmental > Terrestrial > Soil > Wetlands | place: USA...
GCGCGGTCTTCTTTTTCATCTGCTCCTCCCAATCGCCGTTGATGACATCCTGCTCGGACCGCGAGCGATCGTATTGGGAGAAAAACGTATCCATGTGCCCCATGCCGATGAGCAACAAGACGGAGCCGATGACGTAAACCATGTTGAGCTTCGTCTCCGGCGCCAGGCCCGCGCTCGTGGAATCCATCGGCGCCATGAGGTGCAACGCCCCCAGGGAAACAAAAGCCGCCACGAGAAACCAACCCACACGACTGACGCCGAAACGTCGAACCAAACGCAAACCATAAGAAGGGACCACCAATTGAAGTGCGCCCGCCGTCGCATCGAAAGCTCCAACGCCAATCATATAACATCTCCGTTTGTCTATTAGAGAGACACTCTGGCCGCTCCTAAGACGGATTTCGCAGTTGTGCCCGGTTAAGACATTGACCTCACGTTAGTTTTTGTCCCGACCGTGCAATCTGTAGTGTATTTAGCATCAGCCGGGCCAACCTGTAGAAAACTTGCTCACAACCTTTTCTGCTTGGCTCACTCCGTGCTCAAAGCATCTCGATGCATATCGTTATACCTGCGCGGATGTTTCCGGCGGTCATTCTCGCGACACTCTTCATGTTCATCGGCGTCGGCGCCGGCACAACGCTCTATACCGCGGCCTTTCACTGGCGCGCGCTGCATCTCCTGCACCTGATTCTCCTGCCGATGTTCGCTGCCGCCATTTTGTATTTGTTCCAGGCGTGGCGCGGCCGAACCCAGGTGCACGATGTCGCGAGCGAAATCTCGACCGTTTCCGCCCGCCTCCTGGCCGCGCTCTTTTCCGTGTGTCTCATCGTGGGACTGGCCTGCGGCGCGCTCATCGGATACGTGACACAACCGATATCGTAAACGCAAACACCCGACACTTGATACCTGACACCAACAGATGACTCCGACTCCCATTCGACTTCTTGAACACCGCAAGCAGCTCACCGCCTGCGGCAACGAACTCTTTCGCGTGTGCGACGTTGAACTCACCAGGATAACCGGCGCACAGCGACAAGTCTCCGGCGCGTTTTTATTCGGCATGGCGTACGCCTATGGCAAGGCGCATCACCTCACGCCCTCCGATATCCACGTGCTCATCATCGCCGTGCTGATAGATGTCCTGCACTACGGCCCGGACCACGCGACAACCTTCTCTTTCAAACTGGTCCAGGCCACGAACGGCGGTCCCAAGAACGCCACCAAAACCATCATCCATCGCGGCATTGAGGGCCACCGCCAGCTGACCTCCGGTGATCAGACCGGATTGCGCCAGAATTTACTGGGAGTTTTCGAGACTTCGGGACAGCCTTACGCAGTCCCGACGGCACAAAGCGCCGTCTAGGGCCTGTTAACACTACTTGTACTTTCTGGGGCTTTAGGCAATATGGGGTGGATGAAGCTTACTGAGATTCAATATCAGCGGATTGCCGACTGTCTGCCGCGGCAACGTGGCAATGATCGGTTCGTTGATGACGGCGCTCAAGAGCCTTGAGAGTGAAGGTTTGATCAAGATCGTAAGTTCAGGAAACCCAGCGCAGCCGTTATACCAAATAAATAAGTAACCTGAAGTCACAACAACCAAAACGGAGGGCAAATTAGACTTGCATTTTCACCCCGGCGGTTTAAGAAGGACATGCTCTTTGAAATAGCGGACTGAAAAATTATTTTCAGTTCGTTTTTGTATCGCAATCCAATGTCAGGGAACCCCGTGAGAATCGGGGACGGTTGCGCCACTGTAACGGGCTACAAACTCCCATTGCCACTGATCGCCATTCGGTCGGGAAGGCGGGAGCGAGGTCTAAGCCCGAAGTCAGGATACCGATTGAATTGCGCTCGTCATGGCGTTGTAGCGGCGGTCACAGACCGCCGCCATAATGTCCAACTTCTCCGTCAAGAGAAGGATGAGGCCAGTCCGTTCCGCGTGTGCGGACGGAAATCCGAGTGTGCCTTCATTCTCCGTTTTGCCGGGATGAAGGCTTTTTTGTTTTTATCGTCCTCGTTCTCGTCCTCGCCCTCGCTTCTCCAAGCAGGTTTCGAGCATGAGCACGGGGACGACGACACAACCGATTCTTCCTCCCGCACTGGTCTCCCAATCAATAATCGGCTCGCAATCATCTTGCTGGCCCAATGGAAAGATCAGTGCATGCAAAATAAAAGTTCCTGGTTTCGAGTTTTGAGTTTCGGATTTCGGATTTCGAGTCTCCTGTCGGCGTTCCTGTTTGCTTCGAGCGCTCGAGCCATTTCGCTCGATGACATCCAATTCTGGACCGGCGCCGGCACCAACCGCGCCGCGTTCGTGATTCATTGGAGCGCGCCCGAGGTGCGCAACAATTCTTCCGTGCCAAATCCAGCCGCCGAAAAATCGCTGGTGTGGGGCTTTCGCTGGAACGGCGCCGCCACGGCCAAGGACATGTTCGACGCCATCGTCGCCGCGGACCATCGGCTTTTTGTCGCGGGCCATGAATTTTCATTTGGCTTTTCTGTTTACAGCATTGGCTATGATTTGAATAACAACGGAGTTTTTGGCATTCGCGTGGGCACGAATGTCTACGCCGAAAATGCCTTCACCAACGGCCAGCGCGATTTCGAAACGGATAATCCCGACGCCGCCCAATCACTGGATCCCGGCGATTTGTTCTGGAGCGGCTTCGACGGGCCGAGTTGGGAAATGTGGCAGGAACATGGCGGCATGGGCGGCTTCACCAATTCTCCCGATCGCGGGCCGAACCCCTATTGGACGCCGACCGACACGGAATTCTATTCCGCCGGTTTCCATGGCCAATGGGATTACGGCTTTGGATTGGATTCGACCGCAATTTATGACGGCTCATGGATCGGGCTCACCGTCGCGGCGGGAGGATTTGATTTTTCGGACCTGAACAGCCCCGGAACGACTGCTTACGACTTCCACAAGCACGCGCCCATCACGCCCACGCCTGCCGACACCAACACGACTTACGCGGTGCAAGTCATCTCGTCGCAAGGACCGTTTGGCCCCTCGCCTTACGACGACCCGAACTCCACGCTCGGCATGCCGGCCACGCGCGTTTACGAATCTGCCTCCCTGCCCGCCACACGCGTGAAAATCAATGAGCCCGCTTACAACGTCAGTGTCATCAACGGCGTCACGAACAAACTCATCACCACGTTCAACACCGGCTCTTCCATGATCGTGAAATTGGATCATCCCATCACCGACAACCCGGCCAATCCTTACGGGATCGATTTCGAAGTGTTCGGCAACACGTTCTATACCGCCAACGGTTTCGGCGATGCGGCGAACATGAATAACATCACGCTCGGCACTGGAACGTCCGCCGAGCCGACGAAAGTCTCCGTCAGTCCCGGTTACACCGGCGCGCCCGGCCAGGACCCGAATGACCCCACGACCTGGCAGTGGTATCGTTACGACAACGGCCCCTACGCGGACTCCGTTTTCCCGACGGAAGCCTACCAGTGGGACCGCACGAACGCCGTGTGGACAGATGAACTCATGGATTTCACCAAGCCTGTGAATCCCGTGTTGACCAATCGCTTCAGCGCCGGCGGCTTGAGCGCCGCGGACGGTGTCGATTTGTATGATCGTTCCGGTGGCGGCACCGGTTTCGATTTAAAGCAATCCGGCTTTGCTTCGATTCAATACATCAAAGTCGAAGGTCTCTCCGGCTTCTCCGGTGGCGAAGTCGACGCCATCTCCATCGTGCGGCCAATGACCATCGGCGACTCGCTGTCCATCGCCCCGGCGAACATCACGAACAACACCTTCAAACTGTGCTTCCAAAAACCGGGCGCGGAAAATCAAGCCGCGCTCTCGCTGAATTTTTCGTCGGTCAGCGACATCGCGCAGGTCAAAGCAACGCGATTGGATGACCCGACCGCGCTGGCGGCGCTGCAAGGCACGTCGTTAAACGCCGTGCAAGTCGCCGTCACGCCAATTCTCGGCAGCGACGCCATCACATTCCAGACCGACGTCGCGTTGTCCGCCGGCGCAAACTACACCGGCAACGGCCACGACCTCCGCGTCTACGCGTGGGACGGCACGAATTGGAATTCGCAGGCGTTCACATTCACCAACAATTCCGCCGTGCTTGCCGGTCTCACCAATGTGCCGCCGCTCGCCATTGTGCAATTCGCCGCCCCGGCGCCCATCGCCCCGCAGTCGAGCACAAACGGTTTCGCATTCCTATTCACGCCCGTGCCGAACTGCTCGCAAACCCTGGAACGCTCCACGAACTTCGTGGACTGGACGCCCGTCGTGACCTTCACGCCCACGAATGCGCAACCCATGAGCCTGGTGGATAGCAATGCCCCGGCGGACAAGGCGTTTTACCGGATGCGTTTGACCATTCCGCAATGAGCAAACAATCAAAACTGGGGAGTAACGGAACCGGCGGCCTAACCAGCCGCCGCGTTCCCGCTGTTCACCGCACGCTACGAGCCTTCACGTTGATTGAATTGCTGGTGGTCATCGCGATTATCGGCAGCCTCGCCGCAATGCTTTTGCCCGCACTGTCTGCCTCCAAAGCCAAAGCCAAGAGCGTCAATTGCCTCAGCAACCTGCATCAAATGGGCATCGCCGCGTTCGTCTACACCGACGACAACGGCACGCTTTATCCCATCGCCTATTACGACGGCGATGTGAACGGCACCACCTATCATTACGCCTGGGATCTCACGACGATTGACGGAAATCCAAACCTGGTTATTCCGGGGTTGCTCTGGGGAAATAGCGGCAGCGTCGCGATTCAGCAATGCCCCTCCTTCCAAGGCGCGGCGAATTGGCTTACGGATCCCTACACCGGCTACAATTACAACACCAGCTACATTGGCCACGGGCAATACGAGAGCATTGTCGATCCCGCGAAAAGCTCCTCCGTGAAACATCCGAGCAAAACCGCGCTGTTCGGCGACGGCCAATACATCGACGGCGCGAATAAATTCATGCGCGCGCCGTGGCCGAATCCCGGCGATGATTCCTTCAGCGGCCGCTGGTCCGGCACGCAAGGTTTCCGCCATCAAAAACGGTCGAACGTCGCCTTTTGCGACGGCCGCGCCGAACCGCTGCAAAATTGTTTCACCAACAACGCCGACGGCGCGCAAAACGTGGCTCCCGGCACCGGTTTCCTCTCGGTGAGCAACGAGATTTACGACTTGGAGTAGATCGAAATGGCGTCATTGCCAATAAACGAAACGGATGCCGCACGGTGCCCGCTCTGCGGCAAACCGAACAATTGCCAACTCTGCACTCACGCCGCCTACAAAGGCCCCTGCTGGTGCGCCAAACTGAAAATCCCGGACGACCTGCTGGCGCAGGTGCCGCCCGACCTCAAAAACCGAGCCTGCATTTGTTTTAACTGCGTGATGAGTTTTCATCGCCAACAAATGGCCCGCCCCAAAATCGTCCCGGGAGATTTTTATTTCGACAAAGGCCTGATGGTTTTCACCGCGGACTACCATTTGCGCCGCGGTTACTGTTGCGGAAGCGAGTGTCGCCACTGTCCTTACCGGGCATAAGAGCGGCGCGCCATTTGCGTGATAACCATCTCATCAAATCAAGGCTATTGCGCCAATTCAAGTAACTTGACAGTTACTTTGTATCGTCTAGTCTCATATTCCACTCAATGAAAACTGGTCAGGCGATGCAAAAGACGGGCGGTCGAAACCCACAACTCACCCAGCAACGCATCCTCGAGGCGGCCCTGCAGGAATTCTCCGCCAAGGGCTTCGCCGGCGCGCGCGTGGATGTGATCGCGAAGCGCGCGCGCATCAACAAGCGGATGCTTTACCATTATTTCGGCGACAAGGAAGGCCTCTTCCGCGAAGTCTTGCGCCGGAAAATCGCCGAACGCTCCGCCTGGCTCGCCGGCGCACCAGAGGAACCCGCCGAGCGCCTGCCGATCTGGTTCCAGCTCGCCTGCCGCGACCGCGAATGGGTCCAGTTGCTCCAATGGGAAGCGCTGCAATGGGGCGAGAAAAAAGTCATCGATGAAGAGCGCCGCGCGGAAAATCTGGCCAAAGCCGTCGAACGCGTGCGCCAACAGCAAGCGAAGGGGCTCATCGATCCCAGCCTCGACCCCGGCCAATTGCTCTTGTCGATGGTGGCGATTACGGCGTATCCGGTCGCGTTTCCCCAACTCGCGCGGCTGGCCACGGGCCTTTCCGTCTCGGACGAGAAATTCCAAAAACAACGCGACACATTCCTGCGCCAGTTCGGCGCCTTATTGCAGGGGAAAAAAGCTGGCTCCAACGGTCTATGAAATTTTGTCTTCTCGCTTCGCTGGCTGGCGCATTGCTCCTAACTTCCTGCTCGCAGAAATCCACGGGCAAGGCCCTCCAAACGCCCGGTGTCCCCGTGCTCGTCGCGAAGGCAACCAAACAGGATGTGCCCGTCGATATCCAGGCGGTCGGTTCGGTGCAGGCTTATTCCTTTGTTTCCATCCGCTCGCAAATCACGGACCAGATCGTCAAAGTGCATTTCAACGAGGGGCAGGAAGTAAAACCGGGCGATTTGCTCTTCACGCTCGATCAGCGCCCCGCCGAGGCGGAATTGAATCAGGCGAAGGCCAATTTGGAGCGCGACAAGGCCCAACTCGTCAATGCCCGTCTCACGTTCGAGCGCACGAGCAATTTGTTCAACAGCAAAATCGCGTCGCAATCCGATTACGATTCGGCCGAGGCAAATTATGATTCCGCCCAAAGCACCGTGGTCGCCGATGCCGCCGCCATCACGAACGCCCAGGTGAGTCTCGATTACACCTTGATCCGCTCCCCTATCGAAGGCCGCACCGGCAATTTGACCGTCAAGGAAGGCAATGTCGTCAAAGCCCCCGATGACGTGCTCGTGACCATTACCCAGACACACCCGATTTACGTGGCCTTCGCCGTGCCCGAAGAATACCTGCCCGCCATCCGCCGCCGCGCGAGCGAAGCAACCCTGCCGGTCACAACTTTTGCGCCGGGCGACACCAACGACGTCGCCAGCGGCACGTTGACGTTCATCGACAACAGCGTGGACACCAACACAGGCACCATCCTGCTGAAAGGAACATTTCCAAACGAGAACGGCATTTTATGGCCCGGCCAATTCGTCCAGGCGTCGCTGACCTTGAGCAACCTGACAGGAACCACCGTCGTACCCTCGCAAGCGCTGCAAACAGGCCAGGACGGCGAATTCATTTTCGTGGTCAAACCGGACGACACGGTCGATGCCCGTCCGGTGACCGCCGGCATTATTTATGACGGCCTCCAGGTCGTCACCAGCGGCCTGAACCCGGGCGAAACCGTCGTCACCGACGGCCAGGTGCGATTGAAACCGGGAGCCAAAGTCAGCGCGAAGGAAGCAGGGACCAATGCAGCGTTGGAGGCAAAAGAATGAAAAAGAAAACATCCAACATCGAACACCGAACATCGAACACCGAAGCTCAGGTCGAAGATGGTTTGTGGCAACTGCACGATGGAAACTCAAGTGGTAAAAAAAGTGGTAAAAAATATGATCTGGAAGAACGCTTGTTGGAATTTGCTTCGGCGATAATTGACTTGTCTGAAAAGCTTCCCACTTCACGCGCCGAAAATCACGTCGCCGGACAAATCTTGCGCTCCGGCACATCGCCATATCCAAATCACGGTGAACCGGAATCAGCTGAATCGCGAGAGGACTTCCTTCATAAACTCAAAGTATGCCTCAAAGAACTTCGCGAAACGCGCAGGTGGGGAAGACTGATTCATCGCAAAAGATGGGCCCATGATGACCCGACATTGATTTTTATTTTAAGTGAATCCGAAGAGTTAATTCGGATTTTTATGTCGAGCGTTCGAACTGCCCGCATGAATGCTTTAAAACCTCAACGGGGCGGAACTAACCCATCCGCTTTATGACTTCGATGTTCAGAGTTCGATGTTCGATGTTCGATGTTTTTAATTAAATAAAATGAGCGTCCCACAACTTTTCATTCGGCGCCCGATCATGACCACCCTGGTCATGTTCGGAATCCTGCTGTTTGGAATTGTCGCTTATTTCGCGCTGCCCGTCAGCGATCTGCCAAGCGTGGATTATCCCACCATCCAGGTCTCGGCGAATTTGCCCGGCGCGAGCGCTGAGACCATGGCCGCCGCCGTGGCCACGCCGCTGGAAAAACAATTCTCGACCATCGCCGGCGTGGATTCAATGTCATCGGTCAGCGCACTGGGCGTCACACAAATCACGATTCAATTTTCGCTGAGCCGCGACATTGATTCCGCGGGACAGGACGTGCAGGCGGCCATCGCGCGGGCGGGCGGGCAATTGCCGCCGAACATGCCCACGCCGCCGACCTATCGCAAAGTGAACCCCGCCGATTCGCCGGTCCTTTACATCGCGATGTCCTCGCCCACGCTGCCGCTTTCCACGGTGGATGATTACGCGGAAACGTTGCTCGCCCAGCGCATCTCCATGGTCAACGGCGTGGCGCAGGTGGGCGTTTATGGCTCGCAACAATACGCCGTGCGCGTGCAGGTGGACCCGAACAAACTCGCGGCTTACGGCATCGGCATCGACGACGTCGCCCAAGCCATCCAGGTCGGCAACGTGAATCTTCCCACGGGCACGCTCTACGGAAAACACCAGGCCTACACCGTCCGCGCCACGGGCCAGTTGCAGAAAGCCGCGGACTATCGTCCACTGATCGTGGCCTATCGCGGCGGCAACCCCGTGCGCCTCGAACAACTCGGCCGCGTTTTCGACAGCGTGCAGGATGTGACCATCGCCAGCTGGTACAATAACACGCGGGCAATCGTGCTTTCCATTCAACGCCAGCCGGGCGCAAACACCGTGGAAGTCGTCGATTCCATCAAAAAACTTTTGCCGCAATTCCAGGCGCAAATTCCCGCTTCCGTCAAAATGGAAGTCTTGTACGACCGTTCGCAATCCATTCGCGAATCGGTTGCCGATGTGAAATTCACGCTCAAGCTGACCATCGTTTTGGTCGTGCTCGTCATCTTCCTGTTCCTTCGAAATATCTCCGCCACCATCATCCCCAGCCTCGCGCTCCCGATGTCCATCATCGGCACCTTCGCCGCCATGTATCTGCTCGGCTACAGCCTGGATAATCTGTCCCTGATGGCGCTCACATTGTCCGTCGGTTTCGTCGTGGACGATGCCATCGTCATGCTTGAAAATATCGTGCGCCACATGGAAAACGGCGAACCGCCGATGGAAGCCGCGCTGAACGGCTCAAAGGAAATCGGCTTCACCATTATTTCGATGACGCTGTCCCTGGCCGCCGTCTTCATCCCGGTTTTGTTCATGCAGGGGATACTCGGGCGATTGCTGCACGAATTCGCGGTCACGATTACAGTCGCAGTATTGGTCTCGGGTTTCGTTTCACTCACGCTCACGCCCATGCTGGCAAGCCGGTTTGTCACCGCGATGCACGACCGCAAACACAGCCGCATCTACAATTGGTCCGAAAAAGTTTTCGACAACATCCTCGGCTTCTACGATCGCACCTTGAGAGCCGTGATGCGGCATCGTTTAACGACGCTCGGCGTTTCCTTTTTGGTGCTGGCCGCGACGATTGTTTTGTTCAAGCTCATCCCACTCGGCTTTTTCCCCAACCAGGACACGGGCCAGATTTTTTGCATCACGGAAGCCTCGCAGGATATTTCCTGGGAGTCCATGCGCGAACACCAAATGGCCGTGGCGAAAATCGTGGCGGCGGACACCAACGTGGCCGGCTTCATGTCGTCGATAGGCACCGGTGGTTCCACCGTCGCCGCCAACAGCGGGCGCCTTTTCATGCGTTTGAAGCCGCGCTCAGAACGGCAGCTCAGCGCCGACGAAATCATCGGGGAATTGCGCCCCAAACTCGCCACCGTGCCGGGCATCACCGTCTTCATGCAAAACCTGCCAGTAATCCGCATGGGCGGCATGCTCACCAAGGCCCAGTATCAATTCAGCCTGCAGGACACCGACACCAAAGAGCTCTACGACTGGGTGCCAAAACTCGTTCAACGCATGTCCGAACTGCCGGGCTTCCAGGATGTCACCAGCGATTTGCTCGTCAAAAACCCCCAGCTCACCGTGGAAATCAATCGCGACCGTGCGTCATCGCTCGGCATCACCGCCGACCAGATCGAAAACGCGCTCTACGATGCCTACGGCCAGCGGCAAATTTCCACCATCTACACGGACATCAACGAATACTGGGTCGTCATGGAAGTGGAGCCGCAATACCAGCGCGACCCGACGGCGCTCTCGCAACTGTACATTCGCTCCTCGCACGGCAGCCTCGTCCCGCTTTCCGCCGTCGCCAAGCTCACCAAAGGCATCGGACCGCTGACCATTTCCCACGTCGGCCAATTGCCCTCCGTCACCCTCTCCTTCAACCTCGCGCCCGGCAATTCGCTCGGCACCGCCGAGGAACAAGTGCAGCGCCTCCAGGCCGAAATGCATCTGCCCGCGACCATCACCGCCAGTTTCCAGGGCTCGGCCCAAGTGTTCCAATCCTCCATGAAAGGCCTGGGCGTGCTGCTCGTCATGTCGATCCTCGTCATCTACATCATCCTCGGAATTCTTTACGAAAGCTTTATTCACCCCATCACAATCCTGTCCGGCCTGCCATCGGCGGGCTTCGGCGCATTGCTGACGCTGATGATCTTTCACATTGATTTGAACATCTACGCCTTCGTCGGTCTCATAATGCTGGTGGGCATCGTCAAGAAAAACGCCATCATGATGATTGACTTCGCGCTGGATGCGGAGCGCCAGGGCAAAACGCCCGCGGACGCCATTTACCAGGGCTGCCTGCTGCGTTTTCGTCCCATCATGATGACCACGATGGCCGCGTTGATGGGCACGCTGCCGATCGCGCTCGGGCTGGGCGCAGGCGCCGAGGCGCGCCGCCCGCTGGGCCTGACGGTCGTCGGTGGATTGATTGTTTCACAATTGTTGACGCTCTACATCACGCCCGTCATTTACCTTTACATGGAATCGTTCCAGCAATGGGTCCGGCGGCTCATGCCGCAACGACCTGCGAAGAAACGGCCCGAATCCCAATCGATGCCAGCGGAGATGGTCTGAAAACGTCCGGGAAATAGGCGTTGGTGACCCAGTTGCAAATTGAATTTGCCCGGTGAATGTTGGCCGCAAATCAATAAGTTATGGATCTAAAACTGAAGGACAAAACAGCTTTTATCAGCGGTTCAACTGCCGGCATCGGCTTCGCCATCGCCGAACGCCTCGCGCGCGAAGGTGCGCGGGTCATCATCAACGGCCGCACGCAAAAACGCGTGGCCTTCGCCATCCAATCGCTGCACAGGAACGTCCCGCACGCCAAGATCGAAGGCATTCCGGGTGATTTGGGCCACAAGAAAGGCTGCGCCGCCCTCGTGCGCCAGCTGCGCGACGTCGACATTCTCGTCAACAACCTCGGCATCTTTGAACCAAAATCTTTCGAGGACATTCCCGACGAAGATTGGCAGCGGATGTTCGAAATCAACGTCATGTCCGGCGTGCGCCTGAGCCGCGCGTATTTGCCCGGCATGAAAAAACGCAATTGGGGCCGCATCGTTTTCATCTCCAGCGAGAGCGCCGTCCAAATCCCTTCGGAAATGGTCCATTACGGCATGACCAAAACCGCGCAACTCGCCGTCGCGCGCGGCATCGCCGAGGGATGCGCCGGCACCGGCGTGACCGTCAATAGCGTCCTTGCCGGACCGACCGCCTCCGAAGGCGTGACGGATTTTATTGGCAAACTGGCGGATGAACAGAAAATGACCCCGGCGCAGTTCGAGAAGGAATTTTTCCGGAACATGCGCCCGACCTCGCTGGTCAAGCGCTTCCTGAAACCCGACGAAATCGCGGCGGTCGTGGCCTTTGTTTGTTCGCCGGAAGCCTCGGCGGTGACCGGAGCCGCGCTGCGGGCCGAAGGCGGGGTTGTTAAAGCCGTGTTATAATGCCCCATTGGTCACATCCATGAATGGCTTGTTTTCGTGGATGCCGTCAGGTATTGAATTGCGGCTTTTGCGCCCATGAACCAGACGCTGATTGTCGTACCAACTTATAACGAGCGTGAGAATCTTCCCCGGCTCGTCAATCGGCTTCTGTCTCTGCCCGCCCCCGTGGACCTGTTGATCGTGGATGGCAATTCAACCGACGGCACAGGCAAGGTCGCCGATGAATTGGCCGTCAAACATCCGGAAGTGCACGTCCTGCACGAGCAGGAAAAACGAGGGCTGGGCCGCGCCTATATCGCCAGTTTCAAATGGGCATTGGAGCACGGGTACGAATTCATCTTCGAGATGGACAGTGACTTTTCCCATAACCCCGATGACATCCCGCAATTCCTCGAGGCCGCCCAGAATGCCGATCTCGTCTTGGGCTCGCGCTATATCGGCGGCATCCGCATCATCAACTGGCCGCTGAAACGGCTGATGCTCAGCAAGGCTGCGGCCAATTACGTGCGCATCATCACCGGCATGCCCTTCAGCGACCCCACTGGCGGCTACAAATGCTTTCGCCGGCGCGCTCTGCAAGCCATCAACCTCGATGAAGTCCGTTCCAACGGCTACAGCTTTCAGATCGAAATGACCCACAAAATCTGGCGGCAAGGCCTCAAGGTGGTGGAAGTGCCGATCATCTTTACCGAACGCATTCATGGCCGTTCCAAGATGACCGGAAACATCATCCAGGAAGCCCTGGTCCGCGTCTGGCAATTGCTCTTCGAAAACGGCCTCCGCCGCAGCCCGCGCAAGGCTGAAGACTGCCTTAAGCGGGCCTGAGCTGCCGCTCGGCCCCAAATCCGTTACGCGCGTTCAGCGCAAGTGCTGGAATAATTGCAAGTGCGTGATTTCGCCTCCATCTCCGCCACGAAGTGGGGGAGGGACGGGGTGAGGTTGTGCTCGGGGAACAGGGGCACGAAGTGTCCGCCTCCTGTGCGACAATTTACTTCGAGAATAACTCTATTTCCCAAACAGCGCCTCTCGCATCCCCGGCATCGGTTGATTTTCCTTTTTGTTCCAATACCGGAATCCCGCGCTCCAATCCCAAATCGCCCAGCCAATCTTCTCCTTCTCGCACTCGCGCCGAAACGCCTCGTAATACCTCGCGCGCGATTGCGGATCCGCCGTCGTGAAAGCCCCGAACTCACCCACATGAATCGGCCGGCCGTAATAATCCGACCACTCACGCGCCAATTTCAATTCGCCCGCAAACGCCAGCGCACTGCTCGGATTTTCCGCCATCGGCAACGTGTTATAGCGGCGGATCCACCCTTTCGCTGCGCCGTTCAGCGCTGGAGACGGCGTGAGCGGCTGCGCGGGAGGACCGGGAAATTGAACCCCGCCGATCACTCTCACCTCCGGCCCCGCCCACGTGGCGCCCTGGTGCGTAAAATAAAACGGATCGTAACAATGCACTGTCACGATGAGATTGTCGTCGCTCGCCGGCAGCACCAGATTCTTCAATTCGCTGACCTGGTTCCACTTGCCCGGACCAACGAAAATCGTCCGGCTCGGGTTCGTCTTCCGGATTTCGGCGATGGCCCGCGCGAAAATCGGATTTATTTTCACCGTCGTCGCCGCATCCTTCGGCTCGTTCAACAACTCAAACGCCAGCCGGTTCGTGAAGGAAGCGTAATGCGCCGCGATTTGATGCCAGATAGCCAGGAACTTGTCCGTCTGCCCGTCCGGATCGGTCGTGAACGCATCGAAATGGTGAATATTCATAATAACCGCCAACTGCGCCGCCAGCGCATTCGTCACCGCAAAATCCGCGCGCGCAAACATCTCCGGCGAGATGGTAAAATCCGGCCCCGGCCCCGTGTAATCACTCCAGCGCGCCGGAATGCGCACATGATCGAACCCCTCGCGCTTCATGATGCCAAATTCGTCCGCCGAAACCGTCACCCCCCAGCTCGCGTGAGCAGGCGATTCGAGGTAATTGCCCAGGTTCGCTCCGCGCAGAAACCACTTCGCCGCCTCCTGCGCCGGGGAATTGGGCTCCCTCAACCGCTTCATTTCCGGCGGATTCGACGGCACAAAACCCGTATTCTCCGCTGCCGACACGCCGGAAACACAAATCAAAAGACCAATAAAAAGAGAAAACGCCTTCACGAGATCGAGTTTGGCCGCTTCGCCGGAAGATTCAAGAAGGGATGTCACTGACACATTTAATGTAGCGCAGCCGTCTCGACTCCGAGTTCCGGCGTCTCGCCGCCAGGACGCCGGTTGCTGCGCCAACCCATTTCCTCGAAATAATCTCTTGCGTAGACGCGGACATATACATATATTGCGCGCTCTTTTTGAATAGAAGAATTTGACTTATGCGACGTCCCAAAGGCATTAAAACGAAGAAATCGGTGGCCAAGCGTTTCAAGATCACGGCCGGTGGAAAAGTTCTGCGCTCCAGCGCCGGCCGGCGCCACTTGGCGCAGTCCAAAAACGCCAAACGCCGCCGCTCCCTGCGCGGTTTGACGGCTGTGGACGTGACCGACGTATATCGCATCAAGCAGAACCTGCCGTTCACCCGCTGACCTGACACCTGATACTTCGCACCTGACACAATTTTATGCGCGTTACCAATTCTCCCGCCTCCCGCAAGCGCCGCACAAGAATGATCCGGGCCGCCAAAGGCTTCCGGATGCGCCGCTCGAAACTTTACCGCTACGCTTCCGACGCCGTTGACCATGGCCGGCAATACGCCTATCGCGATCGCCGCCGCAAAAAGCGCACCTTCCGCTACCTCTGGCAGATCCGCATCAACGCCGCCGTCCGCGAAGCCGGCTTGACTTACAGCCGCTTTATCGAAGGCCTCAAAGCCGCCAAGTGCGCCCTCGACCGCAAGGTCCTCGCGGACATCGCCGCGACCGACGCCGCTGCGTTCACGGAAATCGTGAACGTCGCCAAAGCCGCCCTCAAGAACAAGCCCGCCGCCACCCTGGCCAAGGCTTAAGCGGTCCAAAAACCTTTAAGCAAGGCGGCCAGCAATGGCCGCCTTTTTCTTTTAACGTGCCCTGGTGGCACGGGCGTCCTCGCCCGTGCGTCTCCATAGAGCGGTTAAAAAAATACTGTAGCCATCTCGGAGCGAGGATTTTTGATTTTTGGCGAGGCTTCGGCGAAGGAGCAGGTTTAATAAACCCTGTAACCGCGTGGGAATGCTGTCGGGGCAAAAATATTCTTAGCATTCGCCCCAAGCAGCAGCACACCGAGTTTTCGATGGGGCGCTACTGAGGGCAAGACCGCATTAAAACGTAATATTTGTTTGACCTTTAATCCAACTTGCCTTGTTTGGCCAAACCACTACCCTGAAAAACAATTGAAATTTGTATGCGCCTGAAAGAATTTTTCTATCTAATTGGGCTTAAACCCAGTCTGAGGGTTTACGGCCACCGTATTCAGGTAATTGATTTGCCGGGCGACGGGCGCGTTGAGTTCGCAAGGTGGCTTGCTCCAAAGGCACGCGATCTTTCACTTCAACAATCAGAATTGGACGAACTCCGCACGTTTCTTCGCGCTGGAGACCTTGCTGTTGACGTCGGAGCGCAGGTTGGAGACAGCACCATTCCGATAGCCTTGGCTTGCGGCAAGAATGGTGCCGTCATGGCTTTCGAACCAAACCCCTTTACATTCGCCATTCTTGGTGCCAACGCTGCCCTCAATTCTGACCGCACGAATATTATTCCCGTACCCTATGCGGCGTCTGAATCCGAGGGTTCCCTGGTATTCGACTACGGGGATCCATGGTGCTCCAACGGGGGCGATCATGCAGAGATCTCACCTTGGCGTCATGGCAGCGCTTTCAGCATCCCGGTGGAAGCGCGCCGAATTGAGCCGATCATCCGCGCTCGTTTCGGTGACCGTCTCAAACGGCTCCGCTATCTCAAAACCGACACGGAAGGACATGACCTTGGCGTCTTGGGGTCGCTGGAAGGGCTTATCAAAGAATTTCGTCCTTACATTAAAACCGAGGTTGGCAAATACGCCCCCGTCCAAGATCGAATCGAAATGCACCGGTTTTTAACCGGTCATCGATATACGCTTAGGATGGTAAACAAAGACACTTTGTTCGGCCCCATAGTCGCAGAAGGCGATATGCCCCGTGAAGGTCGTTACGACATTTTTGCTGTTCCCAATTGATCGTTTCATGATTTAGGCACTCATGACAACGAAACATCACGTGATTATTTCCGGCACCGGTCGCGCTGGCACAACTTTTTTGGTTCAATTACTTACCGAACTCGGCTTGGACACCGGTTTTGCCAACGCATACGAAAAAATTTTGGCGGATCGCAACGCTGGTATGGAATGGGATCTTACAAAACGTCTCGACGCGCCTTACATAGTCAAAAGCCCAGCACTCTGCGAACACCTGGAAGGAATTCTCCGGCAGCGCGACATCAAAATCGACCACGCCATCGTTCCGATACGGGACCTTTTTTCCGCAGCTGAGAGTCGAAGAGCCGTCGCGCGTAATGGCAGCCACAAAATCCTGACAGCCCGCCACTTTCTCGGAGTCAAAAAATGGCGCATCAGGAGGCCCGAGGAACAAGAAACCGTCCTCGCACAAAATTTCTACGCTTTGGTCCACACACTCGCACGACACGATATTCCCCTAACGCTCCTCCATTTCCCCAAATTTGTCAGTGCTCCGGAGTACCTCTTTGAGAAAATTCGCTTTCTTTTGAAGGACATTTCCTTCTCTAACTTTATTCGCGCTTTTGAAACCATCAGCCGCCCAGAACTGGTCCACGATTTCTCCGCCCTAAAAAAGGCGAAAATTCAGTCCTGACAAACACTCGGAGCCACATGGACACATTATCTTGGCACTACCCAAGCAAAATCTGTTGTGTTATAGAAGGAGTGAAATGCAAGCACAGTCGTCCGCCTCAGGAATGAGTGTTTCCGCTTATTTGCCATCGCCGCCATTCGGCCCTTCCAATAGCAGCAGGCGAGTTTCCAACTCCCCGTTTTTGCGGCTGGATTCTACGAGTTGCCCGAGGATGCCGTCCCGCTCCTTTTGCAAATGTTCAATGAATATGTCTTTGCCTCGGTTTGCGATCCTCAAATCGGTCATTTCCCTTTCCATTTCTCGAATTCTGTCTTCGTTGTTTCCGAAACTTTCGGAAGTCGATTTTGGTAATTCCGAAGGTTTCCGAGCCTTTCCGAACGGCTCCGATGGCTCATTTACCTTCGTGGCCTTTTGAATTTCCTCCTGTATGGCGCGCCCCACGCTTTCCGGCGTCAGATAATATTTTCGCTCGTTCGGATCGAAATACGAATCGAGTCGCGGTATGCCCAGCCAATATCTCTTTCGCCCGTTCGAAAATTCCCTTCGCGAGGATTTTCATTGCACATCTCCCGACTCGTGGTAAAAACGATCTCGAAGGAAAGGAGAGGCGAAGGTGAAACGGAAAAGCAAAGGCTGTTGCTCCATGGAAGGGAAAATAATTCTCCATTCTGAACCGACTTCGGCGTTCGATGTTCGATGTTTTCCCTTTTTCCCTTCTCCCCTCACCAAATCACGCCTAATCACGGTGAATCACGCTCAATCACGCTGGATAAAAGGGGGGGTCCGCTCCTCCTCGTTCTCCTTCTCGTCCTCGTCCTCGAAATATTGAACACCGGACAAGCCCACAAACTCCCCTTTTTGCACTTTTTTGCGGTTTTTTGCGGTTTTTTGCGACATCTTTTTTCGCATTCTCCCGCCAACCGACTTCGACGTTCGATGTTCGGCGTTCGATGTTCCCCTCTCGACCCTCGACCCTCCTCCCTTTTTGGAGCGATTTGGAGCGATTTGGAACTATTTGGAGCAGCGTTTTTTCACGAACGCAGTCAAAAACACAAAAACAAATTCATTTCCTGCCTCCCGGCTTTCTTTATAAACTCCCCGCCACTTTATGCCCGGACTTTTGGACGAAATTGAACCGTTGAAGCAAGCCGCCGTCGCGGAGTTGAAAGCTGCGCCCGATATCGCCGCGCTCGAACAAACCAAAGGCGCATGGCTCGGCGCCAACGGCAAGTTCACCGCGTTGATGAAGCGGCTCGGCACGCTGTCCAAAGAGGAAAAGCCCGCCGCCGGCAAAGCTGTCAACGCCGCCAAAATGGAGCTCGAAGCCGCGCTCGTCTCCCGCCGCGAAGAGCTGGAACTGAAAGCCGCGCTGCCGAAGGAGCCCACCGATTTCACCCTGCCCGGCCGCCGCCGCGTCCTCGGCAAATTGCATCCGCTCACCCAGGTGACGGAAGACATCGTCCGCAGCTTTCGCAAAATCGGATTCGTCGTCGCCGACGGTCCGGAAATCGAGGACGAATATCATTGCTTCGATGCGCTCAACACCCCCGCCGACCATCCGGCGCGGGATACGCAAGACACATTTTACCTGGAATCACGCAGCAATAATCCGGCGCTCCAACTTGCAACCAGCGCTGGAGCAGCTTCCCCCTCTCCTGGGGGAGAGGGCCGGGGTGAGGGCGAGCGCAGACTTCTCCGCACGCATACTTCCTCGGTCCAAATCCGCGTGATGGAAAAGCAGCAACCACCTATTCGCATCATCGTCCCGGGCCGCGTTTATCGCCGCGACAACGCCGATGCCACGCACAACCCCACCTTCCAGCAGGTCGAAGGTCTTTACGTGGACAAAGGCGTCACCGCCGCCGACCTGAAAGGCACCGTCGAATTCGTGTTCCGGGAATTGATGGGTGAGGACGTGAAAATCCGCTTCCGCCCGCATTACTTCAGCTACACCGAACCCAGCTTTGAAATCGATTTCACGAGCGCGCTCGTAAAAAAGATGGGCAAGGACTGGCTCGAAATCGCGGGCTGCGGCATGGTGCACCCGAAAGTTTTTGAAAACGTCGGCTACGACCCGGAAGTCTGGACCGGCTGGGCCTTCGGCTTCGGCATCGAACGCATCGCCATGATTCGCTACGGCATCAATGACATCCGGTTGTTTTACGAGAACGATCTGAGGTTTTTGCGGCAGTTTTGATTGGATGCAAAACGAACTCGATATCGTTCGTGATGTATCCAAAAGGCTGGATGGGGCGGGAATCCGCTATATGCTCACCGGTTCGATTGCGATGACCGACACGCCTCCTGAAATCGCCGAAATGGTCCGGCAACGGCTCATGGCCCGCTCCGGCGAGGAGCGGTTCATGAGGGTGTGGCGTCGTTTGAAGCGGCTCGCGAAATCGTGCTGGCCTCCCTGCCGGAAGGCCTGTCTCCAGAAGAACGAAAGCGCCAACCGTATCAGCGAATTTATGGCGAACCGCTGCCCTTTTAACGCCGCGACCGCAACCGCTGCGACCGCGTCCTCGTCATCGCCGCCTTGTGGGCCGCTGCCGACCGCGCGCGTGCTCCGCGCCGGCGTGCTGAAGCTCTCGCCTGCCGCGAAAGCGCAATGCGTGACGCCGCACTACGCCCCTCTCGTTTCAAAGCCTTTTCGCTCGCACGCGAGCGTTTCGCAGAGACTCTTTCACCGCGTTGGCCTTTGCGATACGCACTCGCTGCGCTCCGACGCGTTTTCTCCGATGTCTTGCCTCTTGCCGGCGGGCGCAATTTCACTCCCGCGCGCCGCGCCTCCGACAAGCCAATGGCAATCGCCTGCTTGGTCGAGCGCGCACCATGCTTGCCTTCGCGGATATGGCGCATCTCTTCCCGCACAAACTCGCCGGCTTGCGTGCTCGCGGACTTTCCTTCGCGCGCATCTCTGCGCGCCCGTTCGATTGCTTCTCGCTCAGGCATGAGACCGTCCTTTCTCAATTTTTTATTTTCTGGCCGCCGCATGCGATTTGGAACGGCCGTTCGTGCGGCCATTGCTCTGCGCTGGCGTTGCAGCACGAATTGGCGCGCTGGCCGCGGGACTGCTGGTGATTTGCGCGCTGCTGCTCTTCGTCTGGCCGGCCGCGCGCAGTTGGCGTTCCGCCTCGAGCCAATGCGCGAGGTCCTGGCCTTCCGG
>Ga0335085_10005675_pt1 | contig 19947 bp, 18 predicted proteins | sample Lox_Sample_45_FD_206712 | JGI IMG/M metagenome (GOLD analysis project Ga0335085, IMG submission 206712) | Soil microbial communities from Loxahatchee National Wildlife Refuge, Florida, United States - Lox_Sample_4.5 | ecosystem: Environmental > Terrestrial > Soil > Wetlands | place: USA...
AGATCTGCAGTTCGCGCGGATTGTCGCGCTCGCCGGCGAGCGCGCTGATGATGCCGCTCGTGACGATCGGATCGGAGCTGAGCAACCCGCTCAGCGGGAAGCCGACCACGACGATATTCTCGCCGAGCCGATTCTTGTCGGAGCGGAAGACCGCGGCGACACTGACCGGTTTCGGCGCCTGCAGCAGCGCCAGATCGCGCTGTGGGTCGAGGGCGATCACCTTCACCGGAATGCCATCGCCACCGTCGCTGATGCGCATCGCGCTGCATTCCGCGACGACGTGATTGTTGGTGATGAGCGAGCCATCACGCGCGACGAAGAAGCCCGTGCCGGTCGCGCGCAGCTTCGGGCCGCCGCGGGATGAGGCGGTGGCGCGCCGGGTCTTCGATTTCGGCTTCGGACCGACGACCACCTCTTCCGGCTTCCAATCCTTTGCGATCTGCGCCGCATCCGCGACATCGGCGGCGCTGAGCTTGGCAGCGACGCGCTTCAGCCCATCCGTGTCTTGCTTGGGCGCGGGGTTTTTCGGATTGCGCAGTGCGACGGCGTACCAGAAATAAGCTTCTTTGAAGTCCTGATCGACGCCGGTGCCCTGTTCGTAGAACACGGCAAGCTTCGATTGCGCGGCCGGGTCGCCGTGATCCGCTGCGGCCTCGAACCATTTCGCCGCTTGCTTATCGCTGTGGCGCACGCCTTTTCCCGCTTCGTAGGCGAGCCCCAGCATGGTTTGCGCCGTGGGCAATCCCTGCGCTGCCGCGGGGCGCAGCCATTTGATGGCGGTCTTCCAGTCGCTGCGGCCGACCGCGGCCGCGGCCAGATGAAGTTGGGCATAAGCCAACCCGCTCTCGGCTGCCTTGGCGTACCACTTCTCCGCCTCGGCCGGGTTTTTCGTTACGCCTTCGCCGCGCTCATAGGCGAGGGCGAGGTTGAACGCGGCCGTGGGATTGCCTTGCGCGGCGGCGAGTTGGAACCAATGGAAAGCTGTCGCCTGGTCGCGCGCGACGCCGCGGCCTTCCGAATAGAGCACGCCGAGTATGTCCTGGCAGATCGAATCGCCTGCCTTGGCCGGCGCGTCGCAGACGCGCAAGACCGTCGCATAATCTTCGTGCCTTAACGCCTCGAAGGCTTCCGGCGGCGCGGCGACAGCGTCCGATGCGCTGACGAACGCCAAGCAAGCCATCGCGCAAAGCCATTTTCCCGACATGCATCCCCCCATGCAACGGGTGAATGCTATCGAAATCAGCCCGCTCCTGCCAAGCCTCGCGCGCGCTCAGGCAATGCTTACGGCGTCACCATCTGGAAGAGGCGGCGCGCCGGCTCGTCGGGCGGCGACTTCGCCTTCGCGGCGAGGAGGGCGCGCTGCTCGGGCGTCAGCGTCTTGATGAACCCATCGAGGGCGGTCGAGACTTCCCGCTGCAAGGTTTCGCGATTGCCGTTGATCTGATCGGCGAGCTTCGCGATCACCGACGTATCGGGTGTCGGCTTGGCGATCTCGCTCCAAAGATTGTCTATCAGTGGCTGGTTGCTCTCGCGCACGAAGCGGCCGCGCAGGCGGAGCGTGCGCAGGAACTGCTCATAGGCTTGACGCTGGTCGCCGTTGAGGTTCAGCGAATCGCCGAAATGCTGCAACCGCATGATCGGCGGCAGCGGCGCGTGGATATGCATCCAGGCGAGGCCGGCGAGGAAACAGATATTGAGCGTGAGGGAAAGTGCGAGCGCGACCCACAACAAGCGGCCGCCCCGCCCGGCCTTCTGGCCGGATTCGGCGAGGGTTGTCATGTGCCGGAATCGTCGCTGAAGTAGCTGCTATCGAGGCTCGGCGCGGTGAGGCCGTCGGAGGTCGAGCTGTCGACGGCTTGCGTGCCCGACAGACTGGCATAGGCGTCGCTGCCCATGGAGAAGCCGACGAGGCTCGCGCAGACGATGCTTGCGGCAAGGCTGCTCCAAGCGAGGGCGGTGCGCCATTGCGGCAGGCGCGGCTGCGGCTTCGCCCGGAAGGGCAGGATCTCGGCGCGCGCCGGAGGCACGAGGGCGCCCGCCTTGTCGATAATGCGCTCACGGACGAGCCGCGGCGGGTCGCGATCGGCGGAGCGCGCCGCGACCAGGTCGCCGAGCGCCTCGGGCGTCGCCGCCAGCCAGGCTTCGACCGGCTCGGCCTCGGCCTCGTCCAGCCGGCCTTCGGCATAGGCGGCCAGCAGCATCGTGTCGGGCTCGGCCACCCGCGATTGCTTGCCGAGCGCCTGCCAGCGCTGCCATTGCCGCCGATCGTTAATCTCGGCCCCCTTATCGGTCATGCGATATCTCCTAGCACGTTTTTAGGCGTTTCCGCACGTTCCCATCCCCACGGGTAAAATCTTGTAATCATTTGATTTCCCGCGCCGTATCGTCATCCGCGAAATGCGCGCGCAACTTCAGCATCGCCTTGTGATGGGTGCTGCGGACGGTCTGCGGATCGATGCCCAGCGAGGTCGCGATCTCGGCCACGTCCATCTCGCGCTCGTAAAGCAGCGTCAGGACAAGCTTTTGCCGCGGCGACAGCAGCCCGTCGGGGAGGCGTAGCTTCTCCTGCGGCTCGGCGGTGACCGACAGCATCACTTCCGGGACGTTGTCGATCGGGGTGATCGGCGGCGTGCGGCGGCGCTGCATATCGCGCGCCGTGCTGCGCGCCACGATGGTCAGCCAGGTCGACAGCCCGGCCCGCGTCGGATCGTAGGTCTTCAAGAGACGGAAATCGTCCTTGCAGAGGCGGGTGAAGACCTCTTGCACGATGTCTTCGAGCTCGATGCCCGGCCGCGCCGTCGGTCGAACCGCCGAGAGGATCAGACCGGCATAGCGGCGTACGAACGCGTCCCAGGCGGATTTCTCGCCGCGCGCCAGGGCTTGCAGGTCAATCGTGTCCGTCACCGTGCCCTGCGCTTTGCCTGATACTTTCGGGCCCGCGGTTTTCGAGCGGCCGCTTTTTTCTTTGGCTTGGCGCGTGCTGCCGCTCGCCGCAGCGCGGCGGCAAAGGCGAGATCGGCCCACGGGCCGAGGGTATCGCTGTCGTCGACGGCTTCGGGCGGGGCCTGGTGATAGGCGAGGGCCACGAGCTTGCCACGCCGGCGATAGCGGAACGGGCCCATGCCGGCGGCAGCGAAGGTGGCGCGATTGGCGTCGTCGCTGCGCAGGAAAAGCATCTCGTCATGGATCAGCGCGAACATCACTCCGCCGCGGAATACGCCATGGCCGCCGAACATGCGCCGGATCTCCACCGGTCCCCAGCGCCGGAACTGGTCGCGCAGATAACGGATGAACTCCGGTTCGTTTTCCCGCGCCGGCATTTTACGGCCGTCATTCCCGCGACAGCGGGACCCCAGGGCAACACCGCGTCGGTTCTCTGGACCACCGCCTTCGCGCGGGCGGCGATGATGGCGAAACCTCGCGCATCAATGCGCCAGCTTCGCGAAGAAGTCGTTGCCCTTGTCGTCGATGACGATGAAGGCCGGAAAATCGACCACTTCGATGCGCCAGATCGCTTCCATGCCGAGCTCGGGATATTCGATCACCTCGACCTTCTTGATGCAATCCTGCGCCAGGCGCGCCGCCGGTCCGCCGATCGAGCCGAGATAGAAGCCCTTGTGCTTCTTGCAGGCGTCGCGGACTTCGGCGCCGCGATTGCCCTTGGCGAGCATCACGAAGCTGCCGCCCGCGGCCATGAATTGATCGACATAGGAATCCATGCGGCCGGCGGTGGTCGGGCCGAAGGAGCCCGAGGCGAAGCCCTGCGGCGTCTTCGCCGGGCCGGCGTAGTAGACCGGGTGGTCCTTCATATGTTGCGGCAGGCTCTCGCCGCGATCCAAGCGCTCTTTCAGCTTCGCATGCGCGATGTCGCGCGCGACGACCAGCGGCCCGGTCAGCGAGAGCCGCGTCTTGATCGGATAGCGCGACAAGGTCGCGCGGATCTCGCTCATCGGTCGCGTCAGATCGATCTTCACCACCTCGCCCGCGAGTTTCGATTCGTCGATCTCGGGCAGGTAATGCGCCGGGTTGGTCTCGAGCTGCTCGAGGAAGATGCCCTTGGCGTTGATCTTGCCGAGGATCTGGCGATCGGCCGAGCAGGAAACGCCGAGCCCGATCGGCACGCTCGCGCCATGCCGCGGCAGGCGGATGACGCGCACATCGTGGCAGAAATATTTGCCGCCGAACTGCGCGCCGATGCCCATCATGCGCGTCAACGCCAGCACTTCCTGCTCGAAGTCGCGGTCGCGGAATGCCTGGCCGGCTTTATTGCCCTGGCTCGGCAGCGAATCGAGATAGCGGCAGCTCGCGAGCTTCACGGTCTTGAGATTCATCTCGGCGGAGGTGCCGCCGATGACGATTGCGAGGTGATAGGGCGGGCAGGCGGCGGTGCCGAGGGTGCGGATCTTCTCGTCGAGGAATTTCAGCAGCGCATCGTGGTTCAGCACCGCCGGCGTCTGCTGGAAGAGGAAGCTCTTGTTCGCCGAGCCGCCGCCTTTGGCGATGAAGAGGAATTTGTATTCGTCGCCCTCGGTCGCGTAGAGATCGATCTGCGCCGGCAGATTGTCGCCGGTGTTGACCTCCTTGAACATGCCGAGCGCCGCCTGCTGCGAGTAGCGCAGATTGGTCTCGGTGTAGGTGCGGCGGATGCCGAGCGAAAGCGCGGCCTCGTCGCCGCCGCCGGTCCAGACGCGCTGGCCCTTCTTGCCCATGACGATCGCCGTGCCGGTGTCCTGGCACATCGGCAGCACTTTGCCGGCGGCGATGTTGGCGTTCTTCAAGAGATCGAAAGCGACGAACCGGTCGTTGTCCGAAGCCTCGGGGTCTTCGAGGATGTTGCGCAGCTGCTGCAGATGGCCGGGGCGGAGGAGATGCTGGCAATCGACGAAGGCCTCGCGCGCCAGCATGGTCAGCGCCTGCGGCGCGATCGTCGTCAGGCTCATGCCGTTGAAGCTGGCCGTGCCGACGAAATCCGCGCTCAGCTTGCGATAAGGCGTCTGGTCCTCGCCGAGCGGAAAGAGCTCGTGAAACGTGAAATCGGCCATCGGTGTCTGCGCCCGTTGTCGGAAATGATGGCGCGGGAATACTCCGCGCGCCTTCCTGGCGCAAGCGTGGGCGCCGCGCGCGTTACGGCGCGTTCATCTTGCCGCGAACGGGTTCTATTTCTTGCGAAACGCGTCGAGGGCGACGACTTCGCCGGTCTTCGGCGTCTTGTCCGCCGCCGGTTCTTGCTCTTTCTTGGCCTCGGCCTTCGCCGGCTTGGCCGGCAGCTCGCTGGCGGCCGCGCCGCCTTCATTCGCCTGGAACTGCAGCCCGAATTTGCACGACGGGTCGGTGAAGGCGGTGATCGCCTCGAACGGAACGACCAGACGCTCGGGCCGGCTCTGGAAGGAGAGCGTCACCGCGAAGTGATCCTCTTCGACCTCGAGATCCCAGAATTGATGCTCGAGCACGATGGTCATGTCTTCGGGATATTGGCTCGAAAGACTCTCGGGGATCTTCGTGCCGGGATGCTTGGTCTGGAAGGTGATGTAGAAATGATGCGTACCGGGAAGGCCGCTGGCGGCGGTGCGGGCCAATGCCTCGCGCACGACGCCGCGCAAGGCGCGCTCGACCATCTTGTCGTAGCGGAAGAGGTCTTTCACGCGCGTTTCGCTCCCCTAATAGCGTGCCGCAAACCAAAGTGGGGGGCTTCTGTTGCCCGGCGCCCCCCGGGCCGCGAGTACTTTAGGCTTTCATTCCCTTACGGGAATTAGGCCGCGAGTGCCTCAGGTGCGACATTGTCGTTCGCACTTAGATTGTGACCCGATAACGGCGGTATCATGCCGGGCGACAGCTAACACCTTTACCACGCGCGTCGATCCTGGTTCGCCCCCGCAAAGCCGGCCGCCGGTGAAAGATCGGCGGCTGGCGAAATGGTGGAGGCGCCGGGTACTGCCCCCGGGTCCGCTGCGCTTATTCCATGCGCCGTGTATCGCCATAGTCGGTTGCCCGACCCCCTGAATATAAGCGCTTTGCGTTAAGAGACAACCTACGTCGCGACCCTGTCCGGGGCGGAATTCCGCGCAATTTTAGCCAGCCCGGAGGCCGGTTTTCCGCGCTACCAGCCAATAGAGCGCGATGATCGGAATCATGCCGCAGAGCATGACGAGGGCGACGGCGGCGGCGTCGCCGAGGCCGCCGCCGAGCCAGAGCGACCAGATCACCACCGGCAAGGTCATGTTGTCGCGCGTCGTCAGCAGCACGGCGAGGGTGAGCTCGCGGAAGGTCAGCAGCGCGATCCAGAGCCAGGCGTTGAGCAAGGTCGGCGCGAGCAGCGGCACGACGATCTTCATGATGACGCTGCCGGTGGTGGCGCCGCCGACCTCGCCCGATTCCTCGAGCTCCTTATGGATCTGGATGAGGCCGGTATTGGTCATGCGCGTCGCATAGGAGATGCGGCCGACGATGAAGGCGACGAGCAGCAGCCAGAGCGTTCCGTACGCCGGCACGAAGCGCTGCACGACGAACAAGGCGATCAAGAGCGCGCCGATGCCGAAGACGATGTTGGGCATCGCATGCGGCAGAAAGGCGACGAAATCGAACCAGCTCCGCCCCGGCAGGCGCGAGCGCAGCACCACCCAGGAAAAGCATACCGCCAGCGCCAGGGTCAGCGTCGGCGTCAGCACCATCAGGATCAGCGTGTTGGTGAGGCCGTCGGTGATCAGATCCCAGGGCAGCCCCGAATAGCGCGCGAAAGACGCCGAGGCGAAGGCCGTCGCCGAGGGCAGCTGGAAATAAGGGAGGAGCGAGGCCCAGATCACGACCAGCAGCGGCAGCAGCGCCGAGAGCGTGAGATAGAGGCCGATGAGGCCCCAGACCGGCGCCTTCAGCCAGCCGAGCGCGACGAGCTGCGGGCGATAGGCCTTGCCGCGCACCACCTGATAACGATGCGCCCCTTTCTGCATCTTCGCGTACCACCAGCTGAAGAAGCCGGCGAAGCCGAGGAGCAGCACCGAGAGCGTCGCCGCATTGCCGTAGCGCGGCAGCGCATCGGTCGGCGAGAGCTGCAGCACGAGATAGGTCGAGAATGTGAAGACGCGGTTCGACCAGCCGATGATCGCCGGCACGTCGAAGGCGGCGAAGCCGATGGTGAAGATATAGATGCCGGCGGCAAGCACGCCGGGCCAGGCCAGCGGCAAGGTCACGCGCCATAGGCGCTTGCCGAAGGTCGCGCCGGCGATCTGGGCCGCTTCCTCGAGCGCGGGGTCGGTGGCGCGGAATACCGCCGCGGTCATGATGAAGGCGAGCGGCGCGAGGCTCAAGCCCTGCACCCAGCCCATGCCGACGACGCTGGCGATGTTGAAAACGCCGCCGATGCCGAAATGCTGCTGGAGCCACACATTCACCAGGCCGATGCGCGGATGCATGAGGAAGAGCCAGCCCATCGCCGAGCCGAAACCGGGCAGCAGCAGGCCGATCGCCATCAAGGTGAAGAGGAGGGGCTTGGCCGGGAGGTCGCTGCGCTCGACCAGCCAGGCGATCGGCACGCCGAAGAACAGGGCGACGAGCAGACTCGTCACCGCGAAGCCGATCGTGTTGGCGAGCACGCGGTAGGTGAAGCTATCGAGGAAGATCGCCGGATAATTGGCGAGCGACCAGGCTGCATCGGACGCGCCGAGGCTGCCGGTGCGGAAGCTCAACGCGATGACGATGGCGAGGAGCGAAAGGATGACGATGCTCGCGCCGATGACCGCGGCGAAGAACGCGCCCGGCCAGATGTCGATGCGCGCGCGCGATGTCGCGCGCGTCGCGACATCGGCCGTTTCAGCATGCGAGCTCGCCATCTCAGCGCTGGCGCTGGATTGCTTCGCTCCGCTCGCAATGACGCGTTTCCACCGTCATTGCGAGGAGCGCAAAGCGCGACGGAGCGATCCGGGCATTCCGCACAGCGCAGGCCACATTCACGCCGGCGCCAGCGCGTCGAGCACATCCATGCTGGCGTCGAGATCGATGATGTTGCGATCGTCGCGCAGCACGCCGAGCGGGTCCTTGCCGGCGGCGACATGGTCCATCCCCTCATGCAGCATCTTGCGGAAGATCGCGATGCCACGATCGGTCCAGCCCAGCGTCTCGACCGAGCGGTCGGTGATGATGCCCTGGCTTTCCTGCGCCGCCGTGTCCTGGTGGTGCGACGGCAGGTCCCACCAGCCGTCTTCGACGCGGTCATAAACGCCGCGCTCGCGTTTTTTGAGACCTTCGGTCTTCAAGCGCCCTTGATCCTTGATCGAGGGATAGGCATTCAGCCAAAAGGTCGTCGTCTTCTCGTCGTCGGTCGGCACGCGGATGCGCATGTCGTGGCTCGGCGGGTCGCCGACGCGCGCGCGGGTGAAGCGGTTGGTCGAGGGAAAGACGAAGTGATCGACGCGCCGCGCCGTAGCCCCCGGGATGTGCTGCTCGCTTTTGAAGCCGTACCACGTCGGATTCCAGGTGACTTCGGTCCGCTTGAAAGCGAATTGCGGATAGACGGCGGCGTGGAGCACCGACAGATGATGCTGGTCGACGGCGTTCTCGGTGCGCTGCAGCCAGTTGCAATATTCCTCGTCGGCGCCGACGACGGTGAGCCCGGCCTCGCGGTAGAGCAGATCCCAGCGCGGGAAGACCGGCGCCGGCTTCGGGCCGAGATAGGCGAAGACGAGCCCGCCCGCCTCGGTGACCTCATGACCCGCGAGCCTCACGCCGTCCTTCAAGCGGCTGCCTTCGGGCTCGAGCGGCGTGTCGATGCATTGTCCGCTGCGGTCGTATTGCCAGCCGTGATAGCAGCAGCGGATGCCGTCGGCCTCGACGCGGCCGAATTCCAGCGACACGCGGCGATGCGCGCAATACCGCTCGATGAGCCCGAGCTTCCCTGAAGGATCGCGGAAGAGCACAAGGTCTTCGCCGAGAAGGCGCACCGGCACCGGCTTGTTCGTCACCTGCTCGGTGAACCAGACCGGCCACCAATAGCGGCGCAAGAGCGCGCCCATCGGCGTACCGGGCCCGACTCGCGTCAGTAGCTCGTTCTCGGCCTTATCCATTGTGTCCTCCCTTGCGATTCGAGTTTATCCGAGCGCCACCGCCAAGGCGAGGGCGAGTCGCGCTTGCGGCGAGGGCAACGGGCGGTAGAGTGCAAATCATGCCGATCAAAGACAGCGAAAAAGCCGAAATCGAGGCCGCGCGCACCGCTTCGTCGCAGACCCGCCGCGCCACCGTGCCGGCGCTCGAGGAGATTTTGTTCACGCCGCTGCCGGTGCTCGATCACGGCTTCGTCCGCGTCATCGATTACATGGGCGACGATGCGGCGGTGGTGCAGGCCGCGCGCGTTTCCTACGGCCGCGGCACCAAGCGCGTGAACGAGGATCGCGGCCTGATCCAATATCTGATGCGGCATCGCCACACGACGCCCTTCGAGATGTGCGAGATCAAATACCACGTGAAGCTGCCGATCTTCGTCGCGCGGCAATGGATCCGCCATCGCACCGCGAATGTGAACGAGTATTCGGCGCGCTATTCGATTCTCGACAACGAATTCTACCTGCCGGCGCCCGAGCATCTCGCCGTGCAATCGACCAGCAACCGCCAGGGCCGCGGCGATTCACTACCGCCGGACGAGGCCCAACGCGTGCTCGATCTCCTGCGCGAAGACTCGATGCGCGCCTATCGCGACTACGCCTACATGCTGAACGAGGACGAGAGCGGCAAGGCGGTCGACGACAGCCGCTCGGGCCTCGCGCGCGAATTGGCGCGCATGAACCTGTCGCTCAATTTTTATACGCAGTGGTATTGGAAGACCGATCTGCACAATCTCCTGCATTTCCTCTCGCTGCGCGCCGACGCCCATGCGCAATACGAGATCCGGGTCTATGCCGACGCGATGATCGAGACGCTGGAGCGCTGGGTCCCGCTCGTCGCCGAAGCCTTCCGCCAATACCGCATCGGCGGCGCGCTGCTCTCGGCGAACGCGCTCGCGGTGGTGAAGAAGCTGCTCGCCGGCGAGAGCGTCGATCAGGCATCGAGCGGCATGTCGAAACGCGAATGGTCCGAGCTGATGCAGGTGCTGGGCCGCGGGTAGGCGATCGTCTGGGGGATGGGGGATGCGACATTCGAGAGGGTGGTTCGCCGGCGGGCTTACCGGCGTGCTTTTTTTGTCACTTGCAGCGGCGTTGCCGGTCTCGGCTCAGGCGCAAGCGAAGCCTGATAATACGGAACCCGTTCGGTTGCTTGTCATGTGCGACGGTGTGGCGGCGACCAGTCCGGCCAATGCCCAAACGATCCGCACGGCCGACGACGCGTTGGTGGCGCTGGCGCTCGCCAATGCCCAATTGAGCAACATCTATCGCGCCTTCCTCGCGTCGTGTCCGGCTTTCCTTCATCACGAGCCCGACAAAAGCCCGGGCATGACCTATTTCCGCGATCGCGTGATGGACCTCACCCTCACCAACGGCCATGTCGCCGATACGGCAACGGCGCTGCGCAATCTCCTCAAGACGGCACCGGTTGCTGCGCTGGCGCGCCAGAGCGGCAAGACGGGCGACGCGGCCTATTGCGCTTTCACCATCACGACGACGAGCGCCGAGCTGCTCAAGGCCGCGGACACGCTGACGAAGCGTGCGCAGGTCGATTGCGCTTCGGCCGGCAAGTAACAGGCGGCAAGCGAGAGATGAGGGCCACGCGTCGTTGGCTTGCCGCCCCAATCGTAGGGCTCTTTCTTCTGTCGTCGACGGCGCTCGCGGCGCCGCCCGACGCGGCGACGACGGCGGCGGTGCTGAAGGCGCCGCAGCCGCTGCCCGATCAATGGCTCGGGCGCGACGATGCCCCGGTCACCGTCATCGAATACGCGTCGCTCAATTGCGGCCATTGCGCCACCTTTGAGCAGAAGGTTCTGCCCGAGCTTAAAGCCAAATATATCGATACCGGCAGCGTGCGCTTCGTCATGCGCGACGATCCGATCAACGCGCCGTCGCTCGCCGCGGCCAAGCTCGCGCGCTGCGCCGGGCCGCGCCGCGCCGAGGTGATCGATCTGCTCTCGGCCCGGCTCAAGGAATGGGATGATCTCGACGCCTATTCGCCGAAGCTGATCGCGCTCGTGACAACGGCGAAATTCCTGACGCGCGCGGCCGCCGATGCCTGCCTCAAGGATCCGCAACTCGCCGATGCGATCGAGCGCCAGCGCAAGGCGGAGGCGCCGCTCGAGATGGACGTCGTGCCGGTGTTCTTCGTCAACGGCGCGCGCTACGAGACCGATCTGCCGCTCGATGCGGTCGCGAAGCTGGTCCCGGCTGCTGCAACACAAGCTCCGCCGCCGCAGACGCGGGCACCGGCCCTGCCGGTTTATCAGCTGATCGGCGCTTGCGACCTCGTCGCGGCGCACGATCCCGGCGCGGCGCCGAGCATTCGCGCCGCCGACGATCAGCTCGCGGCGCTGGCGCTCGCCAATCTGCAGCTCGCGAGCACCTATCGCGGCTTCCTCGCATCTTGTCCCGCCTTCCTGCGGCACGAGCCCGACAGCAGCCCGGGTCGGCAAGCCTTCATTGCGCGCTCTTACGAGGTCGGCATCGAGCGCGGCCATGTCGACGACAAGGCGGCGGCGCTGCGCAGCCTCTTGAAGACCGAGCCGCTCGCCTCGCTGTCGCGCCGCGGCACCAAGGACGAGGCGGATTACTGCGCCTTCACGATCGCGGGCATCAGCAAGGAAGTCCTGGCGCAGAGCGACGCGATCCTGAAGCGCGCCGAGATCGCCTGCACGCCGGCGGGAAAGCCCTGAGTTTATCTCCGTGGCGGCAGATAGGCCTCGGTGTAGAGCTTGCTCATCTCCGGCTTCTTCTCGAAGACGCCGAGACCGACGAAGGAGCGAGAGGCAGGTGCAGGAAATCCGGCAGATCAGGAACGCCGGAATAATGAGATGAGACGACGCATCAGCCCGTTGCCTCTATTCGGCTCTTGCACGGGCGGTTTCAGGGCTTCTTTGGGTATCTCGACCGGCCGGGCGGGTGGTGCCGCCTTATCGCCCGGCAATTCCGGCAGCTCGAACCCTGATTCACCTGGACGCATCGGCTCCAGCTCTTCGTAAGCGCCGTTGCCGAACTCATCGTAGAACTCGCCGTCGTCACCCTGCAGGCGCGCATTCAATTGCTGGGCGATGCGCCACATTTTGCGGCGGATTTCCTCGTCCGGGTTTTTGCTGTCGATATTGCCGGCCGAGAGATAAAGCAGCGCCATGTTCGCGCCTTCGACATGGCCGGACCACCCTGTCCATACGGCCAGCGTCGGATCTTCGACACGAAGGATTTTTCCGTTCGCCAGAGGCGCTTGCGCGTAGCCATCAATGCGCATTTCGGAATCGGCTGCGACGACGGCGAGCCACTCCTCAACCGTGATCTCTTCGCCGTTGAGCGGCCAATCCGATTTGCGCGTGATGTGCAGGTCGTAACCCACCGCGCCCTCCCATTTCGGTCTTGCCGAAGCGTGCCGCTGCTTTGCTCCCGTGTCAAGAACAAAAAGAGAACAACAAGAAGAGTGTCAGGGGCCTCTTTTGCCGGCCGCTTCCTGCAGAATTTCGATCATGCGCTCGATCAGCTCGTCGGTGGTCGAACCGGCAGGCAAGGTTTCGATGGCGTCCCTATCAGGTGTAAAGGCGCCGCGGCTGTCTCGCGTATTGGGTTCGATCCGAAACACGCCGTCCTTCTCAGCCATAACCCACAGCGATGCGCTGCGCGCGAACGTGCCCCAGGATTTCACGCCGGCGTATTTGCAGAGAACCGGCGGTGCCTCGCGGTCGTACTCGACCATCGGATTGGCTTGGCCGATCTCAACGGGGTCGTGGTGGGTGATCGGTTCGTAAGTTTCTAGGACTCGTTCTCGGGTGGCCTGATCTGGATGACGGAGTACTTCGCCAAGAGCTGCGTGGAACATCGCTCCATCGTTGAAATCGCCTGCGTCCGAAAATACGCGTTTGATCTCTGCATTTATTGCGTCAGCATCATCCGGGCTGGCATTCGCTATCCATTCGAGGAGATCGCCGATCTCATCGTTGCGCTCCCCAGGCGGCAGATGAAAACCGCCGTCATCGCCTAGCTTGTCTGATACGAGTGTCGGACTGACGTTGTCGCCGTCGCTGCTCGTCGGTGCGAACCAGCCCGGATTTGGCCCCGTGCCGGCGCGTGGATGCTTATCGGGGTCCCAGTCGCGGCCCGCAGGATTCCAATCACCGGCCGCGGTCGTCTTGGCGATACGGTCGAGTTTGAGCGCAACGTCTTCGAGCTGCATGTCGAGACGCGCGAACGCGTCGGGCAGATCGGGAATACGCAGATGAACCGCGGCGATCCGTACGCGGCAGAGGTCGCCCGCATTCAGCGCGGAAGCAACTGCACTGAGGCCACCCATTACACGGTCAAGCGAGACAGAGAACCGGAAGCCGCGGCTAAGAATGACCTCAAGCTCCGCCTGCGGTCGCGGACTGAAACCCTCGGGACGCCGGTCGAGGAGGGAAGTGTTCGCAAGGAACAGCCCATTTTCAGCGCAACACAGGCCTAAGCCGCTCCTTTCCTCGCTGACCTGCCAAGAACGCTGGTTGGGTCCAAACACCCGAGCCTCCGTAGTCTGAAATTCTTTGTACCACTTTTGTTCTCAGTTGTCAACGCTTTTTACGTACGATGCGTTCGCAAGGAGCAAATTGGCGTTATTTACATTGACACCAATTCGAAATTGGTGTTAGTTTCTGTCACATGAAATCGCTGACCCGCCCGCGCGTCCGCTCGCGCGCATCATCCCGCCCCTCGACCCTGGCCACCCGCGCCTACGACATGAGCAATCGCGCCGCGCAGGCGGAGGCGACGCGCGAGCGCATTCGGGCCGCCGCGGTCGCGCTCTATCAAGAGCGCTCGCTCGACGGCTTCACCCTCGAGGAGGTGGCGGAGCGCGCGGCGGTGACGGTGCAGACCGTGCTGCGCGCCTTCAAGAGCAAGGACCAGCTCATCATGGCGGCGCTCAACACGCTGGCGCTGCACGGCCAGCCGATCAAGGAAAGGGCGCCGGGCGATGTCGACGGCGCCGTGGCGATGATCTTCGATCTCTACGAGGCGGTCGGCGATCTTGTCATCCGGCAGCTCGGCGACGAGCAGCGTCTGCCCGGGATGAAGGCGGACATGGATATAGGCCGCGCCAAGCACGCCGATTGGGTCAGGACGAGTTTCGCGCCGCAGCTCGAGCGCCACGACGCCGCGCAGCGCGCGCCGATCTTCAGCGCGCTCATGGTCGCAACCGACGTCTACGTCTGGAAGCTCTTGCGGCGCGATCAAGGTCTCGACCGCGGCGACGCCGAAGCGGTCGTGCGGCAACTCATCAACGGCGTCATTGGTAATAGTAGGGAGGCTTAAAATGGCAAAGTTCCTGTGGCTCAACTGGTCCGGCGGCGGCAATCTGCCGCCGAGCCTCGGCATCGCGCGCGTGCTGACGGAGCGCGGTCATACCGTCGCTTTCGCCGGCCGGCCGGAGATGGTGCCGCGCGTCGAGGCGGCGGGCTTCCGCGCGATCGAGCTGACGCAGGCCTATGCGCAGGTCGAGAAATATCCAGCGAACAGCCCGATGCAGCGCGCCGCTTGCTATCTCACTTCGCCTGCGGTGGCGGAGCAGGTGCGCGACGTGGTGAAGGCCGAAGCGCCCGATCTGTTGATCTTCGACGGCATGTTCCCGGCGGCGCTCGCCCAGGCGAAGGATTTCGGTCTGCCGACCGCCGCGGTCTCGCATACCTTCGTCTTCCGCATGATCGAGCGCTGGCGCGGCACCACCAACGCGCTGATCGGCATGCGCCAGCAGGCGGGTTTTGGCGCGCTGCCCGATCTCGATGCGCTCTGGCATGGCTGCGACCGCGTCCTCGTGACGACGCTCGCCGCATTCGATGCCGCGCCGCCGGCGGGGTGGGAGAGCGTGCGCTATGTCGGGCCCGTGCTCGAGGACGAGAAGGTCGCGGTGCCGACGCAACTCCCGTGGAGCGACGACGGCACGCCGCTCGCGTTGATGAGCTTCTCGACCGGCTTCGAGCAGCGCTCCCTCGACAAGATCCAGCGCGGCCTCGATGCGATCGCCGATCTGCCGCTGCATCTCGTCGCGACCACGGGCGGCATCGTCGATCCGGCCGAGCTCAAAGCGCCGCGCAACGCGTTCGTCGTGAATTACGCGGCGCACGATCCGATCATCGCCCGCGCGGCGCTGGTCGTGACGCATGGCGGGCACGGCACGGCGATGCGCGCGCTGAAGCACGGCGTGCCGATGATCGTGATGCCGGGCCTGGCGCATGACCAGGCGGTGATCGCCAGTCTGATGGAGGAATGGGGCTGCGGCATCGCCATGCCCGGCGACGTGCCGTTCGGCGGCGCCGGCGATGCGAAGGTGCTGCCGCGCGAAGAATATGTCGCCCTGCTGCGCGGCGCGGCGGAGAAGATCCTCGCAACGCAATCCTATCGCGCGAATGCGAAAAAGCGCGCGGCGATGCTCGCCGGCGTCGACGGCGCGGCGAATGCGGCGCGGGAGATCGAAGCGCTTCTCAGCTAACGCCCTCGCTTCTATAGTGCGGCGACGCGGCCGGCGTTAATCGGTCGCGCCAGGGAGGGAGTTTGGAAATGGCTCGTACTTCGTTGCGCGTCGCCGCGCTCGCTTTCACCGCCGCTTTTGCGGCGACGCCGGCCCTCGCCGCGGACGGGAGCTACGACATGAATGTGATCATTCCGCTGACCGGCGGCGGCGCCTTCCTCGGCAAGGCAGAGCAGCAGGCGCTCAACCTCGCCGCCGGCGTCATCAACAAGGACGGCGGCATTCACGGCAAAAAGCTCAACCCGATCTTCCACGACGATCAGTCGCAGCCACAAGTCGCGGTGCAGCTCATGACCTCGGTGATCGCCAGCCATCCGGCGGTGATCCTCGGCTCGACCGTGTCGCAGCTCTGTAACGCGCAGGCGCCGCTCGTCAAAGATGCGGGACCGGTGATGTGGTGCTTCTCGCCCTCGGTCCGCACCGAGCCCGGCGGCTACGAATTCACCTCGCAGATCGACAGCCACGATCAGCAGCGCGCCCTGATGACCTATTTCAAGGGCAAGGGCTGGAAGAAGATCGCGCTCATCACCACGACCGACGCCTCGGGCCAGGACGCGGAGAAGAGCATCACCGATCTGGTGAAGGATCCCGCTTTCAAGGACGTGACGCTCGTCGCCAACGAGCATTTCGCGCCCGGCGATGTCAGCGTCTCGGCCCAGATCGAGAAGATCCGCGCCGCGAATCCCGACGCCATCGTCTCCTGGGCGACGACCGCGGCGGGCGGCACCGTGTTCCGCGCGCTGAAGCAGGCGGGCATGGATCTGCCGACGGCGGCCTCGGGCAGCAACATGACCGTCTCGCAGATGACCGACTACGCCGCCTTCCTGCCGTCGAAAGTGTTCTTCGGCGTCGGCGAATGGGCGGCGAATGGCGATCCGCGTCTCACCGTGCCGAAAGAGGTGAGCGACCAGCAGAAGCTCTTCTTCGCGACGATGAAGACGATCAACGTCTATCCCGACAGCGGCGCCGATCTCGGCTGGGAGCCGGTGCGCGTTGTCGCCGACGCGCTCAACAAGCTGCCCGATGGCGCCGATGCCAAGAAGCTGCACGACTTCCTCGAGAGCTGGCAGGGCCATATCGGCGCCGAAGGCGTCTACGACCTCAAGAAAACGCCGCAACGCGGCCTCAACATCGACAACGCCATCGTCGTGCGCTGGGACCCGGCCAAGAAGGAATGGCACCTCGTCAGCAACCTGACCGGAACGCCGCTCGAGTAAACGGGACGGTTAGAAGCTCTCCCTTACTCCACCACGATCTTCGGCGCCTGCCGCTGCGGCGTTCCGCCGAGCACTTGCCAGAGGCGCGCGGCGATCGCGCGATAGGTCTCGGCGTATTTGCTGTCCGGCTGCGCGGCCACGATCGGATTGCCGCCATCCGAGGTCTCGCGGATCGCGATATCGAGCGGCAGCTCGCCGAGGAATTCGACGCCGAGCTTCTCGGCCTCAGCCTTGGCGCCGCCATGGCTGAAGATGTCGGTGCGCTCGCCGCAATGCGGGCAGAGGAAGTAGCTCATGTTCTCGATGAAGCCCAAGACCGGCACATCGACGCGGCGGAACATGTTGAGGCCCTTGCGCGCGTCCTGCAGCGCGATGTCCTGCGGCGTCGAGACGATGACCGCGCCGGCGAGCGGCACTTGCTGTGCCATGGTGAGCTGCGCATCGCCGGTGCCGGGCGGCATATCGACCACCAGCACATCGAGCTCGCCCCAATTCACCTGCCGCAGCATCTGTTGCAAGGCGCTTTGCACCATCGGCCCGCGCCAGATCGTCGGCGTGTCGTCGGCGACGAGGAAGCCCATCGACATGCATTTGAGCCCGTGATTCTCCATCGGCTCGAGCGTCTTGCCGTCGCTCGAGCGCGGCTTGCCGGAAATGCCGAGCATGCGCGGCATCGAGGGGCCGTAGATATCGGCATCAAGCACGCCGATCTTGAGGCCGAGCGTCCGCAAGGCGAGGGCGAGATTGACCGCGGTCGTCGATTTGCCGACGCCACCTTTGCCCGAGGCGACGGCGATGATGTGCTTGATGCCCGCGACGGCGGGCTTTTGCGGTGCCGCGGCTTCTGGCCCGGGCGCATGGCCATGCGCGTGACCGTGCGCGGCGGGCCGCGCCATTCCGGCGCGCTGCTCCGGCTTCGCGTAAGGCGCCGTCGGGCGCTGCGCCGGCTTCTCGGCGGTCAGCACCGCCGTCACCGACAGCACGCCCTCGATCGCATCGACGGCTTTCTCGGCATCCTTGCGCACGGCTTCGAGCTTCGACGCCCGCGCGCGCTCGACCTCGATCGCGAAAGTGACGTGGCCGGCGCGGATCTGCACGCCCGAGACCATGCCGAGACTGACGATGTCCTGGCCTTTATCGGGGTCGATGATCTTGCTGAGCGCGGCAAGCACCTCGTCGCGCATCACCTCGGCCATGCCGCCATCCTCTCGTCTTGACTTTATACGTCGCCGCCGATACCGGTTGCGTTCCCGCGCAATCCGCTGCGATGAACAAGCTGACATATAAGAGATGACGGGCGCGGTGCAAAGCGAGCACTGACGAGTAGTGAGAGGGATCGGGCGACATGTCATGGAATCAGGGCGGGGGCGGTGGCGGCGGCGGTCCGTGGGGCAGCGGCGGCGGCCCTTGGGGATCGGGCGGTCCGGGCGGCCCGTGGGGCGGTCGCGGCGGCGGCGGTTTCCAGCCGCCGAATTTCGAAGATTCCCTGCGTAAATTTCAGAATTTCCTCAAGCGCTGGCTGCCGGGCGGCGGCGCGGGGCTGGGCGGCGGCCGCGGCTGGATCCTCGGCGTCATCATCATCGTCTTCCTGTGGTTGCTTTCGGGCTTCTATCGCGTCGAGCCCGACCAGGAAGGCATCGTGCTGCGCTGGGGCGCGTTCGATCGCAAGGCGACGCCGGGCCTCAACTATCACCTGCCGTCGCCGATCGAGGAGGCGCTGACGCCGACCGTCACGCGCATCAACCGCATCGAGATCGGCTATCGCACCAACAATTCGGTCGGCCGCACCACCGAGGTGCCGGAAGAATCGCTCATGCTGACCGGCGACGAGAACATCGTCGACATCAACTTCACGGTCTTCTGGCTGGTGAAGGACGCGGAGAACTACGTCTTCAACATCCGCAATCCCGAGCTCACGGTGAAAGCCGCCTCCGAAAGCGCGATGCGCGAGGTGATGGGCCATACCGAGATCGCGAGCGCTTTCGCCGAAGGCCGCGGCAAGATCGAGACCGACACGCAGGCGCTGACGCAAGGCATCCTCGACTATTACGGCGCCGGCATCGAGATCACTCAGGTGCAGTTGCAGAAGGTCGACCCGCCGGGTCCGGTGATCGATGCCTTCCGCGACGTGCAGAGCGCGAAGATCGATCAGCAGCGTGCCGTCAACGAGTCCGAAGCCTATCGCAACGACGTCGTGCCGCGCGCGCATGGCGATGCCGCGCGCATCGACCAGGAAGCGCAAGCCTATAAGGCGCAGGTCGTGCTCCAGGCACAGGGCGACGCCGCGCGCTTCCAATCGGTCTATCAATCCTATGCGGCCTCGCAGGATGTGACCGCAAGACGGCTCTACATCGAGACCATGGAAAGCATCCTCAAGAGCACGAACAAGGTCGTGATCGACCGCGCCGCCTCGAGCTCGGGCGTGCTGCCCTATCTGCCGCTGCCGGCGGTACCGGTGAGCCCCGCTGCCGTGCCCGCCGCCCCGGCAGCGCAGCCGAACAGCACGCCGACACCCAGTGGCGGCGCCAATCCGCGGGGAGCCACGCGATGAACCGGACCGTCGCTTTCCTCGGCGGCGTCGCCGTCGTCGTCGTGTTCCTGCTCTACACGACGTTCTTCACCGTACAGCAGACCGAGATCGCCCTGGTGCTGCAATTCGGCAAGCCGGTGCGGGTCATCGACCACCCGGGCCTGCAATTCAAGCCGCCCTGGCAGAATGTCGTGATCTACGACAAGCGGATCCTCGATTTCGAGCCGCCCGCGGAAGAGGTGATCGCCTCCGACCAGAAGCGGCTGATCGTCGATACCTATGCGCGGTTCAAGATCATCAACCCGCTGCAATTCTATCAAAGCGTCGGCACCGAGCTCGCCGCCGATCAGCGCTTGAGCAGCATTATCTCGGCGTCGCTGCGCCGGATCGTCGGCAATGTCGAGCTGCAGGCGGTGATCTCGACGCAGCGCGCCAACATCATGAAAGAGATCCGCGAGGACGTGAACAACGAGGCGAAGGGCTTCGGCATCGATGTCGTCGACGTCCGTCTGCGGCGTGCCGATCTGCCGCAGGAGAACGAGGACGCGATCTATGCGCGCATGAAGACCGAGCGTCAGCGCGAGGCCGCGCAATATC
>Ga0335085_10005676_pt1 | contig 19946 bp, 14 predicted proteins | sample Lox_Sample_45_FD_206712 | JGI IMG/M metagenome (GOLD analysis project Ga0335085, IMG submission 206712) | Soil microbial communities from Loxahatchee National Wildlife Refuge, Florida, United States - Lox_Sample_4.5 | ecosystem: Environmental > Terrestrial > Soil > Wetlands | place: USA...
AATCTCGGCGGCCTCGATGCGGTAGATGTAAGACTCGCCCCGGTTGAGGGCGGAGACTTTGCGCTGGTCGATGTCAAATCCGGTGACCGGAAACTTCTGCTCGCTGTAGAGCAGGGTGAGGGGCAGGCCGACATAGCCCAGGCCAATGACCGCAACCCGCGCCTGGCGGGCTTCAATCTTGCTCTTCATCTCGGAAAAATGCGTGGCAGCTACCGTGCGTGTTGTCATGAGGATGATGTCGCTGAAATCTCGAAAATTCTAGCACGCACACAAGTTCCTCCCGAGCGGGTGCAGATTACTTTGGTCAACGGGGGGAATCGGCACGGGCAAGGTTTGTCACGATACATGTACTTCCGTGTTCCTAGGGTTTAGGTCCCCGGGTGATCTATGGCATGTGGTTACCAACCCTTACTGTGAGGGACATAAGGTAGGTAAATCCAACATGTAGGAAGATCAATGTCTCGTTTACCGGTTATTTCCCCCAGGGAGCGGGTGTTTGCAGGACTTCCGGCTGTGGCTTTCTGCTTAGCGCTTCTATCGTGCGTGCTGGGGAATTCGGCGACACTCCTCGCGCAAGACGCGTCATCCGCGGCAACCTCCGGCAACTCGGCGATGTATGACGGTCCGGCTGAGCTGCCGTTAGTGTATGTACAAAGCGCCCTCTCCGACACCCCGGCGCCGGGGAAGAAAACGACGGTCAATGCGGGCGGCGACCTGCAGTCGGCGCTGAACAGCGCGAACTGCGGTGACACGCTCATGCTGCAGGCGGGAGCGACGTTTTCTGGCGTCTATACCTTTCCCAACAAGGGTTGTGACGATGCTCACTGGATCATCGTGCGCACCGCTTCTGCGGATAGCAGTCTGCCGCCGGAGGGGACGCGCATCACGCCGTGCTATGCGGGAGTGGCTTCGTTGCCGGGGCGGCCGGCGCTGAAGTGCAAATCCACCAAGAACGTGATGGCGAAGCTGCAAGTGACGACCACGGGGGTATCGGGTCCAATCATCTTTGCCAATGGCGCGAGCCATTATCGCTTGCTGGGCTTGGAGATCACCCGCAAGGTGGGCGGAGGCATTATCTACGCGCTGGCCTCCCTGGCTGCGAACGGGACGGCAAGCTACATCGTTTTCGACCGCGTGTGGATGCATGGCACGGCGCAGGATGAAACACAGAAGGGGGTTTCACTGGGAGGGAGCGGGAATCTCGCGGTCGTGGACTCGTACCTTAACGACTTTCACTGTATTTCGGTGACTGGGACTTGCACCGACGGCATTGCGATCACCGGCGGCAACGGGGACCTGGCGATGGGGCCGTACAAGTTCGACGACAACTTCATCGAAGCCTCGAGCGAAAACATCATGTTTGGGGGGTCGGAAGCGACCAAAACGCCGGCAGACATTGAGATCCGTTATAACCACTTTTATAAACCGCTGATCTGGTTAAAGGGGCAGCCGGGATTTGTGGGGGGCTCGAATGGGAATCCGTTCGTGGTGAAGAACCTGCTCGAGTTGAAGAACGCCCAACGCATGCTGTTCGAAGGGAACATTCTCGAATATACGTGGGGCGGCTTCTCCCAGTCAGGCTATGCGATCCTGTTGACGCCGAAGAACCAAAGCAGCGGCGGGAGCAACGTGTGTCCGCTGTGCGAGGTGACCGACATTACCGTTCGCTACAGCACGATTAGCCACGTAGGTTCCGGGCTGCAGGTGGCGAATGGGTTGTCGGACAGCGGTGGAGCTCCGCTGGCCGGCGAGCGCTACAGTATTCACGACATCACGGTGGATGACATCAATCCGACGTTGTATGTCGGGACCGGGGTATTGGCCCAGGTTTCGATGGGCATCGGAGTACCGACGCTGCAGCAGGTGGACTTCAACCACATCACGGCGTTTCCGCCGACCACGCTGCTGAATGTGGGGGACTTCACCAGTAGCGAGCCGAAGATCTCCAACTTCACGTTCAACAACAGCATTGTCAACGCGAGCGCCTACCCGATCTGGTCTACGGGCGGGGGATCGACGAATTGCGCATACTACGACAAGCCGCTTACCACCATCGCGGCTTGCTTCAACCCGTGGTACTTCACCAACAATGCTCTGATCGCCGTGCCCAGCAATTCGCCTTCGACATCGTGGCCGGTGGGGAATTTCTTTCCGGCAAATGCCGCGGCGGTGGGCTTTACCAAGTACAACAATGGCAACGGCGGAAATTATCAGCTCGTGCCGACCAGTCCCTATAAGAACGCGGGGACGGATGGACTGGACCTGGGTGCGAACATCACGATGATCAATACGCTGACCAAGAACGTCTATTGAGTTTCGACCGAACCTGGTCGAAAACAAGCCGGCAGACCTGGTGAAGGCCTGCCGGTTTTTATTTACCAGGGAATTGGTTTCGGGACTACGACTTCAGTTGCGAGAGCGCTTTCTTGACTGCTGCGGCTGCCGAATAGTTGGGGTTGATTTTCAGCACGCGCTCCAGGTGTTGGCGGGCCAGTGCGGGCTGATCGTCTTTTTCGTAGGCAAGTCCCAGGTGGTAGTGCACGGTGGGATCGTCGGGAGCTTTGACTTTTTCGGCCAGCTTCAAAGACTCCTGGAACAAATCAATGGCCGACTTGTAGGCGCCCTTCTGGTAGTAGACCCACCCCAGGGTGTCGGCGGCGTTCGGGGAATCGGGCATACCGCGGCGTCCGGTTTGCGCCAGCGAGAGGGCGACGTCCACGTTGCCGCCGCTTTCCAGAAGCACATAGGCCAGGTTGTTGGAGGCCAGCGGGTTGTCGGGCTTCAACTCGAGCGCTTTCTGATAGGCAGCCTTGGCGTTCGTCCAGTCTTTCTTCGATTCGTAGAGCTCGCCCATCAGGATGTAGAAGCTGACTTCGCGAGGGTTGTCTTTGATGGATTGCTGATAGGTTGCGATCGCCTGATCGGTCGAACCCTTGGCGACCTGCACCTGTCCCAGCTTGAGCAGCGCGTCGGAGTTGTTCTTGTCGAGAGAGGCAGCTTTCTGGAAGGCGGCTTCGGCGCCGACATTATCCTTCTTGCTCTGGAACAACACCGTGCCGAGCAGATCATAGAAGCCACTGTTGTTTGGGGTCTTGGCGATCTGGGCGTTGACGGCAGCCACGGCTTTGTCGGGTTGCTTTTCCGCGATGTAGGTGTTCATCAGGCCGCTGAGCGAGTCGATCGAGGAAGGATCTTTGTCGAGACCAGTCTGAAATGCCTTCTCGGCTTCGGCAAATTGCTTCTGGGCGAGATGGAGATTGCCCAGTTGTACATAGCCGACGGCACTCTGCGGCGCAACCTGGATCGCGTGGTCGGCATCCTGCGCGGCTTGAGGATATTCCTTGCGATTGGTGAATGAGATCGCTCGCAGGGCATAGCCGTCGGGTGACGTGGGCTGCAGTGCGATGATCTGCGTGGCGCTCTGTTCGAGCGAATCCATGTCGCCTTTGCGCAAGGCCACGGCAGCCAGGGCGCGCTGGGCTTCCGGCAGGTCAGGACGCAGGCGGACCGCGTTACGCCATTCGTCCTCGGCGCGTGCCAGGTCCCCCAACTGATCGAAGGCGATCCCGAGGTGGTAGTGGGCGATGCCGTTGTCGGGGTCATTCTTCAGCGCATTCTGCAAGGTGTTAGTGGCGTCGTTGAGCTGGCCTTTGCGAATCTGAATCTGGCCGCGGTAGATGAGAGCTTCGGTATCGTTGGCGTTGTTTTTCAGAATTTCGTCGTTGAGCTTCGCGGCGTCGTCGAGACGATTCTTCAGAATCAGCAGCTGGATGTAATTCTTCTTGGCCTGCAGGTCCTTGGGGTGATCCTGATAGATGGACGCATATTCGGCGGTCGCTTTGTCGAGATCGCCGATCGCGAAGTAATAGTCGCCCAACATGCGATAACCCACCGGGTTATCCGGGAAGTCTTTCTTGACCTGCTTGAGGAAATCCTCCGCTTCGTTCTTCTTGCCTTCCGCCATGTAGAGACGGGCCAGGGCGGCACGGGGATCGGTATTGCCGGGGTCTATGTCGATGGCGTGCTTGAAGGTCTGTTCGGCCTCGGGGAAGCGGTTGCGGGCCTGGTAGTAGCTGCCGAGAGCCAGCTGCGCATTCATGGCCTTGGGATTGATCTCGGCGGCTTTCTTGAAATTCGCTTCCGCATCGTCGACTTGATTGACCCGCATATAGAGCAGGCCGAGATTCAAGTACGACTCGTAGAGTTCGGGGCCGAGAGCGATGGCCTTCTGCATCTCTTGAATGGCGGCGGGAAGATTGTCCTGGGCCGCCAGCAAGTTCGCGAGAACCACGTGGGTTTGGGGATTATTGGGCTGCTTGGCCTTGAGCAGGTCGGTCTGATCCTGGGCTTGTCTCAGATCACGGCCGGCGATGAGCAGGTTGGCAAGATCGATGTGGGCCTGATAATTGTCGGGCTGGATTTCCAAGGTGCGTCCCAGTTCCTGGTAGGCGCGCGTCCACTCCTGCAGCTTCAGGTAGGTGAGAGCCAGTTTGTAGTGACCGTCGCCGAAGCGCGGGTCCACCTGCACGGCATTGCTGAACTGAATGGCCGCCTCGCGATATTTGCCCTTGTCGAAGTAGCGCTGGCCGCTCTCCATGTATTTCTGCTTGCGGACATTGGGATCGCGTGAGCAACCGACGGTGACGGTGGCGATCAGTCCGAGGATGATGACCAGACGGACAACTACAGATGGCTTCATTGCTAATTCTCCCAAGGTGTTCGCAGGGGCTCAGCCCCATCTTAATATGGGCGGCGCTGCTTTACGTTACTGCCAGCAGAACGCGCCCCAAAAGTTACCCTCGTCATATCCGCAGTGGAATGGCCACAGCGCGGGGAAGAAGTCACCGCGGGACATAGCGGTCAATGATCGGAGTGACGTTGCCGGCCAGCGAGAGCAGGCGCTGTTGCGCGGCGTCAAGCTTTTCTCCCGGCCGCAGGGGGGTAGTGACGCGAATCAGCGAACCGTCGCTGCGGTTCAGACGCATGGCGTCGGCGACCAGGTAAAACTTGGCCCAGTACTCGCTGGCCACGGCGCGGTTGTGGGCCAGATACCAGTAAAGCACCAGCATGCGATCCTCGCCTTTGGCGATCACGTAGCGGTTTGCCGGGAACGGCGCATGGCCGGGCAAGGACAGCGTCACCCGGTCCGACTCAACCGGAGACCAGCCGGCGCCGGGCAGGCAGTTCTTTGGAGAGTGAATGCTGTCTCCACTGCGCTGACTGGGGAAATACGCGACGAAAAGATCCACGTAGGGCTGCGAAAGATCCGGCTCGCGGTAGACCCGCAACAGGAAGTCGCCCGCTCCCAGAATGTCAAGAATGTCCTGGGGAATGGTGACGTCGGTTCCGCTCCAGGCTCCCAGTTGATGAGGAAAAGAATCCAGCGGTTCGCGTGGCGGGACCGCCTCCGTCGAACTGCGGGCATGCAGGAACAGAGCCGTCGCGATCAATAGCGTGGCTGCGGCAAAGAAGCGCCAGGAACCCTTCATGCCGTTTTCTCCCGTGGCGGCCAGATGAGCAAGAGCGCATGATGCAGGAGAAACAGCAGGATCAGAGAAACCACGAAGATGAGCCAACCGGAGAAGGCGTGAAAGAATCCTTCGGCTTTGTCGGGATCCCAATATTGCACCAGGAGTCCGGTGCCGACGATGCGCAGGCTGTTGGCCACCACCGCGATCGGCAAGGAGGCCAGTGCCAGCACGGTACGCATCCAGTTGCGGTTTTCCATCAAGTACCCGTAGATGATGGCGAGGCTTCCCAGGGAAAGAAGAGAACGAATGCCACTGCAGGCCTGCGCCACTTCCAGAGGCATGGCGGGCAGGTTGATCACGTTGCCTTCGCGTAAGACGGGCACACCCGCCAGCGGGAGCACATTGGCGGCGACCTTCGAAGCAAGAATCTGTAAAGGAAACGTTATTTGATTAAAGATGATGGCCGGAATCGGGATCATCAAGAGCAGGAACGCCCAGGGGAAGAGGACGGCCCGAAAGAATTTCCCACCTAAGAAGAAGACGACCAGCCCGGCAAGCACCAGCAGCAAGGAGACGCGTGACAGAAACAGTTCGGCTCCGAGCGACCCGACCAGCAGTACTACCAACGCCAAGACGAGTAAGGGCAAGCCCCAAGCCGAGGGGCGGCGCGGGATGCGAAGCAGGCGTTCGCGATCTTGCCAAAGGACGAAGATCGAGAAGGCCGGAACGAAGAAGCCGTGGGAGAAGTTTGGATCAGTCCACCACTGGTAAGCCAGTTTGCTTAGGATCGGAAGGTAGAGCCATGCCACCAGGGCGGCAAGCAGGAAGGCTTGCCATAGGGCAGGACGTTCCCCAGTCGGGTTTGGACGGGGTTCGGCCAAATGCGCGACTTCAACAGTATGGCTCACAAGCGAAATGGGGGGATGTTTTTGAGCATATGCGAAGTTGGATGCAGGCGCAATCTTCCGGGAGTGTCGCCCCCAGTAACCGGGTGAGCGCAAGGAGGCCCCGCCGAAACCTGCGGGTTCGAGCATTTTCCCGGGAGAAAAGGGGTAGAACTTTTCCCTCGCCAGGCGACCGTCGGAGGCCAGGAGTTTCCCTAGGAGAGGCAGTTATGTTCATGATTGGGAATAGCTTGCGGAAAGTGTGACCCTCCTCGCCAAAGGTAACCAAAATATGATTACCCCAGAATGGGTAAAACTTTTCCATTTTCTCCCCGGCTGGTATAGGGTAGTGGGGTGCCAGGGCTCCCGGCGAATTTGCTTCACTACCAGCTAAACCATTGATTATAGACACATTGGCGTGGTATCGGGAATTTATCGAAAACCGCCAGGATGGAATTGTCCGTGCTCAATAGGTGGCTTCACCCGTTGTTCCGGTGCTCTGTCTTCCCCCGAGCCCGGTAAGGCCAATCATGGAACATGACATTTTGAAGCGTGAAGAACCCGTGGCTGCATCCGGACACGGCGAATCCATAGGCAACGGGTTTTTCGTGCCGGGCGTGAGCCCGAGCATGATGCCGGTGGAGGTGGTGATCCGGGAATTGGCACAGAACGAAGTGCCGGTATTGTTGCTTGCGGAAGCTGGGGCGGGCAAACGAACCGTGGCTCGACGCATCCACGAGGCATCGGCACGGCGGGGAGAGGGTTTCCAGATGGTGCTTTGTTCTGACCTGGAGCCCGAAGCCCTGGTCGAACACGGACTGGAGGCGCTGTTTCAGCGAGGCACGGTCTACCTGGAAGAGATTAGTGACTTAGGTACCACCTCCCAGGTCAAGCTGCTGGAAGCGCTCCCCAAAACAGAAGAAAATGGAAACGGGTATGTCCGTGCTCGGCTGGTATGTGGGACAGCACGAGACCTTGAGGCGGAAGTACGCTCAGGAAGGTTCCGGGAAGATCTTTATTACCGCATCAGTGGGGTTTGCCTGCGCATACCGCCGTTGCGCCAGCGGCGCGAGGATGTGGCGCTGCTGATGGACTTTTTTCTGGCCAAGTACGCTCAGGATTTCCAGCGGCCGAAGCCGGTACTGAGCGCCGAGACGAGGCAGCTGTTTCTGGATTATGCCTGGCCGGGGAACGTGCGGGAGCTTGAGGACGCCGCCAAGGCGATCGTTGTGCTGGGCGACGAAACCCGAGCCATGGGCGGGCTGCGCGCCATGCTGGTGAAATCGGAACGTGGGGGCAATGGGGGCAGCGTCTCCCTGAAACAAGCGGCGCGGGCGGCTTCGCGCGAGGCAGAGAAGGAATTGATCCTGAAAGTGCTGACGCGCACCCGTTGGAACCGCCGGCGAGCCGCGCAAGAGTTACAGATCAGCTACAAGGCCCTGCTCTACAAGTTGAAACAGATCGGGTACGGAGAATACGGGGCATCGTGATCACCCAGGAGAGGCGAATGAAAAAGTTGGCAGTCATAGCGGGTTTGACACTTGTGCTCATGAGCGTGGCAGTTCTGGCGCAAGACAACATGAGCAAGGACAAGAAGAACCACGCGGAAGCGGGGCCGGATTATGTCATCGGCCCGGACGACGTTCTGCACATCTCGGTGTGGAAGGAAACCGATCTCACCAGCACCCTGCCAGTGCGGCCCGACGGCAAGATTTCCATGCCCTTGCTGGATGACGTGCAGGCCTCAGGCCTGACCCCGATGCAGTTGGCGAATTCGCTGACCGAGAAGCTCAAGAAATATATTTCCGATCCGCGGGTGACGGTTGTGGTCACCCAGATGAACAGCCAGAAGGTATACATCCTCGGCGAGGTTACCCACACCGGGGCCATGGCCCTGACGCCCAACATGACGGTGCTGCAGGCGATTGCCAGCGCCGGGCTCACGCAGTTCGCCAATACCAAAGGGATCTATGTGTTGCGGACCGAGAACGGCCAGCAGCAGAAGCTTCCTTTCAATTACAAGCAGGTGATCAAGGGCGAATCCATGGATCAGAATGTGCTGCTGAAGCCCGGCGACACCATCGTGGTCCCGTAAGGAATGAGGTCGATGAAACTTCGAGACTACATTTGCGTGCTAGCCTTCGCCGCGCTGCTGTGCGCGACGGCAGTTGCCCAGGACGACAGTGGGCAGCAACCTCCCGACAGCAGTCAGCAGCCTTCGTCGAGCCAACCGGCGCCGGCCTTTGGCCAGACTGGCCCGACTCCGGCGCAGAACGTGGACAATCCCCCCATCTCGGGATTGGACTTGCCGAATCTCAATCCCAACGCTTCTTCCCGCAGCTTTCTGGTGCCGGGAATCCACGTCAGCCAGGCGATTGATACCAATATTGGCAGCCAACTGGGCGGGCAGCAGGCGGTGCAGGGAGTGACGCGCGCCCTGGGCAGCCTGGCTTTGCAGAAGCTGTGGAACCGGTACGACGTCGGCCTGCAATACGTGGGTGGCGGAGCCTACTACGGCGGACAGAACATCGGATGGACGCAATTCCATTCGCTCGATGCAGATCAGCGCTACCTGTGGCGGACGGGACAATTCGCCTTGCGTGATTCGTTCAGCTATCTGCCGGAAGGCGCCTTTGGCTATGGAGCCTACGGCGGCAGTGGCGCTCTCGGCGGCGTGGGCGGCCTGGGCGGCGCGGGGGGCGGCATCGGCGGCATCGGCGTGGGGGGCGGCTCAGGGGTCTTGTTGGGTGGCGCGGGCGCTCTGGGTTCACTGGGAAGTTCCCCGCGCATTGGCAACGTCACCATCGCCGACATCACCCAGTCGGTGACTCCACGCTCATCGATCACTTTAGCGGGGTCCTACGGACTGTTGCACTTCATCAACGACCAGAACTTTGCCGTGGTGAATGGCATTCCGGTGATGTTTTTCAACAGCCAGCAAGTAAGCGCGCAGGCTGGCTACAACTACCAGATCAACCGCAGTGATCAGATTGGCGTACTCTACGCCTACCAGTCGTTTCACTTTCCGACCTCGCTTTCAGGCGACTTCCGTACCCACGTGTTCCACCTTCTCTATGGCCACCGCATTTCCGGCCGGATGGATCTGGTCTTGGGGGGCGGGCCGCAGATTACGGACATTAACAGCATTTCGGGGATGACCAGCAACGTCAGCGCCAGCGGCCAGGCCTTGTTACGGTACCGCTTCACCAATGCCAGCATGACGGCGAGTTACAACCACTACAACTCCAGCGGATCGGGGTTCTATGGGGGAGCCAAGACGAACCTGTTTCGGCTGACGGCGAGCCGTCCTTTTGGCCGCAATTGGTCGGGGACGGCGGACTTCGGCTACACGAACAACTCGCGAATTCTGCCCCAGGTCAGCGGCGGCGTTGGGGGAGAATCCTTCAACTACTGGTATGCGGGGGGATCGCTGCACCGCCAGTTTGGGCGCGAGTTCAGCGGGTTCGTGAGTTACTTGTTCAACGATTTGGGATTTGATTCGACCTTTTGCGGGGGCGCACCGTCCTGCAGTCGCGTCTCGCGGCGGCAAGTGGCGCTGATCGGTATCGATTGGACACCGCATCCGATCCGGCTCGATTAATTTTTGGGGCCGTTCCAAAGGGACGGCCAGAACGGGAACAGCATGATTGAGAATCGCGATTTAAACATGGACGATTATCTGGCGATGCTGCGCCGGCGGATGAAGGTGATCCTGATTCCGACGCTGCTGGCGCCCCTGGCCGGTTTCCTGATCTCCTACGCCTTTCCTCCCAAATTCACCTCGCAATCGCTGGTGCTGGTGGAAGAGCAGAAGGTCCCGGAAGGCTACGTCAAGCCGGTGGTGACCGAAGATATTACGCAGCGGATTGCGACCATGCAGCAGCAAGTGTTGAGCCGCAACCGCTTGCAGCCCATGATCGCCAACCTGCAGCTGACCAAGAGCGGCAGAAGCGTGGATGACATCATTGATGACATCCGTACGAACCTGACGGTCGAGCCGGTGGAACCGGACATCACCGCGGCGACCAAGAAGAAGCCAGGACAAGGCAGCGACCTGCCGGGCTTCTACGTCAACTTTACCTACGACAATCCGCACGATGCGCAGCAGATCTGCAGCCAGCTCACCTCCATGTTGCTGGAAGAGAACCTGAAGATCCGCGAAGGCGTGGCGCAGGGCACCACCGAATTCCTGACCAGCCAGCTTGACGGCGCGAAAAAGAATCTGGACGATCTCGACGCCAAGATGGCGGCGTTCAAGAAGCAGTACATGGGCCAGTTGCCGGGCGACGAAGACAACAACCTGAAGCTGCTGATGGGCCTGAATTCGCAGCTGGATGCGAACACGCAGACGCTGAATCGGGCGCAGCAAGACAAGACGTATGCCGAGTCTCTGCTGGCGCAACAGGTGGCGGCCTGGAAGTCGTCGCAGGGTTCCAGCAACCCGCAGTCACTGCAGCAGCAGCTGGCCGCATTGCAGAGCCAGCTCATTACGTTGCAGGCCCGCTATACCGACGATTATCCCGACGTTGTGAAAACCAAGGCGGATATTGCCGAGGTCAAGAAGAAGATCGACGAGATGAACACTGCGGCGGCCAAGCCGGGGACCGACACCACCGATAAGGCCGGGGTATCGGAACCGCCGGAGATCCGTACGCTGCGTCTGCAGATTCACCAGTACGACGAGCAGGTTGCGCAGGCGACGCGCGAGCAGGCGCGCATCAAGTCGCAGATCGCGATTTTCCAGGGACGCGTGGAGTTGAGTCCCGCGGTGGAAGAGCAGTACAAGGCTCTGACCCGCGACTATGACACGGCCCAGAAGTTCTATGACGATCTGCTGGCGAAGAAGAGCGAATCGGAGATGCAGACCGACATGGAACGCCGCCAGCAGGGCGAGCAGATGCGCCTGCTGAATCCGGCGAGCCTGCCTGATTCTCCCAGCTTTCCGGTGCGCTGGATGTTTGCCGCCGGCGGCGCCGGCGGCGGTCTGGCCATCGGCCTGGGTTTGGCGATGTGGCTGGAGCTTCGCGACAAGGCAATCCGCACCGAGCAGGATGTAGTGGCGATCCTCGAGTTGCCCGCGCTGGTTTCGGTCCCCTGGCTGGGAACCCAGCCGGAGGGCAACCAGAACGGTAAACGAACATCTGATGGCAAGCGAGAAAAGATAGAGGTCTAAGACCCCATGTACAAGGAATTCTTCGGTCTGCGTGCCAATCCGTTTAACGTCAACCCGGACCCGCGTTACCTGTTCCTGACGCGGCACACCGAGGAGGCGTTGGCCTGCCTGACCTACGGCATCCAAAGCCGCAAAGGTTTTGTGTTGCTGACGGGCGAGGTGGGTACGGGTAAGACGACGCTGATCAACAAACTCCTGGAGTGGTTGCGCCTGCAGCAGGTGGCCACGGCGTTTGTCTTCAACTCGAAGATGAACGTACCCCAGTTTCTCGATTACATGATGGCGGACTTCGGGATTCCCTGCGACTCGCGGGCCAAGAGCCAGATCCTGTTGCGGCTCTACAACTGGCTGCTCGACCGCTATCGCGCGGGGGAAACCGCAGTGTTGATCGTCGACGAAGCGCAGAATCTCTCCGACGATGTACTGGAAGAGATCCGCATGATGACCAACCTGGAGACGTTCACCGAAAAGCTGCTGCAGATCGTGCTGGTCGGCCAGCCTGAACTGGAGCAGAAGCTGAAGCAGCCCCATCTGCGGCAGCTGCGGCAGCGTCTCACGCTGCGCGCCAAGACGCATCCGCTCTCGCTCGAAGAGACCAAGGCCTATATCGGCCAGCGCTTACGGATCGCCGGATCGAACGGTCAGCAGATTTTCGATCCCGAGGCGCTGGTGGCCATCCACCGTTATTCCAGTGGCATTCCGCGCGTGGTGAACCTGGTTTGCGAGCACTGCCTGGTCAGCGCCTTCGTGGACCAGCAGAAAGTGATCACCGCGAAGGTGGTGGATACGGTGGCGCGGGACTTCGATTTGAGCGACAGCACCTCATCGGCGGCGATGACGGTGGCGGCGCCGGCGGGGAGCAACTCCGCCGAGAAGTTCGATCTGGTGGATGCCCTGAAGACTTTAGCAACACTCGCTGACCGGCTGCGCCAGTCAGAACAAGACCTCCCCAAGGAAAGGAAACTATGAGCCGAATTCACGAAGCACTGAAGCGGGCCGAACAGGAACGGAGTGCGGGCCAGGGGGGGCAGCCGGACATACCGACGTCGGCCGGCGCGGTGGTCAGCAGCGAACCGGTGGCGGCGGCGGTCGTGGAACATGCCCCGGCGCTGCAGGCGGCCATGCCGGCGCTGGGCACGCCCTTCACCTTCGACACGCTGCTGGCGCGCTGCGCGCAGATGAACTGGAGTCCCGACCTGAAGACCATGCTGTTCTTCAATTCCGAAGAACAGGGATTCGGCACCGAGGAATTCCGCACCCTGCGTTCCCGCCTCTACCAGATGCGCGAACGGCAGGCGCTCAAGAAGATTCTGGTCACCAGCTCCTTGCCGAAGGAAGGCAAGTCGTTCGTGGCGGCGAATCTGGCGCAGGTCATGGTGCGGCAACATGGGCGCCGGGCGCTGTTGATTGACGGCGACTTGCGCGGGGCGCGTTTGCACTCCGCCCTGGGCACTTCGGCGACGCCCGGGCTGGCCGAATATCTGATGGGCGAAGCAGACGAGTTTTCCATCATTCAACGCGGACCGATGGAGAACCTGTTCTTCATCCCTTCCGGCCGCGCTATTTCGAACCCGGCGGAACTGGTGGCCAACGGCCGCCTGAAGTTCCTGATGAATCGGGTGGAAGCCTTGTTCGACTGGATCGTGCTCGATTCGCCACCGGCGGTTCCAGTCTCCGATGCCAGCCTGTTGGCGAACTATTGCGACGGAGTGCTGATGGTGGTGCGGTCCAATGCCACTCCTTTCGACATCGCCCGCAAAGCGCGGCAGGAATTCCGCGATTCGCATCTGGTCGGCGTCGTCCTCAACGGCATTGACTCCGAATCCTCCCAGTACTCCCGCTACTACTACGGAGCTTACGGGAAAACCGACGGCCGTGGAGAACCGCAGAGGTAACGATTGATCCGGCTCTTTAATGTTTACTACCCGGTGCGCACCCTGATCCTGCTGGTGGGCGAGGCGCTCATTGTCTGGACCTCGTTCCTGCTGGGAACGGTGCTGCAGTTCCGCGAGGACAGCTACCTGGTATTAAATTTTGAGTACGGATACTACAAGATCCTTGTGGTTACGCTGATCGTGCTGGTGGTCTCGCACTGGTTCGATCTCTACGAACCATCGAGCGTCAATGCCAGATGGGACCAGGTATTCCGCCTGCTGCTGGTGCTTGGGTTGGTGGCACTGGCTCTGGCCGCAGTGGGATACGTATTCCCGCACTTTCTGCCGGGCAATAACTCGGCCCTGACCGGGCTGGTCATCCTGACGGTGGCGCTGTTCGGCTGGCGTACCGCCTACGCCTGGCTTTCGCAACAGCCCTACTTACGGGAGCGGGTATACGTTCTGGGAACGGGCGACCGCGCGCAGCGGCTGGTACAGGGCCTGCGTGCCCGCCAGGAGTTGGGAATTGAGGTAGTGGGTTGGAGCGGCAACATTGACGGCGCGATCACGCGCGAAGCGGTCGCCTCGCACCTGCTGGAGTGCGTCGCCGGGCAGAATATTCACCGCGTCATCGTGGCCATGCCCGATCGCCGGGGCACTCTACCGGTCCAGGAGTTGCTCCATCTGCGTCTGGACGGCGCCAAGATCGAAGAAGCCACCTCGTGGCTGGAGAAGATGTCGGGCAAGATCGAGGTCGAGAACCTTTATCCCAGCTGGCTGGTATTTGCCGACGGGTTCCGTTTCAGCGCGGGTTTTATGCTGATGAAGCGGGTGGTGTCGTCGCTGGCGGCCTTTGTTCTCCTGCTGGTGGTGCTCCCGGTGATACCGTTCGTGTGTCTGGCGATCAAGCTGGATTCCTCCGGGCCGGTGCTCTACCGGCAGAAGCGGGTGGGACGCGGGGGCGTGACCTTCTACTGCTTCAAGTTCCGCACCATGCGCCAGGATGCCGAGGCCGACACCGGTCCCACCTGGGCGGGAGATAACGACCCTCGGATCACGCGCACGGGGAAATTTCTGCGCAGCTCGCGGCTGGATGAGATTCCGCAGTTGTGGAACGTTTTCAAAGGCGATATGGCGTTTGTGGGTCCGCGGCCGGAGCGTCCCGAATTCGTGGAGTGGCTGACCCGCGAGCTTCCGTATTACCCGGTGCGCCACGTGGTGCGGCCGGGCATCACAGGCTGGGCGCAGGTCCGCTACAAGTACGGCAACACGGTAGAGGATGCGAAGGAGAAGCTGCAGTTCGATCTTTATTACATTAAGAATGCCTCGATCGGGTTAGACCTGCTGATCATGTTCCAGACGGTGAAGATCGTATTGCTGGGACGGGGCGCGCAATGACATGGGTTTTCTGGGGAGCGGCGGCCATCGTCTTCTACGCGTATCTGGGATACGCGGCATGGTTGTGGGTGCGCAGCCGCTACCACGCGAAGCCGGTGAAGCGGGCAGCGATTACGCCGCAGGTTTCCATCGTGATGGTGGTGCGCAACGAGACCAAGATTCTGGAACGCAAGCTGCGGAATCTGCTGGAACTCGATTATCCCGGGGGACGGTCGAACGTAGTGGTTGTATCGGACGGATCGAATGATGGGACCAACGAGCTCCTGGCGAAGTATCGGGACGCGGGCGTGCGCAGCATCCTGAACCCGGAAAGCCGCGGAAAGGCGTCATGTTTGAACGACGCAATTGCCGCGGCCAGCGGAGAGATCGTTTTGTTCACCGATGCCCGGCAGATGATTGAGCCTCAAGCCATGCAGTTGATGATGGAAAACTTCGCCGACGAAACGGTGGGATGCGTGAGCGGCGAACTCATGCTTGGCGATCCCGAGTCCGGGGAGGCCGTGAAAGGCATGGGGCTGTACTGGAAATTCGAGAAGAAGATCCGGGAAATGGAATCGGCTTCAGGGTCGGTGGTGGGGGCGACGGGTGCCATCTACGCGGTGCGCAAGCCGTTGCTGGTGACGGTGCCGCCGGAGACGATTCTGGACGACGTATACCTCCCGATGAACGTAGTGCGGCAGGGATATCGCGTAATTTTCGATCCGCGGGCGCATGCCTGGGATGTTGCAGATCAGGGAACGGAGCGGGAGTTCAGCCGCAAGGTGCGGACCTTGAGCGGAAATTACCAGCTGCTGCAGTTGGCGCCCTGGATTCTGGGGGCATCGGATCCTCTGCGCTTTGAGTTCATCAGCCATAAGCTCATGCGGCTGGTGGTGCCGTTTGCTCTCGCGGCGACGCTGACCGCTGCCATGGTGCTGGATCGTCCGATCTACCGGCTGGCGCTGGTGCTGCAACTGGCATTTTATGCTTTGAGCTTCCTGGTAGTGGCGCAGATGAAGCGCGGACTGCTGGCCCGCATGGCCGATGCGGCTTTCACGTTCGTGGTTCTGAACACCGCGGCGGTGGTGGCATTCGCCAATTTTGTTCTGGGACGAAAGGCTGCATGGAACAGGTAATTACAAACCGCCGCAGAGACGTTCAGGCGCCGCCCAAGAGCGGGGAAGCGGGCTGGAGCGTGAAGAAACTGAAAGAGAAAAAGAGTCTCGCTTATTTATCGCTGGTGGTTTTCTCCTTTCTTTACTTCATGCGTCCGCAGGACATTATCCCCGGCATGGACTCCCTTCCGCTGGAAAAAATCGGCGGGGGCATTGCTTTTCTGGCGCTGCTGTTCGGGGTGCTTCCCAAAGAGCGGTTCAAGATTCCGGTGGAATTGAAAGTCCTGGTGCTGTTGCTGGTGCACATGTGCCTGACAGTTCCGTTCGCGTACTGGCGCGGCGGAGCGTTTACGACGATTTACACGAAATTCTCCAAGGGCGTGATCGTTGGACTGTTAATCGGGCTCATCATCTCTTCGGTCTATGAGATGCGCAAATTGCTTTACATCCAGGCGGGTTCGGTAGCATTCGTATCGATTCTGTCAGTGGCGGCCCACCGCACCTTCGGCGGGCGGCTCTATGGAATCCAGAAAGGCATTCTGGAGAATCCCAATGACCTGGCCATCAACATAGCCATCAACTTCCCGCTGTGTATGGCATTCATGTTCGCCGCCAAGGGAGGAATACGCAAAATCATCTGGGCCTTCAGCATGGTGGTCATGATGTATTGCGTTCTGATCACGTATTCCCGCAGCGGCATGATTGCCCTGGTGATCACGATTCTCGTCTGCCTTTGGGAATACGGCGTCAGGCAAAAACGTACGCTGCTTTTGCTGGGGGCAGGAGTCTTCGGGGTTGTGGCACTGGGAGTGGCGCTCACGACGCCCCACTTCATCGCCCGGTTCAAGAGCCTCACTCAGGGCAATATCGAAGGCTCAGGCGACCGGGGATCGCTGGAAGCCCGGGAAGAGTTGCTCAAGCGAAGCATCTCACTGGCTTTGCACAATCCTCTGTTCGGAGTGGGTCCGGGGAACTTTCCGGTGCTCTCCGGCGACTGGCACGTGGCCCACAACAGCTACACGGAGCTGGCGGCTGAGACTGGATTTCCTGGGCTGTTTCTTTTCTTGTTGCTCTTCGGCCTCAGCTTCAAAAAGCTGAGTGCGATCCGAAAACTGCCGGGATACGCGGCGGACGAGAACATAAAACTTTGGACAAGCGCGCTGTGGGCCAGTCTGGCGGCCTACATGGTGGGCTCGATGTTCGCTTCTACGGAATACAACCTCTTCCCGTACTTCATGGTGGGATACGTCTGTGCTCTGTATCGCATTACAGAAAAATTAAGTAAGGCGCAGGAAGCAACGGTGAAGGGGGACGCAAATGGGAAAGTCAAACTCACAACCAGACGAAAGGGCGAGTATGCCTGGAGTCGATAGCAGAGTTTTGAAAATTCTGCGCTGTCTTAGCTGTCAGAGCGAGTTGCGCCCGGACAACGAAGCCCTGGTCTGCGTGGGATGCGGGCGCAGTTATCCGTTTGTGAACGGCATTTACCGCTTCGTGGACGCTCAGCACTACGCGGGGAGCTTCGGATTCCAGTGGCATCTGCATGCCAAGACCCAACTGGATACCGAGACGAGCCGGCGTTCGGAAGGAGCTTTTCGCCGCCGCACCGGTTTTCGCCCGGAAGACCTGGCCGGCAAGCTGGTGCTTGATGTGGGGTGCGGCATGGGCCGGTTCGCCGAAGTGGCTACTCGCTGGGGAGCGCACGTGGTCGGCATCGATCTGAGCCTGGCCGCGGAAGTGGCTGCCCGGAACCTGGCCGAGCGCCCGGCATCGATTTTCCAGGCGGACGTCTTTAAGCTTCCCTTCGCACCCGAGAGTTTCGACTACATCTATAGCATCGGTGTACTGCACCACACTCCGAACTGCGAACAGGCGTTTAAGGCGCTGCCAAGGCTGCTCAAACCCGACGGCCGCATTGCCATCTGGCTGTATAGCAGCTATAACGCCTGGTACAAGATGAGCGATGTGTACCGCAAGGTTACGCGGCGGATGCCGTCGCGGCTGCTGCACACGTTGTGCTACGGCTCGATCCCGCTTTACGGGGTGCATCAGGTGTTGCGTAAGATTCCCGGAATCGGCCGTCCCATGAGCGGGGCGCTCGCCTACATGGTTCCGATGTCTTTTAACCGCGATCCGCAGTGGCGCGTGCTCGACACCTTCGACTGGTATTCTCCGTGGTATCAGTCAAAACACACTTACGAAGAGGTATTTCGCTGGTTTGAAAGCTGCGGTCTCGATGATCTACGGGTCATTGAGCAGCCGATTGCGGTGCAAGGGCATAAGCCGGCCGATGCCGAACAGCCCCTCGACTATAAAGCGGAACGGGAGGCGGAGCAGTGTGCGGGATAGCCGGCATGGTCGCCCGCAGGGGCGAAGAAGTAAGCGCTTCTGACGTCCACCGCATGTGCCAGACCATCGTGCATCGTGGTCCGGACGATGAAGGTATTTATGCGCGCGGCCCAGTCGGTCTGGGCATGCGCCGCTTGAGCATCATCGATCTCTCGGGCGGCAAGCAACCCATCCACAACGAAGACAAGAGCGTTTGGGTGGTCTTCAACGGAGAAATTTACAACTTTCCCGAACTGCGGCGCGAACTCGAAAGCCGCGGACACCAGTTCTATACCCACTCTGACACCGAAGTGATCGTTCATCTCTACGAGGAGATGGGGGCCGATTGCGTCAAGAAGCTGCGCGGGATGTTCGCCATCGCGCTTTACGACGAGCGCAAGAATTCTCTGTTACTGGCACGCGATCGCCTGGGCAAAAAGCCGCTGCACTACGCACTGCACAATGGGCGGCTGCTATTCGGTTCGGAAATCAAAACGATGTTGGCGGTGGCCCCGGAACTGGCGGAAGTCAGTCTCGAGGGCGTGCTGCAGTTCTTTTATTTCGCCTACGTCCCCGATCCGCTCACGGCTTTTCAGAAGATCCATAAGTTGCCGCCGGGGCACCTGCTCGAATATGCGGGCGGAGAAATCAAGGTTCGCCAGTACTGGGACATACCCGCCTACAGCAATCAAAGCCCGAAGTCGGAAGAAGAGTTGCTGCAGGAATTGGAGAATCGTCTGCTGGAAGCGACCCGGATCCGTCTGATCAGCGACGTGCCTCTCGGCGCGCTGCTCAGCGGTGGCGTGGATTCCTCCATCGTTGTAGCCCTGATGGCGCGTGCCAGCAGTGGCCCGGTGAAGACCTTCTCTATCGGATTCCGCAACCAGGATTTCAATGAAGCCGAATATGCGCGGCTGGTGGCGGAGCGCTATGGTACCGATCACCACGAGCTTACGGTTGAGCCGAACATCTCGGAGACGCTGGAGATGCTCTCGGGGATGATGGAGGAGCCGTTCGGCGACTCTTCCATGATTCCCACCTACTACGTCTCGAAGCTGGCGCGCCAGCATGTGACCGTAGCTCTGTCGGGCGATGGCGGCGACGAACTTTACGCCGGGTATGACCGCTACATCGTGAATTTGCGGCGCAGCCGCTATGGCATTCCTGGCTGGATGGGGCGCTTGTACCGTGATCATGTTTATCCGGTGTTACCGCAGAACGTGCGGGGCCGGAAATTCGCATGGAACATTTCGCTGCCGTCGCGGGATCGTTATCTCGACGGCTTATCGTTCCTGCCGGCGCTGGACCGCGAGCGCAGCCTGTTCAGCGATGATCTTCTGAGCGAGGCAGGGCGCTTTACCGATCCTTTCCAGCGCTACGAGCGGTACTACGATGAGGCCCCGGCGCCCGACACGCTCAGTCGATTGCTTTATCTGGACACCAAGACCTACCTGACCGCCGACATTCTTGCCAAGGTAGACCGCATGAGCATGGCCACGTCGCTCGAAGTGCGTGTGCCCATGCTCGATCATGAATTCGTGGAATGGACGGCTTCGCTGCCGATTGAATGGAAGTTTCGCAACGGCACGCGCAAGTATCTGCTGAAGAAACTTGCCGAGCGAATTGGGATTCCGCCGGCGCTGCTGCATCGGCGGAAGCAGGGGTTTTCGCTTCCCCTGGTGCACTGGATGCGCGACGAGATGCGCGACGGGCTTTTGGGAATC
>Ga0335085_10005677_pt1 | contig 19944 bp, 16 predicted proteins | sample Lox_Sample_45_FD_206712 | JGI IMG/M metagenome (GOLD analysis project Ga0335085, IMG submission 206712) | Soil microbial communities from Loxahatchee National Wildlife Refuge, Florida, United States - Lox_Sample_4.5 | ecosystem: Environmental > Terrestrial > Soil > Wetlands | place: USA...
CGTTTTGTTCGTAATGCGCAAGGAGGCATGAGCCGTGGGACTCGAGATTCCAATTGCATGGCTGAGCCTGCTGCTGTTCGGCTCGCTTGCCCTTTTGCTCATGCTCGGCCTGCCGATGGCGTTCTGCACCGGCAGCCTGGCGACGATATTCCTGTTCGTGTTCGGCAACGGCGCCATTCTCAACATGATGCCGTCGCGCATCTTCCCGTTCATGACCGATTACCAGCTCTCGGCCGTGCCTTTGTTCATATTCATGGCGGCAATGCTGGAGAAGGCGGGCATCATCGAGGAACTGTTCGACGTGATCTACAAGTGGCTGGGCGCCCTGCGCGGCGGGCTCGCCTCAGCGACCGTGCTCGCCTGCACGGTACTCGCCGCGATGGTTGGCGTCGTCGGCGCGACTGAGGTCACCATGGGCATGATCGCGCTGCCGGCGATGCTGCGCAAGGGCTACGACCCGAAGCTCGCCTGCGGCTCGCTGCTCGCGGGCGGGACGCTCGGCATCCTGATTCCGCCCTCGGTCATGGCGATCGTCTACGCGGTGGTGGCGCAGCAGTCGCTCGGGGAACTGCTGATCGGCTCGGTGTTCCCCGGCCTGCTCCTCTCCGGCATGTACATCCTCTACATCACCGTGCGCTGCTACATCAACCCGTCTCTGGGTCCGTCGCTGGCGCCGGAGGAGCGCGTCGACTTCAAGGAGAAACTGCGGCTGCTGCGCAACACAATCGCGCCGATCGCGCTGATCCTGCTGGTGCTCGGAGTGATTTTCTTCGGCATCGCCACGCCGGTCGAGGCGGCCGGGATCGGCACCTTCGGCGCGCTCGTCGTATGCGCGCTCAACCGCCGGCTCAACTGGCTCAATATCAACGAGGCCGCGATCGCGACGCTGAAAGCCACCTCGATGGTGATGTGGATATTCTTCGGCGCGACCATGTTCGTCGGCTTCTTCATCGTCAAGGGCGGGCAGACCTTCGTGGCCGACTCGATCATCGGCACCGGGCTGCCGCCCTACGGCATTCTCGGGCTGATGATGGTGATCCTGTTCGTGCTCGGCATGTTCCTCGACTGGGTCGGGATCCTGCTGCTCACGGTGCCGATCTTTGTCCCGATCCTGAAGGCGCTCAGCTTCCCCGGCGTGTTCGGCATTGCCGGCGTGGCGCCCGCGCAAATCCCGCTCTGGTACGGGGTGATTTTCATCGTCAACATGCAGATGGCGTTCCTGTCCCCGCCGTTCGGATATTCGCTGTTCTACCTCAAGAGCGTGGCCCCGCCGCAGATTAGCATGGCGACGATTTTCAAGGCTGCGGTGCCGTTCATCTGCCTGCAGGCGATCGGGAACGCGTTATGCATCATCTTTCCCGACATCATCCTCTGGCTTCCGGGCAAGTTTTACGCCGGTCATTGACCGCGTAATCGCCGCCGGAACCACGCGCGCCGATCCCGCAGCGGCGGCCGCCGACCGGTCGTCTCCGCGTCGACTGCGCCTGCGCGCGCCGCCGGCAGCCGTGGTATTGTCTGCCTGTCCCGGCGCACTGCAGCGCAAGCGCGACCGGCGCAAATCCAACGGTCCCCGCGGCCGCGTTTGCGCCCGGACCATGACAAGGATCAAGCCCGAGCCGCGCCCAAAGCGAAAAATAGAATGAGTAAGAGCAGCTTCAGCGCAGATTTGTCCGCCTGACGGGAGTTGGCCGTCAGCGGCGATCGAGCTGGCGAGAGAGGAATTCGATCAAGGAAACGCCATGGACCGCCCATCCACGCGATCGAGATGGCCGACCGCCTCGTCCAGGCATGCGCCGGCACGCGCGCCCCGGGTCCGCACTGCGCCGGCTGCGCGCCTGCGCGCGGCCGTCGCCTGATGAACGCGCCCACCCATCGGGGAAACGCGGGCGGCGAAGCCGCCAGGAATGAGTTCGCCTGGCCGGCTCCTCCATATTTCGAGTTCGCGCGGCAGAAAGGCGAGCCCGGCTGGGCCGATTGCGTTTTGACGTTCCGCGACGGCACCAAGACCAGCGGTCAGGTGCACAGCTTCCTGCCCGATTCGGCGCGGTTGACCTTTCAGGCCAGTGGCGCAAACGCGGCCGTCAGCGTTCCGTTTTCCAACATAGCGAAATTGCTGCTGCCGCAACCGCTGGCGCTGCGACGCGAAACCCTGCCCGCGAGCGCGGTCAGCGCCGAGACTGCGGAACTTCGGCGCTCGGAGCACTACTCGTTCCGCATCGAAATGCTCAACGGCGAGCGCTTCCTCGGCCTGACCCACGGCTATGTCAGCGCCCTGTGCGGACTGTTCCTGTATTTTCCCGAAACGAGCGGCGATGTCATCCGCTGCTTCCTGCCGGCGAATGCGACAAAGAATTGCAGCATCGATGCGCCGCTGGGACAGGTGCTGATCGACCAGAACCGGGTTTCGCCCGAAGCGGTCGCGGCCGCGCTCAACATGCAGGCGACGATGCGCTCGCAAAGGCTGGGCAGGTACCTGACCGAGAACAACATCGTTACGCCGGATCAGCTGGAGGCCGCGCTCAAGCTCAAGCGCGAGCGCCCGGCGAAGCGCCTGGGCGAAGCGCTGGTGGAACTGGGCCACATTTCCAAGCCCGTACTCGAAATGGCGCTAAGTAGCGAGGACCTGGAGCGCACCATGCCGATCGGGCAGATCCTGCGCAAGAAAATGGGCATTGTCGACGAGCAGGCGATTAACGGCGCGATCGCGAGCAGGCTCGGCATCCCCATGGTCGATCTCGACACCAACATCCCGCTCGACATCCTCGCCAAGATTCCGGCCGCCGTCGCGCACCGCCGCCGCGTCGTGCCGTTGTGCGAAGCCGAAGGCGCGCTCGCGGTTGCGATCGAGAATCCGATGGACGGCGCCGTTCTGGAGGAACTGCGCGCGATCACGCGGATGAAGATTCTGCCAGTGACCGCATCGGCGGACGACATTTCACGCTCGCTTCTGAACCATTACGGCGCGCCGCCCAAAGCGGGAGCGGCGGCGCCCCGCATCGTCGACCGCAGGAAGTTGAGCAGGGCGGCACCGCCGGCGCCCGACCCGAAGGCGCGAACAGCGGCCGGGGTACAGGAACTCATGAACCGGCTGGCCGCGGAGAGCGGCAACCAGGACATCGCCGAACAGCAGGCGGTCAGCAGCGACAGCGCGCTGGTGGGCCTGGTCAACCGCATCATCCTCGACGCGGTCGAGCAGAGGGTATCCGACATCCATATCGAAGCGAACCTCGGGCCGAAGACGACGCGCGTGCGCTTTCGCAAAGACGGCAATCTGGTGAACTATCTCGAGCTGCCCGCCCAGTTCCGCAACGCCGTGCTGTCGCGAATAAAGATCATGAGCCAGCTCGACATCACCGAACGGCGCAAGCCCCAGGACGGCAAGATCGACTTCAGCCGCTTCGGCCCGGCGCGGGTGGAATTGCGCGTCGCGACCGTGCCGACGACGGACGGCCTCGAAGACGTCGTGATGCGCGTGCTCGCCGCGGCCAAGCCGGTCCCGATGGACGAGCTGGGACTGGAGACCGAGGCCCTGAATTCCATCAAGAGGCTCATTTCCAAACCGCACGGGCTGTTCCTCGTCTGCGGACCCACGGGTTCAGGCAAGACGACCACGCTGCACTCGCTCCTTGCGTTTCTCAATACATCCGAGCGCAAGATCTGGACCGCGGAAGATCCGATCGAAATCACCCAGTCCGGGCTGCGCCAGGTGCAGGTCAATTCCAAGATCGGCTGGACGTTCGCCGCCGCCATGCGCAGCTTCATGCGCGCCGACCCCGATGTCATCATGGTCGGCGAGATGCGCGATGCCGAAACCGCCAAGATCGGCATAGAGGCGTCGCTAACCGGCCATCTGGTGCTGTCGACGCTGCACACCAACAGCGCGCCCGAGAGCATCGTGCGGCTGCTCGACCTGGGCATGGACCCGTTCAACTTCGCCGACGCGCTGCTCGGCGTCCTGGCGGAGCGCCTGGCGCGGCGGCTGTGCCCGCGATGCAAGGCGCGCTATCTGCCGCACTCGGCGGAACTCGAAGAGCTGGCGATGCAATACTGCAATGAGACCGGGCTCGATGCGCGCAAGCAGCTGAAGGCATGGAGCGCGAGCCACGGCGGCGCCGAAGGCAAGATCACCCTGTTCCGCGCACACGGCTGCGAGCATTGCGACATGACCGGCTACAAAGGCAGGATCGGTCTGTACGAACTGCTGGTGGCCGATGCTGCGACCAAACGGCTGCTGCAGTCAAAAGCCCCGGTCGCGGACGTGAAGAGCGCGGCCATTGCAGCCGGCATGCGCACGCTCAGGCAGGACGGCATCGAAAAGGTGCTGCAGGGCATCACTGACCTGCAGCAGGTGAGCGCGGTCTCACAATGATGCAGCCGTGGCGCGGCGGCCGCGGCTAGCCGGTTGCGCCCCTCCTTTTCTTCGGCGCGCCTTTGGCGATCTCGGTCTTGGAAAAATACCAGTCCGTGTATTCGTAACCCGCGCGTGACCTCGCGTCGGCATCCTTGGTCGTGGCCGGGGGCGGCACCAACACCTTTTCGCCGGGGCGCCAGCCCTCGGGGGTCGCGACGCCGTTGCGGTCGCTGGTCTGCAGCGCTTCGAGCAGCCGCAGAAACTCCTCGACCGATCGGCCGTTGGTCATCGGGTAGTACACCATCGCCCGCACTTTGCCTTCCGGGTCGATGACGAAGGTGGCGCGCACGGTGGAGGTATCGCTCGCGCCGGGCTGGATCATGCCGTAATCGTGCGCGATGCGCATCGACAGGTCGTCGATGATCGGAAACGGGATTTCGACGTCGAATTTTTCCTTGATATTGCGGATCCAGGCGAGATGCGAATAGGTGCTGTCGATCGACAGTCCGAGCAGTTCGCAGCCGAGCTTGCGGAAGCGGTCATAGGCGCCGGCGAAAGCGAGAAACTCGGTGGTGCACACCGGCGTGAAGTCCGCAGGATGGGAAAACAGAATCAGCCATTTCCCGCGGTAGTCCCGCAGCGAGCGCGGACCATGCGTGGTCCTCGCCGTAAATTCCGGCGCCGGTTCGTTGATGCGCGGGATCCTCGCGTTCCAGACATTTTCCATTGCTATCTTCCCTCCTGCATGCTGCGCTGCGTTTGCGCTTCGGCCCTCACTATGACTCCTCGAATCGGGCGATGATCTCCGGCGGGATGACGCCCGCCTTCAGCCCCTCCGGATCGTTCGGATCGCGCAGGCCCCACACCCGCACTTCGCGCCCCTCGACGACGATATTACCTTTGTTGTGGACGCGATGCTCGACCACGAATACCTTGCTGCGCCATTCGCCGACCCAGCTCTCGATGGTGATCTGGTCGCCGAAGCGCGACGGACCGCGAAAGCTGGCGCTGGCGTCGACCAGCGCCACGCCCGCCATGCGGTATTGCGGGAACAGTTGCGCCCACGGCATGCCGCGCGCGCGGAACATTCTTTCGGTGGCGCGATCGAACCATTCGAAATAGCGCGGGTAGAAGACGATCCTGGCGGGGTCGCAATCGGCGAAATCGACGACGATGTCTATGCGCGATGGTTTCACAGGCGATTCCTAACCAGCGATGAACTCGCGGATCAGCCGGTTGAGCCGCTGCGGCTGCTCGTGCATCACCCAGTGCGAGGCCTCGGGCAGGCGCTCGATGCGCAGGTCGGGCACGCAGGCCTCCAGGCCGTCCAGATTGCACGGCAGCAGCGCCTGGTCGCGCATGCCCCAGACCACCAGTGTCGGCACGCGAACCATGAAGTCGGCGGGATCGAGCCGCAGGGCCTTCGCGCCGGGATCATCGCCTATCGGCGGATACAGCGGAGAGGCGCGGTAATAATTGAGGCTGCCCGTGAGCGCGCCCGGCTGCGACCAGGCCTCGGCGTAGACCGCCCGCTCGGCCGGGTCGATCCGGCCGCCCCCCCAGCCTTCCAGCGTCATTTTCGCCAGGCGTTCGTAATTGTTTTCGGAGAGCACGCGCTCGGCCTTGTCGCTTCTCAGCAGGTTCATGTATGCGCTCGCCGCCTGCTGCGCCGGGTTGTGCGCAAGCTCGCGCGCGAACGTGACCGGGTGCGGTGAATTGACGATGACGAGCTTGCTCAGGGTCTGCGCATGCGCCATGGCGTATCCCCAGGCCACGGCCCCGCCCCAGTCGTGCGCCACCAGCACGAATTTCTCGTGCCCCAGGTGCGCGGCCAGCTGGCGCACGTCCTCGATGAGGATGCGCGCCTTGTATTGCTTCACCTCCGCGGGCCGATCCGAAAGGTTGAAGCCGCGCAGGTCCGGCGCGACTGCGAGGTGGTCGCGGCCCAGATCTTCCAACTGCTGCTTCCAGCAGTACCAGAACTCCGGAAAGCCGTGCAGGAACAGGACCAGCGGTCCCTGCCCGGCGTGAGCGTAGTGCAGGCGCACGCCGTTGACGCTGGCGTAATCGTGGTGAATTTCGGTCAAAATAGGTCCGTCAAGTTGAACGAGGCGGGCGTCCGCCGCGGCGAACCGCGTCGCCTCGACTCAGCCAAACTTCGAAAAATCGGGTTTGCGTTTTTCCAGGAAAGCGCTGAAGGCCTCCTTCGCCTCGGGCGAGTTCAGCCGCGCGCCGAAATGGTCGGACTCCAGTTTTATTCGCTGCGCCACCGCGTCGCGTTGGGCCTGCTTCATCAACTGCTTGGTCAGGCGCACCGATGCGGCCGGCCTGCCTGCCAGCTTCTGCGCCTGCGCCATGGCAGTTTCAAACAACTGGTCCTCCGGCACCACTTCGGTCACCAGGCCGATGTCCTTTCCCTCCTGCGCGCTGAACGGCTCACCCAGGAGCAGCAACTCGGCGGCGCGCTGATAGCCGGCGAGCGCCGGCAGGAGCAGGCTGGACGCGGCCTCCGGCACCAGCCCCAGATTGACGAACGGCAGCTGCAGGCGCGCATTTGGCGCCGCATAGACCAGGTCGCAATGCAGCAGCATGGTCGTGCCTATGCCCACCGCGGCCCCGGCGACCGCGGCGACGATCGGCTTTTGCGCCTGGCTGATGCCGTACAGGAACTGGAACACCGGGCGGTTGTCGTCCCGCGGCGGATTGTCGAGAAAATCCTGCAGGTCATTGCCGGCGGTGAACAGGTCGCGCTTGCCGTGGATCAGCAGCACGCGCACGCTGGCATCAGCCTCCCCCGCCTTGATGGCGTCCGCCATCGCCTGGTACATCGCCGCGGTGAGCGCGTTCTTCTTGTCGGGACGGTCGATCTCGATGCGCAGTACGCCGTCTTTGCTCTGCGTCAGGATGTGGCTCATGAACGCTCTTCCAGGCTAATGGGCCGCGACACGCGCTCAGGCCGTCGGCAGCTTGTGCCCCTTGAAGTCCTCGCGCAGCTTGGTCTTGAGCAGCTTGCCCGTGGCGGTGTGCGGCAGCTGGTCGACGAAGACGCAGTCATCGGGCATCCACCATTTCGCGACCTTGCCGTCGTAGAACTTGAGCAGTTCCTCGCGCGTGACCTCGGCGCCCGGCTTTTTCACGACGATCAGCAGCGGCCGCTCGTCCCATTTCGGATGGAAGCAGCCGATCACCGCCGCCTCCGCCACCGCCGGATGGCCGACCGCAATGTTCTCCAGGTCGATGGTGCTGATCCATTCGCCGCCGGTCTTGATCACGTCCTTGGAGCGGTCGGTGATCTGCATATAGCCATCGGGATCGATGGTGGCGACGTCGCCGGTCGGGAACCAGCCGTCCCGCAGCGGATTGCCGCCCTCGCCCTTGAAGTAGCTGCTGGTGATCCACGGGCCGCGCACCAGCAGGTCGCCGAACACCTTGCCGTCCCAAGGCAGTTCCTTGCCTTCGCCGTCGACGATCTTCATGTCGGCGCCGTAGATGTTGTGGCCCTGCTTCGACTGGATCGCGAGCTTTTGCTCCTTGGACAGATTCAGATGTTTGGCCTTGAACGTGCAAACGGTGCCGAGCGGGCTCATCTCGGTCATGCCCCAGGCATGCAGCACCTGCACGCCGTACTCCTCCTGGAAGGTCTTGATCATGGCGGGCGGGCAGGCCGAACCGCCGATCACCGTGCGGTTCATGGTGCTGAACTTCTTCTTCTCCTGTCCCACGTACATCAGCAGCGCCAGCCACACCGTGGGCACGCCCGCGGACACGGTAACCTTTTCCGCCTCGAACAGCTCGTACAGGCTCTTGCCGTCGAGCGCCGCGCCCGGGAACACCAGCTTCGCGCCGACCATGGCGCAGCCATAGGGCAGGCTCCAGGCGTTCGCATGGAACATCGGCACCACCGGCAGCATCACGTCGCGCGCCGAAATATTGAGCGCATCGGGCAGCGCCGCGGCGAATGCATGGATCACCGTCGAGCGGTGCGAGTACAGCACACCCTTGGGATTGCCGGTGGTGCCCGAGGTGTAGCACAGCGACGAGGCGGTGTACTCGTCCAGCTGCGGCCATTCGTAATTGCCGTTCTCGGCTCTGACCAGGTCCTCGTAGCAAAGCAGATTGGGCAGATTGACCTTGGGCATGTGCGCGCGGTCGGTCAGCGCGATCCAGCCTTTCACGCCCTTGCATGCCGGAGCGAGCTTCTCCACCAGCGGCGCGAAAGTGAGATCGAACAGCATGTAGCCGTCTTCGGCATGATTGATGATGTAGACCAGCTGTTCCGGGAACAGGCGCGGGTTGACCGTGTGCATCACCGCGCCCATGCCTGAGATGCCGTAGAAGGCCTCGAAATGGCGGTAGCCGTTCCAAGCAAGGGTGCCGACGCGGTCGCCCTCCTTCATCCCCAGCCGCGCCAGCGCCTGCGCCAGCTGGCGCGCGCGCTTGTGCGCGTCGCGGTAGGTGTAGCGGTGTATGCCGCCGCTGCCGTCCGCCGCCGGGCCTTCGACCGTGCGCGAAACGATTTCGGTATCGCCGTGGTGCCGGCTGGCGTGGGTGATGAGCGAAGAAATGAGCAGTGGGACTTCCTGGATCAGACCGCGCAGCATGGTTTTTCTCCGGTGAAAACTGAAAAATTCAATGGACTGTGGAAGTTACCCTGACGCAGAAACGGTGTCAATCAAGGCCGGGCAGAGCCGCTACGCGCCCGAGTCGCCTGTCCTGCGCGGCAGCGAGGAACTCCGGCGCGAGTTCCGTGGACGTTTGATCTGGGTCAAAACATGCTGTAATCTGCCAGACAATACTTGTCGCCTGTCCGTGCTGTCGCCGTCGCACCGCGAAGCCCTGTAGCGCGAGGCGGACAGCGCAACAATCCAGCGGTAGGCTTAACCATCGCCCCCTTTTCTCTCGGGGACTACGTCAACTAGGAAGGAGGAAGCATGTTCAATCTCAAACATTCCGGCGGGGCACTGTTTTTGGGTTTGACCCTGGTCGCAGGCTCGGCCTATGCGCAGACCGTCAAGATAGGTTTTATCGACCCGCTGTCGGGCCTGCTCGGGCCGGTCGGCCAGAACCAGCTGCACAGCTGGCAGTACATCACGGAAATCGCCAACCAGAAGAACTGGGCCGGTGGACCGAAATTCGAAATCGTCCCGTTCGACAACAAATTGTCGCCGCAGGAATCGCTGACCGTACTCAAGCGCATCGAGGACGAGGGCATTCGCTACATCGTGCAGGGCAACGGCTCGTCGGTGGCGCTGGCATTGGCCGACGCGGTGGACAAGTACAACGCGCGCAATCCGGGGAAGGAAATCGTCTATCTGAATTACGCCGCCGTCGATCCGGACCTGACCAACAGCAAGTGCAGCTACTGGCATTTCCGCCTCGACATCAACTCGGACATGAAGATGGAGGCCCTGACTTCGTATCTGGCGAAGGACACGAACGTCAAGAAGGTCTACCTGATCAACCAGAACTACTCCTTCGGCCAGGCGGTGGCCCGCGCGGCCAAGGAATACCTCGCGCGCAAACGCCCCGACATCAAGATCGTCGGGGAGGACCTGCATCCACTCGCGCAGGTGAAGGACTTCGCGCCGTATGTTTCGAAGATCAAGGCGGCTGGCGCCGACACCGTCATCACCGGCAACTGGGGCAGCGACCTGGCATTGCTGATCAAGGCGGCGAAGGACGCAGGGCTGGACGTCAAGTTCTACACCTATTACGCCTCAACTACGGGTGTACCGACGGCAATGGGCGCGGCCGGGGAGGACAAGGTCTATTACGTAGGTTACTGGAACGTCAACAACGACAAGTTCGTCGGCAGCGACATCGTCAACGGCTACAAGAAGAAGTTCAACGACGACTACTACACGATGGCGACCTACACCGGCATTGCCTATCTCGCGAAGGCGTTCAAGGAAACCAAGTCCACCGACCCGGCCAAGGTGGCCAAGGCGCTGGAGGGCATGAAAGTCCAAAGCCTGAACGGCGAGGTGGAGATGCGCAAGACCGACCACCAGGCGCAGCAGGAAGTGTTCATCGCCAAGTGGGTCAAGGTCGACGGCAAGACGGTCAAGTTCGATCAGGAAAACACCGGCTACGGCTGGAAGACCGAGGCGCTGATCCCAGCCTACGTCGCAACCCAGCCGACCTCGTGCCAGATGAGGCGGCCAAACTGACCTGAACGCGGCTGCGCGGCGTCGGCGCTGACGCCGCGGTCGTAAAGAAGGCCGGGCCCGCCCGGCCTTCGCTTCGTCTATAAACATCCCCGGAATGGAATTCGTCGCAATCTCCCTGCTGAACGGAGTCTCCTACGGACTGCTGCTGTTCATGCTTTCCTCGGGTCTTACGCTGATCTTCAGCATGATGGGGGTGCTCAATTTTGCGCACGCCGCGTTCTACATGGTCGGCGCCTATGTCGCCTACTCGCTCGGCCTGAAGATCGGCTTCTTTCCGGCGCTGTTTCTGGCGCCGCTAGTTGTCGGCGCGCTCGGAGCGCTGGTGGAACGCTATGGCCTGCGCACGGTGCATCGCTGGGGGCACGTCGCGGAACTGCTGTTCACTTTCGGGCTCGCCTATATCGTCGAAGAACTGGTGAAGGTCATCTGGGGCCTCACCGCGGTTCCGTTCAAGGTGCCGGAGGTGCTCGACGGGCCGCTGTTCATCCTTTACTCGACGGATTTTCCCAAGCTGCGCGGCTTCATGATGCTGGTCGCGCTGCTGATGCTGGTCGCAGTCTACCTGCTGCTCAAGCGTACCCGCATCGGCCTGGTCATTCAGGCGGCGCTTACCCATCCCCAGGCGGCGGAAGCCCTCGGCCACAATGTGCCGCGCGTTTTCATGCTGGTATTCGGTGGCGGCACCGCGCTCGCCGGCCTGGCGGGCGTGATCGGCGGCGTCGCCTTCGTCACCGAGCCGTCGATGGCGGCATCGCTCGGACCCATCGTGTTCGTCGTGGCGGTGGTCGGCGGCATGGGCTCGCTCGTGGGCGCGTTCCTCGCGTCGCTGCTCATCGGCATTCTTCAAACCTTCGCCATCGCCCTGAACTGGTCGCTCGGCGGCATGCTGGGCTTCGTTGGCATCGCCGTCGATGCCCAGACGCCGCTGTACTCGCTGTGGCAGTTGCAGGTGTCCCAGGTCGCGCCGGTGCTGCCCTACCTGCTTCTGGTGCTAATGCTGATCTTCAGGCCCAAGGGTCTGCTCGGGACAAGGGCCGACTGATGGCAGGCACGCCCGGAAGGCTGCGCTACCGGCCGCTCGATCTCGCGCGTTGGTTCATCTGGGGATCGACGGCGCTGGCCATGGCCGTGTTGCCGCTACTGTTCACCCAGGGCTTTGCGGTGACCCTCATGTCGCAGATGGGCGTGATGATCATTTTCGCGTTGTCGTACAACATGCTGCTCGGCCAAGGGGGAATGCTCTCGTTCGGGCACGCTGTCTATTTTGGGCTCGGCGCCTTTGTCGCGGTGCACGTGCTCAACCTGTCATCCAAGGGGCAAATCTGGATGCCGGTATCACTGCTGCCGCTGGTCGGCGGTCTGGCGGGCGCCTTTTTCGGAATCCTTTTCGGCTACGTCACGACCAAGCGCGCGGGCACCACGTTCGCGATGATCACGCTCGGCATCGGCGAGCTGGTGTACTCCTGTTCGCTCATCTTTACGGAATTCTTCGGCGGCGAGGGCGGGGTCACCACCAACCGCGTGTTCGGCGAACCCTTCCTCGGCATCACCTTCGGACCTGCGATTCAGGTCTACTACCTGATTGCATTGTGGTGCCTGGTATCCATGGCACTGATGTACGCCTGGTCGCACACGCCGCTGGGGCGCATGGCGAACGCAGTGCGCGACAATCCCGAGCGGGCCGAATTCGTCGGCTACGACACGCAGCGCGTACGCTGGTTCACGCTGATTATCTCTGCGTTCTTCGCCGGCATTGCCGGCGCCCTGGGCGTAATCAACTTCGAGATCGTCACTGCCGTCGATAACGTGGGCGGGGCGCGCTCGGGCGGCGTGCTGTTCGCCGCATTCATCGGCGGCGTGGGGTACTTCTTCGGCCCGATCATAGGCGCATGCGTGTTCGTGTTCTTCGTCGTCGCCCTTTCAGGATACACCAATGCCTGGCTGCTCTACCTCGGCCTGTTCTTCATGCTAATGGTGATGTACGCACCCGGCGGCATTGCCAGCCTGGTTATGATCCAGGTGCAACTGATCGCGCGCAAGCGCTTCGGGCGCATCGCACCGCAATATCTGGGCGCGGCCGGGAGCGCCTGTCTGCTCCTCGCCGCGCTGATTTTGACGGTGGAAATGACCTACAAGATTTCGGTGGACAGCGCCGAGGGAACCGGGATGAGCCTCTTCGGCGTCGGTTTCGATGCCGGGACGAGGCTGCCCTGGGCCGTCGCAATCGGCCTGTGGATCGTCGGCGGATTGCTGTTCAACATTGCGCGCAAACGCGTTGCGCGTGTCTGGGATGAAATTCAGGCCGAATTCCTGCAGGAACGGGCATGAGCGCGTACGCCATCGAACTGAAGGCGTTGCACAAGTCGTTCGGCAACACCGCCATCATTCGCGGCGTCAACCTGGCCATCGCGGGCGGCGAGCGCCACGCGGTCATCGGTCCCAACGGCGCCGGCAAGTCGACGCTGTTCAACCTGATCAGCGGACGCTACCCGGTGTCGGGCGGGGAAATCCTGCTCAACGGCGAAAGCATCACCGGCCTCAGGCCGTTCGAGATCAATCGCAAAGGCCTGTCTCGCAGCTTTCAGATCACCAACATCTTCCAGCGCATGTCGGTGTTCGAGAACATACGCTGCGCCGTGCTCTGGACGCTGGGCTACAAGTACTCCTTCTGGCACCAGCTGAGCGGGCTCAAGGACGCCAATAGCCGCGCCGAGGAGGTAATGGAGTCGATCGGGCTGAAGGCGCGCCGCAATACGCCGGCCGGCGTGCTCTCCTACGCCGAGCAGCGCGCGCTGGAAATCGGCATCACCATCGCCGGCGGCGCCGAGGTGATCCTGCTCGACGAACCTACCGCCGGCATGAGCCGGACCGAGACCGCCGATGCCGTCGAACTGATCCGCAAGGTGAGCCAGGACAAGACCCTGATCATGGTCGAGCACGACATGGGCGTGGTGTTTGACCTCGCCGACCGGATTTCGGTGCTGGTGTACGGCGAAGTCATTGCCAGCGACAAGCCGGAGAACATCCGCGGCAACAAGGCGGTGCAGGAAGCCTATCTCGGTACCGAGGCGCACTGAGCATGCTACACGTCGAAGACCTGCACGCTTACTACGGCAAGAGCCACATCCTTCACGGAGTGCATCTGCAGGTGGGCCGCGGCGAGATCGTCAGCCTGCTGGGGCGCAACGGCGTCGGCCGCTCGACCACGATCAAGGCGATCATGGGCCAGGTCGACGCCACGGGGTCGGTCATATTCAAGAACGAACCGATGCTCGGGCTCAAGGCCTACCAGATTGCGCACAAGGGCCTGGGCTACGTTCCGGAGAGCCGCGACATCTTTCCCGGGCTCACGGTGGAACAGAATCTCCTGCTCGGCATGAAAAGCGCAAGGCCGGACAAGTCGGCGCGCTGGAACATCGACGACATGTACCGCCTGTTTCCGCGCCTGAAGGAGCGCGCGCAGGTCGCGGCCGGCATGATCTCCGGCGGCGAGCAGCAGATGCTGACGTTGTGCCGAACGCTGATGGGCGACCCGGACCTGATCATGATCGATGAACCGACCGAAGGTCTGGCGCCCAAGATTGTCGACCTGGTGGCCGAACTGTTCAACGAGATCGCGAAACGCGGTATTTCCATCCTGCTGGTGGAGCAGAAACTCGCGATCGCGCTCAATATTTCGCAGCGCCTGTACGTGATGGGACACGGCCGCATCGTGTTCGAAGGCACGCCGCAGGAGCTGCGCGAAAATAGTACAATCCGCAAGGAGTGGCTCGAGGTATGACCGCCGAGCCCTGAACTGCGAAATTCACCGCAAAGGACGCGATCCGAGCGGGGGATTTCCCGCACTGCGTGCGTTCGCTGCGCCCCCCGGTTCAAGTCTTTTCTCAGGAGTCCCCATGAGCGCAAACTACGAAGTCAAAGGCAGCATCGCCGTCATCACGCTGAACAATCCGCCGGTCAACGGCCTCGGCCATGCCACCCGCCTGGGCATATTCGAAGGATTGAAGAAGGCCATGGGCGCGCGCGCGGTCAAGGCGGTCGTGATCACCGGCGCGGGCAAGGCCTTCTCCGGCGGCGCCGACATCAAGGAATTCAACACGGCCAAGAGCGCGATGGAACCCAACCTGCACTCGGTCATCGCCGCGATAGAGGGTTCGGACAAGCCGGTGGTCGCGGCGGTGCACTCGGTGGCGATGGGCGGCGGACTGGAGCTCGCGCTTGCGTGCCACTACCGCGTCGCAGCACCCGGCGCGCAGATCGCGCTCCCCGAAGTCAAACTCGGCCTGCTGCCGGGGGCGGGCGGCACGCAGCGCCTGCCGCGGGTGGTCGGAGTCGAGCGCGCGCTCAATATGATTGTTTCCGGCAATCCGGTGCCCTCGGAGAAGCTCGCCGACACGAAGCTGTTCGACCAGATGATCGAAGGCGACCTGACGGCGGGCGCGATCGCGTTCGCCGAGAAAGTCGCCGCGCAGCGGCCGCTGCCCAGGGTGCGCGACATCAAGGTCGACTACCCCAACCACGAAGCGTTCTTCCAGTTCGCGCGCAATACGGTCGGCGCGATGTCGAAGAATTTCCCGGCGCCGCTGAAGTGCGTCGACTGCGTCGCCGCCGCCGCAAGCATGAAATTCGACGACGGCCTCAAGGTGGAGCGGGAGAATTTTCTCGCGCTGATGCAGACCACCGAGAGCAAGGCACTGCGCCACTTCTTCTTCGGCGAACGCGCCGCCTCGAAAATTCCCGACGTGCCCGAGGACACGCCGAAGCGGCCGATCAAGTCCGCGGCGATCATCGGCGCCGGCACCATGGGCGGGGGCATTGCCATGAACTTCGCCAACGCAGGGATTCCGGTCACCGTGCTGGAAATGAAGCAGGAGGCGCTGGACAAGGGCCTCGCCACCGTGCGCAAGAACTACGAGAACACGATGAAGAAGGGCAGGCTCACGCAAGCCAAATTCGACGAGCGCATGGCCCTGATCAAGGGAACGCTGTCCTACGACGAAATCAGGAACGCCGACATCGTGATCGAGGCGGTATTCGAGGAAATGGGCGTGAAGGAAAAGGTGTTCAAGAAGCTGGACGATGTGATGAAACCCGGAGCGATCCTCGCTTCCAACACCTCGACGCTCGACGTGAACAAGATCGCCGCCTTCACCAAGCGGCCGCAGGACGTGATCGGCACGCACTTCTTCAGCCCCGCGAACGTGATGAAGCTGCTCGAAATCGTGCGTGGCGAGAAGACGGCCAAGGACGTGCTCGCCACCACCATGGCGCTGTCGAAGAAAATCAAGAAGACCGGCGTGGTCTCGGGCGTGTGCGATGGCTTCATCGGCAACCGCATGATCGAGCAGTATTCGCGCCAGGCCGGATTCCTGCTGGAGGAAGGCTGCCTGCCGGAGCAGGTGGACAAGGCGATCGAGAAATTCGGCTTTGCCATGGGCCCGTTCCGCATGGGCGACATGGCCGGAAACGACATAGGCTGGGCCATCCGCAAGCGCCGCTACGTCGAGCGCCCCGACATGAAATATTCCAAGACCGCCGACCTGCTGTGCGAAATGGGCCGCTACGGCCAGAAGACCAGCGCCGGCTGGTACGACTACAAGCCGGGCGACCGCAAGCCGTATCCGTCGCAGCTGGTCAACGACATGATCATCAAGCACTCCGCCGACATCAAGGTGAAACGGCGCAAGATCAGCGACCAGGAAATCGTCGAGCGCCTGGTGTACTCGATGGTGAATGAAGCCGCGCGCATCCTCGAGGAAGGCATTGCGCAAAGGGCCTCCGACATCGACATGGTGTACCTCACCGGCTACGGCTTCCCGCTGCACCGCGGCGGGCCGATGTTCTACGCCGACACCGTCGGACTGCCCAACGTGGTCGCGGCAATGAAGAAGTACGCCAAGGGCCGCCACGGCGAGTTCTGGAAGCCCGCGCCGCTGCTGGCCAAGCTTGCCAAGAAAGGCAAGACCTTCAACTAATGCCTGGCAATCGAAATCTCAGGAGATCAACATGACTGACGCCGTAATCGTTTCCACCGCACGCACCGGCATCGCCAAGGCCTGGCGCGGCGCCCTCAACATGACCCACGGCGCCACCATGGGCGGCCACGTGGTCAAGCACGCGATCGAGCGCGCCAAGATCGACCCCGCCGAAGTCGAGGATGTGCTTATCGGCTGCGGTACGCCGGAGGGCGTGACCGGTGCCAATATCGCGCGCCAGATTGCGCTGCGCGCCGGCTGCCCGGTAACGACCGCGGGCATGACGATCAATCGCTTTTGTTCGTCCGGCCTGCAAACCATCGCCATGGCCGCCCAGCGCATCATTGCCGGGGAAGGTGACATTTACGTGGCCGGCGGTCTGGAAGCTATCTCCTGCGTGCAAAATGAAATGAACCGCCACATGATCCAGGATGTCTGGCTGCAACAGAACAAGCCGGAAGTCTACTGGCCCATGCTGCAGACGGCCGAGCAGGTGGCCAAGCGCTACAAGATTCCGCGTGAAGTGCAGGACCAGTACGGCGCGCGCAGCCAGCAGCGCACCGCCAAGGCGCAGGCCGAAGGCAAGTTCAATGATGAAATCGTGCCCTTCACCACGGTCATGGGCGTGGCCGACAAGGCCTCCGGCATGCTCCTGACCAGGGAAGTGACATTAGCGAGCGACGAAGGCATCCGCGCCGACACCACCTACGAGGGCGTGTCCAAGATCCGAACCGTGTTCCCGGGCGGGGTGATCACCGCGGGTAACGCCAGCCAGTTGTCGGACGGCGCGTCGGCGGCGGTGGTGATGAGCGCCAAGGTAGCGGAGCAGAAAGGCCTCAAGCCGCTGGGCATATTCCGCGGCTTCGCCGTCGCCGGCTGCGAGCCGGACGAGATGGGCATCGGCCCGGTATTCGCGATACCGAAGCTGTTGAAGCACACCGGCGTCAAGCTGCAGGACATCGACCTGTGGGAACTGAACGAGGCGTTCGCGGTGCAGGTGATCTACTGCCGCGACAAGCTGGGCCTGCCCGATGACAGGCTCAACGTCAACGGCGGCGCGATCGCCGTCGGCCATCCCTACGGCATGTCCGGCGCGCGCCTCACCGGCCACGCGCTGATCGAAGGCAAGCGCCGCGGCGCCAAGTACGTCGTCGTCACCATGTGCATCGGCGGCGGCCAGGGCGCGGCCGGCCTGTTCGAAGTCGCCTGAGCCACGGCGCGCATGGCAGGCACGAAAGTAGTCAGCGACATCGCCGGCAAGGTGTGGAAGATCGCGGCGCCCGCCGGCAGCAAGGTGGCGCAGGACGATGCCGTGCTCATCCTCGAGTCGATGAAAATGGAGATTCCGGTGCCGGCGCCGCGCGCGGGCACCGTGATCGAGATCTACTTCGCCGAAGGCGAGGTCGTGGGCGAAGGTGATGTAGTCGCGATCATCGATTGAGGCGCTGCATCCGCCTCCAGCCTCGCATGCAATCCAAGATCCTTTCCCGCCGCGATCTCGAGTTCGTGCTGTATGAACTGCTCGAGGTCGGCGCGCTGACCTCCAGGCCGCGCTATGCCGACCACTCGCGCGAGACCTTCGACGCCGCGCTCGACACCTGCGAACGTATGGCGACCGAGCTGTTCGAGCCGCATTACAGGAAAAGCGACCAGAACGAACCGCGTGTCTTCATCGATGAGGACGGCAGCGAACGCGTGCGCATCATTCCCGAGGTCAAGCAGGCGCTGGACGCGTTCTGCCAGGCCGGTCTGATGGCCGCCGGGCAGGATTACGATATGGGCGGCATGCAACTGCCCGCAGTGGTCAATGCGGCCTGCTTCGCCTGGTTCAAGGGCGCCAACGTTTCCACGGCCGGCTACCCCTTCCTCACCATCGGCAACGCCAACCTGCTGCTCGCGCACGGCACCAAACAGCAGATCGACACCTACGTGCGGCCGATGATGGAAGGACGGTTCTTCGGCACCATGTGCCTGTCCGAACCCCAGGCCGGCTCGTCGCTGGCCGACATCAAGACCCGCGCCGAGCCGCAGTCGGACGGCAATTTCCGCCTGTTCGGCAACAAGATGTGGATCTCCGCCGGCGAGCACGATTTATCCGAGAACATCGTGCACCTGGTGCTGGCGAAGATCCCCGGCGCGCCGCTTGGGGTCAAGGGCATATCGCTGTTCATCGTGCCGAAGAAACTGGTGAACGCCGACGGTTCACTCGGCGAAAGAAACGACGTAGTGCTCGCCGGCCTCAACCACAAGATGGGCTACCGCGGCACCACCAATACGCTGCTGAATTTCGGCGAGGGCAAGTTTAAACCCGGCGGCAGCGCCGGCGCGCTGGGCTATCTCGTGGGCGAGCCGAACCGCGGCCTCGCCTGCATGTTCCACATGATGAACGAAGCGCGCATCGGCGTCGGCATGGGCGCGGTATTGCTCGGCTACACCGGCTACCTGCATGCCCTGGACTACGCGCGCAGCCGGCCGCAGGGGCGGCCTCCTGCCGCGAAGGATCCGGCGTCGCCGCAGGTGCCGATCGTCGAGCATGCCGACGTGCGCCGCATGCTGCTCGCGCAAAAATCCTATGTCGAAGGCGGGCTGGCGCTGTGCCTGTACTGTGCGCGCCTGGTGGACGAGCAGAAGACCGGCAAGAGCGAGGCGGCGCAGGAGGAAGCGGGCCTGCTGCTCGACATACTTACGCCGATCACCAAGAGCTGGCCGTCGCAATGGTGCCTGGAGGCGAACAGCCTCGCCATCCAGGTGCACGGCGGCTACGGCTATACGCGCGATTACAAGGTCGAGCAGCTCTACCGCGACAACCGCCTCAATCCGATCCACGAAGGCACGCATGGCATCCAGGCGATGGACCTGCTCGGGCGCAAGGTCGGCATGGCGCGCGGCCGCGCCTTCGAACTGCTGCTCGCGCGCATGGAGCAAACCGCCGCGGCGGCGCAGGCGGGCGATGCGCCGCCGTTGCGCGAATTCGCCGCGGCACTGCGCGCAGCCATGGCGAAGGCGGGCGCGACCACGCGCCAATTGCTCGCCGGGCGCGACGTCGACCTGATGCTGGCCAACGCTTCGGTGTATCTGGAGATGCTCGGACACCTGGTGGTCGCCTGGATCTGGCTGCGTCAGGCGCTGGTGGCCCAAAGTGCGCTCGGGAAGGCGCAGGGCGACGATGTCGCCTTCTATCGGGGCAAGCTGCAGGCCTGCCGCTATTTCTTCCGCTACGAGCTGCCGCGCACCGGCGCGCAGAACGAACTTTTGCGCAGCCTCGACCCTACCTGCCTGGAGATGCGTGACGAATGGTTCTAAGAACCGGTAACGTAAGTCATGTTGTTACGGCCTGGCTCAGGGGAGCACGAGGGGGGTCGCCCGAAGGAAGTCCCCTAGGGGATATCCCCTCGTCTTGTTATTCCAGGCGCGACGGGGCGCGGGTGGGCGAAGGCGCTGTCGACTT
>Ga0335085_10005678_pt1 | contig 19942 bp, 15 predicted proteins | sample Lox_Sample_45_FD_206712 | JGI IMG/M metagenome (GOLD analysis project Ga0335085, IMG submission 206712) | Soil microbial communities from Loxahatchee National Wildlife Refuge, Florida, United States - Lox_Sample_4.5 | ecosystem: Environmental > Terrestrial > Soil > Wetlands | place: USA...
CCCGACAGCGCCGGCGTGCCCGAGGCGCTGGCCGCGCTGACGCGGGTTGCGCGCTACAATTCGCTGGACGCGGTCGAGCACTATTTTCGCGCGGAACCCCGCGAAATTGCTGCGATCATCGTCGAACCGGTTGCGGCCAACATGGGCGTCGCCGCGCCCGTGCCCGGATTTCTCAAGGACCTGGGCGACCTTGCGCATCGCCATGGCGCCCTGCTCATCTGCGACGAAGTGATAACCGGGTTTCGCCTTCGCTACGGTACCGCGCACGAGATGTTCGGCGCCGAGCCTGACCTTATCATGCTGGGCAAAGTGATCGGTGGCGGGATGCCAATCGGTGCGGTCGCGGGACGAGCCGAGCTGATGGATCTTCTGGCGCCGACGGGGCCGGTTTACCAGGCCGGGACGCTCTCTGGTAATCCGGTGGCGGTACGGGCGGGACTAAAGACGCTGGAAATTCTTGCCCGACCGGGAACCTACGGGCGGCTGGAGGAAATGTCGGCGCGCCTTGGGAACGGCATTGCGGACGAGCTCCGCCGTTTGAATCTCAAGGGATGCGTTAACCGGGTCGGATCGCTCGTGACGCCGTTCCTTGGCGTCGAGGCCGTGCGCGATGCGGACCAGGCGCGTCGGGCGGATACGCAGATGTTCGCGCGCTTCTTTCATGCGATGCTCGAGCGCGGGATCTATCTGCCGCCCTCGCAATTCGAGGCGATGTTCGTTTCGCTTGCCCATCGCGAGGCCGAGATCGACCGCACGATCGAAGCTGCGCGCGAATCGCTCACTGAGCTCGCGCGGAATTAAGCGCCAAAGGGGTCATAAAAGATGGCAGGGCCGCCACCCGACGATTCCGGCGAGTCTTCCGCAGAAGAACGGCCGAACCTATGGCGCTATGCTGCGATAGGCGTTGAACTTTTTTCGCCCATTATCGGCGGCTCGGTCGCAGGATATTATATGGACGCCTACTTTCACTCCGGCTCGATCTGGACGCTGGTCGGATTGCTGGGCGGGGTGTTCCTTGGCTTCTATCGCCTTATCGTCGAGATGCGGTCGTTTCGCAAGAATCTTTGAGCGCGGGTAGAGTCTTTCGATTGCCGCAGAAATTCTTCATCGCAAGCGTGCTCCCATGACGTGGCAGGTTCCGACAATCGCCGGAATCCAGGGCGCGACGGCAGTGATGACCGCCGCGCTGAGCCTGCTTCTGCTCGCCACCGTCTCGCCGGCGGCGGCGCTCGGATGCGCGGTCGGCGGCGCGGTGATGATCGCGAACCTTTTTCTGCTCGCGTTCGTGGGACGATGGATAATCGCGATCGCGACGCAAAGCGGCGGCGCAAACCGGCTCGGAATTGTTGCGGCGCCGCTCAAATTGCTGTTTATTGTTACGGTCGTTGCCTGGCTCTTAAGCCGCACCACGATAAATGTTCCAGGATTTGTGCTCGGCCTTTTGACGCAGCTCGGCGCGATTTTTGTTGAAACTTGGCGCGTTTCGGCGCGGACCGCCCGGGGGTCCGAGCCGAGCGCGGAGGCGATAGTTTGAACCCGGTCAATTTCATCGACGGCATCGCGAGCTTCCTGCATCTTCCGCCGGTCGTGGTCGGCACCTGGATCGCGATGGGAATCCTGATCGTTTTCGGGCTCAAGGCCCGCAAGGCGCTGTTGGAATCGCCCGACCCGACGGTCCCCGAGAGCGCAATCACGGTTCGCTCGGTTGCCGAGGTGATGGCCGAATGGCTCGATGGCTTCGTCGCGGGCGTGCTCGAGAGCCACGGTGCGCGTAGCTACGTTCCATTCTTCGGCACGCTTTTCATGTTCATCCTGACCGCCAATTTCCTCGGGTTGATCCCGGGGATGGAGCCGCCGACCGCCGACACCGACCTGACCTTCGCGATCGCCATCATCTGCTTCGTCTATTACCTGTACCAGGGCTTCAAGCATCAGGGCATCGCCTACCTGCGGAGTTTTCTCGGCCCGCTGTGGTGGCTGGCGTGGTTTTTCGTGGTGATCGAGGTTGCCGACAACCTGTTTCGCCCGTTTTCGCTCGGCATCCGTCTCTTCGCCAATATGTTCGCCGACCACAAGGTGCTCGGGCTGTTCACCGGGCTGACCAAGCTCGTCATCCCGCTCGCCTTTTACGCGCTTGGTTCGATCGTCTGTATCGTTCAGGCCCTGGTCTTCGTGATCCTGGCGGTATCGTACGTGCGGATGGCGAGTCATTCGCATTACGAATAATTTTCGCTTCGGAGCGATCGCAGCGGTGCCGAAGGTTTCTGAGGGCTTTTGTTTAGATAAGCAAAATTCGCGACCATGCTCGGTCCGGTTCGCGGTGTGGAAGAGGATAGAGGGGAAGAAAAAAGAGCCATGGATTTGGCTGTTGGCCGCGAGCAAACCAAGGAGGAGACGTGAAATGATTGGACGGTTAGGCAAATGGCTCGGGATGGCAGCCGCGATGGTGATGGCGAGCCCGCTGCTCGCGATGGCGCAGACGCCCGGGGGTGGGGGTGGCGACGGGATGCGTGCAGGGCTGATCGGGCTCGGCGCGGGTCTGGGAATCGGGATCGCGGCGCTCGGATGCGGTATGGGTCAGGGCAAGCTTGCGGCCTCTGCGATGGAGTCGATCGGGCGCAACCCAAACAGCACCAACCAGCTCTTCGTGCCGATGATCATCGGACTCGCGTTCGTCGAGTCGCTGACCCTGTATTCGCTGGTCATCTCGTTCATCCTGCAAGGCAAAATCTGACCGCAGGGCGAAATCCTATCGAATAGGAGTCGCCTTTCGCGAATTGGAACTCAAACGGGGCCGCTCGAAGCGGCCCCGTTCTTTTTGAGATTGGCGATGTCCTGATTTCATCGCCCGCGTCTCGCTCGCATCAATCCCGCCGCTTCGCCCCCTGCAGCACGTCGAAGCGGGCGCGTCGGCGGTCGCGCCGGAGCAACACGTACATCGCACCCGCGCCGCCATCGGATGGCCGCGCGGTAGCGAACGCCAGCACATATCCGCCCATGTGTCCGTGCGAGAGCCATTGCGCCGACGCATGCTTGAGGACAGGCGTTCCGCCCGGCGAGCGCAGTCCGCGGCCGTGCACGACCAGCACCGAGCGCAGTCCCTTGCGCACCGAGTCCAGGATAAAAGCCTCGAGCGCAGGCTTGGCGTCCGCCTGGATCATCCCGTGAAGATCGATATGCGCCTGGACGGCAAACTCGCCGCGGCGAAGCTGGATGAGGAGGCGCGGGTCGAGCCCGAGCCGGGTTCCTTCGACATATTCCTCGGTCTCATTAAGCTCGAACTTTCCCGTCCCGGATACCAGGTCGGATAACTGCGCGAGGACCTCGGCGTCCTCGCTCACGATTTCGAGCGGCGCCACCTCCGGTCTTGGCACGACACGAACCGGGCCCTGGCCGCCGAGGCGGCGGACACCGTCAACCGCCCTTTGAAACATCGTGGCGTCGTCCAGCATCGGCTCCGGCTCGGCCAAAGCCATTGTCGCGGTCGTGGCCTTGACCGCCGGCGCAGGCTGCGGGACGGCCTTGGCATCGGTCTTGTTTGCGGCGCGGTTCGCGCCCGTTGATTTTTGCCGCTCGCCGAGCAGCTTCTTCAAGTCCTTGAATGGCGAGCTGAAGGCCGGCTTTTCCGGCTTCGATGCGGGGCGCTCGTCACGCCGCGAGGGGATTTTCCGCTTTTTCGCCATCGGGGATTAAAGCCTACCGATTGTGCCCGCGGCGCGCATCATGGCGACCCTCGCAACGGTTCGAGAAAGCTGGTTGGTACGTTGGCATAGCGCGGCGTTCGAGAGAGAATAGCGTTCGCTTCAGCCAGTTTTGGGGCGGAGAAGGGGGGCCGTGATGCGCAAGCTTATCCGGATAGTCATCATCGTGCTCGGCGTCATCGTGGTGTTGGTGGCCGGCGTCGGGTTTTACGCCGTGCTTAACCTTAACGGCATTATCCAGAAGCAGCGCGGCCTTATCCTCTCGAAGGCCAGCGACGCGGTCGGCCGTAAGGTTGACGTCCAGGATATCCACGCGAGTCTCGGATGGGGAGTGATCGCCGATCTTCGCGGCGTGACGATCGCCGACGACCCGGCATTCTCCAAGGATCCATTCGTTCAGGCGGCCGACATTTATGCGCGGGTCGCGCTGCTACCTCTTTTGAGCCATCGCATCGATGTCGACCAGGTTTCGCTCAAAGATCCCCAGGTACACATCATCCGCAACCAGCGAGGCGAGCTGAACGTCAGCACTATCGGAAAAAAACCCTCTGGTGGCGAGGCCGCGGCCCCATCGGCGGCTGCGCCGCCTCCGCCGGCCGGGACATCCCAATCCAAGGGGCCGCCGCTTAGCGAGGTGCAGCCGCAGGGACCGGCGCTGGGGGGTGCAGGAGCGGGAACGCTTGGCAGCGTCTCGGTCTCAAGCCTCACCGTCGAGAACGCGACGATCGTTTACGAGCAAAAAGGTGCGTCCACGCTCATCGTCCGCTCGGTCAACCTCGATGTCGAAAATCTCTCCGTCAGCACGCCGGTCGGCATCAAGCTGAGCCTCGCCGCCCTCGGTCAGGACAAAAATCTGCAGCTTAGCGGCACGGTCGGGCCGCTGATGACCAACGGCGCGGTCGATCTCAGCGCGATTCCGCTCTCGCTAACCCTCGACGCCGGGCCGTTCACGATGGCGCAGCTAAGGATGGTGCCGCCGGTAGCCCAGGCCCTACCGCCGCAGCTCAAGCTCACCAATCCCTTCGCGGCCAGTATCAAGGTTGAAGGCACGACCGAGTCGGTCGCGTTCAATCTCGCGACCGACCTGACCGGCAACCAGGTCGTGTACAGCGGCGTGCTCGACAAGGCAGCCGGCGTACCGCTCAAGCTCTCGGCGGCCGGTTCGCGGAAAGCCGCAGGCGGGGCGGCGCAGGTCGAGATCCAGAGCGCCAACCTCGTGTTCGGCGACCTTAATCTCAAGGCCGGGCAGATCCAGCTTGGCCAGAACCTGAGCGCGCGGCTCGACAGCAATCGGTTCGACCTCGCCTCGATGGGCAAGATGCTGGTTCCACTGAGCAAATACGACGCCTCGGGCAAGGCCGAGATTCACGCCACCGTCAAAGTGGTAGAGAAGCAGCCCGAGGTAAACGGCGTCATCACGCTGGCCTCGGTCACGGTCACGCCACTAGGCAAGCGCTCGATAGTGGGAGGGCTAAGCGGCGACATCAAGATGGCGGGTAAGAGCGCGACCGCCGGTCCGCTCGCGTTCAACCTCGGCTCGGGGCATGCGCGGCTCACCGTCAACGCGCAATCGATTCAGCCGATCGACGCGAGCTACGATTTCAGCGCCGACGTAATAAAGTCGGCCGAGCTGACCGCTAATTCCAAGCCCGAGGCCGCGGCCGACCATCTGGACCAGGTAGCGGTCAAGGGCACGGTCAAGGGCAGCACTTCGGCGCCCACGGTGACCGCGACCGCGACCTCGCCCTCGGGCATGGCGCAGAATGTCGCGTACCGGAGCCTCGCGATGGACGCGATTTACGACGGGCACTCGGCGACGGTCAACTCGTTCAAGGTGGGCGTCTTCAACGGCACGGTTGACGGCAACGCCAGGGCGACGCTCGGCGCCGCCCCAGCCTTCAACGTGGGGGTGAATCTGCATGGAATCGACGTTCAGCAGGTGCTCATCTCGCAGAAATCCAAGGCGGCGGACACGGTGCGCGGCCAGTTGACCGGGCAGGTGCGCGTCGCGGGGCGCGGCGACACGTTCGATACGATAAAGCCCACGCTCGCGGGCAACGGGCAGATGGCGGTCGCCAACGGCAAGCTTATCGGAGTCAATATCGGCGCACAGGCGATGCGCAAGGTGCAGGGCGTCCCCGGGATCGACACGCTGCTTACGCCGACGGTCGTCGCGCGCCATCCGGCGCTGTTCAATTCACCCGACACCAGCTTCACCGCGCTGGGCCTGACCTTCGTGATCCAGGGCGCGCGAATCACCTCGCACGACATCAAGGCGGCGACGCCGGACTACAGCGCGCTAGCCGACGGATGGTTCGATCTCGACAAGAATATAGACATGAGCGCGCATCTGCTGCTGTCGCAGGAGCTGAGCCGCGAGCTGATGTCAGAAAAGAAGAACGTCGTTTATCTCGCGAACGACCAGAAGCAGGTCGATATTCCGGTGCGAATCACCGGACAGCTGCCCAAACCGTCGGTGCAGCCGGATATCCAGTATCTGGCGCAGCGCGCGGCCGGTCACCTGGTGCAAAAACAGGCGGACAAGTACCTCAACAAATTTCTCGGCGGCGGTAAGAACGGCAAGAACGGTTCGTCGGGGAGCAACCCGCTGGGCGGCGCCCTCAACAAGTTGTTCCACTGAGTCAGGGTGTCATTCCGAGACCGGGATTCCTCGCTGCGCTCGGAATGACAGCCTCGAGGTATCGTCAAGGTGTCATTCCGAGGGAGTCATCGACCGAGGAATCCCTGATCTTGATTCGTTTCTTCGCAGGAGCGGGTTCCCGCTGCGCTCGGAACGTCAGAGATTCAGCTGCACGACGGTGGCGCCGGCGCCGCCGCGATGGGGCTCGGCCTGGCGAAAACTCGCGCAATAGCGCGAATCGGCGAGATATTCGTGGACCGCCTTCTTGAGCGCCCCCGAGCCGATCCCATGCACGATCCGCACCTCGCTCCGGTTGGTGAGATAGGCCTGGTCGAGGAACTCCTCGAGCCGCCGGAGCGCCTCCGCCGTGCGCATCCCGATAAGGTTAAGCTCGCTATCGCCGCCGTCGGCGCCCGACGCCGCGCTTACGGTGACTTTGGGCACCCGTTCCTGACCGGCGCGTTCCTGTGCGGAGCCGGCGCGAAGTTGCGCGCGGCGGAGCCGCTCTGGCGCGACCTCAATCCTGAGTCCGCCGCGGCTCACGACCGCGCGTCCCGGTTCGAGCGCGATCAAGTCGCCCTGGATATCGCCGAACTCGACGCGGTCGCCGACCTTGAGCGGCTCGCGCGCGGCGCCCTCTTCTTCGGCGCCGGCCCGCGGCGCAATCGCGCTGATTCGTTCCGCCGCGCGCGCGAGCGTCGAGGCAAGCTCGCGCTGACTCTTACGCCCGGCCCTGACCTCCTCGGCGAGCGCCGCGCTTTCGCGCCTGATCTCCGCGATTAGCGCCTTGCCCTCGGCCACGACCCGTTCGCGCTCGGCGTCGATCCGTGCGCGCGCGCGGCGCGCGGTTTCTTCCGCTTCGGCAGCGCGTTCAGCAGCACGCCGTTCCTCCTCGCGCAGGCGCTCCGCCTCGGCGCGAATCTCTGCGCGCTCGGCGTCGAGCAGGCCGAGCACGCGCTCGACTTCGGCCGCCCCCGCCGGCATCGCCTCGCGCGCGGCCGCGACGATCTCGCCCGGCAATCCGAGGCGTTCGGCGACGGCAAGCCCGTAGCTCTGGCCGATCGTGTGCGGCTTGAGCCGATAGAGCGGCCGGAGATGCTCGGCGTCGAAGTCCACCGCCGAAGCCTCGAAGCCGGCGCGCGAATACGCATGGAGCTTGATCGCGGCCGAATGAGTAGCGATCGCGACCAGGCATTGCCGCCGGCCGAGATAGGTCATCAGGCCGATCGCGAGCGCTGCGCCCTCGACAGGGTCGGTGCCCTCGCCGGGTTCGTCGAGGATGACCAGCGCCGGCTCCTTGAGCGCGGCGGCCATCTCGCTCAGGTTGGCGATATGCGCGGCGAAACTGGAGAGGCTCGCTTCGATCGATTGTTCGTCGCCGATGTCGGCGAAAATACTGCGAAAGACGACGATGCGGCTGCCCTCGCGCGACGGGATAAGCAGACCCGCCTGCGCCATCAGCGCGAGCAGCCCCATGGTCTTGAGCGCGACGGTTTTGCCGCCCGTGTTGGGGCCGGAGATCACGATGCCATGCAGGCCGGCCGCGATGCGCACGTCGATTGGCACGGCATCGCGCCCGCCGGCGACGAGCAGCGGATGGCGCGCCTCGACCAGTTCGAGGCCGCTTTCGCCGAAGTTGCCGAGCACCGGCTCGACGCATCGAAGGCGCTCGGCGAAAATCGCGCGCGCGTTGAGCGCGTCGAGCGCGACCATCGCGTCGAAAGTCATTCTGAGCTCGACGCCGTAGCCGCGGATCATGGCCGTCAGATGGGTCAGGATGCGCCGTTCCTCGGCCTCGACCTCGCGTTCCAGCATCATCAGGCGGTTGTTGAGCTCGACCGCCCACATCGGTTCGACGAACAGCGTTTCGCCCGAGACCGAGCGGTCCTGCACGATACCCTCGAGGCGCTCGGAGTAGTTGAGTTTGAGCGGCAGAACGAAGCGATGGTTGCGGACGGTGACCAGGTAGTCGGAGACGAAAGAATCCATCCCCGGCGCATTGAGCGAGCGCGCAAGGCGCGCTTCGAGCTCGACCCGCTCGGCGCGAAGCCGGGTCCGGAGGCGCAAAAGCTGCGGGCTTGCCTCGTCCAGCAGACCGCCGTCGTCGGCGAGGGCGCCGAGCAGCGCGTCGGCGAGTTCCTTCGGCGCCGCCAGGTTCTGCGCCATGCCCGCGAGATTCGGATAGGGCTCGACCCGCGAGCGCATGAAGGCCGCGACGTGACGCGCGGCAAGCACGAAATCGCGCACGCTCAGCAGCGAGACGCCGTCGAGCACGGCGCCCTCGCGCGCGGCGGCGAGCAGGAGTTCGCGCTGGTCGGCGAACTCCTGCATCGGGAGCGCGCCGGCGTGCGCGCGCAGCGCGACCATCTCGGCCGTTACGCGAAGACGCGCGGCGGCCTCGGCAGGGTCGCCCGAGGGCCGGAGCATCTCCACCGCGCGGCGGCCGGGCCCGGAGGCCGCGAGCGCCGCGACCAGGCCGATCACTTTGTGGAACTCGAGCACTCTGAGGTCGCGATCGCGCACCCGCCTCGTTCCTTCCCGACCGCTTCGCGGTCCCGTTGTAAGACCGCTTTGCGGTCACGTTGTAAGACCGCTTCGCGGTCCCGTTGTAAGACCGCTTCGCCGTCTGGTGTTGGGTCAAGCTAATATCTAGCCCAAACCGACCGCGGCAGGTATCAGGTCCTCGCCGCAGCGGATCGAACCGCGAGAGAGAAGACGGAGAGCGACGGAGAGAGGGGACGCGATGGAACGAATCGAGAGCCGCATCAACACCTCGAGCCCGGAATACCGGCAAAATTTCGCGCTGATGGAGACGGCGGTCAAACAGTTGCGCGCGGCGGTCGAGCGCGTGCGCGAGGGCGGCCCCGAGCAGGCGCGCCGCCGCCATCTCGAGCGCGGCAAGCTCCTGGCACGCGATCGCATTCGGAAACTCCTCGATCCGCAGAGCGCATTCATGGAGCTCTCGCCGCTCGCGGCGTGGGGGATGTACGACGACGAGGCGCCGGGTGCCGGGATCGTGACCGGGATCGGGCGCTTGCAGGGGCGCGAGATCGTGGTGGTCGCGAACGACGCGACCGTCAAGGGCGGCACCTACTATCCGATGACGGTCAAGAAGCATCTGCGCGCGCAGGAGATCGCGCTGCAGAACCATCTGCCGTGCGTGTACCTGGTCGATTCGGGAGGCGCCTTCCTGCCGCTGCAATCGGAGGTCTTCCCTGACCGCGAGCACTTCGGGCGCATCTTTTACAACATGGCGCGGATGTCGGCCGCGGGCATCCCGCAGGTGGCGGCGGTGATGGGTTCGTGCACGGCGGGCGGCGCGTACGTGCCGGCGATGTGCGACGAAAATATTATCGTGCGCGAGCAGGGCACGATTTTCCTCGCCGGGCCGCCGCTGGTGCGCGCGGCCACGGGCGAGGTGGTCAGCGCCGAAGAACTCGGCGGCGGCGACGTCCACACGCGCCTTAGCGGCGTGAGCGACCATCTGGCCGACGACGACGAACATGCGCTTTTGATAGCGCGGTCGATCTTCGAGAGCCTTGGCCCGCGGGTCGCCCCCGAGTACGCGCTGCAGCAGGAGGAGCCCGAGGATCCGTACTACGATCCGCGCGAGATCTATGGGGTCGTCTCGGGCGACACGCGCCGGCCCTACGAGGTGCGCGAGCTGATTGCACGCCTTGTCGACGGCAGCCGGATGCACGAGTTCAAGCCGCGTTACGGCGCGACGCTGGTGACCGGCTTCGCGCGCATCTACGGCTACCCGGTCGGAATCATCGCCAACAACGGCGTGCTGTTCAGCGAGTCGGCGCTCAAGGCGACGCACTTTATCGCGCTCTGCTGCGCGCGCCGCATCCCGCTCGTCTTTCTGCAGAACATCACCGGCTTCATGGTCGGCAAGCGCTACGAGCAGGGCGGAATCGCCAAGGACGGGGCCAAGATGGTCAACGCGGTCGCCAACGCGCAGGTGCCGAAGTTCACGGTGCTAATCGGCGCGTCCAACGGCGCCGGGAATTACGGGATGTGCGGGCGGGCGTATTCGCCGCGGATGCTTTTCATGTGGCCCAACGCGCGCATCTCGGTGATGGGCGGAGAGCAGGCGGCAAACACCCTGCTCACGGTCAAGCTCGACCAGTTGAAGGCGCAGGGGCAGACGATGACCGCGGCCGAGCAGGCCGAGTTCACGCGGCCGACGCTCGCGAAGTACGAGCACGAGTCGAGTTGCTACTACTCGAGCGCGCGGCTGTGGGACGACGGCGTGATCGATCCGCTGGAGACGCGCGCGATGCTGGCGCTCGGGATCGCGGCGTCCCTGAACGCGGGCGTCCCGCCGGCCACCGCGTTCGGCGTGTTCAGGATGTGATCAAGGCCGGAAAACGATCAGGCGAGGAAATGCACGATCAGGACGCAGTTGATCGCCACGAACGCGGCCGGCACCAGCCAGCGGGCGGTGTGCCTGATCCTGGCCGCCGCCTTGCGCCGGTCGCCGCGATAGGCGACGTGCACCGCGGTCAATTCAAGCATCGCCACGAACGCGAAAATGTAACAGGTCAGGAAAAACGCGTCGGCGAAGGTCAGGTACGGCACCCGCGGCAGGGTCAGCGAGATCGCGAGCGCGAACGCGATGATCGTCAGGATCGTCGTTACCGCGATCGTTACCTGGCTTGAGACCTCGGGCGGATCGAACCAGAACACCGACCACGACACGACCACCATCAGCAGCAGCGGCAGAAATACCTTCCACAGGTAAAACCCGTAGCGGCGGTCGACCGCGATCTCGAATTTCGCCTCGGCCACGGCCTGCTCGCCGTACTGGCTCGGCGCCCGCTTGAGCTCGTTGGTCAGCGATCTGAACTGCCATGACTCGAGCGAGGAGTAACTGCTGAACTCGGTCGCGGTCCATACCGGCAGGCTACTCGGCACGAAGTCGATGTACTGCTGCTGGTCGGTGAACGGATGGACGAGGACCTCGAGCTTTTGCTTGTCGAAAGGGAAAGGCTTGAGATGGAACGTCGAAGTCACGAGCGCGTCGAAGCGCTCGATGTAATACAGGGTCCCGTCCGGCGTGACACGCATCGAGGTTTCATAAGTCTGGCGCGGCTCGACCACGTTGATGATGACCAGTTTCGGCCGCCATACCGAGTCCGGCGTCAGCCTCCGAAAGCTGTCGCGGGGGCCGGCCGGCTGATACATTAGGCGCGGATCGCTCCATTGCGCCAGCAGGTAACCGGTCAGCTGGAAGCGTTCGGTAACCTCGTTGATGCTCGAGAGATTGAGCACGTGCAGCGCGACGCTCACCTTGGTCCGGCCGTTCGCGGTCGGCGGCGGCAACAGCAGCGAATTGGGATCGAGCCCGGCGGGGAAGCCGGCGATCGGCGCCGGCGCGGCCGCGGCGGGAGCCGCGAGAATTGCGATCGACGCGAGGCCTGCAGTGAGCGCGAAGCCGGCCATCAGAGCGGCCGCGAGCGCGCGCGGCAGCAAGCGGCCGAGCGTGCGTTCGCGCCGCGTCGCCCGCGCGGTCATCAGCCGCTCCACTGACGGCGAGGTGCTCAGTAGTTGGCCTTGCCGAGCGGCGAATGCTCGCGCTTGTAAACGAGGAACGTGCGATCGAATTCGATCACCACGGTTCCCGATTGCCCGGTTTGGCCGTCGGTTTTCATCCCGACCGTATGCACCGTGACCAGTCCCTGCGTGGGTCGGCTCTCCGACTCGCGCTTGGAGACGACCCTCGTCTCCGCGTAGAGCGTGTCGCCGGCGAAGACCGGGTTGACCAGCCGCACCTTGTCCCAGCCGAGATTGGCGACGGCGTTCTGGCTCGTGCTGTGCACGCTCATCCCGGTGACCACCGAGATGGTGACCAGCGAATTCATCAGCGGGCGCTTCCACTGTGTCGCGTTGGCGTAGGCAGAGTCGAAGTGCAGCGGATGCGTGTTCATCGCAAGCAGCGTCATATAGATGTTGTCGGTTTCGGTCAGCGTGCGGCCGGGGCGATGCTCGAAGACGTCGCCCGGCGTGAAGTCTTCATAAAAAAGCCCGTAGGCTTCGCGATAGCGGTTGGGTCCGACCTGCTTGTAGGCGGACGGCAGCTTTTCCATCGATCGTTTCCTCCGATGCGATTGTCGAATTGGCGGCGCCCAAGCGATTCGCACGCGTCGCTCAGCCGGCTGTCTTTCAGCCTTCGGGCTGTCAGCCTTCGGGCGCCAGCATCTTGTCCGCCTGCACGTAGCGGTCGAACTCCTCGGGCTTGAGGTAGCCGAGATCGATCGCGGCCTGGCGGAGCGTCGTGTTTTCCTGGTGTGCCTTTTTGGCGACCTTGGCGGCCTTGTCGTAGCCTATATGCGGGCTGAGCGCGGTGACCAGCATCAGCGAGTTCGCGACGTAGCCGGCGATGCGCTCGCGGTCGGGCTCGATGCCGAGCACGCAGAACTCGGTGAACGAGACGCAGGCGTTGGCGAGCAGGGTTACCGAGTGCAGCAGGTTGTGAATGATGAGCGGCTTGAAGACGTTAAGCTCGAAATTGCCCTGGGTGCCGGCCGCAGCGATCGCCGTGTCATTGCCGATCACCTGCAGACAGACCATCGTCATCGCTTCGGACTGGGTCGGGTTGACCTTGCCCGGCATGATCGACGATCCGGGCTCGTTCTCCGGCAGGCGCAATTCGCCGAGGCCGCAGCGCGGCCCGGAACCCATCCAGCGGATGTCGTTGGCGATCTTCATCAGCGAGCACGCGAGCGTCCTGAGCGCGCCGCTCGCCATCACCAGCGCGTCGTGCGCGGCGAGCGCCGCGAACTTGTTGGGCGCCGAGACGAACGGCAACCCGGTAAGCTCAGCGATCTTGGCCGCCGTGCGCTCGGCGAACTCGGGATGGGTATTGAGGCCGGTGCCGACGGCGGTGCCGCCGATCGCGAGTTCGAAGACGTCGGGCAGGACGGCGTCAATGCGCCTCAAGTCGGCGTCGAGCTGCGCGACATAGCCGGAGAATTCCTGGCCGAGGGTGAGCGGCACCGCGTCCATCAGATGGGTGCGGCCGATCTTGACGATGTCGGCGAACTGGCGGGCCTTGTCGTCGAGCGCGCCGCGCAGCTTTTTCAGCGCGGGGATCAGCCGATGGACGATTTCTTCGGCTGCCGCGACGTGCATCGCGGTCGGAAACGTGTCGTTGGAGGACTGCGACATGTTAACGTCGTCGTTGGGATGGATCGGCTTCTTGCTGCCCATCTTGCCGCCGGCAAGCTCGATCGCGCGGTTCGAGATGACCTCGTTGGCGTTCATGTTGGTCTGCGTGCCGCTGCCGGTCTGCCATACGCGCAGCGGAAATTCGGCGTCGAGCTTGCCCGAGGCGACCTCTTCGGCCGCCTGCACGATCAGCCGCGCCTTGTCGGCGGCGAGCTTGCCCAGGTCCTGGTTGACCTGGGCCGAGGCTTTCTTGAGCAGGCCGAAGGCGCGAATCAGCGGACGCGCCATCCGGTCGGGTCCGATGTTGAAGTGATGCAGCGAGCGCTCGGTCTGCGCGCCCCAGTAATGCTCGGCTGGGACTTCGATCGAGCCCATGCTGTCGCTTTCGGTGCGGACGTTGTGTTTGTCTGCCATGAGCTAGCCTTCCTCGAAACTTTTGCTGAAGGAATCTAAAGCCGCGATTGTAATCTGGTTTGAGATACCGCGCCAAGAACGCATACGCGCGCGCCGGCCGCGCGAAACACGCCGCATAATCGGAAATTCAACCATCATTCACGGGCCGCGCGTGTCCTACCTCTTCCGAGCGCCTGCCTCTGACAGCCTGCCTCTTCCGAGCGCGTGCGGCTATTCAGCCAGCAGCCCTTTGCCCGGGATATGATTGACCTCTATCCGGATGCCATCGGGATCCTCGAAGAGTACCGAGTAGTAGCCCTTGGCCCAGGCGCCCTCGTCGGGCGGATGAATGATGTTCGCGCCGATGCCGCGCAGAAACTCGTGGACCGCGTCGACGTCTTTGCGCTCGCGCGCGCGCAGGCAGACGTGATGCAACCCGGGGCGTCCCTGGGCAAAACGTTCGCCGCGATATTTTTCGTCGGCCTTGTGAATGCCGATTCCGGTACGGCCGCCGATGCAATAGAACTGGGAGGCGGTCCTGCGCACCACGAAGGTCAGGCCTAAAAAAGGCAGCAGCTTCTCGTAAAAGGGCAGGCAGGCCTCGTAGTTGCCGACCGTCAACATAACGTGGGCGACCCCATTTATCTCCATCGCGTCAACCCCTTTGTGTAACCGTCCGCGGGGCTCGCGCACGCCCGCGTGGACGCGTCGCGGTTCATTCTTGCCGCCGCTCAATCTATGCTATAGAAGTTGCGCCTGAACAAAAGCCAAGGCCGCGGGCGCGGCGCTTCTCAGCGAAACCGTCCGCCAGTTATAATTTGGAACGCGCCGCTGCCCGACAGGAGAGGATGACGGAACATGCCCTGGACCATAACCCGACTGTGCATTGACTGCGTTGACACCGGATGCGTCAGCGTGTGTCCGGTCGATTGCATTTACGAGTACGTGGGCGAGGACAAACAGCGCTTCCCCAACATGCTCTACATCAATCCGGACGAATGCATCGACTGCGGCGCGTGCGAGCCAGAGTGCCCGTGGCAGGCGATCTTCGAGGAGCCGGCGACCCCTGAAGTCTTCAAGGACGATATCGCGCTCAACCACGCCACGCTCGAACTGGCCGATCAGTTCAAGGTGAAGACCTTCACCCAGACCGAGCATCCGACCTCCGACCAGGTTGCCGAAAACAAGCGCAAATGGGGACTCGACCCTAACGCCTAGACTAGTGTGATGTCGCGCAAATAACCTAGGTATCCGGAAAGGCGTCAAGGTGTCATTCGGAGGGAGTCAGCGAACGAGGAATCCTGGATCTTTATTCGTTTTTCGTGGAAGCCGGGATTTCTCGCTGTGCTCGGAATGACAGCCTTGAGCCCGGATGAACTTATTTCCAGGACACCACAACTAGGCGGCAGCCAACCGATCGAAGCGTCCCAACCGGCTAATCCCCGAATCGAAAGCAGCGCCGGACGCGCGTTGGTCGCGTGTCCGGCGCCGCTCTTACGTCTCGGCTAGGATTCGCGCACGTCCCGCGCCGCGCGAAGGCCCTGGCTCCCGTGTGCTAGCGATGCTTCTGCTGGCCGCCGCCGTGGGGCGCCGCGCCGCCACCCTCGCGAGGCGCCTGAGCCGGATGCTGCGGCACCGGATTGCCGTGGAACTGCGGCTTGGGAGGCGGCGCCATCCGCCGCGGCGGAGGGTTGGGATTCGGATGCGCCAGGGCCTGCAGCTGCTGAGTGTGGCGGCTCTCGACGGCCTGTTCGCGCGCCGCCTGCGTGCGCTCTAACTCCTGTTGCTGCTGCATGTGCTGACGCGCCGCGGCCTGCTCCTGCTGCATCTGTCGTTGTGCCAGCGCCTGCACCTGCTGCTGATGCTGCCGCTGGAGCGCCTCGACCTGCTGCTCATGCTGCCGCGCCTGGACTTGTTGCTGCTCTTCGGCGGGAACGGGCCGCATTGGCTGATGTTGCGCCTGTGGGCCCGGCTGCTCCGGCTGATGTTGTGGCTGCTGCCCCGGCGCGGCCGCGTGCTGCTGCCCGCGCTCGAGAGCCGTCATCTGTTGCGTGTGCTGCTGCTCGAGCGTCTGGCGCTGTGCCTGGTTCTGGCGGCCGATTGCCTGGAACTGCTCGGTGTGCTGCCTTCCGATCATTTGCGTCTGCGCATCATGCTGATTTTCGACGGCATGCTGCTGTTCGACGTGCTGACGCTCGATCGACTGCTGCAGCGGCTGCCGCCAGTCCGGATGGCGCGCGGCGGCGACTTGCGGCTGCTTGGCCGCCCACCAGTTAAGATCGCGCCACTGTTTTTGATCGTCAACGTCGCCCTTCCAGTCCGGATGATGCTGCGCCATCCAGGTCGGATCGTTCTGATGCCACCAGGTGTCGACGTGCCACACATGATGCTGGTCGAAATCGCCCCACCAGTCGGGATGGTACTCGCGGGCGTAGTCGGGACGATGCGCCCACCACCAGTCGGCCGGGTACCAGTGGCCACCGTCGTAGTCGCCCCACCAGTCGGGATGATTCTCCTGCACCCAGACCGGCTCGTTCTGCCACCACCACGACGCCGGATACCAGGTGCCCTGATATTCGTCACCCCACCAGTCCGGATGATTCGCGAGCATCCATTGGCGCTTGTGCAGCCACCACCACGAGGCCGGATACCAGACGCCATTGTCCCTATAGCCCCACCATTCAGGATGATTCGCCAGCGTCCAGGCGGGCTGATACTGCCACCACCATGACGCCGGGTACCAGATGCCCTGGAAGAAGTCTCCCCACCATTCGGGATGATGGAGCTGCGTCCACGCCGGCTGGTTTTCCCACCACCAGTCGGCTGGATGCCAGACGCGATCGGCGTCGTAGTCGCCCCACCATTCGGGATGATTCTGTTGAACCCACTGGGGCTGGTTCGTCCACCACCATGATGCGGGTTGCCACGCGCCATTGTAGTTTTCACCCCACGCCGGCTCCGGAGGCATTTGCGCGGGCCACGGGGCGTACTGCGCCAGTGCTGGAGCCGTCAGCATCAACAGCACCACGGCGGTTGCCATGAGACTCGTGATTCCCTTCATCGTCAGCTCCTCCGAGCTCAGCCCATCAACCAGCGCGGAGCCTCGATTAACGATACGTCGGTCTCAAGGGCCGGTTTCTCCCGACTTAGCGCGCCTTGATGCGGGATTTTCGGCCAGGCGGCTATGATTCCTCCGGGATTCCGGAGTCTTGGAGGGCGGCGATAGCCCGTACGCTTCTTTAAACGAGAGCGGCAGAGGGCGACCGCTAGAGTGTCCTGGAAATAAGTCTCATCCCAGGATGTCTCAAGGCTGTCATTCCGAGTGCAGCGAGGAATCCCGGCTTCCACGAAAAACGAACAAAGATCCGGGATTCCTCGGTCGCTGACTCCCTCGGAATGACACCTTGACGCTTTCCGGATGCAAGTTATTTGCGGGACATCAGACTACTTGCTTTAGAACATCCGCTTCTGTCCGTGCTTGAACCCGCCCTGTTGGCCGACCGGCTGTTCGCGCTCGCGCTGCTCGCCGGTTGCGCGTTCGCGCTGGCGGCCGCGGCCGCCGCCACCTCCGCCTTCACCGCCACCGCCCCCGCGCGGGCGGCCTCCGCCTCGAGCGTCGGCGCCCTCGCGGCGCTCGCCGACCGGGATGATCTCGACCACGCGCATAAAGCCCTCGCCGGTGGACCGGGTCGTGATAAGCGGATCGTCCTTGAGGGCGAGATGCACTACGCGGCGGTCGCGCGGAGGCATCGGCTCAAGCGTGACCGGCACATGCTCGCGCTTGGTCTGTTCGGCCATCGACAGCGCCATCCGATGAAGCTGCCGGCGGCGGCGCTCGCGGTAGGATTCGGTGTCGATCGTGATCGGGACGGCGTCCTTTATCCGCCGGGCCAGGACGCGATTGACGAGATATTCCAGCGAATCGAGGGTCTGGCCATGGCGTCCGATTAGGAGCCCCGAACCGTCACCCTTGATTGACAGTTCGATACCTTCCGAATCTTCTTCGGTGGTTGTGATCTCCGAGCTCTCGCCCATCAGCTCGAGGACTCGCGCGAGGATGGTGGTCGCTTCGCGCGCCTGCTCGTCGAGTCCGACCGCCTTGCGCGACGCTGCGCCCTCGTCCTCTCCTGGCGCCGCGCTTTCGTCCCGGCGCATCGATGCTTCGGCACTCCGGTCCGGAGCGCGGCGCCGTTCTGGCTCGGCGCTCCGCTTTTCCGCGCCGCTCCGGTCGGCGCTGCCGCTTGAAGCTCGCGCCTGCGGCGGTGGTTGTTCGGGCCGCTGCTCGCGTTGACGCGGCTCAGCGCGCTCGCGTTGCCGCTGCTGATGGCGCTCGCGCGGAGCGGGGGGCGGAGCTAGCGGCGGCGACATCACGCCGCTGCTCGCGCCTTCGGGCGCGCGGCGCTCGACGCGCACGCGCGCCTGGCGCGCGCCCAGTCCGAGCACGCCCGAGCGCGGCGTGCTCAGCACCTGGATGACGACGTCGTCCTGGGAAGCCCCCAGCTGATCGAGCGCTTGCTTGATCGCTTCGTCGACGCTGGGGGCTGTTACCTCGATCGCTTCGTTGGGTTCGCTCATGCTGCGGCAACTGGGGTGTACTGTTTGAATTCCCGATTCAGGAAAAACTGCTGAATTATACCCAGTACGTTGGAGGCAAAGTAATAGAGGGACAACCCGGCCGGCAGGGCTATAAACAGCACCGTAAACATGATGGGCATCCACATCATCATCTTCTGCTGATTGGGGTCGCCCGCCTTGGGCATCATCCATTGCTGCAGGAAGGTGCTGGCGCCCATCAGCAGGACCACGACCGGGAGGCCGTGGCAATCGATACCCGGCATTTTGGGCAGCCACGAGATCGGCAGGCAGTCGGGTGCTGACAAATCCCTGATCCAGAGCATAAACGGCGCGTGGCGCAATTCGATGGAATTGAGCAGCGCCTCATAGAGCCCATAGAGAATCGGGAACTGGATCGCCGTGGGCAGGCATCCGCCGAGCGGATTGACGTGATTGCGCTTGTACAGCTCCATCATCTCGCGGTTGAGCTGCGTCGAATCATCCTTGAATTTGGCGCGGATTTTCTCGACCTGCGGCGCCAGACGCTGCATCCTGAGCGCCGAGCGCTGGGCTTTGATCGACGCCGGGAGCGTTGCCACCCGCACCGCTATCGTCAGCACGATGATGTCCCAGCCGTAGTTCGGGACGACGGTGTGGAAGACCTGGAGCGCGCGCACAAAGACGATCGCGAGGACGCCGAACCATCCGAAGTTGATCGCCTTGCTCAGGTTGGGACTCGCAGCCTCCAGCAGGTTGAGCTGCTTGGGCCCCATGTACACCGCGGTCGAGACCTTGAGCGCTCCCGCAAACAGCATCTCCGCCCGAGCCTCGTTACCGCCGTACGCCATCAGCAGCTCGCCCTTGGCCGGCGCCTTGGGGATGAAGGCGGAGAGGAAATAGCGGTCGCCGAAGCCGGCAAAAGCGATCTCGCCGGTGACGGGCGCGACGCCCTTTTGCAGCTGCTTCTGGTACTCGTTAAGCACCTTGCCGTCGATATCGGCCTGGAGCGCCGGGTAGTCCCGGTAACCCTGTTCCGGCGCGCGTTCGGTCAGCGGCTGGCTCATCGTGAACCCGACGGCCTTGACGTCGGCGGCCGCGCCGCTCACCTCCGCGTCCACCCCATAGACGTAGCTGCCATTGCGGAAGGTGAAACGCTTGGTAAGCCTCAGCCCTTCCCTGGTGTCTGCCGTGAAGGTCACGCTCGCGCTTTCGCCGTCCGGACCCACTTCGACCCGCGCGGGAGCGTCGGTAGTGTAGTCGAGGGCCGTATCGGCGTAGATTTTGTCGCCGCGGCTTATGATCAGTCCGAGCGGCAGGCGCGCACCCTGCACGACGACATCGTAGAGCGGACTGTCCTTGCGGACCGTTTCGCGGTAGCGCTTGAGCCGGAAGTTCAGCAGCCGCGCGCCTTTCGCGGTGAACGTCGCCTCATACAGATCGGTGTCGGCTTCGATGGTGCGCGGCGGACTCGCGCTCGTCG
>Ga0335085_10005679_pt1 | contig 19942 bp, 15 predicted proteins | sample Lox_Sample_45_FD_206712 | JGI IMG/M metagenome (GOLD analysis project Ga0335085, IMG submission 206712) | Soil microbial communities from Loxahatchee National Wildlife Refuge, Florida, United States - Lox_Sample_4.5 | ecosystem: Environmental > Terrestrial > Soil > Wetlands | place: USA...
TCGAGGATCCACCACGGTGTTCCCTTGTGCTTCCGCTGTGCACGACACCTGGGACCAATGGCGAGTGGGCTACACCTATGGACTCTATGGCACACCGACCACGCTGGAACTGGCCGCGCGGGTCTGCGAGCTGGAATCCGGGACGCACACCATTCTGACGCCGGGCGGGCAAGCGGCAATATCGCTGATCAATTTAGCGCTATTGCAGAGTGGGGATCACATGCTGGTCCCTGCGAGCGTATATTACCCGAACCGCAAACTGGCTACGCGGTTGCTCTCCCGCTTCGGAATTTCCACGGATTTTTATGACCCCACCGCGGGCGAAGACATTCGCTCGTTGATTCAGGAAAACACGAAGCTGATCTGGTGCGAAAGTCCCGGGTCGATCACGATGGAAATTCAGGATCTTCCCGCGATCGTGGCAGCAGCACACAAGCGCAACGTCAAGGTGGTCGTTGATAATACGTGGTCCGCAGGAGTATTGCTGGATGCGTTCGCGCATGGTGTGGACATCACAATGCAGGCTTTGACGAAGTACATTGGCGGGCACAGCGACCTGTTACTCGGATCCATTACGGTTCGCGACGATGCGCTGTATCAGAGACTGGGCGCAACCCATCAAGTGATTGGCTGCGCGGCGTCGCCGGATGATTGCAGTTTGGCGCTTCGCGGAATGAAAACCCTGGCCGTGCGGCTTTCCGCGATCGAGTCGTCCGCATTGCGTGTAGCGCGATGGCTGCACGGTCGTCCCGAGGTCGAGCTTGTACTGCATCCGGCGCTGCCGTCTTGCCCGGGCCATGAATTCTGGAAGCGCGACTTTCTAGGATCCTCAGGCGTTTTTTCAATGGTGTTCAAGCCAGGACCAACGCAAAAGCAGGTTCAGGCGTTCGTCGATGCTCTGCAACTCTTTAAGGTCGGTTATAGCTGGGGAGGAGTGGCGAGTCTGGCGGTCGCGTACGACATTGGGCGGATTCCTGGGCGCCCTCCGTATGAGCACCGAATCGTGCGCCTGAACATCGGGTTGGAAGCCACTGATGACTTGGTTGCTGATCTGGAACAGGCCTTGCCGAAACTCAGCGCTTGATATTTGCCTGAAATTCGCAATTAGCGCAGTGCCGGCGCTTTTTATGACGCGCGCGCGATCATGCCTTTGTCTCCGGATTCCACCCGGATATCGGTGAGATCGGACAATAGGCTAGCTGCCCAGCGGTACACGTTGTGCTCGTAGACTATCTTGCGCATCCGGCTCATGTGAATGGACTGCTCGTCTTCGCTGAATTCCAGTGCTTTGTGAATGGCGTTTGCGACCTGGTCCACATCGTAGGGATTGACCAGGAGGGCATCGCTCAATTCGCGAGCGGCCCCCGTGAATGTACTCAGGATCAGTGCTCCGCGGTTGTCGTCGCGCGAAGCCACAAACTCCTTGGCAACAAGGTTCATCCCGTCATGCAGCGAAGTCACGAGGCATATCGAAGCAGCACGGAAGTAACGCTCAATCTCCTCATGCGAATGGTGGCGTTTCAGGAGCACGATCGGTTTCCAGCGGCCAGACTGCAACCGAGCGTTGATGCGGTCCGCTTCGGCGGTGACTTCATCGAGAAATTGCTGGTAACGCGGAATATCGGTTCGGCTGGGAGCACCGATCTGCACGAAGGTGAACCGGCGTTGGTATTCGGGGTATAACTCCAGGAAGCGTTCCACGCCTCGCAGACGCTCGACAATTCCCTTGGTGTAATCCAAGCGGTCCACACCGACCCCAAGCAAGGACGCCTCGACGCCCAGTTCGGAAAAAAGTGAGGCCCGCCCTTCACCGGTTATGCGGACAACTTGGCCGCCAACACGTTCCTGCGGGAAAGCAACGCTGATCGGGTAAGGACGCACGCGGGTGATATGGCCCTTGCGGCTGACTTCGAAGCGATCCCAATCCGTGAGGGCCTCGACGGCACGGTCGACGGTTTGGAGAAAATTATTGCAATGGGTTTGGATGTGGAATCCGATCAGGTCCGCGCCGAGTAACCCATCAACCAGTTCGCGTTGCCACGGGCAAATTCCGAATGCTTCGGCGTTAGGCCACGGAATATGCCAGAAAACCGCGACGCGCACGTCGGGCCGCGTTTCTTTCACCATGCGCGGCAGCAACGCAAAGTGGTAGTCCTGAACGAGCAGAATCGGCGACTGAGTTCCTTCCATCTCTTGAAGGACGGCGTCGGCGAAGCGACGGTTGATGCGCTGGTAGTACATCCAATCGCCGGGGCGGAAAACCGGGCGCGTATGCGCGATGTGACAAAGAGGCCACAGCCCTTCGTTGGAAAAACCTTCGTAATAACCACGGTCTTCCTCTTCAGAAAGCCAGACGCGACGAAGAGTGTACGTGGGATGGTGGGGAGGCACACGCAATTGATCGCGCTCGTTGACCACGTCGCGGTCGGCATTGCCTGAACCGTTGGCAATCCAGGTGCCTTCGCAAGCCTGTAAAACGGGTTCAAGAGCTGTCACCAGACCGCTTGCAGGCACAAGCACCTTTATCGAATGGTCCTTGTCGTCGTAGACGTGCATGTAGGGTTCGCGATTGGAGACGACAAACAAGGCATCGCCCTGCAATTTGCTTTGCAAGCTCACGCGCAGCCGTTCCGCGGTCCATTGCGACAGTTGCGACTCGCGGAGTTGCGCTTCTTCCTGTGCGGCGGCGCGTGCCGACGTCAGATCTCGTGCCAGGTGCCGCGCCTCTGCGTGGATCTGGTCGAATATTTCTCCGTGAGGCGGGGCAGCCGGGAAATCAGAAGGATCCGCTCGAAGACTGCGCAACCACTTTGCGGTTTTCAGCAGCGGGGAGGTGAATGTCCATCGAACCAGAAAGAGTGCCAAGCCGGATATCAGTAGCGTTTGGAGAAGTGTACTGAGCAGCGAATCGCGAATCGCGCGCATCACGCGCGTGTGGATATAGCTGGCGTCGAAGACGACCATGAGGCTCCCGACGATATCTCCATCGCGATGAAGCGGCACGGCGCAAAAATGCATGGGATCGCCACTTACATCGCGGAATTCGGAGCCCTCTTTGTTGGTTTGGGAAGCATGTGCAGCCAAAGGTGGCTGAGACGCGAAGATCGGAGAAAGATCGCGCGTGATGGCCACTGTGTGGCCAGACATATCATAAACAGCCACTCCTAGGAGGTGCTCCCGTTCTCCATATTTGTCGACGAAACGACCGAGGTTGCGGTCGGTGGCACGACCGGGTGTGGACTCCAGGCTCTCTTGTAAACTTTCCGCCAAAACGGAGGAGCGATGCGAAAGATCGTTGCGCAGGTTGCGGCGTTCGAGGCGCACCTGATAAAAACCGTAGAGCACGGACACACATAGAACGCTGACAACTAGCGGGACGACGAGTTTGAGCGTCGTGCGAATAGTAATCCCTCGAATTGGGCCGAAGCCTCTCATACCATGCTGTTTCGGAGCCGTCCTGTACAGCGCTTTCTCAGTTTTGCAAACTTAACCCAAGGTGTCTTCGCCGAATCGAGCAACCAAGCGGAACCAAACATGAGCCAACCGGGCGAGCCAGCGACCGGGGGCCCTTTGTGTAGGATGCCCGTTGCCCCGGCGCGGGTAACACATTTGCCGAACGCTGAACTGACGCGGAGCAAATCAACGGCCAGTTCAACTGGATTCGTCATCATCTTTCTAACTCATTAAAAATAAAATAGCTACATTGAAAAAGCAGCGGGCTGGGAGAATCCACGAATGGTCGATTAGCCCGTGCTGTACATAAATTACTGAAAGAAGGGTAAGAGAGGGGAGTCGCCGCGTCCGTGCCCAATGGATCTGACGGAGGACATCGGACGCGGGCAATCCCGTTGGTTCAGAGGGGAAGCCTGCTTCTGTTGAAGCCAGCCTCCTCTTTGGGGTCGCCTAAGGCTGGGATTTGGGGTACCCAGCCAAGACGAGAAGGTAACTAACGCCAAGATGGAGCCAAGTGGGTCGCATCGTCAAACGAACTTGGGGTATTTCTTTTATCAACGCTTAAGCCAAGGCCTTCGTTTAACTTATGGCCTTTTATCAACTCACGACTTGGTGTATTATTTGCGCCTCGAGAAGGGTGCAAGCGCGGATGGACATAAGATCGACGACAAACCGGCGACTTTATCGCTTCGGCCTCTTCGAAGCGGACTTGGAGCTAGGAACACTCACGCGCCAAGGCACGTCCGTAAAGCTGCAAGAGCAACCTTTCCGCATCCTTGCGCTGCTAATTGAATCGCCTGGCGAAATCCTCAGCCGTGATGAATTGCGGAAGAACATCTGGCCTGATGGCACCTATGTGGAATTTGATGGCAGCCTCAATACGGCGCTCATGAAACTACGGGCGGCGTTGAACGACAGCGCGGACAATCCCCGATTCATCGAAACCGTTCCGCGCAAAGGATACCGATTCATAGCGCCGGTAGAGATCAGCAAAATCGAATCGCCGACCCTGACGACGGCAGTACGGATTGAGGCCGGCGAGCCGGCGATCACTGATTTTGAAACGGGCGGTGAACAGGAAACGCCTATCGCGGAGAAACCTTCTCTGCTGAAAGAAGCTTATGGGAGGCGGCTCGGCCCGCATTGGTGGGAAGCACTTTTGATACTGGCTGGGGTTACGGCATTCCTGACGTATGGACTGTGGCCACGAACGGAACCTCGCGTGGTGCGAGTTCAGCAGCTCACCCACTCGGGACAAGTGGACCCCTGGGGCAAGCTGGTAACCGACGGCAGCCGAATCTACTTTGTCGTACGGGACGTGACTGGCTGGAATCTGATGCAAACATCCGTGGAGGGCGGAGCGATACAACGAACGCCCACACCGTTTGACAACACCAGAATCTTCGATCTATCGCCCGACCATTCGCAATTCTTGATCGGCCAGTTGACACACCGCGGGGAAGAAACCGCCCTGTGGCTTTGGCCCGTGCAAGGTGGGGCACCACGCCGACTAGGAGACGTGATCGCCAAGGAAGCGGTATGGTCTCCTGTCGGTGATTTGATCGCCTACGTACATGGCGAAACGATTCAGCTGACCGATCCGGAAGGCAATCACGTTCGTGAGCTTGCAAAATTTCATCCTGCGCCACATTCGTTAGTGTGGTCTCCGGACGGAAAGCGGCTTCGCTTTACGCAGACCAACCTACTGGAGAGTACGGACTCGATGTGGGAAATCGACCTGGAGAACAGCGCTCCGCGACGCGTACTTCCCCAAGGGCAACACGGACCGCACGAAGGCAGCGGTACCTGGGTTGGAGGCAATTACTTCGTTTTCTCCTCCGGGGTCGATCTACGAGCGAGTCTGGCCGTGGACACGCAGGCGAGTCTTTGGATCATGGACGAAAACCGCGGCCTGTTTCGGAGGCATACGGGAGAGCCGATCCAGCTGACGAGAGGACCGATCGCATTTGATCATCCAAATGCCATGCAGGATGGCAGCCGAGTTTTTGCCATCGGGTCGCACAACGAGTACCAACTGCTGCGCATTGATCCCAAAACATCTGCGAAGACCGCGATGCTGGCCGAATCCGGCGCGACGGACATGGACTTCTCACTTGATGGGCAATGGGTTGTGTATGCCGCCCGCGAAAACGGCACATTATGGAAGAGCCGACTCGATGGCAGCGGCAAAGTGCAACTGACGGCCGGGGCCACAGGAGCGTTCGCGCCACACTGGTCACCCGATCAAAGGCAAATTCTGTTCACCGGGTTTTTGCTGGATAGCCAGCCGCGGCTTTACGTGGTTTCCGCAGACGGTGGCTCGCCGAAGAGCGTGCTTCCTTCCAACAACAAGTGGGCTTCGGTTTCTGGCGATTGGCGAACCGACGGGCGGCAGATCATTCTGGACGTCCAGGAAATGGCGTCGGACAAAGAATCGGAAATTCGGATTCTGGACCTCGACAGCGGAACGCTGACCAAGTTGGTCGACTCTGACGGGTTGATTGAGCCCCGGTGGTCTGCAGACGGCCGATACATTGCGGCGCTTAATCCGAAGAAGAAGCAGGTGCTGCTGTACGACTGCAAACTGCAGAAATGGTCGGTACTGGCCGAGGCAAATTTCCCAGGGTCGCTGCGCTGGTCACCAAGTGGCGACGCACTGTATTATCAGGACGTGGACGAACTGGAGGAGAGTATATTCCGTGTCCCCATGGCGACGCGGGAAGCCGAGCGGGTGCTGGGTTTGGGTGACATTCTGAGTTCCGGCGCCGCTCGTGGTATTTTCACGGGATTGAGTCCCGATGGATCGGTGTACGTAACGGTGGATCATGGCGACGTGGATGTGTATGCGGTAGATTTGAAACTTCCCTAAAACAACAGTAACGCTGGATTCGACCCATCTCGCACCTGGCCACGGCAACAGGTTTATTCCAAGCACAATTAGATGGCTGCCGCTCTGGGCTTTCCAAGACAGCGCTAAACTGGATGGACCGTAGGGGGTGCGAAATGAATCGAAAGCTTGTCTTATTGGCGTGGCTGGTAATGCTGTTTCTGGCGGCCACGGAGCTACGCGCACAGACCACCTCGAAAAAGTCGGATACAGCGATCGCCGGCGTAGTTTTGGGTGCAGATGGCAAGGCTGTTCCAGCAGCGGCGGTGACCTGCCAATCTTCAGCAGGCATGCACCCTCGAGTGGTGCATACCGATTCGAAGGGGCACTACTTGATTACAGGCCTGAAACAGGACTCCTACGATCTGCGCGCCACTTCGAACGGCGCCTACTCCGACTGGGAGAAAAATATTCCCGTGCGTAAAGGGCAGACGAAAGAAATCAAGCTGCGCTTGCTAAACGGAAACACGGCGATTAGCGGGACGCTCCCAAAGAAACCATCGAATTAATTACACTGCGGCCACCGGCCTTTTGTGCTTTTGCGCGTACTGAAGGCCTTGCTGTCGGTGATAAGCACATTAGATTGAGTATGTTACGGTAAGGCGAGCTGGCATTGGGCCTTATAGAGCGCTAGTACCAAGACCGGCGTACTTATTTTTTGGGGCTATCGGCCCATTGAGAGAATTGGCGGAGACTAGCATTCTGGACTCCGACGGGTTGGGGGCCGCGCGGGGACAACGGTTCCGCAAGGGGCCGTGTGCGAGCCACCCAACCCGCCAGAGTTTCCCTTCCTTCGTCAAGTTAACCGTCCAACAGAAATTCCTTTCTAGACTTTGCCACTCAGAAAATGCGGGGCATCCACTCACCGCGAGTCTGGACCAGATTGTGCAGGTGTAAGTTATAAGGTGAGCGTTACTTCTAACGGCGGTGGGTGCAATGCAGCGGTTTAGTTCTCGTGGCAGGGTAATTTGCAAAACTGGTCTGGGGCTTCTGGCCGCGCTCTTCGTGATTGGTGTGGTGCGGTCTGCGCCACTATTTTCTCTCCGCGAGGCTACCGTCAGGGCATTCGGGAAGTACATTGCGAAAACCGAATCAGAGAATGCCACAACTCTAAGACAGGGCCCCTTCCTGTGGGTCGACGGACTGCCGGCGAATGAGCGAGATTCCACAACTGCGAATTTGAAAAAAGGAGAAGTGGAACTGCGACGGCTGAGCGTCAGCGCATCCGGGGAAAACCTGGATGTTCCGGGAGGGATGATTCACGATTGGCAAGGAATCGTGTTTATACCGGGCGCAAAGCTCGACGAGGTGTTGAAGATTCTGGAAGATTACGATCACCATGCGACATATTATTCGCCGGACGTCGAACGTGCGCGAATCGAATCGCATAATGGCAACGAATTCCGAGTGTTCATGCGTTTTCGGCGTCACAAAGTGGTGACGGTGGTATTGGATACCGAACATACGGTGACCTACTCTCGCGATTCGCCGTTGAAAGCGCATAGCCGCAGCTCCGCGACCCGGATTGCGCAAGTGGACGATCCGGGGGGGACGAAGGAAAAAGAGAAAACACCAGGAGAAGACGACGGCTATCTTTGGCGGATGGAGACTTGGTGGCGAATGGAGGAACGCGATGGCGGAGTTTACGTGCAGAATCAGGTGGTAACGCTGACGCGCGACATTCCTACCGGCCTGGGATGGCTGATTGAGCCATTCATCACGAATATTCCGAAAGAAACGCTGGAATTTACGCTGCAGGCAACGCGTAAGGCGGTGCTGGAGAATCGCCAACAGCAAGTTTCTCCCTAAGCCGGCTTTCGGGAACTCAGGGTAAATTACTTCTGAAGAGCGCGGTGCAGTTCTTGAATTTGTTTGATGTCCATTAAATCCTGCCGCAGAGATTCAAAATTGTTCCGATCGATTTTGGCATTCAGTATTTCGGCAATGCACCGCTGAAGGACGGCGGAATCACTGCCGGTGCACACTCTGCCGACATCGTGTTTTGCAACGAGTCGCGCAAGCCCGCTATCCGGTGGCGTATGCGCAAAAATGGGGCGTTGGGACTGGATGTAGGTGGAAAGCTTGATCGGAAGGCTGGTTCGCCGGAAGCCTCGGAACCGAAATCCGTCGGGATACATGGCATAAACAAAGTTGCATGTGGCGAGCACCGGAAGCGCATCCTGCTCGAGGAGTTCTCCGTGATTCTCGAACTGCGCGGGTTTCTCTGAGGCTATTTGATCCACCTCTGGAGACTGACCAATTCGAACGATTTTGAGGGAGCGATGCTGTGTTTCGGCCACAGCGCGGCAAGCCAGTACAAAGTTGCGGAACGGCCGCGGATGATACAGGGAGCCGATGTGGCCGACGGTGATGCTCTGACTGGAGAGACGAAAGTCGACAGCGGGGAGCTGCGAAAGATATTTGTAAAGAGCAAAACAATCGACACCATACTTCTGTTTGAAAAAATCGCGCATCATCGTGCTGGTCACGTCCACGGAACGCGCGCCGCGCAAGACGCGCGCAAACACGATCGACATGAGGGGATAGAGAGGACGGAAACGTCTGGAGCGCACCAGCATGGCCAGAGGCTCGTCATGCACAGTCAGGTGGACAGGTTTGCCTTGGGCCATGAGTTCATCGGCGACGGAGATGCCTTCGTAGTGGCCGACCACCCAATAGAGATCGGCGTTTAGCTGACTGACAATTTCTTTGACGCGACGGGTGGACCCGGGTAAGACGCGACTTCTTGCCGCGAGGTCCGCAGCGAATTGCGCTGAGGCGAGCGGTTTGCCTAACCAACGACGACGTTCGCCAGGCACCGGAGCATTCGAAAGGTACACCCATTCGACATCGAGGTCTGGCAATTGGGCCAGATGGCTGCGCAACTGCACGGAGCCACCACCCATTTCAGGGGAATAGGGAGTGAAAAGAACAATACGCATTCGGGTGATTATAGTCTTTAATTTCGATGGTCAGTTCGTTCCTCTAAAAAAGTTTATATCTATAGTAATATAAAAGTACAGTATATTGTAAGAGAACCAAAGCCGTGATCACGCAGATCGCACCGTCCGGATTGCACGACTTCGTAGGAACCCTTCTGGCCAAACATCCACGAAGAAGTGGAAAGGCTCTTGACTTAGGGACCGGCCACGGGGCTATGGCGGAGCGGTTGCAGGGCATGGGCTACGAAGTGCTGGCTGCAGACCAGAGTACACAAGGGTTTGAAGCCAATATTCCAGTGGTTGAAATTAACTTTGATCAACCCGATTTCGCGGGAAGACTGGGGTTGCATTCATTCGATGTTGTGACTGCGGTAGAGGTCATCGAGCATGTTGAGAGCCCAATCGGGTTTCTGAGAAATATTAGGCGGCTCCTTTCCCCGCCGGGATTTGCAGTGATAACGACACCAAATGTCGACAGTTTGGCAGCGCGACTGAAACACCTGCTATACGGCAGGATTCGGGGAATGGATGAACTCGGGGAGCCCACACATATTTCTCCGATCTTCATTGAATTGTTCCAAAGACAGTTTTTGCGGCTCGCAAATCTGAAACTAGAAGAGCATTTGGTCTTTCCTCCGCGGGGATTTCAACTGAGTCGACTATGGGTAGCTTGGCTCATGGGAATGACCGTTCGTTTACTGCCGGGCAATTCGATCGCTGGAGATCATCATGTATTCGTGCTGAGTAGTTCCGAACAAATCAAGTGGACTTTCGGTGGTTAATGCTCTCGAGTAGTCGGCGGGTGGCGTCAGCATTCTGGTCCCAACTGCCATGCTGACGTACGAACTCAGAGGCAGCCACTGCGATGCGTTGGCGCAACGCGCTGTCGGCGTAAAGTTGACGAACGAAGCGCGCAAGTTGTTTTTCGTCCTGTGGATCCTTGAGAATGAGGCCGTTTTCACCATCTGTAATGTTCTCACTCGCACCAGTTTGGATACTGGCGATGACTGGAAGCCCACAAGCCATGGCTTCAAGGATTGGTAGATTGAACCCGTCCTCCAAAGAAGGTCCGGCGTAAATATCGGCGGCCGCGTAGAACTGAACCACGTCGGAAGAAGGAGTGTGAAACGAGACGATGTCTTGCAGACCAAGCTCGTGGATGACGGAGCGGTACAATTCGCGATCGTCCTTACCGACAACCATCAAACGGACGGGAAGGTCGCGCAAATTCGCGAACGCTCGCAGGAGGGTATCCAGGCCTTTTTTCTTCCAGTCGTTGCCGATCAGCAAGATGACGAAGCTGTTGTCGGCGAGGTGAAAGGCCTTCCTGAGTTCGAGCCTTCTCGCTCGGCGGATTTCCGGATTGAAGCGACCGGTGTCAACAGTATTGGGAATGACAACGACATCGGTGCGGCCAAGAAATTGCTGTATTTGCCTGGCAATTAGATGCGAAACCGCGACGAGGCAAACACGAGGGTCACGGTAGATTCTGCGCTCCAAAAACATAATCAGTTGGTAGTACAGCTTGCGGTGAATGAGCCGGGGCCAAGTGCGGAGCGGCACCAGGCGAAGAAGCAGCTCTCCACGAGCTTGCTCATAGAATGCGTGAAATACAATCTGAACCATGATTAGATCGGCATCCAGGCAATTGGTTCCTGGAGTATAAATGAGATCCGGGCGAACACGACCGGAGCGATTGTCCTGCCAGCGCCGCCAGTGATTGACGAAGAACCACCAGATGAATTTCAACAAGTGCGGTCCCGGAACGCCGGAAATCCTATGCCAGTAAATGCCGGCAGGCGGATTCTTCGAACGCTCGACGGGTCGGATTCCGTCAACCTGTGAAACCTGTTGTGCGTACAGCTCAATCGTCCAATCGTTTTGTTGGACAAATCGCTCGATCTGCTCCACGATGCACATTTCGGTGCCGTGTTGCTTATCCAAGAAAGGAGATACAACGGCGAGACGCAATTCAGGCCTGCCGTGGGGAGGACTGTGCCAGGGCGAGTTCAAATGCCTTCGGGTACAATTTCAAGCGATAGAGCACGCCGAGCAGAAGCCAGAGATTCGAATTTAAGACAAAGTCCTGATAGGGGCTGTTGCCAGTGAACATCATCGGGAAAAGGAGAATAACGGAATAAAGAAAAATGGCAAAGGCAAGCGGGAACCATGGCGTCCCACGCAACTGCACTACAACCTTCCAAACAGAAATAGTGATACCCAGTCCCAGCAAAACCCAAAACACGAACCCGAGGATTCCAAGTTCCAGAGTGAGATTGCCAATTCCACTTTCGACACCAATCATCATAGGTTGTGCGTGCATGATACGGATCACATATTGGCCGCCCAGAGTGCATGTTCCCAAGCCGTAGCCATATACCCAACGAGGGTGGGCGAAGGTGTACTGCAGTTGAAGGAGCGGATAGCCCTGAGTGCGGTGAACTAGCTCACTAGCCGGACTATTTGGCAGCAAGCTTTCCGAGTAAATGGCTAAGCGCGATCCCAGGGCCTTCGGAAAGACTGTCATAAGTAGAAGAACACCGGCTCCGATGAGAAAAGTCACTCTTTGAATCGCCCTCAGGACTCGAATCGCCTCGCGTTGCCGCCACGGAGCTCCCCAGAGAAAACCGCCTATAACTAGAAAGGTTATGCCGGCGTTCCACATAAATACACCGCGGGATGTGCTCATAAGACCGGCGGCGGCAACCATCCCGACAGCGGTAAACGCGATTGTACGCCCGCGCCGGGTCCGTAGGAGAAGATAGCTGCTAAAGCCCAAAGATACTACCCAAGCTACGATCAGAAAATCTTGGAACCGGCCAACACTCACAAAGACGGAGGTGGGCCTATAGGCGAGCACTCCCGAGATGGGCGCTGCTCGGTAGAGTGTGCTGAGGTCTCGGATGTCTTCTTGCAGTACTCTCGGATTTAGAAACGTCGGACCGATAATCGATTGGGCCAGTCCAAGGCCAGCAACAAGTATTATCAGAGCGCAAACGTACGACAGGAATCGATGCAAGTCTTTTTCGGATTCGCTGAATTCATACCCGACGTAGATCAACGGCAGGTATAGGAAGTTGACCTTCATTCCCAAAATGCCAAAGAAGATACTGGTGGATGCAGGATTAAACATCTGAATGCAACAGAGCCAAAAGAACAATAAGAGGGGTACGCGAAACGGAATACGGAATCCTGAAGAGCGCTCAGCCCTTCGAGCTCTCAGAAAGGAGACATACAGAACAATGGCGAGGAAATCCTTGGCGAAATAAATCGCCATGTTGTTGCCCAGGTATTTTCGGACGATGTCTTCGAAGAGGATCCAGCCGACCAAGAGATAAAGACCGCGCCGCCAATCGTTCAAGATGGCAACTACCACCGCTGCCGCCGCAAATATTAACCCGGCATACGCCACGCTCATCAGATCGTCGGCCAGGATGGCTTCGGCAACTTTATACGCCCCAAGAAGAGCAACCAAGAAGAGAACAAAAGCGAACAGCGGGTTCCGGCTCGTTCGAAGAGATGGAAGCGCTGCAAGCGTTCTCATAAAATACCGCCTGCGGCGGAGAACCGTCCGCGTAACAGCGGTTTAATTTTGTGAATGGGAGACACGACCTTATTACGCAAGTCCGAACCTCGCAGCCGCGAACGGGGCACAATCCCATTTTTATCATACGCTGGCTGACACCGGTTACGCAGGAGCATAAAGCGCACTCTCACGAGTCCCGTTGGCCCCGGTGTTGAAGAGCCGAACGAATCGCTTCCCAGGTTGCGGAAGCGCTTTCCCGGTGCGACCAATTGGAAATACGTCTGAATGCGGCTTGACGGAGTTCTTGAAGGCGCTGACGATGGCTGAGGCCGCTCCGAAGGATCTGAGCAAGGGCCGAGACGTCTCCATGGGGAAAGATCAGGGCTGGATCCACAGGGGCTACCAAATCCGAAGCCGCGCCCACCACGTCACTTACGGCAGCAGGGCACCCACAGCAATAGGCTTCGTTTACGACCAAGCCGAACGCATCATACTCGGAAGGAAGCACCATGAGATCGGCTCCGACGTAGATTGAAGGGAGTTGCGATTGATTTATAAATCCCAGAAAACGGGTAAGATCCGCAATACCGAGACGGACAGCCTCCTCTTCCATACTCTGACGAAGAGGACCTTCTCCCGCAATGACCAGCAAAGAGTTGGGGTCGTTGACCTCCGCGAAGGCGCGGAGGAGATCACCGGGACGTTTCCACGGTTGTAATTTGGCGCAAAAAAGGACAACCGCGGTTTCAGCAGTGGCACCCCATGACGCGCGAACCGCGTTGCGGTCTACCCGAGACGCCTGATCGATCCACCAGTCGTTGTCAACCGCGTTTGGAAGAACAGATATGTGATCGGGCTGAATCCCCAAAGAGAGCATTAGATCGCGGCCGGGCGAAGAACCTACGATCGTCTGGTCCGCGAGACGATACAAGTAGGGCCAGAAGAAGCGCTTAAGAGCGGGCTTCCAGGAACGCCCATCTTTGGCTGCGACCGTAAACGTGTCGGTCCCAAACAAGAAAGCCGTTCGGGAGAGCCGGCACGCGAAGAAACTGATCCAGAACGAAGCGCGAACATAGCCGGTAAAGCAGACAACCGCATCAAATTGGCCCTTGCGTATGAATCCCCACAACCCCGGATTGAGCAAACCGAAAAATCCAGGCCCTCCGTTGCCCTTGTTAGGGATTTCGGTCCAGGAAAAGCCGTCTAAAAGCTCGACGTCCCACTTTACCGTGGTGTTGAACTCAGGGTCGTGGACCGCTGTCGCTCCGGCCATGCTGCAATAAGCGATGTGGAGGTCGAATCGTGGGTCTTGCGCCAATCTCCGGAAGAGAGGCGAAACGTAGGGGATAGGATGAGAGCAAATATAGAGGAGGCGATAGCGCGATTCAGCCAAAGACCACCTCGGATGGAGCGCTCAATTGACGCACAACAGGCAACATAAACTCCGCAAAAGACCCACTTCGGCGACGAGTATACATGGTATCGGGAGGTACCTAAGTATGCTAGAATGCATAGGTTCCGGTGAGGGTCCGGTATCGTTTTTCTTGGGCTCTTTCATGGTACAACGTAAATCTCCGCACAGGTAACCCCGCGATGCGGGTAGAATGAGCCACGAGTCCATTCCTTAGCAGTGGCGGGGTACCATTTAATCCAAATTGAGATGGCCGCGGCGGCCACGAGTACTGAAAAAGAGGAATTGTCATGTCTGGGCATTCAAAGTGGGCCACAATCAAGCATAAGAAGGCGGCGACCGACGCAAAGCGTGGCCGCGTCTTCACACGCATCATTCGAGAAATCACGATCGCCGCACGCATAGGCGGAGGCGACGCAAACTCCAATCCTCGACTTCGCACAGCCATCGCAGCTGCGAAGAATGAGAACATGCCGAACGAAAACATCGAACGCGCGATCCTCCGGGGAACTGGCCAACTGGAAGGCGAACAGTACGAAGAAGCGATGTTCGAAGGATACGGGCCGGGCGGCGTTGGGCTGTTGATTCAGGTGGTCACCACGAACCGGAATCGTATCGTAGGCGAATTCCGCCACTTGATGAGCAAGAATGGCGGGAACATGGCAGAGGCCGGAGCGGTTGGATGGATGTTCCACCGTAAGGGCGAACTCACCGTGCCCAAGGAAGCTGCCAGCGAGGATCAGTTGCTGGACCTGGTGTTGGAGGCCGGCGCTGAAGATATGAAGGATGACGGGTCCGCGTGGTACATCGTGACGCCTCCGGAATCACTGGAAGCGGTGAAAGAAGCGCTGACCAAGGCCGGGATTACGCCGGCATCGGCAGAACTTAGCATGGTGCCGCAGAACTATATCAAGCTGACCGGCCAGCAAGCGGCGCAGATGCTGCGGTTGGTCGAGGCATTGGAAGAGCACGACGACGTGCAGCACGTCTATGCGAACTTTGACATCGACGAGTCAGAAATTCAGGCCGCTGTCAGCGCCAACTAGCCTTCCCAATTTTAGGAACGGCCATTCCTTGATGGGAGTGGCCGTTTTCTTTTTTATTGATGCCACGCCACATTTGATTGGAACACACACGCGCTTCGCCTTAGACTAACAGACATGAACCAGTACACCCTGGTGGGCAAGAATTCCGAAGGATGTCTGCGTGTACTGGGCGTGGACCCTGCGGCAACGGGGCCAACCGGTTATGGGATTATCGAGCGCGGCCCACGGGGTTGCCGAGTGCTGCACTATGGGGCGTTTCAGGTTACGGCCAGGCGCCAGAAAAGTTCATCGGGAGCCGCACTTCAGGATGTGCACGCCCTCCTGTGTGAACTTATTGCGAAATTCCGGCCACAGGTTATGGCAGTTGAATCCGTTTTCACGGCATTGAACATGAGGACCGCGCTGCGACTAGCGGAGGTGCGGGGCGTGGTGCTTCTGGCAGGCGAACAACTTGGGATTGAGGTGCGCAGTTATTCTCCGCGAGCAGTGAAAGCCTGTGTAGCGGGCTATGGCCATGCGGACAAAAGACAAATGCAATCTATGGTGAAAGCGCAACTGGGCATGAAGGAAATACCCGAACCGTCTGACGCCGCGGACGCGTTGGCGGTTGCGCTGTGTTACCTGCAAACGGAGGAACTGGAACGGCGCTTCGGCGTGAGCAAGGCGGATTTGGCCACGAACGCAAAATCGCGGAATCGCAGACGGCCGGGAGTGGATCCTCACGTAATGGAACGTAGCGTTCGCGTGCAATTCGATCGATGAGTGTAACGTACCGTTCGATATTAGCTGTGGCACTGCTCTTCGGCCTCTTTGGAGGCACCGAAGGACGCTGCTCTCCCGCGGGATCCGGCGTTTTTACCTACCGTCGCCTATTTAAATCCAGCACGCCGGAATTCATCGAACTTAAGATCAACGAGGATTCAGACACCGGCACCTATGAGATCCGGCAGCTCGATGACGATCCGGGCGCGACGAAATTCGAGATAGACCATCCCTTACGTGCCCGGATTTTCGAATTAATTGCAAAGCTCAACTATTTCAACGGATTGGATCTGGACGTTCACCGGAAGATAGCGAATCTGGGAGAGAAGACGTTCCGCTGGGAGCGGGGAAACGAAGCCCATGAAGTGAAGTTCAATTACACCGTGAACCCCGACGCCGCGCAATTACTGCAAATTTGCGAAGGATTGGCGCGCCAGCAGGAGTTGGTGGATTTGCTCCAACGCAGAATGAAATATGACCGACTGGGTGTGAACGACGCGCTTTTACAGTTAGAGGCGGACTTTTCGAAGGGCGTTTTGCCCGAGCCACAACGCGTGCTGCCGATACTGGACCAGATCGCGGGAGACTCGCGCTTCGTGGAAATTGCGCGGCAGCGGGCGCGTGCCTTGGCAGAACGAATCCGGCACTAGAATCGAAACGCGTTCCGCTTGGCTACTCCTGCATGACTCCGTATTGAAATCGCGGACGAAGGTTCGCGCCATGCAGTTCGATCGTGCCCAACGTAAGCGCTTGCGGGATCAGAACAGCCGTTATGGCTTCCCAAGGCTCTGGCACAACATTGAGCTTCACGGGGAACAATTTCTCGGAAGCTGGATGCTGGTCTGTCTTGACCAGAATCACTTTGCCGCCACGGGCGTTGCAATCGTGAGCCAGCTTTATGCCCAATTCTGCCGCGCGTCCCAGTGCAAATATAATCGCGACGTGAGAATCGTTGACGTCCAATAGCGGGCCGTGCCGAAAGCCCGCGCCGGAATGGGCGGCCGCCCGTTTTCCAGCCATCTCGCGGATGCAGAGAGCCCCCATGATGGCGGCACCATACGCGGGGCCGCGGCCGATCAGTTCGATGTTCGAGGCGCTTGCGCAGAACTTTTCCAGATCGCTACGGAGGTTAAATATTTGATCGAGCGAACCAGAATAGGCCTCCAGAACCCGTGCAGAGTCGGCCTGCCAGACGCCCCCAGCCATGTGATAGGCAGCCAATAAGCAAGCAGCCGTAGCGTTCGTGTAAGTTTTGGTGGCATTGCCATATTCAGGGCCAGCAAGCATCGGCAGCCTTTGCGGAACCAAGGACCAGCACGCACTCTTTTGGTTGTTGCAGACCAGCACTATGGGCTTGGCTGGTTTTTTTTTGCATAGTTCGACAAGTTCCGCGCTTTCGCCCGAAGCTGTGGTGAGAACAGTCGCGGCTACCTGATCCCATGCGGGTAGTGAGTAGTGCAGCCACTCGCCTGCATCAACAAAGAAGGACGATCTTCCACAGGATTGCAGCCAAACCGAGCCCGCAATAGACGAGCAATAGGAAGCACCCATGCCAATAAACAAGATCGGGCCGTTGCCTAGGGCGAGTCGGCGAAGATTCTCCAGTTCTTCAAGAACGGATTTGTCTTCGGCGTACGCACGAAATAGTTGGGCTAGCCGTTCCGGTTGTTCGCGGCACTCTCTTTCATAGATCTCGGTCATGCTCATGCTCAGCATTTCGCTGGGCGGTTTCACACCAGCTATCCAATTCGGTTCTCGATTCGCGGTATCTTCCATGGCGCTCCTTACATCAACGTGCGTGCACAGTGCATAACCAGGCTTTTTCAGGAATCATAACAAAGTTTGAGATATTATGAAGGTCAGGTGAACACATGCCTGACTCGTCCTCTACCGCAAAGCCTCGTGTAGATCACGGTTTTCTTGCCCGAATATCTTTCATCGCCGCTCTTGGCGGTGTGTTGTACGGATACGACATGGGCATTATTGCCGCGGCGGTCATTTTCGTACGGCACACGTTCGCGTTATCGACAGTGATGGAAGAACTCGTTGTCAGCATCGTGCTGGTCGGAGCCATGGCTGGTGCAATGGCGGGAGGAGCAGTTGCCGATCGTATCGGGCGGCGAGCTACGCTGGTTTGGGCTGGAGTCATTTTCATCGTGGGCTCGGTTCTTGCACCGCTATCTCCGAGCGTGATTGTACTCATCATCGCGCGGGCAATCATCGGAATTGGCATCGGATTCACTTCGGTTACTGCTCCAGTCTATGTGTCCGAACTGGCCCCGCCGCAATCGCGCGGGATGCTGATCGGACTGTATCAATTTGCGTTGACGATCGGTATAGCGCTGGCGGACCTGGTGGGTTATTGGCTCGCCACGGAAGAAGCTTGGCGGCTTATGTTCGGGATTGCGGCCATTCCTACACTGTTTTTTCTGGGCATCATCCTGACGGTGCCGGAAAGCCCGCGCTGGCTTTTCGCGCATTCCCGCGAGAAGGAAGCAGAATCCGTGCTACTGAGTTACACGGATGCAAACGGAGCGCAGCAGTTTCTTGCAGATATTCGCGAAGGATTAAAAACCGCCATAGAGCAACGCTGGTCTGCCCTGTTGACGCCTGCAGTGAGAGGTTCACTTTTCATCGCGGTGGGATTTACCGTACTGCAGCAGGTGACGGGGATCAACACCATTATTTATTATGGCCCACAGATTTTTGAGCTTGCGGGTATCGGCACGCATTCCAATTCCATTCTTGCCACGCTGTTGGTGGCGGTTGTGAACGTGATTGCTACGGTGGTCGGAATCATGCTTGTGGATCGCGTCGGACGTAAACCACTCCTCTATGTAGGCGTGGGCGGCATGACCGTGGCCTTATTTCTGTTGGCATACTCGTTCAGCCATCAGGCCGCCCTTGGCGCATCATTAGGAATGATCGCGATTGGATGTCTGGTGTTGTATATCGCTTGTTTCGCGTTCAGCCTCGGAGCCATCGCGTGGATTCTGGTGTCGGAGGTATTTCCGCTGAGGGTGCGGGGACGCGGTGTAGCGGTAGCAACGTTGTTTTCGGGTATTTCTAATTTCGCTGTGTCGCTGACGTTCTTGTCGATGATCAAAGCCGCAGGAAGTGCGTGGACATTCGCGATTTATGGTCTGATGAGTATCTTGACTCTGGTGTTCATACGATTCGCAGTACCGGAAACCTGCGGACGCGAACTCGAAAGCATCAGTGCGCGACAAACGGAATTGAGCGCTCCGACACCCTAGGATTTAGCGTTCACGAGTCTTGCGGCAATTTGCGATTCCGCGCAATCGAGCGCCAAGCGGACCGCCCCGATCAACTGTGCATCTTCGCCCAGCGAACTAGTGATCAGTTTCGGTCGAGCGGGTTGCGTGTAGGGTTCAAGAATTCTCCGCGTTGCAGTGATCAACAAGCCATTGGTTCCAACTCCACCACCCAGGACGAAGAGCGAGGAATTCAAGACAGAAGAGATGTTGTATACCGCATAGGCCAAGATGCGAGCAGTACGCTCCAGCACATTCCTGGCATGTAGATTCCCGGCGAGCGCATGGTAAAAGATGCCCGTCGCGGTTAGGTCTTGCCCATTTCGCGCCGACTTATGATCGCAGGAGGCTAGCCACTGTTGGCGAATTCCCTCCCCGCCGATCGTTCCCTCTAAGGATCCAGGTGCGCCTAGTTTCGCTGGACCGTCCGGAGCACCGGGAACAAGCATGTAGCCCACTTCGCCAGCGACCCAATTCGGACCGTGCACCAACTGTCCGTTCACGAAGATGCCCGCAGCGATGCCCGTGCCGATCGCTAGAAAAACGAAATCGCGGACGCCTCGTGCTGCGCCGATCCAGTTCTCCCCGATCGCAGCCGCTTTCACGTCGTTTTCAACGACGGCAGGAATATTCAGCTCTG